>AACY020296145.1_pt1 | contig 11776 bp, 6 predicted proteins | sample 267378 | NCBI WGS metagenome assembly AACY02 (sample SAMN02954345, study PRJNA13694) | marine metagenome | biome: aquatic; feature: ocean; material: water; isolation source: isolated as part of a large dataset composed predominantly from surface... | reverse complement strand
GCGCTTCGAGGACGAGTGCCCTCTCGCCCATGGCACGTACCCACTGCTCGGAAAGCGTGGCTGCTTCCAGGAACCCACGAGCGCGTTCGATCTGCGTCAACGCATTCGTGATGGCGTTCGTGATCGAGAAACGTGGCTGAAAACCCTGCTGTGGCATGGGCTCCAGCGTAATCACCACAATCGCAAAGCCGGAAACCGTCGCGATTCACCTCAGTTCGCTCGCAAGAGCCAGCTCAGCTCGCCCGGTCGATGAAGACTCCCCACGCCCTTGCCTCGACCTCAACCCCAGTGAGTGACCCGAGCGGACTCGACGCGGGCAAAGCAGGGCCTCAGTCACATCCGCAGGTAAGCCGAGAACGCATCTGCTCTTTTTGGTTTTTGCTGTATCAGGGCTGTAACTGAGGGAGAGTGCCGGATACGCGAGGTGACTTCTTGTGGTGAACAGACAGCCCATCACTGAGATGGATGACGCGGCCAAACGATGGATCCGCGCGTGGAAGTCGGCCGGGCCGGAGCTCGAGCGCGTCCGCCGAGCTGAACTCCGCGCACTCGACGGCCACGCGGCGATTGCCCTGCTCACTGGACCGGCTGACTACACTGTCGAACCTCGCAAAGCCAGACCGAGTTCGGGGCTGATCGAACAGCAGCGATGGTTTTCGAAGGCCCGCTGCCGTGATTGAGGTTTACCGTGCAGCGGCCGATCTGCAGCGTCGGTGCGAAGACCGCGGCTGGCGTTTCTGCCTGATCGGCGGCATTGCTCTCCAACGATGGGGTGAGCCGCGCGAGACGATCGACGTCGACGTGGAGAAGCGATTGACTGGAACTACATCGAGCACCACCTGCAACCACTTGTCGCTCTCAAAGAAGAGCCGGAGATCCTCGAACACCTCGCAAGATTCCGCAGAGGCTAGCCCGCCCACGAAGCCCATCGCAGTCTTGTACGAGCGGTCACAATATCGTGCCTGTAAAAAGGCGGCGGCAACTACTGAGCCGCCAGCGCGTGGGCGATGCAGTCGCGGTCGTGAGACGTGAGCCGTAGGCCAGCGGCCACGGCGATGTCGGCATACTGCCCCGGTGCGCGGGCGCCGACGATCGCCGCAGTGACCGCGGGATTCTCAAGCACCCAGGCGATCGCCACCGCGGCTGGCGTGGCCCCATGGGCTGCCCCAACCTCGCGAAGAACTTCGGCCACGGCCGTGCCATGGTCGAAGGCCGGGTCTTGGAAGAGCGGGTTCTTATGTTTCCGCCAGTCGTCTTCAGGCAGCGATTCCCGACGCTCCTTCGTCCAGGTGCCGGTCAAGAGCCCCGAGGCCATCGGCGAGTAGGCGATCACGCCGATTCCATGCTCGCGGGCATAGGGCAGGATCTCCGCCTCCACGTCTCGCCGGAGCATTGAGTAGGGAGGCTGCAGCGACGTGATCGGGGCGATCGCGGTGGCCCGCTTCATCTGGGCAACACTGAAGTTGGAAACGCCGATCCAGCGAACCTTCCCCTCTTCTTGCAGACGGGCCATCTCCGTCCAGCCCTCTTCCACATCTTCATCCGGCTCCGGCCAGTGCATCTGGTAGAGGTCGATCGTGTCGACTGCCAGCCGCCGCAGGCTCGCCTCACATTCGCTGCGAATGCTCTCGGCCTTGAGTCGCTTGCCAACCGTCCGCGTCTCATCCCAGATGCGGCCACACTTAGTGAAGATCAACGGCCGCTCGGCCCGCCCGGCGAGCGCCCGGCCGACGACCTCTTCGGAATGGCCAAGGCCATACACCGGTGCCGTGTCGATCCAGTTCACGCCCAGGTCGAGCGCTTCGTGGATCGCGGCCACGCTCTGGCCGTCGTCTTGCGGCCCCCAGGCAAACGACCAGTCGCCCCCACCGATCGCCCAGGCTCCAAAGCCGACGGGTGTGATCTGAAGGTCGGAGTTGCCAAGCTGCTTGGTCTGCATGGAGGAAGTCTCGCGAAACGGGAACGGAGTGGTTTCTGGTCGAGTGCCACCTCAGGATAGCAGCCGCCGCCCTGAATCTGTCGGCTTGCTTTGCGGGGCGATTCGGTCAGACTCAATCCCTGCGGATCTCGGGGGGAGATCGCACCCGCTTTGCGGTCGTATCCTTTTTCTCACGAAAGCCTCACCATGCGGTCCCTGCTGACATCTCTCCTGCTCACGGCATTTCTCCTCAGCGGAACGCCCGCCTTCGCCAAACCGCCCACGAAGAAACCCAACATCCTGGTGATCTGGGGCGACGACATCGGCACCTGGAACATCAGCCACAACAACCGCGGCATGATGGGCTACCGCACGCCCAACATCGACCGGATCGCCCGCGAAGGCCTCTCCTTCACCGACTACTACGGCCAGCAGAGCTGCACCGCTGGCCGGGCCGCCTTCCTCGGCGGCAACGTGCCCGTCCGCACGGGCATGACGAAGGTGGGCCTGCCCGGAGCCAAAGAGGGCTGGCAGCAGACCGACGTGACGATCGCTACGGTGCTCAAGAGCCTCGGCTATTCCACCGGCCAGTTCGGCAAGAACCACCAGGGCGACCGCAACGAACACCTGCCGACGCTGCACGGCTTCGACGAATACTTCGGCAGCCTCTACCACCTCAATGCGTCGGAGGAGCCGGAGAATGAGGACTACCCAGGCGACATGGTGCTTGCCAACGGCAAGACCTTCCTGGAGACCTACGGTCCTCGCGGCGTGCTTCGCTGCACCGCCGACGGCACGGGTGGCCAGACAATCATCGACACCGGCCCGCTGACGAAGAAGCGGATGGAAACGATCGACGAGGAGACGCTCGCCGCGGCCAAAGACTTCATCGCCCGCCAGGTTGACGGAAGCGAGCCCTTCTTCTGCTGGTGGAACGCCACCCGGATGCACTTCCGCACCCACGTCAAAGACGATCACCGTGGCATCAGTGGCCAGGACGAATACTCCGACGGCATGGTTGAGCACGACAGGCACGTGGGCGAGCTGCTGGCGATGCTCGACGAGCTGGGCATCGCCGACAACACGATCGTGATCTACTCCACCGACAACGGCCCGCACTACAACACCTGGCCCGACGCCGGCACCACACCTTTCCGCAGCGAGAAGAACTCCAACTGGGAAGGGGCTTACCGCGTGCCAACGTTCGTGCGGTGGCCGGGGCAGTTTCCCGCAGGTGAAACGCTCAACGGCATCGTGGCCCACGAAGACTGGCTGCCCACTCTCGCCGCCGCAGCTGGCGATGACACCATCAAAGACAAGCTCGCCACCGGCGTGGAACTCAACGGCCGCACCTACCGCAACTACATCGACGGCGAAAGCATGCTCGCCTACTTCAGGGGCGAGGTGGAAAACTCACCACGCCAAAACTTCTTCTACGTCAACGATGACGGCCAGGTGGTGGCGATTCGTTACGACGACTGGAAGGTAGTGTTTCTGGAAAACCGCGGCCAAGCCTTTGGCGTCTGGCGGGAGCCCTTCACTCCGCTGCGGGTGCCGCTGCTGTTTAACCTGCGACGCGATCCGTTTGAGAAGGCCCAGCACAACTCCAACACCTACAACGACTGGTTTCTCGACCGGCCCTACGTGCTCGTGCCGCTGCAGCAGATGGCCGCCCGCTTTCTGCTGACGATGAAGGAGTATCCACCGAGCCAGTCGCCGGGCTCCTTCAACCTGGAGAAGATCCAGAAGCAGCTGCAGGGAGGCGGTGTGCAGTAGGCTCTGGGGAGATCTCTTTCCCGCTGGGGGGCACATCCCACGATGGCCACAAAAACTGCACAGGAGTGGTATGCCGAGTATGGGGCGTATCACAAAAACCCCACCAACAAACTGATCCACTGGATCTGCATCCCCGCGATCATGACGGCGCTCGTGGGCCTGCTCTGGTCGCTGCCGGTGCCCTGGGGATCAGCTGCCCCCTGGCTCAACTGGGCGATGGTGGTGGCTGCGGCGAGCCTGCTGTTTTACCTGCGGCTGTCGCTCCCCTTGGCGATCGGCATGGCGGCCTGGCTGGCTGTCACGCTGGGCATCGTATGGGTGGTCGAGCTGGCGACCGGCCAGCCCGTCTGGATCGCGTCGCTCGCCCTGTTTGTCGTGGCCTGGATTGGGCAGTTCATCGGCCACGCGATCGAGGGCCAGAAGCCGGCCTTCTTCAAAGACCTGCAGTTTCTCCTGATCGGCCCTGCCTGGCTGCTTGACGACGCGAGCAAGCGGCTGCTCAACCGGACGCCCACGTCGTCGTAAATGCCCAGGGCACGAGCCACCAAACCACTTTGTTGATCCCAACAGAGAGGTTTCTCACAACACCGTTTGCTTCCATCCCGGCTTGCCTCGCAGGAAAACCACCATGCATCCGCCCGCTCATTCCGGTGGCAGCAGACGGATCGCCTTGAGGTCGATCAGCGCCGACCGGGGCGGCTGCACGGCCGTCACGGTGATCTGCTGGCGGCCGCCAAAGATATCGAGCGTGCCCACCCGCCACGTTTGGTAGTTCGCCCAGGAGCCCGTGCCAGGCACGCGAGCGGTCAGCATCCGTGTGCCGGTGGAGAAGCGGATCGAGTCGCCGGCCGCCGAGTCGTCGCAGGCGAAGTCAAGCTCCACGATCCAGTCACCGCCATGCGGCACGTCCACCGTCCAGCGGGCGGAGTCGGCATCGCTTCCCCACCAGCCGAGATTGCCAAACTCCGGCTCAAACACCAGGCTCGGCCCGTAGATCTCGGCAGCTGATGCAGGCAGCACGATGCTGCCATCCTCGCCGGCCCGCACCACCACCGGCTGATTGCCCTCAAACGCCTTCCAGGAAACACCCGCCGACTGCACAAACGCGATCACATCCGCGAGGCTCTGTGGCGTGAGATCCTGCTCGAGCCCTTCCGGCATCAGCGACCGCTGCGAGCAGACCAGGCTGTCAATCTCCGCCCGCGGCACCGCCACCCGAGTGCCTTCGGCCGTGGCGAGCGTCACGCTCCCACCGGTTTCTTCCGCCAGCAGCCCAGCCTGGAGCCGCCCCGACGTGGTCAGCAGCGAGTACGACAGATACTTGGCCTCCACTGCCCGGTTGGGATCGAGGATGGCCGCCACCAGCGCCGGCACTGAGCGGTCGGTGAGCGCCGCGAGGTCAGGCCCCACATTCCGGCCAACGTCTTGGAGCCGGTGGCAGGCGCTGCACCGCTTCTCAAAGACGGCCATGCCTGCAGCGGCATCACCTGCGAGCCCATCGAGCTCGGCAAGCCACTGGGTCACAAGGGCAGACCGCCCCCCGGTTTCGCTTGCCGCCAGCAGCTCCGCAGCCCGCTTGGCAATCGCTTCCTTGGGATAGCCAATCAGGCGGTTGCGATGGCTGGCATTAAGATCGAGCAGAGCGAGGCTGCCATCGGCCAATCGATCCAGCAGCATCGCTGCCATCCGCGGTCGGCTGAGCAGCTGATCAAAAAAGCTGCTCCGCACCTGCGGGCTCAGGCCCCCGAAGCGTTCGAAGATGCGACCGATCGTCTCGGTATTCCCACGGCTGGCGATCACGGTCAGGTAGGCTTCCTGCAGCAGCGGGCCGACCTGCGGGGCAAGCAACAGGTCGGTCAGCTCGTCGCCCGTAAATGATTCCCCGGCCGCATCCAGCAGCTGCACCGCCGCCACCCGCCGCTGCGTCTCCGCCTCAGCATCTCGGAGGATGGCCCAGGCAGCAGACACGACCGCGCGGGCCGCGGCATCCACAGCGTCCTCCGTTCGCCCACCCTTGAGAATTGCGGCGGCCAGTTCAAGCCTTTCTGCCGAGGCGTCGGTGTCGACCGCAGCCAGCAGGGCGGCTCGAGCCTCCGCGAGCCGCTCCGCGCGTCCCATCGCCGCGGCCTGCACCAGCAGCCTGCCAACCAGCGGCACGGCGGTGGCTTCATTGCCCTGCGATTCGTTGACCGCACGCGACACCGCACGCGTCACTGCTTCCACCGTCCCAGGCGCCAGCGAGGTCATGCCAGCCTCCACGAGGTCGGCCGACGCAGCCGAGGCCAGCAGGGCCTTCGCCAAAGCCGCTGCCGCCGCGTCGCCGGTCGCTTCCCCAAGGCTCACGAGCACCTGCTGCCGCACGGCCGGATCGGGATCATCCACAAGGGCGGCCACTGCGGCGAGGGACGCCGCATCCCCACGGGCAAGGCCTGCCTCGGCAGACCGCACGCCCGCTCGCCGCACCTGCGGGTCATCGCTCGCCACCGCCAAAGCCACCGCCGCATCGAGCGCAGCCAGCGGCGGATCGCCTGCGAGGGCCGCCAGCGTGGCCACCGCTTGCACGCCAGGCCCGCCGCCAGCCCCAACCAGTCGCACGATCTCCGCGAGTTGCTGCTGATCCGCCAGCAGTTCCTCACGGCGGTGCAGGAGCAGCCGCTGCGCGAGATCCCGCCACCAGCCGTTGGGGCTCTGCAGCCTCGCCACCAGTTCGGCGAGCGGAATCGCATCCCACGGCCGCTGGAAAAACGCCCGCATCTCGCCGGGGGTCGCCTCGCAGCATCCGTCGTCGGGGACCACACGGTAGATGCGGCCCAGCTCGCTGCCTGCCGCGAGGTTCATCTTTCGCTGGTATTCCGCGGGGATCCATTCAGGATGCTCGATCACCGCCCGATACATGTCAGCCACCCACACCGCTCCATCGGGCCCGGTGCGGAGCGTGGTCGGCCGAAACCAGTTGTCGGGGGAGGCAAGAAACTCCGAGTTGGTTTCATCAGCCGCCCGCTCGCCCACAAACCCCAGCCCATCGTCCGATCGCCGCATCACCAGCCGCGAGACGAGGTTGTGCACGGGCTCGGAGATGAAGGCGTTGCCAGCAAAGCCGCCGCCCAGCCGCGTGTCGCGATAGATGATCGTGCCGCAGGCGGACGTGAAGCGGTCGGCCATGTGGAAGTCGTTGAAGCGGGCGAGCGTGGTGCTGACCGGAAACACCGCCGCCGCTCCCGGCACCGCCGCCACCTGCCGGATCGCAGAGATGGCCCCAGCATGCGGACTACGGCGGAGGTAGCGATCCTCCAGGGCATACTGCCAGATCGGATTGGAGTTGTTGTTGCCAAACCAGTTGCCAAAGTCGTCTCGCGACCGAGCAAACTGCGTGGTGCCGGCCACGAGCTCAATCCGCGCGGTGGCGGGGTCGTAGCGGAGATCGCGGCCCCGCAGGCTCAGTGGCTCCGAGGGCTCTCTCCGCTCGCCGCCGGGCACGTAGCCGGTTGCCCGCACCTTGCCGCTGGAGTCGCCGTTGGCCAGATACAGCCAGCCTTCGAGGCCCAGCCTGAGGCCATTCACGCGGTGCTGCTGGTTGCCTTCGGAAAACCCACTGAGCACCGGCTCGCAGAGATCCGCCTGGCCATCGCCATCGGTGTCTTCGGCATAGAGCACATCGGGCGCCATCGCCACGATCGCCCCTCCCCGCCAGCACTGGATGCCGGTGGGGTAGGCGAGGTTGTCGAGGAAGGTCACCGCCTCGTCATACACCCCGTCGCCGTCGACATCGCTCAGCCGCCGCACTCGCCCATGCCGGCCATCCGTCGCGACCGGATAATCGCCCATCTCCACGACATACAGCCGGCCCTGCTCATCCCAGTCAAACGCCACGGGATCGCAGATCAGGGGCTCCGCCGCCGCCAGCATCACTTTCATCCCGGGCCGTGGCACCATCGACGCGACCGCCTCCGCCGGCTCCATGGGGCCAGGGAAGGTTTCCTGAAGCGCCGCCGAGTAGAAGGAGTGCGGCAGCTGCTTCTGCACCGCGTCGCAGATCAGGTCTTCCGTTTCCGGTGCCAGCCGCGTCGGCTGCCGGTAGTAGAGCATCGAACTGTCGACCTCGTAGCCGCCCTCGCGGAGCAGACGTGCTGAGGCGATGTAGCAGGGCACGTCGTTGGCGTAGGCATTCACCCACAGCCGGTCGCGGTCAAACATGCCGTCAAGCCGCTGTTGGTAGTCGACCACCACCTCACCAGCCAGAAAGACCATCGCGAGGTCATCGCCAAAGCACCAGGTCTGCACCGGATAGTTGGGCACCGTAGTCGGCACATTCTCCCCACGATCGAGCATCGCGAGAAAGAACCTCGCCCGGGAGCCCTCCACGCCACCACGGGCCGCCGCAGCCTCCCATTCCTCCCGCGATGGCAGATGCCCCAGTGGCAGATCGATGCGGGCCAGCTGGCACTGCACCCGCGGATTGAGCGGCCGCCAGGCACTGGGGTCAGCGAGCAGCCGATTGACTTCCGCAGCGAGCGATTGGCCGTGGGCCCGCGAGAGTTCATGGCTGCCACCTGGGGATGGGTTGGCATCCGCGCCGCAGCCGATTGCCATCAGCGCCACCGCGCCCGGGTGTCCGGCCTCGAGCATGTCGGCGGCGCAGCCCGCCCAGTCACCACTGACCAGATTGAAACTGCCAGGCTCCGTCGTGCAGTGGCAGGCGTAGTTAGCCACCACCGCAATCAACTCACCCTCCGCATCGTGGGCCGCCAACAGCGGCAGCCGGTGGTCGACCGGCCCGTCAGCCGTTTCCCCAAAGCCGATCCAGCGACCGTCCTGTAGCGCGCGACGGTTGACGGCAAAGCCCACCTCGCCGTGGGCCAGCGATAGCCGTCCTGGCCGCTGCGAGCCAATCGCCTCCCGGCAGACCGCCACCAGCTTGTCTTCCAGTACATCTTCGTAGCGGGCCAGCCGCTCAGCCGACTCATCCGGAATCTCGGAAAAGATGTTGGGCGCAAAGTCGCGCAGCCAGGGGGCCGAGTGCGAGTGTGTCGCCAGAATGGCAAACCGCTCGCGGGAAAGTGGCAGGTCTTCAGCGAGTCGGGCATACACCCGCTCGGTGAGCGTCTGCGGAATGCCGCAGTTGTCGACGGAGATCATCAGGGCCGCGAGGTCCTCGGCCGGCCCGATCGCCAGAGCCCGGGCATGAATCGCCGCCGCCACGCCTTCGGCATCTGCGTCGCGGCCCCCGTAGCCGGTCAGCCGCACTGGCTCATCGGGCGTGATGTCCACCACAGCCGCCCCGATCGGCACGAAACGCTGCGACTCGGCGGTGGGGCGATGCCGAGTCTCCGCGCCCGCCTGCTCATCTGCCCGTCCATGGCCCGCCACCATCACTGCAACAACCAGCAGGATCGCCAGGTCACACCCACACGTCTTCATGTCGAAGCCTCCCACACACCGCCTCCGAAACCACCTCCACATGTAAAGCTAGCCGAGTGGTCCATCCACATGCCACTCTGGCCACTGTCCGTGACCTTGACGAAACCCCGTCCGCGTCCTATCCCCTCCGCCGGGGAACAACTTTCCGTGCGACGCCTATGGGGGCACACGGCACGTGGCCATCTATCGACAACTCGGAGTTTTGGTTTCTGCGCCTGCTTCGCTTCCCTGCTAGCGCGTGTTTCTGCGTGCGTCTTCTTCCCTGTCATGTGAGTTCGACCGGGCTCGAAAGCGCTTCGCGGCAGTGCCGTTGAGGTGGCTTGTCGGGGGCGTTGTGACGCCTTCGGTCGCTCTCGACATCCCTGGATTCACTCCATCATGAACCGTCGCTCTGGCTTCACGCTCGTGGAGCTTTTGGTGGTGATTGCAATTATCGGTGTGCTCGTTTGCCTCCTCCTCCCCGCCGTTCAGTCGGCACGCGAAGCTGCCCGCCGTTCGAGCTGCTCCAACAACCTCAAACAGATCGGCCTGTCCGTTCAGAACTATCACGACACGAGAAACCGTGTCCCCGAAGGCCGCGTCCGCACGGAGGCCAAAAACACCGGCGCTCCATGGAACACCGAGAACATCAGCTGGATGGCTCGCGTGCTTCCGTACATGGAAGAAACCGCCCTGCATGACGCGATCGACTTCGAACTCAGCCCTGGGTGGGGTGGCGTCAACAGCGCGGTCATGAAAAACAAAGTGGCCACCTACCGCTGTCCCTTCTGACGCGGGCAATGGCAACGTGAAATGGGTTGCCCCCAATGGCACAAAGGTTGCCGGCGGGGTACCGGATGTGAATCGATTTGGCCAAGGCCAGACCAACTACCTGGCCAACGGCGGCGACTCGTTCCAGCTCGGCACCCGAGCCCGCGACAACCTCTCGCGAGGCGTCGTGTTTAGCCACCGCGTGCGTGTCAGCGAGCCCGGCGGACCTGGCAAGTTTGACATGGCGAGCTGCACAGACGGCACGTCCAAGACGATCTGGGCGAGCGAAGTCGTGATCGGCCATCCGATTCTCGACAAGAACTCCGCCTACCGCGCGTTCAGCGGGATCGCCAGCGCCACGCCAGCCGACAATGGCTGTGGCACGGGTACTCCTACCACGAACGGTCGCAAACAGATCGGGGCCAGCTGGTTTGAGGGCTACATGGCTCAGCACATCGCGTTTACCACGCTGATGAGCCCGAACTCAAAGCTCTTTGACTGCTCGATGAACTCCAATGACATGGCGTATGGGTCGCGGAGCAAGCACCCCGGACTCGTGCAGTGCGTTGCTGTTGATGGCTCTGTGCATGCGCTGACCGACGACATCGATTGGAACCTCTGGCGGAACCTCGGCTGCAAAGACGACGGCTTCCCCTCGAGCTTCAAGTAGCGGCTCCCACTCGCGGTTTTCGCACCACGAGAGGCTGGATTCGCCAGCCTCTCGTGGCTCCGCGCGCGTCGGCCTCACCAAAAGGGGTTGACGCCCCGGCGCATTTCTCGCACGCTACTGCCTGGGGAGGGGTCGGCAGTGATCTGCGGGGGCAGATCTTTTTTTACTGCGTTCCTCTATTTCTTTTTTGCCTGTTCACTTCCTGCCCGGTGTCTTTGGGAAATGAAACCATTTTCCAGAAGGTTGATCGGGCCTGCGGATTTCTTCATCCATTCCTCGGAGATGCTCATCTTCACCGCAAACCACTGATCTTGAAGGAGATTCTGTCATGAAACGCCGCTCCGGCTTCACGCTCGTGGAGCTCCTCGTTGTTATCGCCATCATCGGTGTCTTGGTTGGGCTGCTCTTGCCCGCCGTGCAGTCTGCTCGTGAGGCCGCCCGCCGTTCGGCCTGCTCCAACAATCTCAAGCAGATTGGTTTGGCCGTGCAGAATCACCACGACTCAATGAACAAGTTTCCTGAAGGTCGCATTCGCAGTGCCCGCGCGGCCAATGCGGCCAGTTGGCCAGGCAACCCGGGTGCCCCTTGGAACTCGCAGAACATTGGCTGGCAGGCGCGGATTCTTCCGTTCATAGAGGAAACCGCAATCTACGACACAATCGACTTCGAGCGGCAGATTCCCGGTTGGGGTGGTCAAAACATCACGGCCCGACAATCCAAGATCGCGACCTATCGCTGCCCTTCCGATAGTGGCCAGGGCGGAGTCGCCTGGATAGCCCCCAACGGAGCAAAAGTCCGCGGCGGGGCCCCCGACGTCAACCGGTTCGGCGAGGGCCAGACCAACTATGTCGGCAACGCCGGAGACACCCTTCAGGTTGGCTCAAATACCCGCAGTAACCTCAGCCGCGGCATGGTGACCAGCCATCGCTACCTCTCCAACAATCGTGACCCGGGCAAGCACACGATGGCGACTGCGGCGGATGGAACGTCGAAGACCATCTGGGCCAGTGAGGTTGTGATCGGCTTCCCTCACCTCCAGACGAACTCGGCGTACCGTACGTTTGGCAGCCTTGGCAACGCCACGCCGAACGACAATGGCTGCCCCACCAGTGGCACGCCAACGACCAATGGTCGTCGCCAGACGGGAGCGAGTTGGTTTGAGGGTTATATGCCGAATCACATCTTCTTCAGCACCGTGATGACGCCCAACTCGAAACTCTACGACTGCTCGGCCAACTCCAACG
>AACY020537262.1_pt1 | contig 11787 bp, 12 predicted proteins | sample 267378 | NCBI WGS metagenome assembly AACY02 (sample SAMN02954345, study PRJNA13694) | marine metagenome | biome: aquatic; feature: ocean; material: water; isolation source: isolated as part of a large dataset composed predominantly from surface... | reverse complement strand
TCCCTGGGATGCATCTGCAACAGTCCGGCGACACTCGCCGCACTCGCCGGTTCGCAGAACAGCCCCTCGCGCGATGCGAGAAGTCGGTACGCATCCAGAATCGCGTCGTCCGTGACCGCATCGATGACACCGCGGGAGTCGTTACGCGCCGCTTCCGCCTGCTGCCACGAAGCCGGATTGCCGATGCGGATCGCTGTAGCGATGGTCTCGGGCGACCGCACCGGTTCGCCATTCACGATCGGTGCTGCACCGGCAGCCTGGAATCCCCACATCCGCGGCAGTTGATCTGCGATTCCGTCCTGGTGATATTCCCGATATCCCTTCCAGTACGCGGTGATGTTCCCGGCGTTACCCACGGGCAGGCAGTGAATATCGGGAGCGTTACCGAGCAGATCGACGATTTCGAAGCTTGCTGTCTTCTGACCCTCGATGCGATCAGGATTGACACTATTCACCAGCGACACCGGGTAGTGATCGGCAAGGTCGCGGGCCAGTGTCAGGCAGTCATCGAAATTTCCCTGCACCTGAAGGAGTTTCGCCCCGTGCACGACCGCCTGGGCGAGTTTGCCCATCGCGATCTTGCCGTCCGGCACGAGCACTGCGCAGACCATGCCCGCTTTGACGGCATAGGCGGCTGCACTCGCCGACGTGTTGCCCGTCGATGCGCAGATCACCGCCCGGGCACCCTCTTGTGCCGCCTTGGAGATCGCCATCGTCATACCCCGGTCCTTGAAGGACCCGGTGGGATTGGCACCGTCGTACTTCAACCAGACCTGGCAGCCGGTCATCTCCGAGAGAACGCAGGCATAGACCAGCGGAGTGCCACCCTCGCGCAGTGTGACAACCGGCGTATCGATGTCGACGGGAAGCCGATGTCGGTATTCCTCGATGAGCCCGCGCCACTGGTGCGCACCACGCGCCACGTCTACGCTCACGGGCCTGCCTCACCCTCGACTCTCATCACACCGACGACCTGCTTGACAGCATCCATGCTGCTCAAGGTCTCGATCGTACGCGCCAACGCGCCCTCGGTCGCCTTATGCGTGCGCAACACCAATCCCGCGTCATCACCGTGGCCGTCCTGACGAACGACCTGGATGCTGACCCCGTTATCGGCGAAAGCCTGGGCGATCGTCGCGAGCACACCCGGGCGGTCAGCGACATCGAGGTTGACGTAATACCGGGTCATCGCACGGTCGAGGGGCAGCACCGGCAGATCGGCGTAGACCGACTCGCCGGGACCGAGGCCACCCGCGACACGGTTTCGTGCCGCGGCGATCACATCACCGAGCACCGCGCTCGCCGTCGGCTGCCCGCCGGCACCGCGGCCGTAGAACATCAACTCCCCGGCCGACTCGGCGACGACGAACACTGCGTTGAAGGCGTCGCGAACACTGGCCAGCGGATGCTCCCGAGGGACCATCGCCGGATGCACCCGCACGATCACTCCCTGATCGCGGCCCTCAGCGTCGATGGCTCGCTCGGCAACAGCGAGCAGTTTGATGACGAAACCCATCTGCCGGGCCGCTTCGACATCGGCGAGGTTCACCGCCGAGATCCCCTCGCAGGACACCTGCGACGCAGTCACCCGGGTGTGGAACGCCAACTCCGCGAGGATCGCGGCCTTCGCTGCCGCGTCGTGTCCTTCCACATCCGCGGTGGGATCGGCCTCGGCATAACCGAGCTCCTGCGCCTCGCGCAGCACATCGGCATAGTCGGCACCGCGCTCGTCCATCTGGGACAGGATGAAATTCGTGGTGCCGTTGACGATGCCGAGCACCGCGAGCACTCGGTCGCCGGCGAGGGATTCACGAAGGGGCCGCAGCAGCGGGATCGCACCGGCGACGGAGGCCTCGAAATACAGGTCGACCCCGTATTGCGCAGCCGCCGCATACAGGCTGGCGCCGTCAGCCGCCAGCAGTGCCTTATTGGCGGTGACGACGCTGGAACCGGCCGCCATCGCCGCGAGGATGCACTCCCGTGCGGTATCGATGCCACCCATCACCTCGATGACGATGTCGGCCCCGGAACCGGCAAGGGCGAGGGGGTCCGTGGTGATCAGGGCCGGATCGATCCCCGGCCTCGGCTTCGCAGCATCGCGAACCGCAACCCCGGTGACCGCCAAAGTCGCACCGACACGGGAGGCGAAGTCTGCCTCCTGGGCGCTGATCTGCCGGACGACCTCCGCCCCGACCGTGCCACCACCGAGTACCGCGATGGTGATCGGTTCGCTGCTCACACCAGCGTCAGTCATGGGTCATTCCTCCGGGGTCGAGTCGAAGCAGATCGTCCATCGTCTCGCGTCGCAGGACGACCCGCGACCGGCCATCACGAACCGAAATCACAGCCGGCCGGGGCAGGTAGTTGTACTGCGAGGACATCGACCGGCAGTACGCCCCGGTTCCCGCGACGGCAATGAGATCACCGGGACCGAGATCGTTGGGCAGCCAGGCATCGCGCACCACGATGTCGCCGCTCTCGCAGTGCTTGCCCACGACCCGAGACAGCATGGTGTCCTCCGAGGATCCGCGGGATGCCAATGCGCAGGTGTAGTCCGCGTCGTAGAGCGCGGTGCGCAGGTTGTCGCTCATCCCACCATCGACCGAGACGTAGGCGCGCTGCGATCCGTGACCGAGTTGCACGTTCTTGATCGTTCCGACCTCATAGACGGTGATGCCCGCCTGTCCCACGATCGCGCGGCCGGGTTCGAAGGCCAAACGCGGGATCGTCATGCCGGCTCGCTCGCACGCATCACGCACGATGCCGCGGATCGCCGTGGCCATATCGCGCACCTCGAGCGGATCGTCATCGGGGACGTAGGCGATACCCATGCCGCCACCGAGGTTCAACTCCGCGATCTCCACGCCGAGTTCGTCTCGAATCTGCGCGGCTAATCCGACGATGCGCGCGGCTGCGACCTCGAAACCGGAGGCGTCGAAGATCTGGGAGCCGATGTGCGAGTGCAATCCGAGAAGTCTCAGGCGAGGCTGCGCCACGATGCGCGCTACGGCATCCATCGCCGCTCCATCAGCAAGGGACAGACCGAATTTCTGATCCTCGTGTGCCGTGGCGATGAACTCGTGGGTGTGTGCCTCGACACCGACGGTGACGCGGATCAGCACGTCAACGACCACATCGCGTTCGGCGGCGATCTGCGCGATCCGTTCGATCTCGATCTGCGAATCGATCACGATGCGACCCACACCCACGGAGATCGCGTCATCGAGTTCGTCGAGGGACTTGTTGCTTCCGTGCAGCAGAATCCGTGCTGGATCGACACCGGCGGCGATCGCCACGGCGAGTTCCCCTCCGGTGCTGGCATCGATGCCCAGACCTTCGTCACTCACCCAGCGGGCAACGGTCGTGGCCAGCAGCGCTTTGGCGGCGTAGTACACGTCCGCGGGCATGGTCGGATCGTCATAGGCGGCGGCGAACTGCGCCGCTCGGGTGCGCACGTCCACCTCGTCGAGCACGTAGAGCGGCGAGCCGTACTCGGCGACGAGATCGGTGACCGCGACTCCTCCCACCTCGAGGACACCCTGATCGTCGACCCGTGCGGTCAGGGGCCACAGATCGGGGTTGAGCGCATCGGCGCTCGACGACGGCTGTGGCGGCACGCCGGGGGTCGCCACGACGTCGCCGTGACGGGGACCAGCAGGGTGCGCACGCATCGAGTGAGAGGGTAGACCGGTCACGGCCGGCCGTGGCCACCGCCCGCACTCGCTGAACACACCTAGCGTCGTGACCATGTCGAATCGGGTCTTGCCGGAGATCCTGGGTTATGTCGGTGCCGCCCTGGTGGCCAGTGCCGCCTTGAATCTGGTTTCGCTGTCCTGGGAGGACTGGTCGGACCCCGTGCGCCTTTCCGTCCTCGTCGGTGCGACGACCGTGTTAGCAGGGTCTGCGGTGGTCATCGCCGCGATCAACCAGGGGCGCCTGGACGATCGTAAACCTGATGCCCCTGGCCCTGATCGAAAGCCGGGTCGTCGATCCGGATCTGCCGGCAGATGAGATCGCCGCGGTGTGGTGGGCACGTGCGCTCCTCATCGCCTTCGCCGTCTCCGCACTGACGATCTTCGCCCGCGGTGGTTCCTGGGCGTGGGCCGTTGGTGGCGTGGTGGCCGCAGCGATCGGGGCCCTCGCGATCGCCGGCTCCGCACTCGGCTGGGTCACCGGGATGCTCGTGGCCGGAGTGGTGCTGCTGGCAATTGCCGGATTGCTGTTCCTGGCCCGAAGGCGCACCGCGACCGAGGAGGTCCCTACATCCGCTCCGGCGCGCTGACCCCGCACAGCGCCAATCCGTTAGCGATCACCTGCCGGGTCGCGGCGCACAGCCACAGGCGAGCGACATGCTGCGGCGAGACTTCCTCGTCGCCGCGTGGCAGCACCCGGCAGGTGTCGTAGAACCGGTGGTAAGCCGTAGCCACCTGCTCGAGATAGCGAGGGATCCGATGCGGTTCGCGCAACTCGGCCGCGGTGGCCACCGTCGCCGGATACTGCCCGAGAGCCCGCAGCAACTCGCCCTCACGCTCATGGTTGAGCAGTCCCGCCTGGAATTCCCGCTCCCGCCAATCGATACCCAGCTCCGCGGCACTGCGCAGCACCGATGAGATGCGGGCGTGTGCGTACTGCACGTAATACACAGGATTGTCGTTGCTTCGTTGGACGAGCAGATCGAGGTCGAGGGTGAGCGGTGAATCGACCGGGTAGCGGATCAGGGAATACCGCGCGGCATCGACGCCGACCTCGTCGACGAGGTCTTCCAACGTCACCATGGTGCCGCTGCGCTTGGAGAGTTTGACTTCCTCGCCGCCCTGGGTGATCTTCACCAACTGCCCGATGAGGATTTCGATATTGACGTTCGGGTCGTCTCCTGCACAGGCAGCAACCGCCTTCAATCGCTGCACATAACCGTGATGATCGGCACCGAGTAGATAGAGCGCCGTCGTGAACCCGCGTGCACGCTTGTCGACGTAATACGCTGTGTCGGACGCGAAATACGTCATCTCACCGTCGGACTTGATGAGCACACGGTCCTTGTCATCACCATGATCGGTGGTGCGCAGCCACACCGCATCGTCCTCTTCTAAGACGTGGCCGTGCTCACGCAGAGCCGCCATGCCGCGCTCGACTGCACCGGAGGAATGCAGAGACCGTTCGGAGTACCACACGTCGAAGTGCGTGCCGAAGATCTCCAGTACGCGCTGCTGCTGGGCCAACTGACGGCGATACGCCTCTTCGCGGAAACGCACAAGTTGCTCATCCTCGGGAAGTTCCCGGATTCCTGGCACCTCGGCGACGATGTCTGCGGCGAGGTCGAGAATGTAACCGCCGTGGTAGCCGTCCTCGGGCACCGGCTGCCCGTGCGCGGCGGCCATTACCGACGCACCGAAACGGTCCATCTGAACGCCACGGTCGTTGATGTAGAACTCCCGAGCCACGTCCGCACCGGCCGCAGCGAGGACCCGAGCGATCGCGTCACCCACAGCGGCCCACCTGGTGTGGCCGAGGTGGAGGGGGCCGGTGGGATTCGCGGAGATGAACTCGATGTTGAAGTTCTGACCGGTCAGGGTTGCCGAGGTTCCGTAGGTGGCACCGGTTGTCACGATGTTCTGCGCGAGCGCCCCGAGCGCATCAGCAGCGACGGTGAGATTCAAAAAGCCCGGACCGGCCACGTCGACCCGCGTAATTCCCGGGGTTTCGGTCAGCCGCTGCGCTAGCAACTCGGCGATCTGTCGTGGCGGACGCCCAGCGACCTTGGCCAAGGTGAGGGCCACCGGAGTGGCGTAATCGCCATGCTCCTTGACCTTGGGCCGTTCGATGACGATCTCGGTGGGCACCTCGATCGCCAGCTCCCCCGACGAAACGAGCTCCGTCAGGGCAGCGCGCACGACGATGGCTAGATCTTCGGGGGTCACGACACCGAAGCGTAGTGCGGGGGCCAACGTGCTAGCGTGGTCCCTGGCTGTGCTGCACAAGAACCACCGTTCGAGGAACGCTCGCCGCTTGTAAACGGCGAGCGTTTTGCTTCCCTGTAGGGCCAACACGGCGTGGAGGGCGGCGGACGTCGGCTCGCACCATCAGCCCGCCGGGCTTCCTGTCCGGCGTCCGACGTACTGCATCACCCAATTGATGCACCATCGATCAAGGAGTACCACCGCATGGCTCAGGGAACCGTCAAGTGGTTCAACGCTGAAAAGGGCTTCGGCTTCATCGCACAGGCTGACGGGGGTGCCGACGTGTTCGTGCACTTCACCGCCATTCAGGCTGATGGCTACCGCTCGCTGGATGAGAACCAGACCGTCGAGTTCGACATCGTCCAGGGCCCCAAGGGCCCCCAGGCCGATAACGTCCGCGTCATCTGATTCTCCACACTCCAACGAAGGCCCCGGTCACCTCGACCGGGGCCTTCGTTGTTGCGTGATGAGGACTTCCGGGGTGAGGATGGTGACATGAGCGACGACATCGAACGCCTGCTGGCCGAGGTCAACAAGTCGACTGCGGGTGGCGCGTCCGCAGGGTCGGCGAAGAACACACCGGCCAAGAAGTCCCGTGGCGAGGTCGAATCGGCCAAGAGCGCCGGCGGTCGGCTGGCCTTTGCCGTCGTCGCCGCTGCATTCCTGGGCGTCCTCGGATTCGTCTTCGGACTCTTCATGCCGTTCTTCGGCACCATCGAGACCGGCGGCGGTGCGGCCTTCGGGGCGTTCTTGACCGCACTCGTTGCCGGTCCCCCGCGCTGGTTCTCCTCCTAGCCCACGCGATACCCTCAGCGTTGCCCTGGCCCCCGTAGCTCAGGGGATAGAGCGGTGGCCTCCGGAGCCATGTGCGCAGGTTCGAATCCTGCCGGGGGCACATCTGTGCGAGACCCGCGAGCCATATGTGATGGCCGTGAATATGGAGGCTTCCCAGATGACCGAAGCGCCGGGCGTCGTCGCAGCCCGTTCGCTCGGCATTTGCATCCGCATCATCCATCCAGGCCGCGTCACCTCCGTCGGCGAGGCTGCGACGGCCTGCGGCGTCGGTGTGGAGGATGTCGTCAAAAAGGCTGGTCGTCCGGCGCGCGGAGGCCCGCTCGGCCTCGATCTGCCGGTTCTGGCAGATCCTCGCATCGTGGGACGCACAATCACGCTTGGCACAGGCCAACGTGGCACCGTCGTGCCTGTGCCCGCCGACGCTGTCATCAGCGCCTACCAGGCGACCATCGCCGACCTCAGCGACGACGCCTAGAAAAGCGAAGGGCTAGTTCGCTCCGCGCTGGGAATCACCGTGATCGCGTAGTGGATCGATTCCCGCGATGTGCTGGCCGAACCGCAGGATCTGCTCATCGGTGAGGTCGTCGATATCAGCCCGAAATTCCCCGATCACCTTCGCGGCGACACCGTGCTCGTGCTTCTCGACATAGCCGATGAAGTGGTGTCCGGCATTGGCCTTGCCCTTGCCGTGACCGAGCACGATGATGCCGGAAGCACCGCGCAGGGCACCGGCGAGAGCACGCCAGTACTCGTCGCTGTCATCCTCGTATGTGCCATCGGGATTGCCATGGCGGTGATAGACGTTGTGGAAATAACCGCGCGGGTCAGATGCCGTGACCGACTCCGGGCGCGAGTGATCGGGTGAATCGATCGCATAGATCCTGGTGGAATGGAAGTCGATCGCAGCGATCGCGATGCGACCGGTGATGTCGATGGCGTCGGTGATGTCCTTGCTCATCAGGTCTCTCGCCCCTCTAGATCTCTTTGCCGGCCGGACGCGGCTCGAAGCCGGCGTTGCGCAGCATGCGTCGCAGGTCGACGACCATCTGGGTATCGATGTCCTTGTGGCGGGGGCGCTCGAAGACCTCGGTCTCCGGACCGAGGGTGACCTTGAACTTGCCGTCATGATTCTCGACGACCTCGCCGGCCGCCTGGAGCAGGGACAGCACATCGACCCAGCGGATGTTGTGACTCACCGGGTGGGCGAAGATCACCGAGAGCGTGTCGATGTGATGGTTGTTGAGGTGGACGGGGAAATCACCCGTTGCGTGTGCCATACGCACACCTTCGCATACCGACGGTCTAGAACGGTGGGGGGTCACTGTCGTCGGTTGCGACGAGGTGAGGTGACGTGTGGAGAAGAAGCGGCTGGTGGCGGCGGGTTTGGTAGATCCGACCGAGTGGGCTGCGCCATCGCCCCTCGCCCTCGGCGACCCACCCTGCAGCATCACGGGTGCGGTTATGAGTTGCGCACGCAGTGCTCATGGTGGCAGCAGAGGTGGTGCGGGTGTCGCGATACGCGGGAGTGTGATCGGCATCGGTACGCGCCGCCCGACCACATGGAGGCATATCGCAGCGAGGATCACGGGCCTTGATGAATCGACGCAACCGCGCTCCGGGGAAGCGCCGGTCACCATCGTCGAGCAGATGACCGTCGATGGGATCGGTCACCCACCGGCGCCACTCACCATCGCAGGCCAACTGCTGGGCGAGTTCGGGATCGATGGGGCCATAGCCGGGGATGATCGCAGGGTTTTCGGCCAGACCCAAAGCGGTGGGCAGATCCATCACGACCTGCACACCGATGCCGATGGGCGCGGGCGGATCAGCGTCGGCGCCTGCGGCATCAGCGGCGCTCGCGGGCATGCCGGTGGGCAGTAAACCCATCGCTCTCATCACGGCGGCGACCTGCCACTGCCCACTCGTGCGATCGGCGTCAGGGTCTTGTGATCGCATCGAGTCAGCTCGGTCGCGGACCGCGTTGCGCAACGCCAGGATGTCGACTCCTGACCCACGGATGCCCAGGAAGGCCGTGCCCACCTCGGCGTCGGTGAAGAAGTTCACCTGAGTCTGCTCGCGCACCGTGCGCTTACGTGCCTGCGCTGCCTCATCGGGGGCGATCGCCACGACCGCGGTGCGCACACGCTCGCGCAACCGCGCCGGCGGATAACTCGCCGCGGTGGGCAGGATTCGGTCGAGGACCGCATCGGTGAGTAGCCGGCCGGATTCGTCACGATGGACACCCAGCGGGTTGAGGGATTCGGTGATCGCGCGGGCCTGGGACATCGTCAGTTGCCCATCGCTCACGGCTTGGCCGATCTTGGGATAGTCGACTGTCAGGGAGCGCGCCGTGGTCAGCCGGGCCAGTGCGGTCGATGGGGCCACATGCAAAGCGGCAGCGAGTTCATCAGCGATCCAGCCCTCTTGCAGCGTGGTATGTCCATGGGCGTCGGTGACCGCATCTGAAACAGCGTCGGCGGTGGCGATCATGGCGTCAGCTGCCAGCATCTGCGCCCAGCCGACCAGGGACTCGCGGGCGGCGAGCATGCTGACCCGGGCTTGGCCGGGCAGATCGCGGGGATGGACACCCGAGACTGCGGCCGCCAACTCTGGCCCGGGAGTCAATCCTTCCCAGGGCCAGGACCCTTCGGGGGTCATATCGAGCCACGCATCAGCCATAGAACAAGTGTACGGGAGCAGCCCGCAAAGTCAAGGGTTTCAGCGATAAAAAACCGTTGGGATTATTGAATTTTTTATCCACAGGCCATCCCTCGAGTCGCACTAGCCGAAGTCGAGTGACCTACCCTCGGGGTATGCGCGGGTGGCTGAGGAATGCAGGTGTCGCTGCCGGCGTGCTCGGGCTGAGCATGACGGGACTTCAGGCAGGTGCACTCCCCGCTTCGGCAACGCCGACTCCAGCAGCCGAGCAGGCCGTCTCCCCCACGTTGCTGACCTGGTCGGAGTGCTCCTATCCCTCGAACGCGCTGTGCACCACGATCACGGTGCCCCGGGATTGGGTACGGCCGTCGACATCGGGGACCTATCGGATCAGCGTTGCCAAGGTCCCCGCACGTGATCCCAACCGCCGCATCGGAGTGCTGATGTTCAATCCCGGCGGACCCGGATCAGCGGCGGTATCGAATCTGTCGTGGGTGCTGTCGCTGCTGCCTGGTGTGGTGCGTGATCGGTTCGACATCGTCGCGGTCGATCCGCGCGGGGTCGGTGGTTCGCAGCCGTGGATCCGATCGTGTAGCGCACCTCAGCCCGCTCCACCGGCAACCGGGGCGGTGAATTGGCTGACCTGGAGCCGGACATTCATGAAGGCCAACAAGAAAGCCAACCGTGCGTGCTTGAAGGTCAATCGCGAGCACGCGGACTTCGTCGGCACCTGGCAGATCGTGCGCGATCTCAACGCAGTACGTAAAGCCTTGGGTGAGCGACGGATCACGTTCTGGGGTATGAGTTATGGAACCACCATCGGGCGCGCCTATGCGCAGGAGTTCCCGAACCGCGTCCGAGCGCTGCTGCTCGACGGCACGATCTCGCCGGTGTCTTCGATCGAGTCCTGGGCCGAGGAGCACACCTACGACGACGAGTTGGCGATCGACACCATGCTCGCCTCGCTCGGCTCGTCCTATAGCACCGCACACCGACGAGCCATGCGCACCCTGGAGACCCGAACCGTGCGAGCACCGAACGGCAGCGTCATCGACCGGTGGCGGGTCGGACGGGCACTTGTCGCCTGGTCGTCGTTCCACACCACATGGGGTTCGGCTGCGGGCCTCATCACTGCGGTGCGAGATGCCCTGTTCGCGAGGACATCGCGCGAGCGGTCGAGTGCGGCGGCACGGGCTGCCAGCATCTTGGGAAGTACGAGTGCGACCGGTCAATCGGGGACGTTGAGCCCGCAGTGGACGTACGTTAACTGCGCGGATTTCACCGATCGGCCCAACGCGCGCACCCTCGCACGGCTCGCCGAACAGGGCGCACGCACCGGTGGCGCCGGCATCGGCATGGCGGTCCTGCGCGAGGGTGCCCAGTGCGCAGGGCTGCCCAAACTCGGTCGATCACTCACCCCCATGACGGCACCGCTTGCGTTGCGAGTCCCGCCGATCATCGCGAATGCGAAAGGCGATAATCGCACGCCGTGGACTGCTGCCGTGGAAACCCAGGCGGCATTCACCGGGTCACGGATCGTGGGTTACGCGGGCAGCCATCACATCCTGTACGGCCGTCGAACAGACTGCGTGAACAAGCCGATCACCCGGTATCTCATCAACCGAAAGCTCCCAACCAGCGACATCCTGTGCCCGATCTGATCGTGTCATCGTTCGCCACCGACGATGAGAGAGCTCTCATCGTGGCCTCATGGTCACCTCACCCGTAGCAACTTGACTGGGCTTAGAGCACGAGACCCCTCGCGCTCGCACCCTTGGAGAATGGAGTTGCAGATCATGAGGATCACCACCCTCGGTCGCATCGCCCTCGTCGGTGGAGCCAGCGCAGCGTTGGCCGTCGGACTGACCGCGAGCGCCTCGGCATCGGAGGCAGTCAAGCGCACGGAGGAGAACCGGGAGGTCGAACTCGTCATCGACGACACCGATCCCGATCCGTTCGGCCTCAACCTGCGCCCCCAGGACGTGACGTTCACGAACATGCGGCCCACGGTCACCAACACCCACCCCACGTTCACGAACACGCGGCCCGGGGTGACCAACACCATCCCGACGAACACCGTCGTCACCGCGACCAATACCCGCGCGACCAATACCCGCGCGACCAACACCCGGGCGACCAACACCCGGGGCAGCGTCGATGACCGCAGCCGCAACCGCGAGGTCCGCGACTGGACGCTCGACGGAGGCGACGGCTGGACCCGAGATCTCACGCGGGACCTGACCGACGATCGCACGCGCAACAACACGCGGTGATGACCGACCGGGGTGAGGCGGACTACTCGTCCGGGGACTCGTGGTCCCTGCGCGAGGGCGAGGAGGTCGTCGCCGACTGTCACGTGATGCGACTGCTCGGCGGT
>AACY020525530.1_pt1 | contig 11795 bp, 14 predicted proteins | sample 267378 | NCBI WGS metagenome assembly AACY02 (sample SAMN02954345, study PRJNA13694) | marine metagenome | biome: aquatic; feature: ocean; material: water; isolation source: isolated as part of a large dataset composed predominantly from surface... | reverse complement strand
CAGCCTGGAGCACGCCTACAGCCACAAGAAGCTGCGGTTTGTGGTGCATCTCTGCCGCTGGCGCTCCGGTGAACCGCAGCCCTTGGCCAGTCAGCAGGTGCATTGGGTGCGGCCACAAGACCTCGACGCTTACCCATTTCCCGCCGCCAACGCCAGGATCATCGCTGCCTTGCGCCAGCATCTCGGCATTGCTGCCGGCGATCTGCTCCAGGCGGGCTGAACCCTGTTGGCAGCCAGGCGATCCCTGGCCAGGCTGCCCATCAGCCCCCTGCACCACCCACCATGACCGATCCCTCCCCGCAGGTGCTCTGCCTCGGAGAGGCCCTGGTGGATCGGCTCGGTCCGCCAGGTGGTGATCCCCTCAGCGCTGCGCCGGAGCAGTGCGATGACCGGCTTGGCGGCGCGCCCGCCAACGTGGCCTGTGCTCTCGCCCGTCTGGGGACGGCGGCGGGCTTCATCGGCCGGCTGGGCGACGATGCCATCGGCGCCAGCTTCCGTGAACTGCTGGTGGATCGCGGTGTCGATCTGCGCGGGCTGCAGTGGGATGCCGCTCGCCCCACCCGGGTGGTGCTGGTGCGTCGCCACCTCGATGGGGAACGGGTGTTTCAGGGGTTCGCAGGCGATCGGGGGCAGGGGTTTGCCGATCAGGCCCTCGAGCCGGAGGCTCTCGCCCTGGCGTGGCCTCCTCTGGCGGCCGCGGTGCGCTGGTTGCTGGTGGGCACCATTCCCCTCGCCAGTGAGGCCTCGGCGGCGGCGCTGAGGGTTGCGCTCGCGCTGGCCAAGCGCGATCAGGTGCGGATCGCCTTGGATGTGAACTGGCGTCCCACCTTCTGGAGGGCTGACGCTGATCCTGCGGCCGGTCCGGATGCCGCAGCCCGGGCTGCGATCGCACCGCTGCTGCCCCAGGCCGCTCTGCTGAAACTGGCGCGGGAGGAAGCGGAATGGCTGTTCGACACGGCCGATCCGGTTGCCGTCAGCGCCCGTTTGCCCCAGCGGCCGGATGTGGTGGTCACCGATGGCGGTGACCCCGTGCGTTGGTGCATCGCCGGGCACAGCGGCGCGCTGCCGGTGCTCGCTCCGCCTCGGGTGGTCGATACCACCGGAGCTGGAGATGCCTTCACCGCCGGCCTGTTGCATCAGCTGGTGCGGCTGACGCCCGCCGTCGGTCAGCCCCTCGAGCTCAGCGAGGCCGTGGTGGAGCAGGTGGTGCGCTTCGCGGCGGCCTGCGGTGCCCTGGTGTGCGCTGGGGCGGGAGGTATCGACCCCCAGCCCTCCGCCGCGGCCGTGGAATCCTTTCTGGCTCAGGCGCCCGTGCCGGCGTCCACCTGAATCGCCGGCTCGCGCAGCTGGGCCAGCCGCCCGCCCTCCTGGCGGTGGTTCAACGTCAGTGTCCAGGCATCGGTGAGCTCTAGGCTGAGTCGCTCGGGCCACTCCACCACCAGCAGGGCGCCGAGGGCGCGGGCCTCCTCCTCCTCCTGCAGAAACAGGTCATCGGCGGCCGCGGCCAGCTCCAGCCGGTAGAGATCGAGATGCACCAGCGGCGGCTGCCCCTGCGGATAGTGCTGGGCGAGCGCGAAGGTGGGGCTGGTGATCGGTTCGCTGATCCCCAACCCCTCCGCCATGCCCTGCACCAGCGAGGTTTTGCCGGCTCCGAGCGGGCCCTGCAGCACCAGCAGAGAGCCGGCGGGCAGCCAGCCGGCCAGCGCGCGACCGAGGTCGCGTGTCGCCTGCAGATCCGTGAGGATCCAGCTTCTCTCTGTACATTGAAGGTCTGGCGAGCCCGAAGCCTCGGAGACTCTGCAGAGATTCCTGTCCACGTCCTCCCCAGGGAGTTTTCAACTCATGGTGGCAACACCCACGGCTACGACCGGCCTTCAGGTCGCTTCCGACTACGTCGTTGCGGATATCACCCAGGCCGATTTCGGCCGCAAGGAGCTCGACATCGCTGAGACCGAGATGCCCGGTCTGATGGCGCTCCGTCAGAAATACGGCAGCGAGAAGCCCCTCAAGGGCGCCCGGATTGCCGGCTCCCTGCACATGACGATCCAGACGGCCTGTCTGATCGAGACCCTGGTGGAGCTGGGCGCTGAGGTGCGCTGGGCTTCCTGCAACATCTTCTCCACCCAGGACCACGCCGCTGCCGCCATGGCCGCCCGTGGCATTCCGGTCTTCGCCGTCAAAGGCGAGACCCTGGAGGAGTATTGGGACTACACCCATCGCATCCTGGCCTGGGGCGATGGCGGTGCCCCGAACATGATCCTCGACGACGGCGGCGATGCCACCGGTCTGGTGATGCTCGGCAGCAAGGCGGAGCAGGACAGCAGCGTGCTCGACAACCCCTCCAACGAGGAGGAGACCTATCTCTTCGCCTCGATCAAGAAGAAGCTGGCCGAGGATCCCACCTTCTACTCCCGCACCAAGGCGGCGATTCAGGGCGTGACGGAAGAGACCACCACCGGTGTGGCCCGTCTCTACAAGATGCAGAAGAGCGGCGAACTGCCCTTCCCGGCGATCAACGTCAACGACTCGGTCACCAAGAGCAAGTTCGACAACCTCTACGGCTGCCGTGAGTCGCTGGTCGACAGCATCAAGCGCGCCACCGATGTGATGGTGGCCGGCAAGCAGGCCCTGGTGATGGGCTACGGCGATGTGGGCAAGGGCTCGGCCCAGTCGCTGCGTGGGCTCGGCGCCACCGTGTGCATCGCGGAAGTGGATCCGATCTGCGCCCTGCAGGCTGCCATGGAGGGCTATCGCGTCGTTCGCCTCGAGGACGTGGTCGAGGAGATGGACATCTTCGTGACCGCCACCGGCAACTACCAGGTGATCCGTCAAGAGCACCTGCTGAAGATGAAGGACGAAGCGATCGTCTGCAACATCGGTCACTTCGACAACGAGATCGATGTCGCCTCGCTCAAGACCTACGAGTGGGAGAACATCAAGCCCCAGGTGGATCACATCACCCTGCCCAGCGGCAACCGGATCATCCTTCTCGCCGAGGGCCGTCTCGTGAACCTGGGTTGCGCCACCGGCCACCCCAGCTTCGTGATGAGCAACTCCTTCACCAACCAGGTGCTGGCCCAGATCGAGCTGTTCACCAAGGGCAACGAGTACGGCAAGCAGGTGTATGTGCTGCCCAAGCACCTCGATGAGATGGTGGCCCGTCTCCACCTCGACCGCATCGGCGCCAAGCTCACCGAGCTGAGCAAGGATCAGGCTGATTACATCAACGTGCCGGTGGAAGGTCCCTACAAGCCCGACCACTACCGCTACTGATCCCCGCTTCGGGTTGCGTTGACGTCCCATGGAAGACTTGCGCCAACGTGCGCAGGCTCCATGGGGCTTTCTGAATTCGTCACCCAGCTGCCCCAGTGGATCGGGCAGGCCGTCGAGGCCAATCCCTGGGCGGGCTACGGCGCGATTTTCGCGGCGATGTTCCTGGAGAACCTCTTTCCGCCGATCCCCTCGGAATTGATCATGCCCCTGGGGGGCTTTTACGTGCAGCAGGGCCAGCTGCAGTTCATTCCGGTGGTGCTCGCCGGCTTGATCGGCACCGTGCTCGGTGCCCTGCCCTGGTATGGAATCGGTCGCTTGATCAACGAAGAGCGGATCGAGCAGTGGCTCAGCCGTCATGGCCGTTGGATCGGCATCAGCCCCGACGAGCTGGCGCGCAGTCGCCGCTGGTTCAACCGCTACGGCACCGCGCTGGTGTTCTGGGGGCGGCTGGTGCCCGGCATCCGCACCCTGATATCCGTGCCTGCCGGCATCGAGCTGATGCCGCTGCCGCCCTTCCTGATCTGGACGACGGCCGGCAGTCTGATCTGGACCCTGCTGCTCACCGTGGCCGGCATGGTGCTGGGTGAGGGCTACAGCAACGTGGAGCTGTGGATCGAGCCGGTCTCCGAGGTGATCAAGGTGCTGCTGGTGATCGCGGTGCTGGCGGGAGCGGTGTGGCTCGGGTTGCGGATCTGGCGGCGACGCAACGCGGCCGACTGAAGCGTCGGCCGCGGCCAGGCCGGCTCAGAAGGGCACTTCCTCTTCGCTGGGGCTGCCGCCGAAGCCAGCTGACGCGGCGTCGTTGTCGCGCTTGGAGCCGAGCAGCTCGAGGCGGTCGACCCGCACCACGGGTTTGCTGCGCTCTTCGCCGCTGTTGCGATCGGTCCAACGCTCCAGCTTGAAGCTGCCGATGATGCCCAGCAGCGACCCCTTTTTCACGTAGTCGGCCGCGACCTGGGCCTGCTTGCCCCAGATCTCCAGGTTGAACCAGTCGGGTTCGTCGTCGCGGCTGCGACGGTTCACGGCCATGGTGAGGTTCGCCACCATGCTGCCGGATTCGAAATAACGCACTTCTGGGTCGCGGCCGGCTCGGCCGACCAGGGTGACGGAATTCACGCCCATGTCAGTCTCCAATGTGGTTGGGTCAATGATGCGCCACAGCTGTCTGGATCGACAGTTGTTGTGGCTGCTCTCAAGGAGTTCCACCGTTCGGGTTGAGTGTCACAGGCTGGTGGGCTGAAGGGCCGCTCAACTGCCCCTATGATTCGCCGACCTGAGCCGGGCCAAGGTGCTTTTTCGTCGTTTCCAGCTGTCCCGTGACATCGGGATCGACCTGGGCACAGCCAACACGCTTATTTATGTATCGGGCCGCGGCATCGTGCTGCAGGAGCCGTCGGTGGTGGCCCTGGATCTGGAGCGCGGTGTGCCCCTGGCGGTGGGAGATGAGGCCAAGCTGATGCTGGGCCGCACTCCGGGAAACATCAAAGCCGTGCGGCCCTTGCGCGATGGCGTGATCGCCGATTTCGATGCCGCCGAGCAGATGCTCAAGACCTTCATCCAGAAGGGCAATGAGGGCCGCGGCATTGTGGCGCCCCGCCTGGTGGTGGGCATTCCCAGCGGCGTCACCGGCGTGGAGCGGCGTGCCGTGCGTGAAGCCGGTCTGGCCGGAGCCCGTGAGGTGCATCTGATCGATGAGCCGGTGGCGGCGGCCATCGGTGCCGGCCTGCCGGTGACGGAACCCGTCGGCACGATGATCGTGGATATCGGCGGTGGGACCACCGAGGTGGCGGTGCTCAGCCTCGGCGGCACCGTGCTGAGCGAATCCGTGCGGGTGGCTGGTGATGAGATCAGCGATGCCATCGGTGTGTATCTCAAGAAGGTGCACAACCTGGTGGTGGGTGAGCGCACAGCGGAAGACATCAAGATCCGGATCGGCTCCGCCTTCCCCGACAACGAGTTTGATCAGACCGTGATGGATGTGCGCGGTCTGCACCTGCTCTCGGGGCTGCCCCGCACGATCCAGCTCCAGGCCGGTGACCTGCGCGAAGCGATCGCTGAGCCGCTCAACGTGATCGTGGAAGCGGTGAAGCGCACCCTGGAGCGCACCCCGCCCGAGCTGGCGGCCGACATCGTTGATCGCGGCATCATGCTGGCCGGCGGCGGTGCCCTGGTGCGGGGCATCAGCGACCTGATCAGCCACGAAACCGGCATCTTCACCCACATCGCTGAAGACCCGCTGCTGTGCGTGGTCAATGGCTGCGGCCAGGTGCTGGAGGACTACAAGCGTCTGCAGCGTGTGCTCGACACGCCCGAATACGTGCGCAACACGGTGACGGCCTGAACCGATGGGCTCCTCCCAGTGGCCGACCGTGCCACGCCTGCGGGGCTGGCGACGTCTCTGGCCCTGGGTGGCCCTGCTCGCCGCCCTTGCGGCCGTGCGCTGGAGCAAGGGGGCGGGTTTCGCTGATGCCTACGCCCTGTTGAGTCGTCCCTTCTGGCCCGGTTCTGCCCAAAGGGAGTGGCTGCAGTCGGCCGGCAGCCTTGAGCAGCGCGCCCGCCTGCAGCTGTTGCAACAAGACAATGCTCGCTTGCGGGGGCTGCTGGAGCTCGATCGCAACGCCGATGCCAGTCGCCGGGTGTCGGCGGCGGTGATCTCCCGCCGGGTGGAGGGTTGGTGGCAGCAACTGGAACTGGGCCAGGGGTCCCTCGCTGGCATCGCTGCCGGAGACGCGGTGATGGGCCCGGGTGGGCTGCTGGGCCGGGTGCAGAGCGTCACCCCCTCCACGGCTCGCGTCCGGTTGCTCACCTCACCGGGCAGCCAGGTGGGGGTGTGGGTGCCGCGAACGCAACAGCATGCCCTGCTGGTGGGCGTGGGCACCAGCAGGCCCCAGCTGCGCTTTCTCGACAAGGATGTGAAAGCCCGTGCCGGTGATCTGGTGAGCACCTCACCCGCCAGCACCTTGCTCCCCCCCAATCTGCCGGTGGCGGTGATCCAGTCGATCAACCCCCGCGGCGTCCCCGCGCCCGATGCGGTGGTGGAGCTGGTGGCGTCGCCGGATGCCGTCGACTGGGTGCAGGTGCAGACCCGCTGATGGCACGGCTGCATCAACAACCGATCTGTGTGGCCTCCGCCCTGCTGGTGCCCCTGCTCACCCTCGCCACCCCCACCTGGCTCACCCTGTCGGGGGTGGCGCCGAGCTGGGCGATTCTCTGGCTGCTGCCCTGGTCGCTGGTGGATGGCCCGGTGTCCGGGCTGGTGGCCGGCGCCTGTGTGGGCCTGGTGCTGGATGGCCTCAGCGGCAACGGTCTGACTCAGGTGCCCGTGTTGATGCTGCTCGGTTGGTGGTGGGGGCGGCTGGGCCGCCGTGGGCGGCCGATTCAGCGCAGCCTCAACCTGGGTCTGCTCGCCTGGATCGGCAGCATGGCGCTCGGCCTCAGCCTCTGGGTGCAGCTGCGACTGCTCCAGGGCCTGGAGGCTCCCTTGCTGCAGCACTGGGCCTGGCAGCTCTGTCTGTTGCAGGCTGTGCTCACCGGTCTGCTTGCGCCCATGCTCGCGTCCTGGCAGCTGCTGATCTGGCGCCGCCGCGCCCCGGCCTGATGCTCTCCGCCTGAGTTCGCCCGAGATGGTTCTCCCCCTGCGCCGCCGCACTGTTCTGCTCGCCCTGCTGCTGAGCGGCTCCACCCTGCTGGCCTGGGGCTGCCGCCCGGCGGCTCGCACCGAGGGGCCGCTGCAGCTCTGGACGCTCCAACTGGCGCCCAAGTTCAACGGGTACATGGAAGGAGTGATCGATCAGTGGGAGCGTCAGCACCCAACGGCACCGGTCCGATGGACGGATCTGCCCTGGGGATCGGTGGAACGCAAGCTGCTCGCCGCTGTGTTCGCGCGCACGGCGCCCGATCTGGTCAACCTGAATCCACCCTTTGCGGCCAATCTCGCCAGCAAGGGCGGACTGGCGGATCTCACGCCCCTGTTGCCGGAGGGGGCATCCAGCCGCTATCTGCCGTCGGTGTGGCAGGCGGCGCGCGATCCCCAGGCCGGTCAGATTGCAGTGCCCTGGTATCTCACCGTGCGCCTGAGCCTGGTGAACCGCGCCCTCTGGCGGAGGCGGGCCTGAAGCAGCCGCCGCAGCGCTGGGAGGAGGTGCCGGCATTCGCACGCCGGATTCGCCGGACCACCGGGCGCTACGGCCTGTTTGTGACCGTGGTTCCCGACGACTCCGCCGAATTGCTGGAGTCGATGGTGCAGATGGGGGTGACCCTGCTGGATGACCGACAGCGGGCGGCGTTCGACTCGGCGGCTGGCCGCCGCGCCTTTGCGTTCTGGACCGATCTCTATCGCGAAGGCCTGTTGCCGCGTGAGGTGGTGAGTCAGGGGCAGCGACGGGCGATCGAGCTGTATCAGAGCGGTGAGCTGGCCGTGCTGGCCAGCGGTGCGGAGTTTCTGCGCAGCATTCAGACCAACGCGCCTGGAATCGCGGCCCGGACCGAGCCATTTCCGCCCCTCACCGGTGTGGATGGCACCGCCAATGTGGCCTTGATGACCCTGGCGGTGCCCCGTCAGAGTGCGCGTCAACGGGAGGCGGCGGCCCTGGCCCTCTTCCTCACCAATGCCACCAACCAGGCCCGCTTCGCGCGTGAGGCCCGGGTGCTGCCCTCGTCGCGGCAGGCCCTCAACCAGGTGCGGGCCGAACTGGAGGCGGAGGCGCCGACCACGCCGCAGCAGGCCCAGATCCGTCAGGCGCGCCTGCTGTCGGCCCAGACCCTGGAGTCGGCGAAGGTGCTGGTGCCGGCCAGCCCGGGCATCAAGCGGCTGCAGAGCATCATCTACACCCAGCTGCAGCGGGCCATGCTTGGCCAGATCAGCAGCGACGAGGCGGTTCGGGAGGCAGCGCTGCAGTGGAATCGCTACGCCGAGGCCCGCTGGCCTTAGACGATCGGTTTCTAAAGACAATCGGAAGTCTCAAGGCCCTGTGATCGCTTCTCTCGTAATCGGTTTGCCCTGAACGGTAGGGTTGCGACTCTTCACGAGCGGTTCGCATGCCCGAAGCCGGGCCATCCAGCACTCCGAAGGCGACGATCCTGGTGGTGGATGACGAACCCGCCGTGCGGCGCGTGCTTGTGATGCGTCTGCAGCTGGCCGGTTACCAGGTGATCTGCGCTGAAGATGGCGAGGAGGCGCTCGAGCGCTTCCACCGCGACAGCCCGGATCTGGTGGTGCTCGATGTGATGCTGCCGAAGCTCGATGGCTTCGCGGTGTGCCGTCGACTGCGGGCTGAGTCCTGCGTGCCGATCATTTTTCTCTCCGCTCTGGAAGCGATTTCCGAGCGGGTGGCCGGTCTGGATCTCGGCGCCGACGACTATCTGCCCAAGCCCTTCAGTCCCAAGGAGCTGGAAGCCCGGATCGCCTCGATCCTGCGCCGTGTCGGCCGCGGCTCCGCCACGGCGGAACCGCGTGAGGTGCCGGTGGGGCAGGGCGTGCTGCGCGTGGGTGATCTGATGGTGGACACCAACCGCCGCCAGGTGACCCGTGGCAGTGAGCGCATTGCCCTCACCTACACCGAGTTCAGCCTGCTCGAACTGTTGTTCCGCGAGCCCGGCCGGGTGGTGCCTCGTGCTGAAATCCTCGAGCAGCTCTGGGGTTATCCGCCGCGCCGCGCCGCTGATCTCCGTGTGGTGGACGTGTATGTGGCGCGGTTGCGGGGCAAGCTCGAGCCCGACCCGCGCAATCCGGAATTGATTCTCACGGTGCGGGGCATCGGTTACGCCTCCCAGCGCATGGGAGATCTTCCCCAGGTGGCAACCGGCTGAGGCACCGCCGCTGGCGAAGCGGTCGGGCAGGATGGCGCCCGACTGCTGAGGGCCCGTTGTCTGAGCTGCGCGACACCCGGTTAGAGAAGGCCAAGGCTCTGCGGGAGCTGGGGCGGGAGCCCTATGCCCTGCGGTTTGAGCCCAGCCACCGCACGGCGCAGTTGCAGGCTGACCATGCCGACCTTGCCAAGGGTGAGGAGCGCCAGCTGGAGGTGGCGGTGGCCGGGCGGGTGATGACCCGACGGGTGATGGGCAAACTCGCCTTCTTCACCCTCGCCGATGCCTCCGGCCCGATTCAGCTCTTTCTGGAGAAAGCCAGCCTCGGCGACGCCTTCGCCCAACTCACCTCCCTGGTGGATGCGGGGGATTGGATCGGGGTGCGGGGGATCCTGCGCCGCACCGATCGCGGTGAGCTGTCGGTGAAGGTGGCCGAGTGGCAGATGCTCACCAAGGCTCTTCAGCCCCTTCCCGACAAATGGCATGGCCTGGCGGATGTGGAGAAGCGCTACCGGCAGCGTTACCTCGATCTGATCGTCAGCCCCCAGTCGCGCCAGACCTTCCGGCGTCGCGCCCTGATGGTGAGCGCGATCCGCCGCTGGCTGGATGACCGCGATTTTCTCGAGATCGAGACGCCCGTGCTGCAGGCGGAGGCCGGTGGTGCCGAGGCGCGGCCGTTCATCACCCACCACAACACGCTCGATCTGCCGCTCTACCTGCGGATCGCCACCGAGCTGCATCTGAAGCGGCTGGTGGTGGGTGGCTTCGAACGGGTGTATGAGCTGGGGCGCATCTTCCGCAACGAAGGGGTCAGCACCCGCCACAACCCGGAATTCACCTCCGTGGAGGTGTATCAGGCCTATGCCGACTACGTCGACATGATGGACCTCACCGAGCAGTTGATCGCTTCGGTGACCGAACAGATCTGCGGCACCACCCGGATCACCTACCAGGGCACGGCGGTGGATCTGACGCCCCCCTGGCGCCGGGCGACGATGCATGAGCTCGTGCAGGACGCCACAGGACTCGATTTCAACCAGTTCACGGACCGCGACGCCGCCGCAGCGGCCATGGCTGCTGCGGGGTTGGAGGTGCCGGAGGCGGCCGACAGCGTCGGTCGCCTGCTCAACGAAGCCTTCGAGCAACGGGTGGAGGCCACGCTGATCCAGCCCACGTTTGTGACCGACTATCCGATCGAGATCTCACCGCTGGCCCGCAAGCACCGCAGCAAACCGGGCCTGGTGGAACGCTTCGAATTGTTCATCGTCGGTCGTGAGACCGCCAATGCCTTCAGTGAACTGATCGATCCGCTCGATCAACGCCAGCGCCTCGAGGCTCAGCAGGCCCGTCGCGCTGCAGGTGATGACGAAGCCCATGGGGTGGATGAGGATTTCCTCCAGGCCCTGGAGGTGGGCATGCCCCCCACCGGCGGCCTCGGGATCGGCATCGATCGGCTGGTGATGCTGCTCACCGACAGTGCCTCGATCCGCGATGTGATCGCTTTCCCGTTGCTGCGCCCCGAGGCCCGACCCGTCAGCATGGATAATTAGACCCAGTGGCTGGGTTCTCTTCCCATGAGTGGTGAGCGCGTAGGTTTCCGCTTCAAGCACGCCGATGCGGTGGTCAAGCGCAATCCCCAGGGGCGCTCCCGGCGCGGCTGGGTGATGGAGCCGGTGGAGCAGACCACCAGCCGTGGCACCAAGATGCCCGCCTACCGCATCCGTTGGCGCGACAGTGAACGGCCTGAGATCGTGCTGCAGCACATGCTGATTGCCGATCCTGATCCCACCCCGCCGCCGGAGAATGTGAGCCTCGAGCCGCCGGCTCCCAAGGCCTGATCAGCTGAGGCCCTGGCGGCGCCGCAGCTCCTCCAGTTCTTGTTGAGCTTCAAACAGGGCCCAGTCTTCATCCAGGCTCCGACCCCTCTGTTGCTGGGAAGCGCTTCGGTGCAAGGCATCGAGTTGCTGGTCGAGATCACGGAACTGCTGGCCGAGCTGGCCCAGTTCCTCCCACAGCTGCCGCCCCTGATCCATCAGGGTCTGCGTATGGGCTTCGGCACGACATGCCAGATCCACGGCGCCGGCCGCGCGAGCTCGATCACTGCGGCCGCGCCAGTCGCGCACTTCCCGCGCCAGCCCGAGCAGCTGGCGGCGATGCTCCTGTGCCTGCTCCTGCAGTTGGCGGCGACGGCGTTGCAGGTCCTGTTGCCGGTCGTGCAGGTGCTGCTGACGCAGCAGTTGATCCTGCTGAGGGTTGGAGCGCAGGAAGGCGTTGAGACGCTCCTCAAGGTTGCGTTCGAGTTGATCCAGCCAGCTGGGGGCCATCAGTCGGCCTCGGGGGCTGGTGAAGCTGAAGGGGTTGCCGGTGAGGTGATCAAGGGCGCCTCGATCTCCTGCTGCAGCGGTGTGATCGCTCCGTCGCGGGAGCGCAGCAGCAATTGGGTGAGGCGGGCCACCGATCCCTCCCCCAGATCCAGTGCACTGAGCCGTTCAAAGGCCTGGCTGTAGAGCGTTTCCAGCTCTTCGATCAGGGATTCGCGCTGTTGGCGGATGGTGCGGCGCTGTTCCTCGCGGCTCATGGCTGGTTGTCGCGACGCATGGCAGCGGCGATGACGGGATCAACCGTCAGTCTGCCGCTTCCAGCAGATGCAGGGAGAGGCTGTCGGCGACGTCATGCCAGCGGGCCGTGCAGCGCCAGCCCGCCTCCTGGCCAGGGCC
>AACY020563139.1_pt1 | contig 11810 bp, 7 predicted proteins | sample 267378 | NCBI WGS metagenome assembly AACY02 (sample SAMN02954345, study PRJNA13694) | marine metagenome | biome: aquatic; feature: ocean; material: water; isolation source: isolated as part of a large dataset composed predominantly from surface... | reverse complement strand
TTGGTTCTATACTAACTGATGAATCTTTAAACCAAGAAAACTCACAAGATATAGGCAGTAAGCTCTTACCTTGGGTGGTGCCTTCACCTGATGCTTTCTTGGTCCATAAAAAAACCGAATGCTTAGAAGAAGATGCAATGTCTCACTATGAGATGATGAAACTGCTTCGAAATACTTGGCTAGATTGGTCTAAGAAAAGAAATGCTGTCTATATAACTTATAATGGACACAGATTTGATGAAGAGCTTTTTAGAAGACAGTTCTATTGGAATCTTTTGCCCTTATACATAACCAATACTTTAGGAGCGTCTAGATTGGATATGATGAGCACGCTGCAACTGATAGCAAACTTTTTTCCTGATAGCCTCAAACTTCCTTCTTTTGAGGAGAATGAAATTAGCATGAAGCTTACGGATTGGTCAGAGGCAAATTCTGTAGAAATAGTTAATGCACATGATGCTTTAGCAGATTGTGTTCAAATGTTAGAACTGAGTAAACTAATTATTCAAAAAGCTGAACCGGTATGGAAAGCTTCCTTAAAAGGTGCAAGTAAGAACGGAAATTTGGAATTGTTGCAATCTGAACCTTTTGCAATGATAGGGGAAGTCGTCAGAAGAAAAAGATTTACATACCCAGTTACCTTTTGTGGACAAAATCCTAAAATGAATAATGAAGTTGCGGTGGCAGATTTATACTTTGATCCCGACCAGTTAAATGATTTGACTGATTCAGAATTATTAGAACAAATTGGAAATAGCGGAACTGCAATAAGAAAAGTTAGGATAAATAAAAGCATGCCAGTTATGCCTGCGAATCAAATACCTAATATAGGATCTTTTTTAGACATCCCTTATGATCAACTAGAAGAGAGAGCGAGAAAGATTCAAGGTAACATTAAGCTTCAAACTAGAGTCAGTGAGTTGTTGTCTAGCAACCAAATAAATTATCCACCACCAAAATATATAGAACAGAGTGTTTATTCAGGCTTTCCATCTGATGCAGACGATCTGTGGATGGAAAGATTTCATTCATTACCCTGGGAAGAAAGGACAAAATTATTAGATGGCTTTGAAGATTCAAAATATAAAGAATTAGCAGAAAGATTAATTTGCTCTCATTCCACTGAACTTGCATCTCCAGATATGATGTCTAGGTATCAAAATTTTTTAAACCAGCGACTCTTTGATAAAGGACCTTGGTTGTCTCTTGAAAAAAGTTTAGAAAAAACGCGAAGTCTTTTATCGGAAGCCTCTGGAGAGCAAAAAGAAATTCTTGAGAAGCTTGAGAAGAACTTATCTAATAAGTCTAATTTTATTTGATTCGTAAAGAAGAAATCCGAACGACAATTCCAAAATACGGATGATCTATAAAGTGATACTTATTCTCTTCAATCTTCGTATCTTGGTCTATTTCGTATAAATCTTTATATTCGTATTCAAATGACTTATTTTCATTCATATCAAGCAGATCAATATCAGCATTGTTCTGGAAAACCCAATCTGAAAAATCACTAATATTTATTTTTATATTATTAAAGATAGTTTCCATCCAGTAATTATCATTAACATCTGTTTCTTCTTTTAAAGTTTTTAATTTTAAAGATTCATTAAAATCAACCATGTTAATCAGTGTCTTTTCTACAAGTTGATTCTCAGTTTTTTCACTTAATCTTAATTTACTGTCAAAGTGTAAGTATCTATCTTTATATATTAGAATTTCACCATAAACCTTCACTTTATCTATTGAACTTTCTACATATAAAGATACAGACTTTTCTTTTTCTACTAGAGGTTGATACCAAGATATCGAATGTAAAACCCTATAGTCTTTACTTAATTTTAGTTTTCTTGTTATCTCTGTTAGTTCTTTTTCATAGGGTATTCTTTCAAAAAGATTTACCTTTTTCTTTTTTTTATCTTCTTCTGTTATAGGCTCTTCCTTAGCTATCTCTTCATCTAAACTTTCTATCTCTAATTTTATAAAATCATTTTGATCTTTTTCATTAAGAACAGGTGTTTTGACTAATAAGGTGGGTCGATCTTTAATAACAAAAAGCTCCTTGCTAAATTCGAATGGTTCTAATGTTGCAAATTTTTCCTTTAAATCGATTTCCTCAATAAATTGGTTTTCAATTATCAAAAAATCCACTTTATAAATTTCTCCGTAATCTTCTTCATTAATAAAATTTTCTATGAAATCATTAGGAGTTGTAACTGCGGTTAATGAGTTTGAGAACAAAAAAAATAGGATTACTCGATTAATTAACATTTTGAACTATTGCCTTAATAACATCTTTAGTCATATTTACTTTAGATTCTATATCTTCATTACTAATGATGGATGTATCTAAGTCTGAATTTTTAAAAAAGACATTAATTTTATCTTTAATAAAGTTAATCTTTATTACAGAGTTTTCTTCGCTTAGCAATCTAAGCTCTGCTTGAAGAAAGAAGTGCTTTATTTCATCTGGAAGTAGGCCAAAACGATTAATCATTTCTACTTGAATTTTTTGTAAATCTTCTTTCGACTGCGCTAGTGCTATTCTGTTGTACATCAAGAGTCTTACATTAATATCGGGTAAGTATTCCTCGGGAATTAGACAACTTTGATTCATATTAATTTCCGGTAGTTCATCGAGGTTATGAAAATCTAGGTCCCCATTTTTAATAAAGTCTGTAGCTTTCTTTATCATTCTTGTATACAAATCTAACCCTATTGAGTCAAATACTCCACTTTGATTAGAACCAAGTATTTCGCCAGCACCTCTTATTTCCAGATCTTTAAGAGCAAGCAAGAATCCGGCTGATAGCGAATCTGTTTCCTGAAGAGCCTCTAGTCTTTTATCAGCCGCTTTTCTTTTAATTAAATTTCTTGATCTTAAGAAATAGGCATAGGCCTGCTTATCACTTCTACCTATACGACCTCTCAATTGATGTAATTGAGCTAAACCTAATTTATCTGCATCTTCTACTATCAAAGTATTGGCATTTGAAACATCAATGCCACTTTCAATAATTGTTGAACAAACCAGTACATCTATTTTCTTTGCATGAAAAGAAATCATTTTCTTCTCTATTTCTTTTCCATCTAACTGCCCATGAACTATTTCAATACTTAAATCAGGAAATCTGGACTTTAGTCTTTGTTGCCTATCAGATATTAATTTTAGATCGTTGCATAGATAGTAAGTTTGACCATTTCTTAAACTTTCTCTTTGTATAGCTTCATGTATTAGGTTTTCATTAAAAGAATAAGCAAATGTTTTTACAGGTAAACGATCATCTGGGGCGGTGGCTATAATTGATAAATCTTTTAATTCAGTAAGCGCAAAATTTAGTGATCTTGGTATAGGAGTAGCTGATAAACTTATTATCTCTACCTCTTCTTTTAGAGATTTAATCTTTTCTTTTTGCCTAACACCAAATCTATGTTCCTCATCTATAACTAGAAGCCCCAAGTCAAAAAACTTTACATAATTTTGTAAAACTGCGTGAGTACCTATCAAAATATCAATATTTCCCTCTACTAAATGTTTTAAAATATCTTCTTTTTCTTTCGTTTGTATATTCCTTGAAAGCACTTTGATTTCAATACCAGTATTATCAAATCTATCTAAAAAACTTGAAAAGTGTTGTGTAGCAAGAAGTGTTGTAGGAACTAGGACGCAAGTTTGTTTTTGATTAAAGGCAGCAATAAAAGCAGCTCTCATGATAACCTCTGTCTTACCAAAACCTACTTCTCCACAGATCAATCTATCCATTGGAATCGGTTTTTGCATATCAACAACCACTTCATCTATAGTTCTTTTTTGATCAAATGTCTCTTGATATGGAAATTTTGAACAAAATTCTTGATACTCTTTAATTGGAATTACATAAGAAAAACCTTTTTTATTTGATCTTTTTGCTTGAACCTCTAATAACTCTGCTGCTGTGTCAAAGGTTTGCTTTAATGCTTTATCTTTTCTTGTTACCCATCGTTTTGAACCCAGAAAATCTAGAGGACCTTTCTTTAGGTCCAAAATATCTTGAAACAAGATGCATATGTTCGATTGGAACATAAACTCTACTATTTTCGGCGTATTCAATTTCTAGACAATCACTTACTCCTATAAATGTATCAATTTGCTTTAACCCTTTGAATCTTCCTATGCCATGAGTTAAGTGAACAACTAAATCATCTAGAATTGGCATATTCTGTAAATTTATATCGCTTTTTTCATTTCTTTCCTTTACCTCTTTTTCTTTGTTTATATTTTCTATATTTTCATTTAGCTTAAAATCATATTTCTTTTTATCTTTTACAAAATCTAAAAAATTATCATACTTTATGAATAATTCTGAAGGAGGCAGTAGGGGTCTTTTTTGATCGTACCTGTACTCTTCATAACGTTCTGTTATCAAAGTTTCATAGATTTTTGCTTCTTTTGTAACTCCTTCTTGAATGAATATATTCTTCATTTCAACTATAAATGGTAAGAGAGATGTCTTACGACCAAAAAAAAGAGGGAGATAGATTTCAATACCTTCAGCTGGTCTTTTGCTCATGACCCTGTTAAATAATTCAGAATCACCTTCGAATACATTAAATTTCAATCTCCAATTGTCTTTAAATGTATTTGCACTTTGTTCATTAATTGGATACTCGAAAGAGGGTAGATGATCTATATAAAGTATTTTTTTATTAGAAATTTGTGTTTGCGGATCAAAGATTCGCAAGGTCTCTATATCATTTCCAAAAAATTCAATCCTTATAGGATTCTCTTTGCTTGTTAAAAATACATCTAAGATAGACCCCCTTAATGCATATTCACCTGGTACAGAGACAAAGTCTTCTCTCGAATAACCATTTTTTGTTAAAAGATCTAATAAATTGTTTAGATCTAATTTATCACCTACCTTCAATTGATTTATAGGCATTACGTGTGTGATGTCTGGACAAGGAGACATAAGAGTCTGCACAGACACAATAAGGTTGTGCTCTTTGTGTTTAATTAATTCTGACAAACAACTTAACCTACTAGCTCTTATCATTGGGGAAGAAGAAAAAAAGTCGTAAGGAAGTAATTCCGATCCTTCTAGTAACAAACAATGAAATTGTTCTTCTAATTCTTGATGTAATAACTTTGCTGATTGAGCATCTTTGGTAACTAAAAGGTTTTGTTTAGGCGTAGTTGACCCCAGACTTTTTAAATCTGTAAGGGTGTTAAGTTTTTTTGTCACCAGTTTATTAGCTTATTTTAGTAATCAAAAAATGAAAATTATATAGGTAAGTGTATAATTATTTTTTTTTAATTTTAGGTAGTATTAAAATGGATTTAACTTTTTCAGATTCAGATCTCTCTTTTAGAAAAGAGGTAGTCTCATTTCTTGAAAACGAATACCCATCGGATATCAAAGAAAAACAAGATAAGAGGGTTACTTTAGAAAAAGAAGAGATTATAAGGTGGCAAAAGATACTTCATAAAAAAGGTTGGTTTGCTATCAATTGGCCAACCGAATTTTCAGGTTATAAAGAGCTTTCGGTTACGGAAAAATATATTCTGCAAGAGGAGTTAGCTAAAGCAAACACACCGACCGCTATACCATTTGGTGTAGGTATGTGTGCTCCAGTGATATATAGCTTTGGTACGGATGAACAAAAAGAGAAGCACCTTCCTTCAATACTTAATAGTGATGTATGGTGGTGTCAGGGTTATTCTGAACCCGGTTCAGGTTCAGATTTAGCTTCTTTGAAGACTAAAGCTGAATTAGTGGGTAATAAGTATATTGTTAATGGTTCGAAAACGTGGACTACCCTAGCTCAACATGCCGATTGGATTTTCTGTCTAGTAAGAACTGAAACAACTTCCATTAAACAAGAAGGTATAAGCTTTCTATTAATAGATATGAAAACACCGGGCATCGAAGTTAAACCTATTATTACTATTGACGGATCGCATGAAGTAAATATGGTCTATTTTGATAATGTTGAAGTACCTAAAGAAAACCTAATTGGCGAAGAAGGTCAAGGCTGGAATATTGCTAAATTCCTTTTGGCACATGAAAGAAGCGGTATAGCTGGCATTGCTGCTTTAAAAAGAGAATTAAGTAGGCTAAAAGAACTTTCCTCTGAAATACCTTTAGGAGAAGGGACTTTGTTTGAAGATGCTCAATTTAGAAGTAAGATTGAAGAAACAGAGATTGAACTCACTGCAACAGAATTCACTGAACTAAGAACTCTTGCCGCAATGTCACAAGGTGGATCACCAGGAGCCGAATCATCTATACTTAAAATAAAAGGAACTGAATTACAACAAACAATTTCAGAATTATTTGTTGAAATGCTTGCCTATTATGCTCATCCTTTTTATTTAGAAAATGAAATAGGTTCAAATGAAACGGTTGGACCTGACTATGCTGCACCTGTTATGCCTCATTACTTAAATTATAGAAAAGTAAGCATCTATGGAGGCAGTAATGAAATTCAACGAAACGTTATATCAAAAGCAATATTAGGACTTTAGTACTATGGATTTTACATTTAATGAAGAACAAACAATGATCCAAGATCAAGTTGAACAGTTTATTCAAAAAGAATATGACTGGGAGACAAGACAAGAGTTATCTAATTCAGATCTAGGTTTCGGAACTCATAACTGGAAAACATTTGCTGAATTAGGTTGGTTGGGCATTGCTGTTTCTGAAAAAAATGGAGGCTTCGGTGGATCTTCTATAGAAACAATGCTTATTATGGAAGAGTTTGGTAAAGGCCTCGTTGTCGAACCTTTTCTTGAAACTGTAGTTATGTCAGCTGGAATACTTGATAGACATGGAACTGACGAACAAAAAAATCAAGTACTTAACTCCGTTATTAATGGAGAAATGCATTTAGCGCTTGCTTATGCAGAACCACAAAGTAGGTTTAATTTATCTGATGTTGTTACCGAAGCAAAAGAAGATGGTGATAATTTTGTAATAAATGGATTTAAATCTGTTGTGATGAATGGACCTTCTGCTAATAAAATAATTATCTCTGCACGAACTTCAGGCACACAATTAGAAGACAAAGGAATCTCTTTATTTTTAGTCGACTCTGATATTGAGGGTTTAACCAAGTCTGATTATAAAACTGTAGATGGTAGAAAAGCTTCAGACATAAATTTAGAAAATGTAATTGTTTCAAACAGCTGTCTAATAGGATCATTAAACGCAGGTTTTGATATTCTTGATGAAGCTATAGATAGATCTATCTTGGCTATATCTGCTGAAGCAGTTGGTGCAATGGAAATTCTATACAAAACTACGGTTGAATATACAAAAACAAGAGAACAATTTGGTACACCAATTGGAAAGTTTCAAGTTCTTCAACATAGAATGGTTGATATGTTTATGGAATATGAACAATGTAAATCTCTCTTGTACATGGCTACAATGAAAAATGAAGAAAGTGCTCCTGATGCTAAGAAAGCTATATCAGGTTTAAAATATCAAGTTGGTAAAGCAGGTAAATTTGTTGGACAACAATCTGTTCAATTGCACGGAGGTATGGGTGTAACTGATGAATTAAATGTTGGTCACTACTTTAAGAGGTTAACAACAATTGGAACTATTTTTGGTAATGCAGATTTCCATTTAAAACAATATACTTCTTTATAAACTTATGGCAAAAGATCAACCAGATAAGAGGTTAAGGCCAGAACCTCCTAAAGATCCTTTTGGTGATTTTCAATATCGCCAAGCTTTGGCTGAAGAAATGCTTCCCATGATCGGACGTATTTATAGAAGCAATGTTCATTTACTTTTATACGGCAAACCGTTAGTTAATTTATCTGTATCCGAGATCATGAATGCTCATAGGTTTGTTAGAGAAACAGAAAATAATGAATTAAGTGAATTTGAAACCTACCAAGTTATTGTTGCCTTAAGTGAATTAGAACTTGGTCCCGCTGAAGTTGATATTGGTATTATTGCTGCGGCCTATTTATTCGAAGATAAAGGACTTAGTTTAGATGATTTTGTTAAAGAGTCGGTAGAAGATCTAATAGGCAAAGCAGGAGCAATTTTAGATAAGGCTCAAGATGTAGTTTTGTATGGATTTGGAAGAATAGGTAGATTGCTTACTAGAATGTTGATCGAAGACTCAGCAGGCGGCGATAATTTAAGGTTAAGGGCAATAGTGGTAAGAAAAGCAATCGATGATGATCTCATAAAAAGAGCAAACTTAATGAGAACGGATTCTGTACATGGCCCCTTTAAAGGAACTATTAGGGTAGTTGAAGAAGATGATTTATTAATAATTAATGGTAATGAAGTTAAGGTTATCTATTCAAATGACCCAACAAATATTAACTATCTTGAGTATGGTATTGAAGATGCTTTATTGATAGATAACACTGGAGTCTGGAGAACAAAAGAAGGTTTAGGACAACATTTAAATTGTGCGGGGATATCGAAAGTACTACTAACCGCACCCGCTAAAGACGAAATAAAAAATATTGTGCATGGGATCAATAATGAAATTATAGATAATGACGATATTTTAGGCGCAGCCTCATGCACAACAAATGCTATTGTGCCGACTCTAAAAGTATTGAATGATGAATTTAAAATTAAATCAGGACATATTGAAAGCGTACATTCCTACACAAATGACCAAAATTTAATTGACAACTTTCACAAAAAGGAAAGAAGAGGAAGAAGTGCCGCTCTCAATATAGTAATTACGGAAACTGGTGCTGGAAAAGCAGTTGGGCAAGTGTTACCAGAGCTACACGGAAAATTGACCGCCAATGCCGTAAGAGTTCCAACGCCGAACGTTTCTCTTGCAATAATGACTTTAGAGTTGGGTAAGGAAGTGAGCGTTGAGATTTTGAATGATTTTCTAAGACAAAAAGCTTTTCATTCAGACCTAAAAGAGCAAATTGGTTTTACAAATTCTCCTGAGGTAGTTTCAACAGATTTTGTAAGTGATAGTCATGCAGGAATAATTGATTCCGTTGCTACTATAGTTAATGGTAATAAATGTACTCTTTATGTTTGGTACGACAATGAATATGGATACACAGCTCAACTTCTTGGTTTGGCTAAAGAAATGGTAGGTTTAACCTACAAAAGATATCCAAATTTTAGCTAATCTTCTAGCATTATCACTCTCTGAACTTTATAATACGCACGCGTTCAAGCCTGCATTTTTAGATATCATATAGGGAATGATAAAAATAAAAAAAGGTCTTAATATACCGATAAACGGTGAGCCCACCGAAGATATTAATGTCTCTAAAAATAGTCGCTCTGTAGCAATACTAGGAGACGATTATGTTGGTATGAAGCCAACCATGCTTGTTGAAGAAGGCGAAGATGTAAAGCTTGGACAACCGCTATTCGAAGACAAAAAAAATCCTGGTGTTATTTTCACTTCTCCTGCTGGGGGAAAAGTTGAATCAATAAATAGAGGAGAGAGAAGGGCTCTACAATCTGTTGTTATAGAAATCAGTAAGACTGAGGAATCTGTAGAGTTTAACTCTTACTCCGATACAGAAATATCTCAAGCTTCTACTGAAGAGATAAGGAAACAATTAATAGATTCAGGTATGTGGACTTCTTTTAGAACAAGGCCATATAGCAAAATACCAAATATAAATTCTTTACCGGCTAATTTATTTATTTCGGCTTTAGATACTCAACCACTTAGTCCAAATCCAGAATTTATTATTAACCTTAAATTAGAAAGTTTTAATTTTGGAGTAACAGTTTTGAGGAAGCTGTTAGATTGTCCAATCCATGTTTCTGTTGGAGAAAATTCATCTTTACCGATAACTGAGAATGATAATTTAAATTTACATACCTTCTCAGGACCTCATCCAGCTGGACTAGTGGGCACTCAAATGCACTTTATATCACCAGCTTCATTGTCTAATATAAACTGGTCCTTAGGCTATCAAGATGTAATAGCTATAGGGGAATTGTTTAAAACTGGGCAAATAAGTGTTCAAAGAATAATCTCAATTGCCGGGCCTCAGGTAATTAATCCTTCCTATTTTCAAACTAGGCTAGGAGCATGTACTGATGAAATAACAGCTGGAGAATTAACTCAAAGAGAAAATAGGATTATTTCAGGTTCAGTTATTTCAGGAAGAGAAGCTATTGGTCCATATGCATATCTCGGTCGTTATCATAATCAAATATCGGTTGTGGCTGAACCAAATTCAAAAGATAGAGAGTTTATGAACTGGTTAACTCCTGGACCGAGAAAATTCTCAAAAATTCCTTTATTTTTGTCTTCTCTTTTTCCAAATAAGATTTTTAAATTCAAAGCACTGATGAATGGATCAGATCGTCCTATAGTTCCTATAGGTGTATATGAAGAGGTTTTACCTTTAAAGGTCTTGCCTGCAATGCTTTTAAGAAATGTTGTACTAATGGATACTGAAAAGATCCAAGCTCTTGGTGGACTAGAACTAGATGAAGAGGATTTATCTTTATGTAGTTTTGTTTGCCCAGGAAAATATGACTTTGGTTCTTTGTTGAGAGCAGGGTTAACAAAAATTGAACTAGAGGGTTAGATGAAACCTTTAAGAAAAATATTAGATAACGTAAAGCCTAAATTTACTACTGGAGGTTCATTAGAAAAGTACTATCCTCTATATGATGTTATCGAAAATCTTTTTTATTCTTCAGATAAGAGAACTTTTGGTTCGGTTCACATAAGGGATAGCATAGACCTCCAAAAAGTTATGGTGGTTGTTTGGATGGCAACCTTTCCCGCAATGTTCTACGGTATGTACAATCTAGGATTCCAATCTCTTTCTGCTTTTGAGCAAATGGGAAATATAAATAAAGAAGATTGGCAATTTATTTTTATAGATCTTTTATGTAACTATGATCCTAAAAGTATCTTTGACTGCATTTGGTTTGGTGCTTGCTATTTTATACCCATCTATATAGTTACTTTTGTAGTTGGAATTGCATGGGAAGTAATTTTTGCGATAGTAAGGGGCCATGAAATAAATGAAGGTGCTTTTGTAACAACCGTACTGTTTGCTCTATGTTGTCCTCCTGATGCGCCATTATGGCAAGTAGCTTTAGGCATTAGTTTTGGTATCGTTGTAGCAAAGGAAATCTTTGGAGGAACGGGTAAAAACTTCTTAAATCCTGCCTTAGCTGGAAGAGCTTTTCTTTATTTTGCTTACCCCGTTCATTGGTCAGGAGACTCTGTATGGGTAGCTGTTGATGGCTACAGCTCTCCAACGATATTAGGAATAGGTGCACAAGAAGGTTTAGAGGGTATTCAAATGCAATACACGTGGTTAGATGCTTTTATAGGCTCTATTCCTGGTTCAATTGGCGAAACATCTTCTTTATTTATACTTCTTGGACTTTTTATACTTCTATACACGAGAGTAGCATCGTGGAGAATAATAGCTGGAGTTTTACTTGGAACATTTATAACTTCTGAATTATTTAATTTTATAGGTTCTGATACGAATCCAATGTTTTCTTTACCTTTTCACTGGCACTTAGTCATTGGTGGTTTTGCGTTTGGCCTTACCTTCATGGCAGTGGAGCCAGTTTCAGGTTCACATACAAATTTAGGAAGATGGTATTACGGCATTCTAATAGGAATAATGGTTGTTTTAATAAGAGTAGTGAACCCCGCATACCCTGAAGGAATGATGCTTGCGATACTTTTTGCGAATTTATTTGCACCACTAATAGATCATTTTGTTCAAGAGAGAAATATTAAACAAAGACTGAAGGCTATTAAATGAGAAATAACGACACCATTAGAAAGACCTTGATAGTTGCTATTTCATTATGTCTAGTTGTTCA
>AACY020306710.1_pt1 | contig 11812 bp, 12 predicted proteins | sample 267378 | NCBI WGS metagenome assembly AACY02 (sample SAMN02954345, study PRJNA13694) | marine metagenome | biome: aquatic; feature: ocean; material: water; isolation source: isolated as part of a large dataset composed predominantly from surface... | reverse complement strand
GATAAAGAGCGCTCCGGGCAAACGGCTCATATCGGCAATTGACCCCAATTGCCGCTCCAGTTTGGCCCTTTGCCGGTCCACTTGCAGGCGTTCGCGCTTGGAGAGGGTGTCAAAACTGCCATCCTCTTTCATCTTATCGATGCTCTGCATTTTCTTTACTGCCCGCCGAATGGTTACAAAATTGGTCAGCATACCCCCGGGCCACCTTTCGGTGATGTAGGGCTGATTGACCTCCCCGGCATTCTGGGCGATGATGTCCTTGGCCTGCTTTTTTGTGGCTACGTACAGAATTTTGCGTCCACTGGCCGCGATCTTCCGCAAAGCCTCGTTGGCCTGCTTCAGCTTGGCTTCGGTTTTGTACAAGTCGATGATGTGGATCCCATTGCGCTCCATAAAGATATAGGGCGCCATATTGGGATGCCATTTGCGGGTAAGGTGTCCGAAATGAACACCAGCGTCGAGCATTTGCTTGATAGACTCTTCTGCCATGGGGATTTGTTTACGTTCACTTTCGCAACCCGGAGGTGGATGCCCTGCGGCACACCCTCCCGGTTTGGATACTAAACAGGGTTTATAAATAAAATATTAACGCTTGCTAAACTGGAATTTCTTCCGGGCTTTCTTCTGTCCGAACTTCTTCCGTTCCACCATGCGCGGGTCGCGCATCAAGAGTCCCTCCGGTTTAAGCTGACCGCGGTACTCTTCGTTGATTTGACAAAGAGCCCGGCTGATGGCCATGCGCACCGCTTCGGCCTGACCGGTAATGCCACCACCGCTCACGTTTACTTTCACGTCATACTTACCTTGAGTTTCCGTAAGCTGGAAAGCCTGCTCAATTTTATAGTGCAAGGGGGTAGTAGAAAAATAGCTCTTGTAATCACGCGCGTTGATCGTAATCTCGCCTTTTCCTTCCTGCAGGAAAACCCGGGCTACTGACTTTTTACGGCGTCCGATGGTATGGGTTACAGACATATTCGGATTTATTTGATCTCGTCGATGTTAATGGCTTCTGGCTTCTGGGCCTGCTTGTCGTGTTCGCCTTCCGCGAAAACGTAAAGGTTGCGGAACAACTCCCGTCCCAGTCTATTTTTAGGCAGCATTCCCTTTACGGCGTTTTCCAACACCCGGGAAGGACGCTTCATCATCAGTTCCTGAGGAGTAGTAACGCGCTGACCTCCGGGATATTCGGTATAGCGCACATATTCCTTTTCCAAGGCTTTGTTACCGCTTAGCTTTACCTGGGCCGCGTTGATCACCACCACATTGTCGCCGCAATCCACGTGAGGAGTGAAATTGGGCTTATGCTTGCCACGCAGCAAGTATGCGATGTGGGAAGCCAAACGCCCCAAAGTTCTGCCCTCTGCGTCCACCAAAACCCACTTCTTGTTGACGGTATTTTTATTGGCCGATACCGTTTTGTACGAGATTGTATTCACAATGTCCTGTATTTTATGCTTTTAACAAGCCTGTACCCCCCTGTTTACAAAGGGGCTGCGAATTTACAACATTATTGACTAAACTGGCAAGCCCCTGAACATTTAATTGGCTGATTTCGACCGTGGCCCGCAGCATTTTTTAAATATCGTTCCGGCCCAAGCCTGAATTCGGCCTTATATTTGTCCTTTACTCCCTCTGAAACCCTATTTCCAATGAAGGCATATATTCACCTCCTACCGGCTATATTGCTGTTGTTTTCCTTTAATCATACCCTCTCTGCTCAACACCAACACGACTGGTGTCATAGCGATGAGTTCCATCAATTGCGCTTGCAAAATGATCCCGGCTTTGCCCAAAGCTGGTCTGAAACCGAGGAAATTCTCAGCGCAGCCCCTAGTCTGCCTCCCCGGAGCCAAGAGGAAAGTACCTTGAAAATCATCCCGGTGGTGGTCCATGTGATCTATGCTACCGAGTCCGACAATATCAGTGTAGCCCAAATCCGCGATGGCATCAGGGTACTCAATGAAGATTTTCGACGCCTGAATGCCGACACGGGCAATACCCGCGCTATCTTCAAGGACATTGCCGCCGACATCGAAATTGAATTTCAATTGGCCGGCCTGGATCCCCAGGGAAACTGCACCGACGGCATTACCCGTACCCAATCCAATCGCTCGTTGACCGGCAACAACGACGTAAAAAACCTCATCAACTGGGACAACAGCAAGTACTACAACATCTGGCTCACCCGCAATGTGTCGGGAACGGTGCGCGGACAACCCGGAGGTATCGTACTCGGCTACTCCTCTTTTCCCCGTGCCGGAGGGCAAAGCTTCAGCAACGACGGAACGGTAATGCGCCACGACGAGTTTGGCACCATTGGAACTGCGGTTTCCGACGGCCGCACGCTTACCCACGAAACCGGGCATTACCTCGCCCTTTACCACCCCTTTGAAGACAATGCCGGCGGCAATGTGGGCGGCTGTTTCCGTGGCGATCAGGTCGCGGATACCCCCCCGGTTGACGTGCGCAACTTCGGTTGCAACTTTGGCACCAATTCCTGCAACAACGACAATCCCGACCTGCCCGATCAAATCGAAAACTATATGGACTATGCCGACTGTGTAAACATGTTTACCGCCGGGCAAAAGAGCAGGATGGTGGCCGTGGTGAACGACGCCCGCCTGCGACGCAACCTTACCACCCCTGGAAACCATAGCGCAACCGGAATTACCAACCCACCCCTCTGTGCCCCCGTGGCCAAACTGGCGGCAGAACGACGCGTAATCTGCACCAACGAAGACGTACAGCTCTTTGACTTCTCGGAAGAAGGCTTGCCCAGCTCCTGGCAGTGGACCCTTACCGGCAGCTCCAGCCCCAGTGCTACCCAGCAAAACCCCATCGTGCAATATGCCAGCCCTGGGCTGTATGACGTCACCCTGCAGGTAAGCAACAGCAGCGGCAGCGACCAAATTACCCTCAGCGATTATCTCTACGTGAAAGCCAAAGACCAGCCCTTTTTTGATCGCTTATGGGTGGAAAGCTTTGAGCAGTCCGGCCTCCCTTTTACCGTTTCCCCCATTGACCAGGGTGGTGACGGCAGCACTTTTGCCCTCTTTACCAACGCCGGTTCCCACCAAAACCAAAGCGTGGTGCTCAACAACAACCCCGACTTGCCCGGAGAAGTGGATGAACTCATCAGTCCGGCCATACTCACCAAAGGCGGTCAAAACCTCAACCTCTTTTTTGACTTTGCCTTTGCCGCCCGGCAAAACGACAACGACGACCTTTTGGAAGTTTGGGCCTCCCGTGATTGCGGAGAAAACTGGATCCGCCGCCGCTTTTACAACGCTGGCCGCCTCCAAACCGCCCCCCTGCACAGCGGCAACTTTGTGCCTACCGCCAGCGAATGGCAAACCGAGACGATCAATTTCGACGCCTACGTACAGGATGATCCCATCTTGATTAAGTTTCGCTTTGTCAACGGCGGCGGTAACAGCCTCTACCTCGACAACATTCGCTTTGGCGAAGGGCCGGACGTAAGCTTGGCCGAAGATCCGGCAGATTCCCGCGCCCGCCTGGAGGTTTTCCCCCAGCCCAGTGCCGGTCCCATAAACGTTCAAGCTTACCACTGGCCCGGAACCCGCGTTTCCCTGCGGATTAGAGACCTCAACGGGCGAATTTTGGTGGATCAAACCTTTGCCCTCAGCCAGGGAGAATTGCAGGAAAAACTCAATTTGGATTTGGCTTCGGGTATTTATACCCTCGAGATGGATAACCCTCAGGCCCGTCGTGTGGCGCGGATTGTCGTGCGTTGATGGCCTAAGCAGTGCCGCCTTTGTTGGCCCTTCCCTTTCGGGGAGGTCCTTTTTTCAGGTAGTTCTCCCCCTGGGGCGAAACCTGATATTTATTATTTTTTGATCTGTAACGCCCTCCTAACTTTGGTGCTTAATCCGCCAGAATATGCCATTCTACCAAAAACTGGGAAAGATTCCCCACAAGCGTCACACGGTATTTAAAAAGCCCGACGGCTCACTGCATTACGAGCAGCTTTTTGGTACCGAAGGCTTTAGCGGCATGTCTTCCCTGCTCTATCACCTGCACCGCCCCACTCAGGTAAGCCGGTTGCTGGATCCGGTGGACGTGAGGCCCCGAGCGGCAGTGCCCCACAACCTAACCAGCCGCATGCTTCAGGGCTGGAACGTGGCCCCCGCAGAAGACTTCTTGCAAGCCCGGGTGCCGGTCCTTTTTAACCAGGACCTTACCCTCTCTCTGGCGGCTCCGCAAAACAGCTTCACCGACTATTTTTATAAAAATGCCGATGCCGATGAACTCCTCTTTGTTCATCAAGGAAAAGGCACCCTCAAGACCTTGCTGGGCAACATCGATTTCAAATACGGCGATTACTTGCTCATCCCCCGGGGGATGATTTACCAAATGGCCTTCGAGGATGCCCAAAACCGCCTATTGGTGGTAGAATCCCATGACCCTCTGTACACCCCCAAGCGCTACCGCAACCACTTTGGTCAGCTCCTCGAGCACAGCCCCTTCTGCGAACGCGACTTTCGGGCCCCACACACCTTGGAAGTGCATGACCAAAAGGGCTCCTTCCCGATCAAAATCAAAAAAGAAGGCATTTTACACACAGCGGAATACGCTACCCACCCCTTTGATGTCGTGGGCTGGGACGGCTACAACTACCCCTATGCCTTCAACATCAAGGATTTTGAACCCATTACCGGCCGGGTACATCAACCGCCTCCCGTACACCAAACTTTCGAAGCCGCAAATTTTGTGGTTTGCTCCTTCTGCCCCCGCTTGTACGACTATCACCCCGAGGCCATACCCGCGCCCTACAACCACAGCAATATCGACAGCGATGAAGTGCTGTACTACGTGGACGGCGATTTCATGAGCCGCAACCACGTAGACAAAGGGTTCATTAGCCTCCATCCCGCAGGCATTCCCCATGGTCCCCATCCCGGGGCCTACGAACGCAGCGTGGGTCAGAAGGAAACCGCCGAATTGGCGGTGATGGTAGATACCTTCCGCCCCTTGCGCCTTACCCAGCAAGCCCTGGACTTAGAGTTGAACGATTACTACCGCAGTTGGCTGGAAGAATAATTCGGCTGGCCACCTTGCTGACCGCCTTGCTCGCCAGTGCCCTGGTTCAGGCCCAAAACGAAGCCAGCCTTTTCCCCCACCCGCAGGTTCTCTATGCCCATTGCGATAGCCTCTTGGCTCAGCGCCTCTGTCGCCCCGCCGACTGGCCCCCATCCGGTCTCAATGCCGAGGAGCGCGATTTCCTGCGCATCGAGTCCCTCTGGTGGCAGGTTTTGCGGGGTGAAACCGCGGCTCTTTCGGCTCAGGATTCGCTGGCCAGAATCTACCAAACGTATCAACTGGCCTATCAGCGCGACAGCTTGCTGCCCCAGCTCTACCTCCTGTTGGTCAGTGCTACCTACGAGGCCCGCGTTGCCGCTTTGCGTGGTGAAGCCATCGCGGGACTGAAGAAATACCGGGAAGCGGCCCGCCACCTTAAGGATTTGCGCCCCTACCGCAGTTTGTATCCGGAAGCGGAATTGATGGTTTCACTTGTTTGACCGCTTGATGCACCAATTGGGGAGAAACTGGAAATACTTTGGTGTCCCCTGGCTCTTCCCCAAAGCTGGCTCTGAACAAAAAGCGCAGGACGCCTTGATCAACTTGCGCACTTCATCCTGGAGTTTCGTGCGCTATGCGGCCCAATATTTTCCCGCCAAAATGGAGGCTAATTTAAACGGAGATCGGCTCCTCGCCAGCAATTTGTTTGCCGAACTGCATCGCAACTGGCCCCAGAATCCGGTCCTCTTTTGGGAATGCCAGCCCTCTGAAAAGGCCTGGCGGAGCTATCTCAATAAGCTGCCCTGCCTCAGTAGGCCTGCCCGGCTCCACTTTCAGCAGCTGGAGCAAAAGCTTCCATAACTTCCCACAATACTTCGCGGCGCGAATCGTAGCGGGCCCCCTCGGCCAGCAAACCCGCCCGCTCCGCTCCGCCCAGATAATAGCGCTGAAACCAGGGTACCACCAACAGCAGGGCATCCACGAAAGTGTAACGCAAGCCTACCTGAATGCCCAGAGCGACCAAGCCGGCAGCCAAACCCATGGAATTGAGGCCGTTTTTGACATCACCGGCATAAAACTGCCCCAGGCCCGGGAAGACATAGCTCAGGTTGGTCGCTTTGCGCGGAATGGGTTCATGCAGACGATCGGCATCGGCAAAAGCCAAGGCAATGCGCCGAGCTTGAAAATCGGTGTTTGCTGCCGCCATGAAAGAAAGCTCCGCTTGACCGTAATCTTCCCGGTGAAAGTGACACAAGCCCAAATAGAAATGGGCCAATTTGGACAGCGAATCCAGGGAGTAGATTTCAGCAATCGCGGCTGGGTATGCGCCTTGGGCTACCAAACTGCGCACCTTGCCCAAGAGGGCCGCTCTTTCCTCTCCCGGCGCCACGGCGGTAAAATAGGCCCGGTCGTAGTAAAGCTCGGCCAAGTCGTAGCGGCCGACTTGCCGATAGCATTCGGCCAGGCGCTGATAAAGGGCCGGCACACTTTCGTTGCCGGCAAAAAAATTGATGCGTTGATAAGCTCCCAAAGCCGTGTTGTACTGCCCCTCTGCGAAAGCACTCTCGGCAATAGACCAGGTCTCACTGAAGTTCTGGCCGCTCAGCAGGAGGGGAAACAGACTAAGGCAGCAAATACGTCTGAACATCCCGGGCATAGCGCTGATTTTGATTTCGATTGTAGTCTTTGGCTACTTTGACCGAGCCGTAGATATTGCCCACGTAAAATGCCGTGCCCACCCCGGTAAAAAACCAACCAAAAAAACTGTCTGGCCCTTCCTGGTTAAAGGCCCTTACTGCTCCAAATGCATTTGCGCCGACAAATACAAAGCCAATTAGCCCGTCTTTCCACTGCCCGGCATAAACCTTGCCCATTCCCGGAACCAAAGCACTTAAAACCCCACTTAACCCAGGGCTCTTATGGGGCAGGGTCTTTCCTCGGTTGATGAGACTTAGCAATGCCGGATCGTGGATGGCATAGCGGTCGGCCAGATAGGCCGCCGAATCGGCTTGACCGGAAAGAAGGAGCAGGCCTACTTCCTGAGGTTTCCTAAAGGAGGGATCAAAAGAGGGGTAATCGCGCAGCAGTTGTTGGGCAAAACCAAAATTACCCAAGGCAAGCTCCAGGCGGTAATACACCGTCGTGACCGCCGGCGGAGACTGGGGCGGGAAGCCGTAATAGCGCTGGCGAAAACGCCGGCGCCCTGCCTCGAAACTGCCGGCCCGGTAATAACTCAGCAAGAGCCGGTCAAAAAAGCTGTCGTTTTGGGGGTGCCAGTAAACCAGGCGCTCCCATTCCGACTGGGCCCGGTCGTAATCTCCAAGGGCATCCAGATGTTGGGCAAAGCGCAGAGTATTTTCGGGGCCGTAGAGATCCCCGAGGGAGTCCAGGGGTTGTTGTGCCCAAACGGTGGCCCATCCCAGCCAACAAAGGAAAAAGCAACCGGCCCTCGTCACGGCACAATCGGGTCTAGAGCCAGGCCCGTTTCCGGGTCGCGGGGGTATTGCGCCAGATTCAGAGGGTGGCAGCGGGTAAGGCGATCGAAGGTAGCCAGGAAACCCTTTAATACCCCCCATTGCTGAGTGGCCAACAAGCCGTACTCACTGCAGGAAGGTTGAAAATTACAGGAGGGGCGGTCTTGCGAAGAGATCAGGTATTTGTAGCCGCTAAACAGCAAACGAGCCGTTTCCTTCACCTCGTTTTCCCCCAAGTAACGGTAGGGATAGGGATTTTTTACCCTTTCCGGCATGCTCTCCCGGGCCAAACTCAAATCTTCCTCAGTTTGCGAGTAGCCGCTGGTAAGCCAAAGGCAGGCGACGCCGAAAATGAGCCAGGTTCTGATCATCGTTGACACTTAAATTTTCGTAGGTGGTTTTCTGGTACATTTTGCCGCTTTCGCGGAAAAAAACGTCCACCACCTCGGTAGGAAAGGGCAAGCCATTGAGGTAGACGTAACGGCGAAAGAACTGTTTGCGGATGATTTCCTCCTCGGGATTGAGAAAAACGATGCCGTAAAGCTGTTTCTTTTTGGTGGAAATCAAAACCGGCCCCATCATTTCTTCCAGCATCTGCGGGGGCTCCCAGGTGGTGATTACCATGCCCTGTTCGCTGCTTACCTCGCCCATGGAGTAGAGGGAGTTCTCTAAACCGTAATGGCTCAAATGATTGTTTAGGGCCAGGTGAAAGATGGAAAAATCCGCTACCGCCAATCCTCTCTGCCTTTCCAGGAGACTATCCGCGCTAAAGCGATACAGGGCGGTATCCAGAAAAACCCAGGTTTCGGAACGGGGAAAGCTGACGGCGTAAACCAGCGTTTTCTCCTTACGGTCGTAAAAGAAGCGCCCCACGGTAAGATTGCCGAGGCTATCGCCCTGCGATTTAACGCTGAAATCCCCACTGAGGCGTTGAATTTCCTGGGCCGAGAGCCCGGTTCCAACCAAAAAAAGGATAAGACAAACTGCCTTTCTAAAGCGTGAACGCATATTTCGCATAAAAAAAACCCGTTCCCTGAAACAGGGAACGGGAATTAAAAACGTTGACAAACTGCTAGGTAGCGGATGCAACTGTGGCACCGAATACCGCGAACCAGAGAATCAAACCTACCACGCTGGAGGCAATACAACCCCAAAGGGCTTTTTTGGTCTCGTCTTTATCTTCGGTAACGAAATACACGATGGCCAAACCGGCTACGCCAAATACACAGCCCCACAAAAAGGAGGGAATGCCCAGGGGGGGATCGCCTTGGGTGGCATCGCTCAAAATGGGTTGATCGGAAATACCCACCAGAATTTCGCTGTTAAGCGCTTTCAATTCGTCGTAGGTAATGCCCTTTTCGGCCTTTACGGTTTGTTCCAGGCTCTCAAGTTTGGCTAAGGATGTTTCCATTTCTGCCTCGTCCAACTGGAAGAGATCAGCTTTTCCGGCCAAAGCCAAACCGGTGCTGAGCAACAAGGCCAGCAGTGCAATCGATAGTTTTTTCATGGTTTGAAATTTATTTGGCAACTAAAATAGCACAAAATGCTATTGCGGGCAGGAAGACGGCCCTATTCGCTCAAAAACTTACCTTTGAATCAAAAAGTCGCCTTATGGAAACTGCTTTTGACCAAAGCTCCTTGAAATTGAAAAAAGAATTTCCCGACGCCGAAGATTTTTTGCCCCTAAACGGCACCGATCACGTAGAACTATACGTCGGTAATGCCAAGCAAGCTGCTCATTTCTACAAAACGGCCTTTGGCTTTCAAAGCGAAGCATACGCGGGTCTGGAAACCGGCTTGAAGGATCGGCTGAGTTACGTGCTGAGCCAGGACAAAATCCGACTGGTGCTCACCAGCCCCCTCGGACCCGGAGGTCCGGTCAATGAACACCTCAACCGCCACGGCGATGGGGTAAAGAACGTAGCCCTGTGGGTAGACGACGCTACCAAAAGTTTCGAAGAAACTACCCGCCGGGGAGCAGAAGTAGCTTTTGAACCCTATACCCGGGAAGACGAAAACGGCCGGGTTACCTTAAGCGGCATCAAAACCTACGGCGATACGGTGCACGTGTTCGTGGAACGGAGTGACTACGAGGGTCCCTTTTTGCCGGGATACAAAAAGTGGGACAGCCATTACCAACCGGAGGGCGCTGGCCTGAAATACATCGATCACATGGTGGGCAATGTAGATTGGGGCCAAATGAATACTTGGGTAGAGTTTTACGCCAAGGTAATGGGCTTTGCCCAGCTGGTTTCCTTTGACGACAAGGACATCTCCACCGAGTACACTGCCTTGATGAGCAAAGTGATGACCAACGGCAACGGGCGCATTAAATTTCCCATTAACGAGCCTGCCGAAGGCAAGAAGAAAAGTCAGATTGAGGAATACATCAACTTCTACGGTGGACCCGGGGTGCAGCACATTGCCGTGGCTACCGACGATATCCTCAGTACCATCGATCGCCTCAAGGCCGGTGGGGTTGAGTTTCTTTACGTGCCCGACAGCTACTACGACGACCTGCTGGAGCGGGTGGGCCATATCGATGAGGAAATCAAGGAATTGCGCAAAAGGGGCATCCTGGTTGATCGCGACGATGAGGGCTACTTGTTGCAGCTATTCACCAAACCGGTAGGCGACCGACCCACCCTTTTCTTTGAAATCATTCAGCGCAAAGGTGCCAAGAGTTTCGGCAAAGGCAATTTCAAAGCGCTTTTTGAAGCCATAGAACACGAGCAGGAACTGCGCGGTACCCTGTAAATTGGACCTTCAGCTTCCCGCGACAGCGGAACGACAATGAATAAAATCTCCTTGCTCGCCCTTCTTTTGCTGGGCCTCCGCCTTTCCCTTGCCGGGCAATACGAAGTGCGGGGCAAGGTTACCGACGAAGAGGGTGCCGGACTGCCCTTTGTAAACATTACCGTTAACGAAGGACGCTCGGGTACGGCCAGCGATATTGATGGGAATTTTGCGCTGCGCAGCTCCACCCCCATTACCCAACTGCGCTTTTCCTATTTGGGCTTTAAGGCGGTTACCCTTTCGGGGAAGGACATCCAAGCCCAAATGCAGGTCCAACTGAGCGAAGAAACGGTGCAGCTTTCTGAAGCCACCGTAATGCCCGGTGAAAATCCGGCCCACCGCCTTATCCGGCAAGTAAGGGCCAACCGCGAACGCAACGATCCCAACAACCTGGAGCGATTCTATTACGAAACCTACAGTAAGTTTTGGGTCACCTTTAACGTTGACAGCATCGATCCGCGCATCGACACCGTTTGGCAACCCCTGAACGACAGCGTGCGGGCCCAAGCACTGCGCATCAGCGGCGACAGTGCCTTGGTTCTGGACAGCTTCGACTACCAATTCCGGAAAACCTTCGAGGAGCAGCACCTCTTTTTTATGGAAACGGTTACGCAGCGGAAAAAACTGGGCAATAGAGACAATGAAAAGGTCTTGGCTCAGCGCACCTCGGGCTTTAAGAATCCCCTTTTTGCCCTGTTGGTAACCCAAATGCAGTCCTTTTCGTTTTACGAGGACTACATTGGCATTACCGGCGACGACTACCTGAACCCCATCAGCCGGGGCAGCACGCAGCGCTACTTTTTTCTCTTGGAAGACACCCTCATCCAAAGCCCCAGCGATACCATCTATTACGTGAGTTTCCGACCCCGGCCCAACAAGAACTTTAAAGCCCTGCAAGGGGTGCTGGCCATTCATACCCAGGATTGGGCGCTCGACAACGTAAGGGCCCGACCCGCCAGTGAGGAGGCCCTGCCCATTACCGTCCGCCAACAATACCAGCGCTACGGCCCGCATCGTTGGTTTCCCAGCACTTTCGAAGCGGATATTGAACTGAGCAACATCGTCATCAACCAAGCCACCCCTAAGGCCATATTAAGGCGCAAACTCCTCAAGGTAGACCTCGACCCAGCCCTGGAAAAAAAAGACATTGACCGCACCGAACTCACCATCGCCAACGATGCCTCCCGCCAAGCCGATGCCCGCTTAGAGCTTTACCGCGACAGCCTTGATTCCCGGGAGCAAAAAACCTACCGCGTACTGGATAGCCTGTCGGCCGAAGGTAATTTTGAGCGCAACCTCAATATTCTGCTTGCGGTGGTTCGGGGCTACATTCCCCTGGGGCCGATTAACGTCGACCTGGGCAAAATACTGCGCTACAACAATTACGAAGGCCTGCGTTTGGGCCTGGGCGTGGAGACCAACGAGCGCTTTTCCGAATGGCTCACCCTGGGAGGCTACTATGCCTACGGCTTTGGCGATGAAGTGCACAAATACGGCGGAAA
>AACY020522105.1_pt1 | contig 11813 bp, 11 predicted proteins | sample 267378 | NCBI WGS metagenome assembly AACY02 (sample SAMN02954345, study PRJNA13694) | marine metagenome | biome: aquatic; feature: ocean; material: water; isolation source: isolated as part of a large dataset composed predominantly from surface... | reverse complement strand
CAGCCAAAAGGGGATAATCATCGGCAATAAGGGGGAGCGGCTGAGTAAGATTCGGCAACGCTCGCAAAGAAACATCAGAAAAATTACCGGCAGCCAAACCAAGCTTCATCTGCACGTAAAAGTTTCCAAAGACTGGCAGCAAGATCCAAAGCTACTTGGTCGTCTTGGATTTTAGTGCTAGCGTTGACCCATGCTTTTCCAGCTTCTACTTAGCGGCCGCGACGAGGCCTAGCTTCTGGCCCAGCTCGTCGCGGAGAGTTTCGGCCGCTAAAAATCTAAAAGAGCATGGAGAGATAAAAAATTGGAAAACAATCAAAAGCCTTCGGGCATGCCTTTTCACAGGTATAAACCATTTCACGAACAAATAAAAGTCGAAAGGCCAAACAGGGCCTGGCCAGACAAGATTATTGATACTGCTCCTCGGTGGTGCGCAGTAGACCTGAGAGATGGAAACCAAGCCCTAATTGACCCCATGAGTCCTGAGCGGAAGCTGAAGATGTTCCAGCTTTTGGTTCGAATGGGCTACAAGGAGATTGAGGTAGGTTTCCCTTCAGCATCACAGACAGATTTTGACTTTGTTAGACAGCTGATTGAAGAGGACCTCATCCCAGAGGATGTCACAATTCAGGTTTTGACTCAGTCTAGAAGGCACCTAATTGAGAAGACTTATGAGTCCATCAAGGGAGCAAAAAAGGCAATAGTTCACTTCTATAACTCGACTTCAGTCTTGCAAAGAAGGGTGGTCTTCAAAGCTGACAAAGAAGAAATCAAAAAAATTGCCACAGATGCTGCTGAGGTTTGCCTAGAGCTTGAAAAAACTATTCCAGAGACCGATGTTTACTACGAGTACAGTCCGGAAAGCTATACCGGAACTGAGTTGGAGTATGCGGTGGAAGTTTGCAACGCGGTGGCTGAGGTTATAAAGCCGACTAAAGAGAAAAAACTTATTGTCAACCTGCCGGCAACAGTTGAAATGACAACTCCAAATGTTTACGCCGACAGCATCGAATGGATGAGCAGCCACCTACAGCCAAGAGAGAACATAATCCTGTCTCTGCATCCGCACAACGATAGGGGCACCGCGGTTGCAGCGGCAGAACTTGGTTATCAAGCTGGCGCTGATCGCATCGAGGGCTGCCTCTTCGGAAATGGTGAGAGAACGGGCAATGTCGATCTGGTCACCCTTGGGCTAAACCTGTTCAGCCAGGGAGTTGATCCAATGATTGATTTCAGCGACATCGACGAAATTCGCAGGACTGTTGAGTATTGCAATCAGATGCCAGTTCACGAGCGAAGCCCCTATGGTGGCGATTTGGTCTTTACTGCGTTTAGTGGATCACACCAGGACGCGATTAAGAAAGGTCTTGAGGATCTGGATCGAGTTGCTGAGATTGAAGGCGGTTCTCGACACACCGTCAACTGGGAGGTGCCATATCTTCCAATCGATCCACAGGACCTGAACCGAAGCTATGAGGCGATAATTCGAGTCAACTCGCAAAGCGGAAAGGGTGGAGTCGCCTATCTTCTGAAAAGCGATTACCACCTGGATCTGCCCAGAAGACTGCAGATTGAGTTCTCCAGAGTTGTTCAAGAGTTGGCTGAGGTCAATGGTGGAGAGATAACCTCGCAACAGCTTTGGCATGCCTTTACCGATGAGTATTTGCCGGGTGAGCAAGAACACACAAAGTGGGGAAGGCTTGAGCTTTTGCGCACGGCAAGCGAGAGCGATATGGCAGGCGAGGTCAATCTGACCGTGCAGCTGCGAGACGGAGAAAACGTGCTAGAGGAGAAGGGCAGTGGAAACGGCCCTATCTCTGCACTGATCAGCATTCTTAATAGCAAGGGGCTCGAAATAGACCTGCTGGATTATGTTGAGCACACGTTGAGTGCATCTGGGGACGCGCTGGCGGCTGCCTACATCGAGCTCAAAGTTGACGATGGCGACCCTCTTTGGGGAGTTGGGATTGATGGCGACATTGCAACAGCAAGCTTGAAGGCTTTGATTTCAGGAGTAAACCGAGCACTTAGGGTATAGCCTCAGCGAAAAAAGCCTTCGATGGTGGATACTTTTCACGTGCCACAGTTTAGAGAAGAGGGAATTGTCCTCCGTACCCATAAATTGGGTGAAACCGACAGGATAATTACTCTGCTCTCTAAAAACTCAGGTCAAATTAGGGCTGTTGCCAAGGGAGTAAGAAAAACAACTTCGAAGATTGGGGCCAGACTGGAGCCGTTTATGGCGGTTGAGGCACAGTTTTATAAAGGTAAAACCCTGGACGTTGTGACCCAGGTTGAGACCTTGGCAAGCTATGGCAAGGAGATTGTATCCGACTATGACGCGTATTTAGCAGGTAGCAAAATTTTGGAAACGGCGGAGCGATTGACGAGGGAGACCTCTTCGCAGCAGCACTACCTGCTCCTTATGGGTGCATTGAGGTCACTATCCAGAGCAGAGCACTCAGCCGAAGCAATTGCCAATTCATATCAATTGAGGGCATTATCCCTCTCCGGTTGGACTCCAAGTTTTGAGCAGTGCTCTGGTTGCCAAACTGAGGGTCCACACGAAAGATTTCTGGTTCAGGTTGGAGGGGCTGTATGTGAACAGTGTGCACCCCCTGAGGCAACCCGATTGCATCCAAACACCATGATTATGTTGCAGGCTCTTCTTGTTGGGGATTGGTCAGTGGTGGATGATGCTGATAGTTTTTCAGCCGAGCAAGCGGCTGGAATCATTAGGGCATTTATGCAGTGGCATTTGGAGCGAGGTTTGAAATCCATGAATATTTCGGAGAGCAGATGAGCTTTAAAGATCCATCTCGCCCTGCCCCAAATTTTCAAAAGGTTCCAAGACACATAGCCATCGTTATGGATGGCAATGGTCGCTGGGCTAATCAGCGGGGACTTCCAAGAACCGAGGGTCATCGCGCGGGTGAGCAGGCTTTGTTGGAGGTTGTCAGTGGTGCATTAGAAATCGGGGTTGAGGCCGTGAGTGCCTATGCATTCTCAACTGAAAACTGGCAAAGGGACCCCGAAGAGGTCAGGTTCCTAATGGGGTTCAACCGAGATGTTTTGCGAAGGCGAAGAGAGCAGTTAATTGACTGGAATGTTCGGGTTGTTTGGTCCGGATCAGAAAAACGACTTTGGCGAAGTGTGGTTCGCGAGCTGAGGGAGTCAGAGCAAATGACCGCTCATCTGAAGAAGATGACACTAAATATGTGCGTGAACTATGGCGGCAGAGCAGAGATTGTCGATGCAGCGAAGAAACTGGCCAGGCAGGCAAGCAACTCTGAAATTGACCCTGAGAGGATTACCGCCAAATCTTTCTCCAAGGCCCTTTATCAGCCGGATTTGCCTGATGTTGATCTTTTTATTCGCTCCAGTGGCGAACAGCGCACCAGCAACTTTCTACCCTGGCAATCTAGCTATGCTGAGCTGGTTTTCAGCGAGACGCTGTGGCCTGACTTCACAAGGGAGACCCTCTGGGAGGCTGTTGATAAGTTTCAAGCCCGCGACAGACGCTTTGGCTCAGCCATAGACAATCCAGGTGAGGGCTAAACTAGAGGCTCATCCAAAGAAAGGCTTTGATGGCAGCGCAATCGAAACTCGACCAGGTCATATCCCTAGCAAAGCGTAGGGGTTTTGTTTTTCAAGCCGGAGAGATTTATGGGGGTTCTCGCTCAGCCTGGGATTACGGACCCTTGGGTGTTGAACTCAAAGAGGCCATTAAGCGCGAGTGGTGGAGGTCGGTTGTAAGCAGTCGCGAGGATGTTGTTGGGCTTGACAGCTCAATCATCCTGCCCAAAGCGGTATGGGAGGCAAGCGGACACGTAAAAGAGTTTGTTGACCCACTGATTGAATGCACTAGTTGCCATCGTCGTTTTCGCGCCGACCACCTAGAGGAGGCCTTCGAGGAGAAGAAGGGCAGGGCACCAAAGAGCATCGACGAGGTAGCTTGCCCTAACTGTGGAGCCAAGGAGAAATGGACCGAGCCGAAGCTTTTTAACGGTTTGCTGAAAACCACACTCGGGCCAGTTGAGGATGAGTCAGGTCTGCATTACCTACGCCCCGAGACTGCCCAGGGGATATTTGTAAATTTCAATAACGTTCTCAACACCGCACGCATGAAACCTCCTTTCGGAATCGGTCAGATGGGAAAAAGTTTCCGAAATGAAATCACTCCGGGAAACTTTATTTTCAGAACCAGAGAGTTTGAGCAGATGGAGATGGAGTTTTTTGTAAAGCCGGGCACGGATGAGGAGTGGCATGAGTACTGGATTCAACAGCGCTATCAGTGGTACGTAGATCTTGGGATTGACCCTGAGAATTTGAGGCTTTTTGAGCACCCCAAAGAAAAACTCTCCCACTATTCCAAGAGAACTGTAGATATCGAGTACAGATTTGGCTTCCAGGGAGGAGAGTTCGGAGAGCTTGAGGGGGTTGCTAACCGAACTAACTTTGATCTTTCTACCCACAGTGAACATTCAGGTGTTGATTTGAGTTACTTTGATCAAACAGAGGGTGAGCGCTGGACCCCATTTGTTATTGAGCCAGCCGCAGGTCTCACCAGGTCGCTTATGGCATTTCTGGTTGACGCCTACACCGAAGAAGAGGTTCCCAACGCCAAAGGTGGAACTGACTCTCGAACAGTTTTGAAACTGCATCCGAAGCTGGCGCCTGTGAAGGCTGCGGTTTTGCCACTTAGTAAAAATGAGGAGCTAACTCCTTTGGCGAAAGAACTGGCCAACAAACTCCGCCAGCTTTGGAATATTGATTATGACGAGAGTGCAGCGATTGGAAGGCGCTATCGTCGTCAGGACGAGATCGGCACTCCCTTTTGTATAACTGTCGACTTCGACACCAAGGATGATAACTCAGTCACCATCCGTGAGCGTGACAGTATGGAACAGCAGCGAATCGCGATTGATGACGTAGTTGGTTATTTGGCGGAGAAACTGGTTTAGTTGCTCAATTACGGTCCCCACAAGATCAAGACGCCAGTGGTTTTGGCTCCAATGGCGGGGATTACCAACACTGCCTTCCGCAGGCTATGCCAGGACTACGGCGGGGGTTTATATGTTGCGGAGATGGTCACATCGAGGGCGCTAGTCGAGGAAAACCCGACGTCCTGGAGGCTAGCAAGTCACCATCAGAGCGAAAATATCCGCTCTGTTCAGTTATACGGAGTTGATCCAAAGACAATTGGCCAAGCTGTCGAAATGTTGCTTGAGAGAGATCGAGCGGACCACATTGATCTCAATTTCGGATGTCCGGTTCCAAAGGTAACAAGAAAGGGTGGAGGGGCTGCTCTTCCCTGGAAAGAGGACCTTTTCGAGGCGATAGTGAAACAAGCAGTGAAAAGCGCTGAAGGGGTTCCAGTCACGGTCAAGATGCGAAAAGGCATTGATGATGACCACCTCACCTTTTTGGATGCAGGAAAAGCAGCCAGGGATGCTGGGGTAAGTGCGGTTGCACTGCACGGTAGGACCGCTGTTCAGTATTACAGTGGCCAGGCCGATTGGCAGGCCATAGCAGAGCTAAGGGAGGCCCTGCCTGATGTTCAGGTGCTGGGAAACGGTGATATTTGGAGCGCTGAGGATGCGGTCCGAATGATGAAGCAGACCGGTGTCGACGGAATAGTTGTTGGCCGAGGGTGTCTTGGAAGACCCTGGTTGTTCAGGGATCTTGAGCAGGCAATCAACCAATATCTGGAAAACCCAGGTTCTGAGGTCAGCTTTGAGCAGGTGCAGCCGGACCTGCAGGGTGTAATTGACGCATTTCGCAAGCATGCAAATCTGCTGGTCGAGTTTTTCGAAAACGAGGAGCATGCTTGCAGAGACATTCGAAAGCATGTCGCATGGTATTTCAAAGGATACCCGGTGGGCGGAGACATTCGCTCTGCACTTGCTCGTGTTGAAAGCATTGAGCAAATGGATGAGATTCTCTCTAAGCTGGATGGAGACCTACCATATCCAGGAAAAGAGGCCGAGGGGCCCAGGGGAAGACAGGGTAATGCCAAGAAAAAATGTGTGCTCCCCGAAAACTGGCTTGACAGTCGAAAGCTCAGTGAGGCGCACAGCCGAGAGCTTTTGGAGGCAGAGCTGTCAGTTTCAGGAGGTTAGCAGTTGACTATGGCGGTATACCCCGATTATGTGACTGAAAGATTTGTACCTCAGCCTGCTTCGCGCTCCAATAGGTCTGAGTTTGCCCGAGATCGAGCCAGGATTCTACACAGTTCAGCTTTGAGAAGACTAAGTGCTAAAACTCAAGTTCTTTCGCCAGAGAGTGGTGATTTTGCCAGAACCCGCTTAACCCACTCGCTGGAGGTTGCTCAGGTTGGTCGGGAACTGGCTGTAATGCTTGGGCTTGATGCTGACTTAGTGGACATGGCTTGCTTGTCACATGACTTAGGCCACCCTCCGTTTGGCCATAATGGAGAATCGGCTTTGAACCTTTGGGCTGCGGACATTGGCGGATTTGAGGGTAATGCGCAAACATTTCGAATAGTTACCAAGCTCGAGCAAAAAGTGGTTCAAGACGGAGTCTCAAGAGGATTGAACCTAACAAGGGCATCTCTTGATGCATTGAGTAAATATCCGTGGCGGTTGAAGGATGCTTCTGAATACATCTCAGGTGGCGTGAAATTTGGCGTTTACGAGGACGACCTAGAGGTGTTCAATTGGGTTAGAGAGAAGTCACCAGAGGGGGAAAAGGTGATAGAGGCGGAAGTAATGGATTTCAGCGACGATGTTGCCTACAGTGTTCACGACTTTGAGGACGCGATTGTTGAGGGTTTCATCGATGTTGCCCAGCTAAATGGAGGGGAAATCGTAGAGGAGCTGATTAATGGGGTTCTTGATTGGTCAGATGCCCCCCTGGAGAAATCAAGTGTTTACGCGGCCTTTGAGCGAATACAGTCAAACAACCTCTGGGTAAAAACCTTTGAAGGAAGTCGGGAAAATCTTGGTCAACTCAAGAATCTCACGAGCGATTTGATTGGAAGCTTTGTAACTCGTGTTTATGAAGCAAACGAATCCTTGTCTCAGCAAGAAGATCGCTATAAAAAGAACCTTAACGTACCCACCGATGTGATGGAAGAAATAGCGGTCTTGAAGGGAATTGTTGCAACGTTCCTGATGACGACAGATTCACGGCGTGGTTTTTATCAAGCCCAGCGAGAATTGTTGGTTGAGCTGGCGGATGCAATACACGAATCTGGTAACGGACTTGACTCAGTGACTCGGTTTTACTTTGAAAACGCCAAAACTTCCGACGAGAAAAAACGAGCGGTTGTTGATGCTGTGGCCAATCTAACTGACGCACACGCTCAGCAACTTCATAGAGAGCTAGTAAGACCAGGGGATTAGCAAATGACTGGAAAAATAAGGCAATCCGACATTGAAAACCTGAAGGCCCAGGCGAATATCGCAGATATCGTAAGTGATTATGTTGCCCTGAAGCCGGCTAGTGTTGGGTCCTTAAAGGGCTTATGTCCTTTTCACGATGAGAAGACACCTTCATTCAATGTCAGAAACGGACAAGGCTTTTATCACTGTTTTGGATGCGGTGCAGGAGGCGATGTTTATAAGTTCCTGCAAGAAATAGAGTCACTTTCTTTCACAGAAGCCGTTGAACGGGTGGCGTCAAAATTTGGCTACACCCTTCATTACGATGACATCGACACCGGCGAGGTTCAAGCAAGATCACGAACTTTTGAAGCCAACCAATTGGCTGCATCCTTTTTCCTTGAAAAACTCTCCTCAGCAGAGGCAAAAATGGCCAGAGAAACCTTGATATCGAGGGGTTTTGATGCCGATTCAATGAAGCATTTTGGTGTCGGGTATGCCCCCAAGGGTTGGTCCAATCTGACCGATTTTCTCAAGACAAAGGGCTTTACAGAGGAAGAGCTTGTGGTTGCAGGGCTCGTCTCAAGGGGAGAAAAAGGCATTTATGATCGGTTTCGAGGGAGACTGATCTGGCCCATTCGTGATGCGAATAATCAGGTGCTTGGTTTTGGTGCGAGGCATCTTTACGAGGATGACCAGGGGCCGAAGTATCTAAACACCTCGGAGACGCCGGTCTATCACAAATCAAGGGTTCTTTACGGTTTGGATTTGGCCAAGAAGGCAATTGCCAAGAAACGACAGGTAGTGGTTGTCGAAGGCTATACAGATGTCATGGCATGTCACCTTGCGGGTGTTGACACCGCAGTAGCAACATGCGGAACAGCATTTGGGGAAGAGCACATAAAGGTTTTGAATCGTCTCCTGATAGGTGCTGCAGAATCACCTGCGGAAGTAATTTTCACCTTTGATCCTGATGCAGCTGGGACTAAAGCGGCTTTGAAAGTGTATGGGGACAGCCAGAAATTTAATGCCTTGACTTATGTTGCCACCGGGCCCGAAGGTCTTGACCCCTCAGATTTGCGACAACAACGGGGTGATGAGGCAGTTGTTGAGATGCTTCAGAGAAAGATTCCACTGTTTGAGTTTGTTATTCGCCACCGAATCGACCAATTTGACCTAGTGCAGCTGGAGAGCCGCATAGCGGCCGCAAGAGCAGCAGCGCCAGTAGTTAGTGAGATATCCGATCCTGCACTAAAGATGGGTTACATTCGAAAGCTTGCAGACTGGGTTTCACTGGAAGTCTCAGACATTGAACCGATGGTTAATCAGCAGTCCAGGGCCACTAAGAAAGAGTCAGTTGGATCTCTAAGTTTAGATCAGCCGGCCCAGAGTCAAGTTGAGGAAATCGACCGAATGGAGAGGGCAATTCTGGAGGTGTTGGTGCAGCTCCCTGATTCTTACTCCGCCGACCAGCTCTCAAGGATTACCTCCGCCGGATTTGGCTCATCTCAACTGCAGCAAATCGCGATTGTCCTGACTGATTTGGTTGATAAAAAACATGAACCAAATTGGCTTAACCAAATCGGCAATGCTGTTAGGGAGCAGGATCAACAACTTTTCAGGCAACTTGCCGTTGCCTCATTGCCCGCCAAGGATGATGTTGCGTTGAAAAAGTACGCCGAGGGTGTGATTAGACGGGCAATGATGAACGCGCTTGACAGAGAGAAAAGTGATTTGCTGATGGCGCTTCGAAGGTTCGACCCAGAAAAGCAGCAACGAGAAATGGGACTAATTCAAAAGCATCTTCAAGAGCTGGAGCAAGAGAGAAGACAACTGCAGACTTAGTTCTCTTGATTATCTGGTAATGTTTTCCTGCACCATTCCTCGGTAGCTCAATTGGCAGAGCATTCGGCTGTTAACCGAAGGGTTCCTGGTTCGAGTCCAGGCCGGGGAGCAAAAGGAGCTTGATGAATCGAATTCCAGTGGTGGCGGTGTCAATCGGCATGGCCACTGGTATTTACGCAATCTCATTTGGAGCTCTAGGGGTCACAGCTGGCCTAACCACACTCGAAACAATGCTGCTAAGCCTTGTAATGTTCAGTGGCGCAAGCCAGTTCGCATTTGTCGGAGTGGTTGCCACCGGGGGCATGTCAGCAATACCCACCGCAATCGCCTCAGCTTGGTTGCTTGGCGTCAGAAATGGTTTTTATGCCTTGCGCATGGCTCCTGTGCTCGGTATGCCCGGGATTGCAAAAATGCTGTCTGCTCATTTGACAATCGACGAGTCCACAGCTGTCGCAACAGCTCAGTCGAATCCTGCTGACGAGCGACGGGGCTTTTGGTGGACCGGAGCAAGCGTATTTGTTTTCTGGAACTTGATGACTCTCGCCGGAGCACTTCTTGGTGATCAAATTGGCGATCCCGCGAATTTTGGATTGGATAGCGCCGCTGCAGCCGCCTTTCTAGGTCTAGTTTGGCCGCGATTGAATTCGAACCTTTATCGCCTTATCGGCCTAGCCGCTCTGATTGTTGCTATTGCGGCAAGTCCATTCGTTTCAGCCGGTATTCCGGTGCTTCTCGGTGCTTTGGTTGCAGCGATTATTCAGTATTGGGGGAGTCGATGACAACTGCTGTAATAGCGGCGTCCTTGGCTGTCTTTAGCTGGAAATTCTTGGGATACCTTGTCCCAGAAAAATACGTTTCCAATCCAAAATTCAAACAGACCGCCGACGCGATAACGGTTGGTCTACTCTCCGCACTGGTCGGAATTCAAGGCTTCACCACTGATGGGGATCTTACCTTTGACAGTCGAATTCCTGCACTACTTCTCGCTGCCTTGCTTCTTTACCTTCGTATGCCTTTTATCGTGGTTATTGCAAGTGCTGCGGCGTTTTCAGCCATCATCAGAATGCTGATTTAGGGCTCTTTATAATCAACCCCAGGCAGCCATGAGCTGTTGGTTTCCCATCCCTGCTCTTGGATTTCGTTTTTGGCTAAGTCCGAATACTCCGAAGCCAGTCTGTCAACGTAGAGAGTGCCTTGAAGGTGGTCGTACTCATGTTGGAAGATTCTTGCTAGCCAGCCCTTGGCGATCTCAGTGAATTTGTTTCCCTCTAGGTCGTAAGCAGTGAGGCGGGCCATGGGTGCCCGATCAAGGGGATATCTCAACCCAGGAACGCTCAGGCATCCTTCGATGTGCTCTTCCGGATCAAACTTTTGTTTCCCAAAAAGCTCAAGCTCTGGATTGATGGCCACGCCTCTGTGTCGGATGTCATCATCATCTATCCAGTCATATACGAAAACCGCTTTATTCACGCCAATCTGCGGAGCTGCTAGCCCAACACCGGGGGCTTTTTCCATGGTCTCAAACATGTCTTCGACCAAAAGCTTGAGATCATCATCGAAGCTGACAATGGCTTCAGCTTTGTTGTGCAGCACCTCGGTACCGGTTATCTGAATTGCTCGGATGGGCATAAGACAATGCTATTGGGTGATTTTGAGCTTTCAGTAAGTAGGCTTAAGAAGTTCAGAAACTAGGAGTGAGCTTGCTTCCTGCAGAAGTGCTTCGTGCCATCGCCATTATGCTGGCACTTTTGGCAGCTGTTGGCTTGGCTCTCGGCGCACAGTTTCAAAACGATAGTGTCCATCAGCGTGTAAATGGAACCGGTATTAATCGTTTGGGCGTGAAACAGGTGTTGGGATTGCTGAAGCGCCCAAGATGGCTGGTCGGCACAAGCTTTTTGATGCTTGGAGTGATTCTGCAGCTTGCGGCACTAACACTCGCACCGCTAATTGTTGTGCAACCTATTGGTGCGGTGGCCTTGGTCATTACAAGTCTGCTGAACGCTCGAATCTATGGGGTGAGACTCGGTCCAAGAACCTTTTTTGCTATCGCCCTTACGCTTGCAGGAATATCCAGTTTTGTGGTTTCTGCCGCAGGAGTTGCAACCGAAGTTGAAATGAGTGATGAGAAGCTTTTGCAAGTCCTCGGCGTTTTGGCCTTGATGCTGATTTTGTTCGGGTTCCTAATGGCAACCACGGGGGACACTGCCAAGGCCCTAAATTACGTATTTGGGGCAGGGGTTCTCTATGGCTTTGTTGCAACTCTGGCGAAAGTAATCATTCAGAGGTTGATCCAGGGCGACTTTGACACGCTTACCCTCTCGGCTGGCATTGCTCTCGCTCTAGCAGCACTTCTCGGTGGCTGGTTTGTCCAAAATGCTTACGCGACTGGACCTCCAGATTTGGTTATTGCGGGCTTGACAGTGATTGACCCAATGGTGGCGGTTGGCATCGGGATTGTGATCTTAGGAGAGGCCGCTAACGCCAGTATGGACACCATCATCACTTTCATAATTAGCGGCATAGTTGCGGTGCTGGGAGTTTATCTTCTGGAAAAAGTACATCCGCAGACTAATGAGAATTAGACTGACTGCAAATGGAGAACAAACTTAGAGTTCTGCTGCCTGC
>AACY020298523.1_pt1 | contig 11824 bp, 7 predicted proteins | sample 267378 | NCBI WGS metagenome assembly AACY02 (sample SAMN02954345, study PRJNA13694) | marine metagenome | biome: aquatic; feature: ocean; material: water; isolation source: isolated as part of a large dataset composed predominantly from surface... | reverse complement strand
TGATCGGAAGCGTGAAAAAGCTCGGAATCTCGGGGGCTCGCTGCTGCCGTCTGCCGGGGAGCACGATCGCCTGGCCCGTCTCGACGTTCTCAGACCAGCTGCGGGGGATTTGCTGGCGAATCTGTTCGACGAAACGGGTGAGCAGGACCACCACAGCGGCTGTCCTGGCTGCGTTGGAGTTGTTGAGATCCCAGTTGAGCACAAGCGACAACGATCCTCTGCCAGCGGCCGTCGGTGTCGACCGCAGAAAGGCGAGAGGTCGACCATCTTTCCAGAGCAGCGGCGTGTCGGAAACGGAGAGGGTGGCCCTGCCGGCTGGGCCTGAGAGGAGGCTCCCCCAGCCCAGATCACGGACGAGCGGATGGTCCTCTGCGGCCACCCAGGCGGGATCAAAGGCTCGACGCTCCGCGGCGGACTCGCCGTCGGGATTGTCTTCGTTGGCCTCACCGGCTGCTTCTGCCGGGATGGCTGCCAGCACTGCAGGCACATCCAGTTCACTTCCGAAGGCATCGATGACGAGGTCGGGCTGGCCGCCATCGACCACGAGCTCGACGTCATCGGCCGCGGTGAGCATCTTCACCAGCAGGTCGCCGGCTGAACTGGCAAGCCGGTTGCCCAGCCGCACCCTCCGTGGCGTCGGCTTCACCAGTGGCAGCGTGTCATCGATGGGCAGGCGGTCGGCAGTGAGCGCAAGCACGATCCGCTCTGGGGCGTCAGAGGGCCAGGCTGCAGAGAACGCTCGGCTCTGACCAGAGGCAAGTTCGATTGTCTGTGGTGGAGCGAGCGGCTGCCCCGCTACGAGGTCGCCGCTGCCGGCGTCTCGGAGGATCAGCTCTCGGGTCTGCGGCGCGTCTGAATGGTTTGTGATGAGCACCCGCCAGCGAGCCTGGCCATCGGTGAGGTCCACGCGGCCGCCGGAGAAGCCGACGTTGCTCTGCGGCTCTGCCACCGACAGCAGCGCCACGTCGGCAGGCACGTCAGTGGGCCTGTCGGTGACGAGGATCACCCCGCCAGAGCCCGCTGGCGCGAGCGCCCGTGCGGCGACGACCGCGTCGGTGAACGGATGGCTGCCAAGCACGGGCCGCCAGCGACTCTCGGCAGCTTCCAGCAGCTTCTCAAGCGATGGCCCGGCGTAGAGCGGTGGCCTGCGAGGCCCCGTCTCCAGCAGGTGCCAGTCGGTGCGGCTGGCAGCCTGGCTCCACTGCCGCAGTCGGCTTCTCAGAGCAGCGAGCGTTTCTGCTTGGAAGGCCTGCATCGAGGCTGAGCTGTCGAGCAAGACGGCGACGGTCTGCCGAGGCTCGGCCCGCACCCAGCGGGGGTCGGCGAGAAGCCAGGTGAGGGCACAGGCTGCCAAAATCTGCATCCAAAACGGCAGCGAGTGCTGGAACCGCATGAAGCGAATACCGCCTTCGCCCGTCGGGCGGGCATGCTCGAGGAGAAAGAGAGTGCTGACCCGGATCCGGCGAGACGGCTCCTGCAGGAAATGGATCGCAACGATCGCCGGGACCGCAGCGAGGGCGAGCAGTCCCCAGGGGTTGGCAAAGAAGAAACTCATCCGCTGGAGTCTCCTTCAGGATGCCATTTCCACAGCGCCGGCGGGAACCGCCTCCGCCCGCAGGGCAGCCAGGAAGTCGCCCTCGGCAGCCACTCGGGCGGAGACGACACCACGGCGGCAGCAGGCTTCTCGCCAGACGGCGAAGTGCCGTTGATACGCCTGACGGTAGCGGGAGAGCAGCTCGGCATCGACCTCCTGCCGTCGCCTGGTCAGCCGCTCCGCATCCTCAAACTCAATGGTGCCCGACCAGTCGGGCTCGCTTTCCGTGCGGGCAAAGGGTGCCAACACCAGGCCCTGGCTTCCCGCCGCAGAAAGCGTTGCCACGGCACGCTCGGGGGGGGACTCATCGAGCAGGTCGCTGATCAGCACCCGGAGCGAGCCCGCGCGAAAGGGCACGCGATCGAGCTGGTCGGCGAGACGCGCCGGCGATGCAACAGCAGCCGATCGTGATGGCTGGTTTGCGTTCTCAACGCCACCTTTCAGGGCGTCAATCGGCCACCTGTCGGCAACAGCCTGCTGCACGGGCAGTTCGGTGGGCTGGTCTGCTGCCGACCGCGCCAGCAGGAAGAGCCTCAGGTGCCCGCCGATTCGCAGGCCGCTCTCCAGGCAGAAGTAAAAAAGCTCCCACGCCCGCTGATCTTTTTGCTCACCGAGGAACATGGAGCGACTGATGTCGCACACGAGGTCGATCCGTGGCGTGACCTCCTCGCGAAAGAGTTTCATGGTGAACTGGCCGGTGCGGGCGGAGGCCTGCCAGTTGATGTGTCGCGGATCATCGCCAGGCGTGTAGTGACGGTGGTCCTGAAACTCGATAGAGCTGCCAGTGCCCCGGCCGAGCACGGTTCCGGCGGTACCGCTCCAACGGCCGCTCTGGAGTGGCAGGCGGGCGACGGCGGCCGCTGCCTTCATGCGACTGTGGATCTCGGCAGGGCTCATACCGTCCCGCTCCCATCGAGAACCGCGCGTTGCCGAAGGGGATCGACTCTGGATGCGTTGAGCAGGCGGCCCAGCTCCCGCATCTCTTTCCACCATGGCAGCAGCATGGCCAGGCAGACGACGGCGATGATGATGCTACCGGCGAAGCAGCAGGCCATGCTGATCTCCAGGCTGCCGCCACTGGTTGTCAGCGAGCCCAGCGAGGCGGCCGGCAGCGGGAGAAGCCACATCCAGCCGATTGGCCAGTCTTGCCAGCGGATGTCGAGGGGCTTGGCTGCAAGGGTGAAAACGTAGGCCAGCACGCTCGCGAGGTGCACAAGGCAATAAATCCCAAAGCGAAGCTGAGGCTTGCGGAATCTGTAGATCATCGGAAGCGGGAAAAGCACGGCTGCGGGGATCAGGATCCCGCACGCGACGGCCCGCATTACGTCGCGATTGAGCGTGCCGGACTCCAGCATGCCGAGCCAGCAGATGGCCGGGAGGCAGATCGCCGTCATCACCAGCACATACACCAGGCCCGTGGCCCAGCCGGGTGTGAGCAGCCGGGCGACAAGCCGCCCGACCACGCCAAACCGAGCAAACGCGGCGGCCTGTGACTTCAGATGAACGGGCTGCTCGAGCACCGCCTCGATCGCTGAAAAGATCAACAATGGCAGCGTTGCGAGTATCATGCTCATCGCCACCTGTGGGGCCGCCCAGCCGGCAAAAACGCCCCAGAGCAGGCCAATGGCCAGCCCGAGGGATCGCTTTCGCAGGGCATGGTTTTCCGCGGGCGGTGCGATCGTCGAGGCCGCGTACTGCAGAAGGGCGACGGTGTAGATTGAGAGGATCGCCAGAAGCCCGACCCAACTGCCGAATACGAACCGTGATGCCCTCGGATTATCGAGGAGCTCCATCAACGAAACCAGCGATGGCACTGCGAGCACCGAGACGGCGATTCGCTGCCAGAGCGGCTTGGTGGAGACGGCGATTGCGGCCGCTGCGACGATCATGGAGCCGGCAAATAGCCAGCCGATGGTTGCCAGGTCGCTGAGCACGTTGACGTTGCCGAAGAAGTATCTCAGCACAACATAGGGCAGGATCGCCGTCACGATCAGCGCCGCCTGGGCCACAATCGCCAGCCACTTTCCGAGCACGATCTTCGTTGCGGAAAGCCGAGTCAGCCGAACCAGGTCGAGCTTGCTCCCAGCCTGTTCGCTGCTGATCGCACCGAGACCGCAAAGCGGAATCACAACCAATACAGCAATGCCAACCAGCGGCCAAAAGAAAAACTCAAGGGTCTGTGTGCTGCGTTGACTTGCTGCATCAAATGCAGTCACCGTAATCGCAAGTGCCAGAAACATCGCGGCCTGCAGGCCGATGAATGTCCAGGCGAACGTGCCCGACTGCACCCCCTGCCGCAGTTCTTTGACGACCATCGGGCTGAGCCATGACGGGAAGTCGTCGCCTCGCCACGTCGTTTCGGTTGCAGCGAGTTTCATTGTGAGATGCCCTTCACCATTTCCACAAAGGCCTCCTCAAGCCGCCGCTGCTCGCGGCGGAACTCAACGACGGCGATGCCAGCGGTCACCATCTGCCGCAGCCCTTCGGAAAGGGCCGCAGCATCGCCTGGAGCGCATTCCAGCCGCGCACCATCACGCTGGGTTTCCATGACTCGCCAGTTGCGGGCTGTCTCAGCCCATTCCGTCAGTGCCTCGGGGTTTCCCTCGACCACGACCTGCACGATCGCGACGGTGCCCTCGGTACCAGTCTTGTGGCCGTGGGTGAGCGTGGCGGCATCTCCGTGAAAGACCAACTGGCCGTTGTCGATAAATAGCAGCGAGTCGCACATCTCGCCGAGCTCGCTGAGGATGTGGCTGGAGATAAAGAGCGTTTTGCCGCGGGCAGCCAGCAGCCGAACGAGGTTTTTAAACTCCAGCCTGGCCTTGGGATCGAGCCCGGCTGCTGGCTCGTCGAGAATCAGAAACGCGGGGTCGGGGATCAGCATGCGGCCGAAGCAGAGCCGCTGGGCCATGCCCTTGGAGAGCTTTCCCATCTGCCGGTCGGCCAGAGGCGTGAGGTCGGCGAAGTCCATCACCTCCTCAACACGCGACCGTCGCCGGGCCTTCCCGAAGCCGTAGGAGCGGGCGAAGAAGTCGAGATACTCCCAAACTCGCATGTTGGCGTAGGTGCCAAACGCGTCGGGCATCCAGCCAACGAGCTGGCGGACCTGCCGAGGATGATCGACCACGTCATGGCCGTCGACGACCACCTGGCCCGAGGTTGGCTCGTCGAGCGTGGCCATGATCCGCATGGTCGTGGTTTTGCCAGCACCGTTGGAGCCGATGAAGCCCACAACCCCTCCTCGGGGAATCGTGAAGGAGAGGTCGCGGACGGCATGCACGGTGTCGAAAATGCGGTTGAGACCGCTGACTTCAACGAGTGGGGCTTCTGGAGCCTTTTCCTGCTGCTTGTGAGCCTGACTCATGGTGCCGCTGTCCTCGTGACAGGGCCGATAAAGACCGCTCGCTCATCGATCCAGCGGATCGATGGAAGCGTTGTAATCGCAACCTCCGCGGCTGCAGCAACGGCCTCGGCGTAGGCGTAGCCTCGACGGCTTTGGACGGCATCGAACGCCACCTTGCGAATCGAGCCTGCGTCGACTGTGGTGTCGCGATACCAGCGGGTGAATGCCTGGGCATCGCTCGGCTCAAGCGGCTTCCGCTCACCGGTGCCAACGTCGGTGGCGGTCCAGTGGGTACCGTCTTCGTCGATAACAAACACCCGCTCGAGCGGCACGTCAATGCTCGAGATCACTGCCGGGGAAGCGTCGCCGCCAGTGATCAACTCCAGTTTCGCGCGTGACGGTCGCACCGTTTGGAGCAGATACCCCTGATCCGATCGGCTGGTAAACCAGCCACCCCGTCGCTGGGTTCCATCGACCTCGAGCAGCGGGGCATCAGAAGCGGTATCGCCCAGCGGTCGCATCCAAGAGGGCTCACGCATCGCAAAGGTGCTGGTCAGGAGCACACCGGTGCGGCTGAACTGCTCCTGAATGATTGCCATGCCATTCTGTTCTGGCAGCAGCAGGCAGAGCATCCGGCGAGCCCCCGCGCCGCCGACGCCATCCCGAAAAAAGATCAGCCCCAACAGCAGCAGGGTTGCCAGCAGAGAGATCAGCGGGGTGGTCCAAAACATCCGCGCCCGTCGTTTGGGACCGGCGATCACCATCAGGTTCAGCGGGCCAGCGATGAGACCAAAGACCGCCAGGAACACGATGATGGCGACAACCGGCAGCTGACGCGGCCCGAAGAGGAACCAGAGCTGTCGGAAGTTGTCGCTCCAACCTGGGAAGTCGCCCCTCTGATTGCTGTTGCCGTAGTTTCTCAACAGATCTGACCGCGGATGCAGGCTGCCATTCTTGAAAATGGTGAGCGTTTCGGGACTGATCTCGTTGCCATCCCAGATGACCGGCACGACCTCACCGGCACCGACGCGGCGGCGGCCGTCAGCATCTCGTGTGGGCAGGCCGATCTGATCGAGCCGTTCGGCCGAGGCATCGGTGACCATCACGCCTGCCCAGCCGCCGAGCGCGACCCAGTCGAGCAATGCTTTTCTCTGGGCCGCCGACATGGCGATCCATTCCGACTCATCCATCAGTAGCCGGCTAAACACCGACCAGCCTCGCCAGTCTTCCGGAGCCGCCGTGAGGTCGAGCTGGCCAACAACCTCGAACTGTTCAAGACCACCGTCGCGGCAGTTGACGAAGGCGGTCCGAGAGATCGCCGCAGGAAAATACGGTCTACTCGTTCCCGATGGTAAACGCGAATTCCACCGCTCGACCTCAACCTGCTGCGCACCACCGTAGAGCCCGTAGCCGCGGACATTGAGGGAGACACCGCCGAAGCCATTCAGCTCGCTGGGCCCCGGGTCGACGTAGAGCGTTGTGCGGCCCACACCTCCTGCTGGCACGGCGAGCTGCGTGACGGACACGATTCCCAGCCCCCGGCCATACGCGCGGGCCGGCTCAACGGTCCACACCCGGTCGCTTGACGAGCCATTGGTGATTGTGAGCACAAGTGGGACGAAGCCAGCATCGCGGCCTGCAGTGCTGTCTGGTGCGATGCCCGCCCAGCCCTCGAGGCTCACGGTGATGCCGCTCTCCGGGACCGTTGCCAAACTGCGGGTTTCTGCACGCGAAGCGATTGGGAGGCAGCTGGTGACCAGCAGCATCGCGAGCAGCAGAGACTGCATGCAGGGGATCGTGGTGCTCAAACGAGCCATCGGTCAGACCTTTGCGGCGGCGAGGCTTGATGGCAACGGCTTGCTCTGGGCGAGTACGTGCTCCAATAGCTGGGCCACGAACCCGTCGGTGGTCTGTCCTTCGAGTTTCGCGGCGTAGTCGAGCACCACCCGGTGCCGCAAGACCGCGGCCGCAACACCGCGGACATCCTCATAGCTGGCGTTTCCTCGCCCGCTGCAGAGCGCCCGCGCTTTCGCGGCCGCAGCCAGCGCCAGGGCCGCCCGCGGGCTTGCCCCATACTTCACGCCCTCGGCATGCGGCTCGCCCGGCTGGGTTGCCTGCACCAGCCGCGCGATGTAGTTCGCCACGGTTGGTGGCATGTAGACACGGCGGACCTGAGCAAGAAGTTCCCCAAGTTCGGTGGCATCCATCACTTGAGAGAGCTGCGGCTCCACGCCGATTTCCCTGTGGAGTACGATCCGTTCCAGGGTTGCCACGTCGTTGGTCTGCACATTGAGCTTGAAGAGAAATCGGTCGAGTTGCGCCTCGGGGAGCGGGTACGTGCCTTCGAGCTCGATCGGGTTTTGGGTGGCGAGCACAAAAAACGGGCTGGGCAGCGGGTGGGTTTCTCCCATGACCGTCACCCGCCGCTCCTGCATCGCCTCGAGCATCGCCGACTGCGTTTTGGGGCTCGCCCTGTTGATTTCGTCAGCGAGCAGGATGTTGGCGAAAACCGGCCCCGGCTGAAAGAGAAACTGGCGCTTCCCATCAACCTCTTCAAGAACTGGATTGCCTGTGATGTCGCCAGGCAGCAGATCGGGCGTGAACTGCACCCGCTTGCTGGCCAACGCCAGGGCTTTGGAGAGCCCTTTGACCAGCTCGGTCTTCCCGAGGCCTGGCAGGCCCTCCAGAAGTATGTGCCCGCGGGCAAGGAGCCCCACAATCACCATCTCGATCAGCTGTTCCTGGCCAAAGAGCACGGTGTTGATGGCTGCTGTGAGCCGGTCAATTTGTGCGGCAGCGGCCTCGGTTTCGGCCTGCGAGAGTGGCTCGCCGGCTACCGCAGAAGACGCCGTTGCCGCTGAAGCCGAGATCAGTCCTTCAGGATGGGAAGTTTCGGGTGTCGTCATTCGTGCAGCCTCAGCGCTTCTCAAAGAACCGCGTCACGGCCGCCTGCTCAGCCGGCAGCAGGGCGTCGATCTGAACTGCCGATCCGCCGTCGCCCTCGCTGGCAATGCCACCCCCGGCTCGCGGTCCACTGTAGGCCGTTTCATCAACGTCATGTTCTCCATCCACAACACCGAGCACCGCGTCGGGAACGGTTCGTTCGGTGGCGATGGTTTGGTTGAGCTGTTCGACCGTGGTGGTGCCGAGATCAGTTTCCGCACCAAAGGTCAGGTCGGCATCAGCGCGACCTCGGGCCAGGCCCCCGCGGCCGGGCATGCCGCCGGTGCGTCCGCAGGCGGAGCAGGGCTTCTGGCCGGCCCTGCCGTCGGAGCAGCCCTCGCACTCACCGCATGGCTCGCAGCCCGAGCAGGCCTCGCACCAGCCCTCGATATCGGCGAGGGTGAACCCCGTGCAGTTGCCCAGCGCGTCATGGAGAGCGGCGCGGTTGGCCGCCAGCCGTTCGGCGAGCGCCGCCAGCTGCTCGGTCGTGAGCTGCCCGAGATCTGCCGCCTTGAGTTCGCTGAGGAGTGTGGCCAGGTCACCAGCCGGCTGAAGGTCGCTTCGTTCCAGCCCTTTGATGGCCGCGGCCAGGTCGTTGGTGAGTGACTCCCGGAGCGGTTCGGGCAGCCTGGTTTCCAGGGCCTGAAGCATGGCGGCCGCCTGCTCGGCCGCGGCAACGTTTTTCGCCAGCTGCTGCATCGCGGCAGCCGTCTGCTCCTTGAGGGTGCCGGCGGCCTCGAGGCTTGCATGCTCATACCACTCGTCGGCGGGCCGCTCGGTCAGTTTCTGAATCTGTTGGCTCACTTTCTCCGCTGATGGCCTGTCGATCAGTTCCGCCGTTTCCAGCTCCTCGATCCACTGCTCGACCAGCCGCGCGTCGGTCGGCTTCTCAATCGTGTGAGGACGAGGCGGAAGGGCGGCGGTGATCGGCACCCAGGCGGCAAGCCCGAGCATGGCAGCAATGCAGGCGACGGCCGCTGCAGGACGCTGCCACTGCCACACGACCGGCCATCGCGTGTCGACGGGGGATGGCCGCTCAGGCCAGGCGCCGATACCAGCCGCCGCCGCGGTCAACTGGGCGTTGAGGCCGAGGGCATCCTCCAGGCGAACACGGGAGGCTGCAGGCGACTCAAAACGAGGGCGGCTTCGCCACCAGGCCGTGACCGCCGCAACCGCGAAGGCCCCGGTAGTGCCACCTGCGACCCACGCCGCGCTGTCGGCGGCCCGCCAGCGGGCATAGAGCATTGCCACCATGCCAACCAGGCCAATCGCCGCTGCCATGGGAAGCCAGCTGGCGAGCCACCAGCCGAGATTGATCTGACGCGAGAGCCGTCGGATGGCCCGCTGCCAAAAGTGCTGGCGGTTTTCAACCGACTTTGACGGGATTCGTGCTGGCAAGTCGGCCATGTATCACTGTTACCCAAAGGCGTTTCCGCCCTTCAGCATGCAACCCTGAGGAGAGCACGGTCAACTCTCATGCCCCGCGATTTCCTGCCAGCGGCGGTCGCGGGTTGTGGCGCGGAGGCGAGCGCCTGGCGGGTGGACCTCTGAATGAGCACCCGTCTGCGGTCGGTCACGGGGCGAGCCGCTCGCAGATCCAGGCTCCGCTTGTGTCGGTGCGGAAGCGGAGGCGGTCGTGGAGGCGGCTGGGGCGGCCCTGCCAGAACTCGATCCGCTCTGGGATCAGCCGAAAACCACCCCAGTGGTCGGGCCGAGGGATCGCCGTGTCATCCGGGTGCTCGGCGCGGAAGGTGGCAAACAGCTGCTCCAGGGCCTCGCGATCAGGCAGCACCTCGCTCTGCGGCGAACTCCAGGCGCCGATTCGCGAGGTGCTCGGCCGGCTCGCGAAGTAGGCATCGGATTCCTCCGGGCTCGTCTTCTCCACCCGACCCTCAATGCGGATCTGCCGCTCGAGCTCCGCCCAGTGGAAGGTGAGAGCGGCATGGGGATTGGCAAGGAGTTCGCGGCCCTTGTGGCTGGTGTAGTTGGTGAAGAAGCAGAAGCCGCGGGCATCAAAACCGCGGAGCAAGACAATGCGGGCCGACGGCCGGCCTTCGGGCGTGCACGTGGAGAGCGTCATCGCCTCGGGCTCGGGCACATCGGCCGCCACCGCCTCGTCATACCAGCGGGCAAACTGCTCAAGCGGATCCTCGGCGACGGTCGCTTCGTCGAGCGAACCTTGTTCGTATTCTTTGCGGGCGTGGGTGGCGCGGGGCTGCATCGATTCGTCCTGAAAGAACCCTGTAAAGAAAGGTGCCTCGCACCTCTTTAATCACCGTAGACAAACTCAGGCGTGTTGAGCAGGGCCCAGAGAATGTCTTCGGTGGCGGAGCGGCGGGTGGCTCCTTCGCGGGAGAACTCCGGGAGCACCGCCTGCTTCTCGCCTGCGGTCGGGAAGCGGGCGTAGGTGGCCAGGTAGAGTTCGTCGACAATCTGCTCGGGTGGCAAGTCGCTGCCGGCGAGATCGGCGGCTCGGCCGGCGTCGTCGGTGACTTTCTGATGCACGTGGCCGCTGTTCATCAGGTGCAGGGCCTGCACGACGGTGGCATCGCCGATCCGCTCGCAGGGTGGATCCTGGTTGGGGTCGGGCCGGCCAAACACGTCGAGAAAAGTCGAGCCAACCCGGTGGGTCCAGATCTGCACCGCCCGGGTGCCTTCCGGGGTGCCGGGATACTTCGAGGGCACTCCGGTGACATCGTCGATCGCGTCGGCGACGAGTTCGGCCCGCAGCCGGCGGCGGTAGTGCCGCGAGAAGTTGCGATGGTCGCCGGCATTGGTGGCGTTGGGAATCGACGAGAGCCCGTAGAGCTGGCTCTTCATGATCAGGGCCATGAGTTGCTTCTGATCGAAGCCGCTGGAGCGAAATGCCTCGGCCAGGGCCGCCAGCAGCGCGGGGTTGCTCGGCGGATTGGTGGCACGGAAGTCGTCGACGGGATCGACAAGACCGATGCCAAAGAGTTCGGCCCAGATGCGGTTGGCTCCAGCGGCGGCAAAGGTCGGGTTGTCGGGTGTCGTCAGCCAATCGATCAGCTCCTGCCGGGGATCGATACCAGCGGCAGGCTGCTCGGCATCTTCTGAGGCAGCCACGCCGAGTGGCTTGGGAGCCAATGGTTTGCCGGAGAGGGGATGGCTGACCGAGCCTGAGTCTTTGATCACCACCAGCTCCTCGCCTCCGGAGATCGGCGGCGAGAGGCCCGTGCCGGAGTAGCCCACGCGGGAGAAGTAGGCCGCGAGCCCGTAGAAGTCGCCCTGACCGTAGACCTCAAAGGGATGCTGATGGCACTTCGCACACTCCACCCGCACGCCCAGAAACAGCTGACTGGCCATGGCCACGATCTCATCGGGCGAGCGGCGGTCGCGGTAGATCACCGCAGCCCCGTTTCGCCACACGCTGCCCTCGGCGGTCAAAAGCTCTGCCACAAACTCGTCGTAGGGCATGTTGCTGGCGAAGGCGTCGCGGAGAAACGTGTCGAGGGCGAGCGTCGGCTTGATGCCCACGCGATAGGGATTGGGCCGCAGGAGATCGGCCCAGAGGTTGGCCTGCCGGTCGGCGTATTCCGGGCGAGCGAGCAGGGCGTCGACGAGCCGTTCGCGTTTGTCGGCCGAGGTGTCGGCGAGGAAGGCCCGTGCCTCCTCGGCGGTGGGCAAACGGCCCAGGCAATCAAGGCTGGCCCGTCGCAAAAACGTCGCGTCGTCGGCTGGGTCGCTCGGCAGCACGTTGAGCTCGCGGAGTTTTTCCCAGGCGAGCGTGTCGATCAGGTTGTTGACCGGAAGCTGATCCCAGGCGTCGCCGGCGATCTCACCCGGCCGAGGCACGATCGTGTTCCAGGTGGCAATTTGGCCCATGAAGCGGGCCATGATGCTCGCCTCCCCTGGCAGCTTGCCGGCGGTGAGCTGGCCGCTGGGCTTCACGTTGACGACCACAGGCTCGTGGACGAGAAGGC
>AACY020305594.1_pt1 | contig 11828 bp, 12 predicted proteins | sample 267378 | NCBI WGS metagenome assembly AACY02 (sample SAMN02954345, study PRJNA13694) | marine metagenome | biome: aquatic; feature: ocean; material: water; isolation source: isolated as part of a large dataset composed predominantly from surface... | reverse complement strand
CGATAGCACCATGACTTGGGAAGTCCGTTGCTTTTTTGGTAATTCTCGCGCCCATATAATCGGCCAAGTTTGCGGAAAAATCTGTTTCGGCGAGGTTACGGCGCACAACCACGTGCAGTGCTTCGATGGCACCAGGAACATTTATAATATCAGATGGGGCATCACGAATGATCTGCATGGCCTGATCGGCGGGGCCCATTGCCAAAACGCCATCATGGAAAGATCCTACGCCCGCTGCAATCACCGCGTTGCGCGCGATGAAGGCACGTGCCACTTTTTCCGCATCGATGACTTTGATGTTCCTGTTCAATTTTGCCAGCGCGTTGCTCGAGTAGAAACCCTTGCCCGTATGTTCCAAATGATAACGCAAATGGTCATATGGCTTGGTGTGGCTATTAAGCTTTGTCCAAGCGGGTGTGGCAACCACCATGAGGGCGAGGAAAATAACGAGCGGCTGGCGCATGATGAAGCATCCGGTTAACAAGTGTTTGTTGTGGCGCAAGGTCAAGCCTGAAGCGATTGCTGTCAACGCAAAAATGCATCCAAATGCATGAGATTGGAAGAATGATGACGATGAATGATGTTCCCAAATTGGTTGCAGCCTTAGACACCAACAATTTTGACCAATTTAAACGTCTGTCCAAAAATCTTGTTGGTGAAGTTGACATGGTAAAAGTGGGGCTTGGGCATCTTGGGTCTGGGTTAGATGCAGCCCTTAAGCTCGTCGCGGAAGATGGTCATCAAATTTTCTTGGACCTAAAATTATTTGATATTCATGAAACCATCGCAAGAGCCGTCGAGGGTCTAAGCCATCTGCCGCTTGGGTTATTGACTGTTCATGGTGACCCACATGTGGTTCGCGCCGCTGTTGAGGGCCGCAAACGCGGGGGTGGTCAATTTGGGTTGCTGGCCATCACCTTGCTGACTTCTCTTGATCATGATGATGTGTTGGCTTCGGGCTACCCGGATAATCCCGTGGAAACTTTGGTTCTGGCGCGGGCGGGACGTGCCCTTGATGCTGGCGCCGATGGTGTGGTTGCCAGTGCCATGGAGGCGAATGTGTTGCGGGAAAAATTTGGCCCGTCACCCATGATTGTCACCCCAGGTATTAGGCCCATGGAAGCAGCCCGAGATGACCAGAAACGGGTCGTCACCCCCGCAGATGCGGTGCGTGCTGGCGCCAGCCACCTTGTTGTTGGTCGCCCCATTATGTTGGCCGACGACCCCGTGTTGGCGGCGCGATCAATTAGGTTGCAAATGCAGCAAGCTTGACCCTAAAGCATGAACGCACAGGACCAACCATGGCCCCAGGCCATTTATGCACAAAATAGGAGCAATGTTATGGATCTTTCGAAGATTTCAGCAGGGGATAAAGCCCCAGACGAGGTAAATGTCGTTATCGAAATTCCCAAAGGTGGCCAGCCGGTCAAATATGAGATCGACAAAGATTCTGGCGCCGTCATGGTCGACCGTTTCATGACCGCGGCCATGTTCTATCCTGCCGATTATGGCTTTGTGCCCAACACACTGGCTGCGGATAATGACCCCATTGATGTGTTGGTGGTCACGCGTGCATCTGTTGTTCCTGGCTGCATCATCCGCTGTCGCCCCATTGGTGTCTTGCACATGGAAGATGACGGCGGCGGTGACGATAAGATTGTTGCCGTACCTGTCACCAAGTTGGACCCGTATTACGCAGATATTAACTCATGTGATGACCTCCCGGAGATCTTCCGTGATCAGATCAAGCATTTCTTTGAGCGCTACAAAGATCTTGAAAAGGGCAAATGGGTCAAAGTTGGCGGTTGGAGCGGTCCAGAAGAGGCCAAAAGGCTCATTCAGGAATCCATCGATAATGCTTAATGGCTGAGCCTTACCAGCTTACATTATTGGTGACCGGGCAGGTGCCCGGTCACTTGCAGACACGTCATGGTGGCTACCCGGAAATGTTCGCCCGGCGCTTTGCCCAAGTGGCATCGGTCTCCTGGGAGGTCGTTGATTTGCGCGAGGGCAATGCCTTCGTTCCCTCAACCAAAAAGTGCGGTTATGTGATTACTGGGTCCGCTTCGGGCACTTATGATCAAGATCCATGGATCAAGCATGCCCATGAGGTGATCCGCCAATTGGCGGCGGCAGATCATGCAATGTTGGGTGTTTGTTTTGGCCACCAATTACTTGCATCTGCCCTTGGTGGAATATCTGGCCCCCATGAAAAAGGATTTGCCACCGGTACGTTTCATTCGGCTGACGGCCAGGGACATTTATATGTTCATCAAGACCAGGTGACGGCGCTTCCGGTTGGTTTTGAGATAAGTTACCAAACCCCCCATTGCCCCATTGCCGGCATGAAAAGTGCCAATGGTCGGGTCGTGGGCATGCAATTCCATCCAGAATTCACGCCAAGTTTTGTTCAAGAATTGGCCAAGCATCGCGGCCTAACATTGAGCCGGGCGGCAAAAGAGCCAGACCGAGATGCCGAGGATGAACTGTTACGTGATTGGCTCAGAAGGATTTAAACTGCTTTGCCAATTTAAGGTTTTGGCCCTGATAATTTGAAGACAGGTCCTGACCATAAAGCTGTTCTGGCAGTTCGGTGAGTGATTCAAACACAAGGCTGCCGATGATTTGACCGGTTTCAATGAGGAAGGGCACCTCATGGGTGCGGACTTCAAGAACGCCCCGGGAACCATTTCCACCAGTGGCCCCCATTCCAAAGCCTGGGTCAAAAAAACCGGCATAATGGACGCGCAATTCGCCCACATCCGTGTCATAGGCAATCATCTCTGCGGCTTGATCTGCTGGTACTTCCACATGTTCCGCCGTGGCCAGGATATAGAATTCATCAGGGTCTAGGATGACGCCGCTGCCTGAGCGAACAAAGACGGGCTCCCAAAAATCCAACACGTCATAGGTGCCAGGTTTGTCGAAATCGATGAGCCCAGCATGTTTACGTGCCCTGAAACCAATTAATGGTGGCAGGCCTGTGCCCAGGCCAAAATCACTGGCCGGGAAACCGGTGATGTCCACCGAAAAATTCATTTGGTCTTTCGGCTGTGCAACATTGCCTTCATGGGCGTGATCGGTGAGCCTAAGTTGCACCAAACGGGTGCCGGTGGCCACCCGCACCGAGAATGTTCTAGGCGCCAGTTCCAGATAGAGTGGCCCTTGATAACCTCTGGGGATTTGATCAAAGGCCATGCCTTCGTCCGTGATAACGCGGGCAAACAGATCAAGGCGTCCCGTGGAGCTTTTTGGGTTCGTTCTGCCAGACACATGTTCTGGCAGCGCAACTTCTTCTGCAAGCTCAACCATGTAGACACAGCCACGCTCCAAAACGGCTGAATTGCGAAGATTAAATTCGTGCATGGCCAGCCGTTCAAGCCGCTCAGAAACCTTGAAGCCTTTGCCGGGTAGGAAAGATGCTGGGACGCGATAAGCTTTTTCGCCAAGTCTCAAGTCAACAGAGGCTGGTTGAAACTGATCATCCATCAGCGGCGCATAGGATGTGATGAAGCCAGATGAGCGAAGATGTTGCTGAGGCAAAATAACCCGGTTACGAGCAACCATGAATACTCCCGTCATTGTCGTGTCGATGTCTTTGCTTGCCGTATCTAGATGCGTTATTCTAGTCCCACCAAGGTAAACTAATAAAGCTGAACATACAGCTATGTGGGTGTGATGATGAAAAGGCGAACCCAATGGGCCAATGCCAGATCCTGTGCTGGCTGCCCTGTGCGTTTTAGTGGCCTCTTTGCAGGCTTAACCGATGACGATTTCGATTTGCTCCATGAGCCAATTCAAGAAGCTGAGCTTGAGCCAGGTGATGCGCTTTATCATCAAGGTGATGAAGCAAAATTCGTGGTCACTGTTCGAGAAGGCCTTTTGAAGAATATTGTGCTTCAGCCCAACGGGGATGAACGTATTGTGCGCATGGTACGCCCAGGTGGTGCTTCGGGCTTGGAAGCTTTGCGGGGTGGTGATTACAGCCATACCGCCATTGCCATATCCAAGGTTTCAGCTTGTTTTTTACCTGCTTCTGCCGTCAATGCGCTGGCCCAAGAAACCCCGCGCATGCATGAATCACTGATGAGCAAGTGGCATGATGCCCTTCAAGATGCCGATTTCTGGATGTCAGCCCTACATACCGGCACCGCGCGCCAGCGTGTGTCACGGTTTCTTTTGGCCCTTTCTGACGGCCAGGGTCGTGTGTCCATTTTGCCCAAAAGATCAGACATGGGTTCTGTTTTGGGTTTAACCACCGAAACCGTCAGCCGGGTTGTTGCGGACTTTCGCCGCGAAGGCTGGTTGTTGCGCAATCCCTCATTGGGTTGGGCAATCAACCGACATTCCATTGAAATGGAAGCTGAAGATGCCGCCTAATGCCTTAGATTTGGCGTCTTCAGGAATAAAGGTGCCGTCAGGAGGCCTGCAAAAAAGCCACCCAAATGGGCCTGCCAAGCGATCATGCCACTGCCATTCACGCCTGGAAGAAGTCCAAGAAGCAAATTGATGGCCAAAAAGCCCAAAGAAAATCGTGTCACCCGATCGCTGAGTAGGGGTAATGCCTGACCTTGATGACCAGGTATGCGGCAGAATATGCCGAACAAAGCAGAAATGCTTGCAGAAAGGCCAACCATGCTGATGGCTTCACCTGGGTGGGCCAGCATTTGGGCAACCGCACCACCAATGCTGCCAATAATCAGCACCACAACAAACTGAACATTGTTAAGTCTGGCCAAGGTCGCCTTTCCAATGGCGGCAAGCCACAGGCTATTAAAGATAATATGCATGAAACCACCATGCATGAGGCTGTAACCGAGAATCGAAAAATAAATCGGTATGGGTGCGTGGCCGTTAAGTGCCTGGGTGAACAGATCGCCACGGAACACAAGGAAAGCGTATGCTTGCGCTGGCAAAATACTGAGCTCATGGAGCAAAAAAATGCCCCAAATGACAGCCAACAACTGCAGAATGACCGGGGGAAGATTGATGGCGGGTTGCGACATGGTTGTACCTTAATCCAACGTTTAATTTTTTTTTCGCAATTATTGATGCAAATCAAAAAGCGTTGTTTGCCGTTGTCTTAAAGATTGTGGCTGTCAAAAGTAATTTGGAGTCACCCATGCAGGCAAATCTTGTTCGCACGCCAGGTACCGCCTTTTCAGAAACCCTATATCTCGCCTTCATGGCCGTCGTCACGCTCTTTGGGTTGAGTTGGGCCATTTGGGGCTTGGATCAAGTCATCACAAGTCATGGTTATGTGTTCATGGCCTTTGGTTTGGTCTCGGTGTTGGTCCTGGTGAATAGGATGGCTGAGGGTCGGGCCGGCGATGCGGAAGAAGGCTATAACGAAAAAGTTGTTCGTTTCGGCGTCATTGCCACCATTTTCTGGGGTATTGTGGGTTTTGCTGCTGGCGATTTTATCGCTTGGCAGTTGGCGTTTCCGGCGCTCAACTTTGATATTTCTTTTCTGAATTTCGGCCGCATGCGTCCGGTTCATACATCTGCCGTGATTTTTGCTTTTGGCGGTAACGCGCTTATTGCCACCTCCTTTTATGTCGTTCAGCGTACCTGTAAAGCGCGCCTTGCTGGCCATATGGCCCCTTGGTTTGTGTTCTGGGGCTATCAGTTGTTTATCGTCTTGGCGGCCACCGGCTACATGATGGGGGCGACCCAATCGAAAGAATATGCCGAGCCTGAGTGGTATGTGGATCTCTGGCTTACACTTGTTTGGGTGACCTATTTCTTGGTGTTTTTGGGCACCGTCATGAAGCGCAAGGAGCCCCATATTTATGTGGCAAACTGGTTTTACCTTGCCTTCATTGTGACCATTGCGATGTTGCACATCGTGAACAATGTCACTGTGCCCATCCATTGGGCCAGTTCAAAATCGGTCATCTATTGGTCGGGTGTTCAAGATGCCATGACCCAATGGTGGTATGGCCATAATGCGGTTGGCTTCTTTCTGACCGCAGGCTTTTTGGCGATGATGTATTATTTCGTGCCCAAGCGTGCAGAGCGGCCTGTATTCTCCTACCGCCTGTCGATTGTTCACTTCTGGGCATTGATCTTCCTTTACATCTGGGCGGGGCCGCACCACCTGCATTACACCGCGCTTCCAGACTGGACCCAAACCTTGGGCATGACCTTCTCTATCATGCTTTGGATGCCGTCTTGGGGTGGGATGATTAATGGCCTCATGACCTTAGCAGGCGCCTGGGATAAGCTACGCACGGACCCCGTGATGCGTATGCTGGTTGTCTCGGTGGCCTTCTACGGCATGTCCACCTTTGAAGGGCCGTTGATGTCGATCAAGCAGGTTAACTCCCTGTCCCATTACACCGATTGGACCATCGGTCATGTGCATTCCGGTGCGCTTGGTTGGGTTGGCTTTATTTCCTTTGGTGCTGTTTATTGCCTGGTTCCTTGGTTGTGGAAGCGTAAGCGTCTCTATTCCATGCGCTTGGTGGAGTGGCATTTCTGGATCGCAACCATAGGCATTCTTCTCTACATCACGTCGATGTGGGTGTCCGGTATCCTGCAGGGCTTGATGTGGCGTGCCTATGACAGCCTTGGTTTCCTACAATATTCCTTTGTGGAAACCGTGGAGGCCATGCACCCATTCTACATCATCCGTGCCTTGGGTGGTCTTCTATACCTCGCTGGCGCATTGATCATGGCCTATAATGTGTACCGTACCATTCGTGGTGATGTTGCCCAGGAACGGCCCGTTGGTGGGGCAAGCCCCGCCCCGGTAGCGGCAGAATAAGGGGGGGCGAGATGTCACTTTGGAAAAAACACGAGGTTTTCGAAAAGAACAGCATTATTCTTGTTCTGGGTGTTCTGTTCGTGGTGTCACTTGGCGGATTGGTTGAAATCGCGCCCCTATTCTTTGTCAAAGGCACGGTGGAAAAAGTGGAGGGCATGCGGCCCTACACACCACTCGAGCTTGCGGGCCGAGATATTTATGTGCGTGAGGGTTGCTATACCTGCCATTCCCAAATGATCCGCGCCTTGCGTGATGAGGTGGAGCGTTATGGTCATTATTCGCTTGCTGCTGAGAGCATGTACGACCACCCCTTCCAGTGGGGTTCAAAGCGAACGGGCCCAGATCTTGCGCGCTTGGGTGGAAAATATTCCGATGATTGGCATGTGGCCCACATGGTTAATCCCCGTGATGTGGTTCCCGAGAGCATCATGCCGGGCTACCCATTTCTGTTGGAAAACAAGTTAGACATGAATAGTCTTGCCCTCAACATGAAGGCCAATGCGATGGCTGGCGTGCCTTATAGTGACGACATGATTAGTTCGGCGAAAGCCGACGTCTTGGCCCAACTTGATCCCTATGCCGATGGTGTCGATGGCCTCAATGAGCGCTATGGGGAAGTGAATATTCGTGATTTTGATGGTGATCCTGCGAAGGTTTCTGAGATGGATGCGCTTGTTGCCTATCTTCAGGTGCTGGGAACCATGGTGGACTTTTCTGCCTATGACCCATCAGGGGAGCATAATAGGTAATGGAATATGAAAGCATTGCCCCACTGGCATCGATCATTGGGCTTATTATTTTCATGACACTTTTTGCTGGGGTTCTTGTTTATGCTCTTTGGCCCAGCAATCGTTCAAAATTCAACAAAGCGGCTGCCATGCCTCTTGATGATAGTGACTTGGAGGAGCGTTGATGGCGCACAAACCAGAAAAAGATGAGGTTACCGGCGCGGAAACCACAGGTCATGAGTGGGATGGCATCAAAGAATTGAACAACCCGCTGCCCAAATGGTGGCTCCATGTCTTCTTTGTCTGTTGTATTTGGGCTTTTGGTTATTGGGTGATCTACCCTGCTTGGCCGGTTGGGGACGACTTCACCAAGGGCGTTGTTGGTCATTCGCAGCGTGATGCGGTGACGGCAGAGATCCAAGATGCGAAAGAAGCTCAATCACAATATCTGGACAAAATTGCATCCCTGGATCTTGAGCAGATTCAGGCGGACCAAACCCTGTTTCAATTTGTGATGGCAGGCGGCAAGGCTGCATTTGGTGATAATTGTGCTGGTTGCCACGGCCGTGGCGGGCAAGGTGGCGCTGGATTCCCAAATCTCGTGGATGATGCCTGGATTTGGGGCGGTGATCTTGAAGCTATATATCTCACCATTAACCATGGCATCCGCAATGAGGATGAAGATTCACGCCAAAGTGAGATGCCCGCATTTGGCCGCGATGAAATCCTGGACCGTGAACAAATCACGGCGGTTGCCAATCATGTGTTGTCGCTTTCTGGTGCGGATCACAAAGCAGATCTTGTGGCCAAGGGTGCGGAAATATTTGAAGAAAATTGTGCGGCTTGCCATGGTGAGCAGGGCGAGGGGATGTATGCCATGGGCGCGCCGCGCCTTAATGACGCCATTTGGCTTTATGGCGGCCGCGAAGAAGATATTATCGAAATGGTGCAAAATTCCAGGGCCGGCAACATGCCCGCTTGGGGGGAACGCCTTGGCGATGAAACCGTGAAGCAGCTCGCGCTTTATGTTCACTCCCTTGGTGGTGGTGAGTAAGTTCTACCGCGGGTAGGAGCCCATGGGTAATAGTAAGATGCAAAATTTGGAGCATACGGATCACGAACCAGCTCAGGGTTCAGGTGATCAACCCCTTTATGTTGGTAGGAAAAGAATTCATCCCAAACTGGTTCATGGATTTTATCGGAATGTGAAGTGGCTTGTTTTGGCCATGACACTTGCGGTTTATTACGCGCTTCCTTGGTTGCGTTTGGATCGCGGCCCCAACGCACCTGACCAAGCGCTTCTGTTTGATTTTGTGAACCGTAAATTTTACATCTTCTGGCTCGAATTCTGGCCGCAGGAAGTATTTTACTTGACCGGCGTGCTTATTATCTCGGCCTTGTTGTTGTTTTTGCTCACCTCATTGTTCGGGCGGGTTTGGTGTGGCTACACATGCCCACAAACAGTTTGGACGGATTTGTTTATTTTTGTAGAACGCCTTGTTGAGGGTGACCGCAACGCGCGTATCAAACTTGATCGGTCACCCATGGGTTTTGGCAAATTCGGCCGACGGGCGCTGAAACATTTTATTTGGGTGCTGATTGCGATCGCGACTGGTGGTGCATTCGTTTTTTACTTCCGCGATGCGCCAACATTGGCGATGGAATTATTGGATGGTTCCGCGCCGCTTGTTGCTTATGTGTTTGTGGGTATCTTCGCAGCCACCACCTATCTTTTGGGTGGTTTGGCCCGTGAACAAGTCTGCATTTATATGTGCCCCTGGCCACGAATTCAGGGCGCCATGTTTGATGAAAATTCCTTGCTGGTCACGTACAAAGATTATCGCGGTGAGCCCCGGGGCAAGCATCATCAGGGTGATAGTTGGGAAGGGCGCGGAGATTGTATTGATTGCAAACAATGCGTTGTTGTTTGCCCGATGGGTATTGATATTCGAGATGGTGCCCAACTTGAATGTATTCAATGCGCATTATGTATTGATGCCTGCGACAGCATCATGGAAAAAATAGATCGACCTAAGGGGCTTATCGCCTATGACACCACCGCGAACCTAGAACGTGGCGCCCGCGGTGAAGCGACCAAAATGCCCAAGATTTTGCGTCCCAGAACCATTGTTTATGTGACATTGATGGCTTTGGTTGCTGTGCTCATGTCTTGGGCCTTAATGGGCAGGGATAGCCTTCATGTGAATGTCTTGCCTGACCGACAGCCTTTGTTTGTGACGCTCTCTGACGGTAGCATCAGGAATGGGTACACCTTGAAGTTGATCAACCGTGAGCATCAGGATGTGGAATTGTTGATTTCAGCGGAAGGCGTTGATGGTGCCCGTCTGAAAGTTGTCGGTTATGATGGCAATAATGTGAGCGTTGGTGCAGACAGCCTGTTGTCTGTCCGTGTGCTGGTGGAGGCGCCGAAGCCAGCTGATCAGCGCACGGACATGATCCTGGAAGTGCGCAACCCGGCACTTGGTGTTGTCGTGCCCTATGAGACAGCGTTCCGGGGGCCAGGTCGTTGATCCAGAAAATTACAGGCAAGCATGTTCTTGCAATCATGGTGGTCGCTTTTGGGATCATCATCAGCGTGAACATGGTCTTTGCCTATTTTGCTTTCTCAGAATTTCCTGGTCTTGATGGCCCCAAGTCCTACCGCGCTGGGCTAAATTTTAATGAAACCATCGAACAGGGCAGGCAGCAGCAAAGTGAGGGGTTGTCTGTCGAGGAACAATTGGAAGGTCGACAATTGACTCTTTCATTCCTGGTTCGTGGCGAGAGGGCTTCAAAGGTCGAGGTGATATCTTTTGCCATGCGCCACCCCACAAGGGCTGGTCGAGATAAAGATATGACCAGACAAGTGAATGTGCGCGAGCATCAGTTGATGATGATGCTTCCAACAGAAATGTTGGGTAATTGGTCGATGGATCTTGATGCCATGGTGAACGATAAGCCCATGAGAATTCGTCGGAAATTGTTCATCCCTGCGCCATGACGTCGACTTTGGAAACATCCTGGTTTGTGATCGGCAATATGAGATGTGCCGGTTGCATGAGGGGTATCGAACAACGGCTCAACAACATACCAGGAGTTGAAGAAGCACGTTGCAATCTTTCCACCAAGCGGGTTGTGGTGCGTCACGAGCCATCAATAAGCAGCAATGAAATTGCTGCTTATTTGGAAGATGCCGGTTATGATGCTTTCCCATTTCGTGTTGGCGGTGCTCTTGAAGCAGCCAAACGCGAAGAAAAGAAGCTTCTTATCGCGATGGCCGTGGCGGGTTTTGCCTCTGCCAATATTATGTTGTTGTCGGTCTCTGTCTGGTCTGGCGGCATGGATATGGAAGCCAGTACCAGGGAATTATTCCATTGGTTATCGGCAATCATTGCTATTCCTGCGGTTGGTTATGCGGGCCAACCTTTTTTTCAAAGTGCATTTGGGGCCCTTCGCCATGGACGCATGAACATGGATGTTCCCATCGCCTTGGCCATCATTGCATCACTGGTTATGTCAGTTGTGCAAACAATGCTTGGAAGTTTGCAGGTCTATTTTGACGCTGCCGTGATGCTCATTTTCTTCCTGCTTCTCGGGCGCGTGTTAGATCATCGCATGCGTGGGCGGGCGACCAATTCCGTGGAAAATCTCATGGCCATGCAGCAGGTCAACCACCAACGGCTTGGTCCCAACAAACAATTGGAGGAGGTTGCTGCCGAAAATCTATGCGTGGGTGATGTCATTTTGCTTCGAGGCGGTGAGCGACTTGCGGTGGACGCAACATGCAAGCAGGATTTGGAGATGGACCTGTCGGCCATCACTGGGGAATCACTTCCAGAAATCATCCCGGCGGGCAAATTGATTCCTGCTGGCGCAATCAACCAAATGGCAGCCAGTCATGTGATGGTTGCTTCGGAGTTAAGTGATAGCACCCTGTCAGAAATCGTGACCCTCATGGAGCAGGCAGAACAAAAACGCTCAAAATCCCTCACCATTGCCGACCGAGCTGCCGCCATTTACGCACCTGGTGTTCATTTGCTTGCCATCATTTGCGTGCTGTTTAATTGGCAGTTGGTTGGGTTGAGCCTTGAGGAATCCCTGATGCGTGGGATTGCCGTGTTGATCGTCACTTGCCCCTGCGCCCTTGGGCTTGCGGTTCCAGCAGTGATGGTTGTGGCTGCAGGAAAATTGTTCAAACAAGGGATTCTCCTCAGGTCGGGCGACGCGTTGGAGCGTCTTTCTCAAACATCCACCATCGTGTTTGACAAAACGGGAACACTTTCTGAGGTGCGGCTTGAAATGTCAGAGAATTTGCAAGCCGAGGCGGTCGC
>AACY020310089.1_pt1 | contig 11837 bp, 12 predicted proteins | sample 267378 | NCBI WGS metagenome assembly AACY02 (sample SAMN02954345, study PRJNA13694) | marine metagenome | biome: aquatic; feature: ocean; material: water; isolation source: isolated as part of a large dataset composed predominantly from surface... | reverse complement strand
TTCGGTTGCCGAGACCGAAGCAGCACGCCGGCGAGTAGCACCAGGCAGGCGACCGTGAGATGGACGGCGAAGCTGTGCTGGGTGCGGAGAGCCCGGCGGAGCCCCCGGAACGCGTGCCCGAACTTTTGCCGCCAGGAATGCGGGCGAAACCGGACCACCATGCCGCCCGCTACCCGACCTGCAGGTAGGGGTCGCCCTTCTTCCAGTTGCAGGGGCAGAGTTCGTCGCTCTGCAGGGCATCAAGGACCCGCAGTACCTCGCTGACATTACGGCCGACCCGGCCCTGGTTGACGTCAACCCACTGAATCACGCCGTGCGGGTCGACGATGAAGGTGGCCCGCTGGCAATAGCCTTCGGTCTTTTCCAGGATGCCGAGTTCCGCACCCAGTTTTTGGGCCGCAATCAGGGGATAGTCGAGGTTCTTGAGATCGTCATGCGATCGTCGCCACATCATGTGGCACCACTCGTTGTCGGTGCTGCCCCCGACGACGCTGGTGTCGCGGTCGGTGAAGTTCTTCAACTGCTTGTTAAACTCGGCAAGTTCGGTCGGGCAGACGAACGTGAAGTCTTTCGGGTAGAAGAAATAGACGGTCCACTTTCCCGCGTAGTCGGCCGAGGAGAGCAGCTTGATGTCGTCCTTTTCGGTTCCGACGCAGGCCTGAACCGAGAATTGCGGGAATTCGTCGCCGACTGTGAGCATGATGCTGTCTCCGGAGGATGGTGCTGAACGCGGAATGAGGCCACAGCACATCTGCCGCGAACAAACCTGCACGCCGGCTGATTCCCGCTGCCGGGAGCAGTGTAGAACGAGGGCGAAGGCCATTCAACACGCCCTGTTTCGCCACCCCCATCCTGCCTGCCAATGTCGCACGATCCTCTCGACGGCGGCCCGACGATCCACTGCGATCAGCTCTCCGGCCGCGAGGTCTTCATCGCCCCCCGGCGGGCCGGCCGCCCCAACGATCTGGCGGCCGGCTCAGCTGAACGCTGCCCGTTTTGCGCCGGCAACGAAGCCTGCACCGCCCCCGAATTGCTTCGCTGGCCCGCGCCGGCGGCGGGTCGCTGGAAAGCGCGGATCGTGCCCAACCGCTATCCGGTGGTCGAGCCGTTCAGCCCGGCCGCCCCGGCACCGGACCGGCGGCCGGCGAGTGTTGGACCCTCGACGACTGCCGCTCACGGGCGGCACGAGGTCGTCATCGAATCACCCACGCATGTCGGCTCAGTGCTTGAGGTGCCGGCGGCAGACTGGCGGCAGGTCTGGGAACTCTGCCGGCAGCGACTCGGCGAGATGGCTGCCGCGGGTGATTTCTGTTGGGCCACGGTCTTTAAAAATGGCGGCCTCGCCGCCGGGGCGTCGCTCGAACACGTTCACAGCCAGCTGATCGCCATCGATCGGGTGCCTCCGGTAATCGCCGAGAAGTGTCGCCGGCTGTCCTTGGGGAAAACGCGGTTTGCCGACCTGCTCGACGCAGCCGACGCGGAGGACCGCACGGTCTGCCGACGCGGCGGGCTGGCGGCGCTGGTGCCACCGGCGACTCGCCAGCCGTTCGAGGTCTGGCTGGTGCCGGAAACCGTGGAACCATTTTTCCATCGGGCTGGCCCGGAACAGATCGAGGCCGTGGCAGAGCTGACCCGGCGGTTTGTCGCCGCCCTCGACCGCCTGGTGCCCGGCGGCAGCTACAACTGGTGGCTCCACCAGTTTCCCACCGCGGGTGCCGCCGAGATCGAACCGCTGGCCAGCCACTGGCACTGGCACCTGGAAATGCTGCCTCGGCTGGCCCCGCTGGCCGGCTTTGAGCTCGGCACCGGCTGTCACATCGCGACGGTCCTGCCGACAACTGCGGCCCGGCTCCTGCGAGCGACCGGCTGCTGGTGAGCTGTCGGCCGCGACACCGGCAATCTTCTCCAGGCGGCAGAGCCGTTCCAGCCGCCCCCGATTTTGGCGATCGAGGCCCGGGAAAAGCGGTTCGGTCATTTGGCGCGGCCCCTGGCTGGCCCGAGAATCAGACCCGCCGATGCGGACTGTGAAGACAGTCTGCCGCCGCTTCGATGCAGCGAAAGGCGACCCTGAAGGCCGCCGGCGCTGCCAGGGATGCGGCCTTGGGGTGGAACAGGGCCCCTGAGCGTTTATTTCACGAACCACGCAGCCTCTCACGAGTCGCCCCGCCGATGAGCAACTCAGTCCGCTTCGTCTTCGTCATCCACGACCATCAGCCGGTCGGCAACTTCGACGGCGTGATCGAGCAGGCCTATCACGACAGTTACCGCCCGTTGCTCGACCTGCTCCAGCGGCATCCCGGCATCCGGGTGGCCATCCACACCAGCGGACCGCTGGCAGAGTGGCTGGATCGCCACCACCCCGAATACCTCGACCAACTCGCAGCGTTGGCGGCAGCCAAACAGATCGAGATCGTCGGCGGTGCGTTTTACGAACCGGTCCTGGCAATGCTGCCGGCCCGCGACCGCGTCGGCCAGATCAGCCGCTACACCGGCTGGCTTGAGCGGCGACTTCGGACCAAGGTCTCGGGCATGTGGGTTGCCGAACGGGTCTGGGATCCCGGCATGGCCGCTGATCTGGCCACCGCCGGGATCGACTGGACGATCCTCGACGATTTCCACTTTCGGGCGGCTGGGCTGCGGGAGGATCAGCTCGACCGGCACTGGCTGACCGAGAGCGACGGCAAGACGCTGACCGTCTTTCCGGTCAGCGAACACCTGCGGTACATCATTCCCTTTGCCGCAGCCGACGCGACGATCGACCACCTCAGGGCGATCGCCGACCGCCGCCACGGGGCCCTCGCCGTGTTTGGCGACGACGGGGAAAAGTTCGGCGTCTGGCCCGAAACCCACCGCACCTGCTTCGCAGAGGGCTGGCTGGAACGGTTCTTTTCATTGCTGGAGGCCAACGCCGATTGGATCCGGATGACGCTGCCGGCGGAGGTGCTGCGCGAGGAGCCTCCGGCAGGCACGATCTGGCTGCCGGAGTGCAGCTATCGCGAGATGACCGAATGGGTGCTGCCGCCCGAGAAGCAACTGGCCTGTATCGCCGCCCGCCGGGCCGCCGAGACCGATCCGGCACTGGCGGCAATCACACCTTTCGTCCGGGGTGGTTCGTGGCGGAACTTCCGCCACCGCTATCCCGAGGCCAATGAAATGTATGCGCGGATGCTGGTGATCAGCAATCGGCTGGCTCGCCTCGGGGCTGCCGGCCCGGTCGACCGCGAGGCCTTTGACGAGGCGGTGGCGGCCACCTACCGCGGCCAGTGCAACTGTGCCTACTGGCACGGCGCGTTTGGCGGCATCTATCTGCCGCACCTCCGCAACGCCATCTACCGCGAGTTGATCGCTGCGGAGAATGCCCTCGACCGGGCCGAGGGCCGCAGCGATGCCTGGGTGGAGGCGGTCAGTTCCGACTACACCTTCGACGGCCGCACCGAGGTACGGCTGTCGAACGAGCATGTCGACTGCTGGCTCTCCCCGGCCGCTGGCGGCATGCTCTACGAGCTCGACCTCCGTAAGCAGCGGCATAATCTTCTGGCCACGCTCGACCGCCGCCCCGAGGCCTACCACGAACAGGTGCTTGCCGGACCGGGCAAGGCCCGGAGCATCATCGACGCCTCGCAGCTGGCCACCTTCAAGCAGGAGGGCCTCGAGCGGATGGTGCGATATGACACCACCCGCCGCAAGAGCCTGATCGATCACTTCTTCGATGTCGACACCACCGCGGTGGCAGTCGCGGCGGGTGAGGCGTTGGAACGGGGCGACTTCGCCACCGGAGCCTACGAGGCGAGCATCCGGCAGAACCCGGACCGGATGCAGGTGCTGCTCACCCGGACGGGCAACGTCTGGGGCATCCCACTGAAGCTCGCAAAGGCGGTCACCCTGTCGGCCGGGTCTGACACGATCGAGATCGGCTACCGTCTCGAGGGCCTGCCGGCCGACTTCTGCCAGCATCTCGCCGTCGAATTCAACTTTGCCGGCCTGCCGGCAGAGGCCCCGGGCCGCTGCTTCCGCGATGCCGGCGGGGTCGACCTCGGCCAGCTCGGCAGCCGGCTCGACCTCAAGGCGGTCTCCCGGCTTTCCCTTGAGGATGACTGGCTCGACATCCGGGCGACACTCGACTGCCAGGTCGCCAGCAACGGCGGTTTGGCGGGGGTATGGACCTTTCCGATCGAGTCGGTGAGCCAGTCGGAGGGAGGCTTTGAACTGGTCCACCAATCGGTTGTCGTGATGCCTCACTGGATCGTCACGCCCGACGCTTCCGGCTGCTGGCAGGTGGTGCTCACACTCACAACCGGCAGCCTTATCGCCGCCGCATCCCCCGCCGAAGCCACTCCAGCTGCCGCCCGTCTCCGCACCGGAACGTAAGCGGCGTTTGCCGATCGCGAGATCCTGCAGAGGCAAGGTTTTCTCACGGTCTGCTGATTGCCAAGCAGCCAGGCCGGGCGGTTACTGTTCGCTGGCTCCGTGCCGCCGTGGTGGAATGCCGGGCCGGCCGCTACGCCGCATCATCCGGCTCCCGTCGCGGCAAGGTCCAGCCAGTTGATCGCTGGTTCGATTCGCTCGGCGGTGTGGCCAAGCCAGCCAATCGGCAGCTCGGGCAGCCGCCGGCCAAGATCGGCCAGCGACTGGCGGGCAATCTCTTCCGGGCTGTCGACAGCAGCCGACAACCCGGCGGCCACCGGAGATACCTCCGAGAGCACCACCGCCGCCACGGCCAGCCCCACCGCCCGGGCGGCGGTGAGCGTCCCAAGCGTCCGGCCGATCAGGCCGATTCGGGCGGCATCAACCACGATCACCGGCAGGCCGAGGTCGCGGGCGAGATCGGCGCTGAGGGTGTTGGGGCCAAGCGGTGAAAAGAGGCCTCCCGCAGCCTCGACCACGAGGAACTCACCGTCGCTGTGTGGGGCGACACCCTGCCGCAGCAGCCGTTCATCAACGCGGCGGCCCTCAGCCTTCGCCGCCTGATCCGGGGCCATGGCCGCCCGAAACACCTGAGGGCAGACGTCGGCAAGACGTCCCCGACAGCCGGTCGCCCGCCAGAGCCGTTCCGGGTCGGAGCAGCCTGGTGTCACCCCGCTGGCCACCGGCTTGTAAGCCCGGCAGTGGTGGCCGGCAGCTGCCACCTCAGAGAGCATCGCCACAGCGACTGACGTCTTGCCGACGTCGGTATCGGTTCCGGCAACGAACAGACCGCGGGGCATACCTGGCCTCGGACTGGGGCGAGCGACTGCGACGAGAAGGCTTCTCTTGTTCCGCCGCGAGCGGAATCCTAAGCTATGGATATTGAGATTCATTCTCAATTGATCGACTGCCGCCGCCGGGGTTGCCGGGAGATTCGGCCTTTCGTTCGGTCGGTGTCCTGCCGCATGGTGAGCTGATGCGACCCCTCACACAGTTGACGATTGGATCGACCAGCCGGGTGACCGACGTCACTGGTGAGGATGCAACCTCGTTGCGGCTTTTGGAAATGGGGCTGACACCGGGGGTCGCCGTCACGGTTGTCGGCGCCGCCCCGTTGGGCGATCCGCTCGAACTCGAGCTTCGCGGGTACCGCCTTTCGATTCGCCGCAGTGAGGCAGACCGCGTGGCGGTTGCCGGCTGACCGCTGCCCTCCGACTGGAACGGTCGATGTCTTCTGTTGAGTCGCCTGAACAATCCGACCAGCCTGCAGCCCCGACGGGCCGGAACCACTTGACGGTGGCTCTGCTGGGCAATCCCAACACCGGCAAGAGCACGCTCTTTTCAGCGCTGGCCGGGATTCCGACGCGGATTGGCAACTACCCCGGCGTCACGGTCGAAGAGAAAGTGGGCCGGTTCAGTCATCGGGGCTGCGGCATTGAACTGATCGACCTGCCTGGCACCTACAGCCTGGCGGCCAAGAGCCCCGATGAGCAGGTGGTGGTCGATGTGCTCGAGGGCCGGATGAAGGGCGTCGCCAGGCCCGACTGCGTCGTCGTTGTTGCCGACGCCACCAACCTGGCCCGCAACCTCTATCTCGTCAGTCAGGCGGTTGCCGTCGGGCTGCCGGTGGTTGTCGCCCTGACACTCGGCGACGTCGCCGCGGCGCGGGGTATCACCGTTGACACCGCATCCCTCTCCCGGGAACTTGGCTGCCCCATCGTTAGCGTGGTCGCGCCGCAGCGGCAGGGGCTCGGCCGGCTGGCCGACATGCTCCTCGAGGCGGCCGAGTGGCAGCCGCCAACCCTGCCCGAGCGGCTGGCCGGCTGTCTGGCGGCAGCCGACAAAGCCCGGTCGGCGGCCGCCGCCGAAGCGATCGCCCGCTATGCCTGGATCGACGAGGTGGTGGCGGAGGTGGTCACCCGTCAGCCCGACCACCGGCGCTCGGTCAGCGACCGGATCGACAGCCTGCTGACCCACAGGCTCTGGGGCACGCTGGTGTTTGTCACCACGATGCTCGCGATCTTCAGTTCGATCTTCTGGCTGGCGGCGCCGTTGATGGACCTCATCTCGGCCGGTATCGACACCCTTGCCGCCGGGGCCGACGCCCTGCTGCCCGAAGGGACGCTGAAATCACTCGTGGTCGACGGCGTCATCGCCGGGGTCGGCGGCGTGGTCGTCTTTTTGCCGCAGATCGCCATCCTGTTTCTGTTTGTCGCCATTCTCGAAGGCTGCGGCTATCTGTCGCGGGCCGCCTTTCTGATGGATCGGCTGCTCGTTGGTGTTGGCCTGTCCGGCAAATCGTTCATTCCGCTGCTGTCGAGTTTTGCCTGCGCCATCCCGGGCATCATGGCCGCCCGCACTATTGAAAACCGCCGGGACCGGCTGCTGACAATCCTCGTGGCTCCGCTGATGAGCTGTTCGGCCCGGCTGCCGGTCTACCTGCTGCTCTGCGGGGCGTTTGTTCCGAATGTCGCCGTGGGGGTTTCCTGGCTGCGGCTGCCGGCGGTCGTCCTGGCGGCGATGTATGCCATCGGGGTCGTGGTGGCCGCGGCGGTTGCCTTTGTCCTTTCCCGCACGGTCTTCCGCGGCCCGCCGCAGCCCTTCGTGATGGAACTGCCGGGCTGGCGGTGGCCGCAGCCGGCGGTGGTGCTGGAGCGGGTCCGCGAGGCGGCGGTCTCGTTTCTGAAAAACGCCGGTACCCTGATTGTGGCGGTGAGCATCGTGGTCTGGGCGCTGGGGAGCTATCCGAAGCTCGAACTGCCGCCCGCCGGTGCGGCCGATGCGGCAGTGCTCAAGGGCGAGGCGTTGCGGCAGAGTTTTCTCGGCCGCGCCGGACACTTCATCGAACCGGTAGTCAGGCCCCTGGGCTGGGACTGGCGGCTGGGCTGCGCGGCGGTGGCGAGCTTTCCCGCCCGGGAAGTCGTCCTCGGCACCCTGGGGGTGATCTACAACCTCGGCGACGTCGACCCCGGCGAGGAAGAGGGGGCGAGCCTGCTGATCCGCCAGCTGCGGGCGGCCACCTGGGATGGCAGCGACCGCAAGGTCTTCACGTTGCCGGTCGCCCTCTCGATCATGGTCTTTTTTGCCCTCTGTGCACAGTGCGCCAGCACGCTGGTGGTGATCGGCAAAGAGACCGGCAACTGGCTCTGGCCGGTGGTTACCTTCGGCTACATGACGGCGCTCGCCTGGCTGGGGGCGTTTGTGACCTACCAGACCGGTACGGCACTGGGCTGGTAGGGCCCGGAACACAACACTGAACATCAACCGCGGCCGCCATGCAGGACCTGCTCGCCATCGTGATCGCTGCCGCGGCCGGACTCTGGCTGGCTCGCCATCTCTGGCGGAGGCTGGCCGCCCCGCCCTGCCGGCCCCCCTCGGCAAGCCCGCCTGGCAGCGACGGGTTTGTGTCGCTGGAGCAACTGCGAGGGCCGGGCGAGTCGGCCAAGGGCCGGTGAACCGTTCTCAGTCGGGCAACACAAACCGGCCGCTCTGGCTCAAGAAGAGTTTGGGATTCTCGAGACTGATCTTTTCGATCAACTGTCGAGAGTGGCCCCGCCGCCGCATCTCGACATGGCACCTGGGCACCGACAGCGGGTCACTCGGCCCCCAGTCTCCGGCGGAGTTGATCCAGAGCCGTTCGTTACCGTAGCACTCGATGATGTCAACCGCCCGCTGGGGCGTGCACTTGCTGTCAGGATAGAGCGTCATGCCCGCCCAGTAGCCGCGGTCGAGCACCTCGGCGACGGTGTGCTCTTCGACATGATCGATCAGCACCCGGCCCGGATCGATACCGGCACCTGCCAGGGCATCCATCGTCAGTCGCGTGCCCTTGAGTTTGTCTTCCAGATGCGGGGTGTGCACCAGGATCAGCCGATCATGCCGACGGGCTAGTTCAATCTGCTCCTCCAAAATCGTCAGCTCGTTGCGGGAGTTTTTATTGAGCCCGATCTCGCCGATCCCCAGCACATTCGGCTTGTCGAGGAACTCCGGAATCAGCCCCATCACCTCCCGGGCAAAGACCGGGTCTTCGGCCTCTTTTGGATTGATGCAGAGCCAACAGTGGTGGGCGATGCCGTACCGGGCCGCCCGCTGGGGTTCGACCTCGGTCAGCTGCCGAAAATAGTCGTAGAAGCCGGCCGGACTTGAGCGGTCAAAGCCAGCCCAGAAGGCGGGTTCGGTGATGGCCACACAGCCGGCCTCAGCCATCGCCTGGTAGTCGTCAGTGGTCCGGCTGACCATGTGGATGTGCGGGTCGATGTAGGCCATGGGTTGTCTCTGGCTTTACGGGTCAGCCGTGGGAACGACTCAGTAGTCACCGTTGGGATCGGCCCCGAGTGCCGACTGAGTGTGGGCGGCCGGTGTTGGCTCGGGAGTCTGGTCGCTGAGCAGTTCCTGGACCCGCCTGACCCGGTCGGCCTGCCCCTCACCGGCAGCGTCGGTCAACAGCGGGATCGCCTTGGTGAGCGCCCGGACCCGGACGTCCTGCCATCCTTCGACGCCACCGGCCCGGTCCAACCGGTCAAGGAAGGCTGCAAGATCGAGCAGTTTGGCTCGATGTTCCATGAAATACAGGTCGACCACCTGTTGGCTGGTCAGGGGACAGGTCTGTTCGGCCATGAGGGGCCCCTCCTTCTTCACGATCCTGATGTCAGGGAATCTCCGGGGTTACCAACCGCCCACGAAAAAGCCGGGGCACCCGGCGTGGATGTCCCGGCTCTCGTCGACCGAACCATCAGCCAGCAGCCGCAACCGGGCCGCCCGGTCGATCAATACATGTCGTAGTCACCGCCGTGGCCGCTCCCGCTTTTACCCTTGGTCTCCTTCGGCTTCTCGGCGATCAGGGCATCGCTGGTCAGCAGCAGAGTTGAAACGCTGGTGGCATTCTGCAGGGCCGTACGTGTGACCTTCGCCGGATCGATCACGCCGATTTTGACGAGATCCTCGTATTTGTCGCTGGCAGCGTTGTAGCCAAAGTTCCCTTCGCCGGCGAGGACCTTTTCACAAACGATCGATCCATCCTTCCCCGCATTCGTCGCGATCATTGAGACCGGTGACCGCGACGCCCGGACGACGATCTGATACCCGACCGCCTCGTCGTCGGAGAGCCCCTTCGGCTTAACCTGGGAACTGGCCCGTAGCAACGCGACACCGCCGCCGGGAAGGATACCCTCTTCGACGGCAGCCCGGGTCGCGTGGAGGGCATCCTCGACGCGGGCCTTCTTTTCCTTCATCTCGCTTTCGGTGGCAGCCCCGACATTGATCTTGGCCACCCCGCCGGAGAGTTTGGCAAGCCGTTCCTCCAGTTTTTCCCGGTCGTAGTCGCTGGTGGCGTTTTCGATCTCCCGCCGAATCTGCTCAATTCGAGCCTTGATGTCCGCGGTCTTGCCGCCACCCTCGATGATCGTCGTGTTGTCCTTGTCGATGATCACTTTTTTGGCCCGCCCAAGTTCGGCGAGGCCGAGGTTTTCGAGTTTCATGCCGAGGTTCTCAAACACGGCCGTCGCCCCGGTAAGGATCGCGATGTCCTCAAGCATCGCCTTGCGGCGATCGCCGTAGCCGGGAGCCTTGACCGCCGCCACCTGGAAGGTTCCCCGGAGCCGGTTGATGACCAGTGTGGCGAGCGCCTCACCGTCAACCTCCTCCGAGACAATCAACAGCGGCTTGCCGGCGTTGACCACCGCTTCGAGCAGCGGCACCAGATCCTTGACCGTCGAGATCTTCTTCTCAAAGACCAGGATGTAGCAGTCTTCGAGCACGCACTGCATCGCTGCGGGTCAGTGACAAAGTAAGGCGAGAGATACCCGCGATCGAACTGCATGCCCTCAACAAACTCGATCTCTGTCGACAGGCTCTTGCCTTCGTCGACGGTGATGACGCCGTCCTTCCCGACTTTGTCCATCGCCTCGGCAAGCAGATCACCGATTTCCGAATCGTTGTTGGCAGCGATGCTGGCAACCTGCGCCATCTCCTTTTTCCCCTTGATCGGGATCGCCATCTCGCGGAGTTTGCCGGTGATGTCCTCGACCGCCTTCTCGATACCTGTCTTCATCTGGATCGGGTTCACACCGGCGACAACCGCCCGCAACCCCTCATTGAAGACCGCTTCGGCCAAGACTGTCGCGGTGGTGGTGCCGTCCCCGGCAACGTCGCTCGTCTTGCTGGCGACCTCCCGCACCATTCGGGCACCCATGTTTTCGTAGGTGTCCTCAAGATCGATCTCCTTGGCGACCGTCACGCCATCTTTGGTAACTGTCGGCGAGCCGAAGCTCTTTTGGAGAATCACGTTCCTGCCCTTCGGGCCGAGGGTCACCTTGACCGCGCGGGCAAGTTTGGAAACACCCCGCCGCATTGCTTCGCGGGCTTCCTGATCAAACGCCATCATTTTGGCCATCGAGTTATTCTCCTGTGCTGGAAAGTTTTGGGATTGGTCTGGATTGGATTTCGATTGGCGACGGGGCGGCAACGTTGACGCCCCCGGGCGGTCAGCCGAGGACTGCGAGGATGTCGTCCTCCCGCATCAGCAAAAGTTCCTGGTCGCCGACCTGGAAGGCTTCGCCGGCGTAGCTGGTGAAGACAACCCGATCGCCCGGCTTGACCTGCAGCGGGTGGCGACTCCCCTTGTCGTCAAGTTTGCCCTCGCCCACGCTGACGACGACGCCCCGGGCCGGCTTGTCCTTGGCCGAATCGGGCAGCAGGATGCCCCCGGACGTCTTCTGCTCGCTTTCTTCACGCTCCACCACAACGCGGTCGCCGAGGGGAATCAGGGTCGATTTGGCCTTCCCGGCCTTGCTCGCAGCGGCTGCCATACTGGGTCCTCTGTCTGAAAGTGGGTGGGAACGAAACCGGAAACGACTCGTCTGGCGACGCTCGTTGCGGAATTTTGCGCCAGAGTCCGCCTGCCGTGGAGGCATCCAACGACGCTGGCACGGGAGAGCGGGGCAATTTGCGCGCCAAGCTAAAAAGTTCTCTGAGTTTTTTCGTCAAGCCCAGTTTCCGGCTGGCGATTCTCCGCTGAAAAAACGTTCTTTGCTGCGGTCGGCCGGTGGGCGTTGCCGCTTTGCCGAGAGCCAGCCGCGCCGGAGGCGGTGGCCGCCGCCGGACTGCCACATTGGCGGAGCATCGGCCCGGCGGCCAATGCCCGGCGTCTGCCCTCGGGAAAAATTCTCAGAAAAACACCGCCGAAGTCCCACGTAGGCTGCGGACCGATGGGTGCCCTATCGACGCCGCCGCCGGCTTTGCCCGAACTGTCCCCTCGAAGGGGTTCAGGGCGATGGCTTTCATGGAAGCGAAACGGTATCCTTGGCCCAGGTCACGGACATCGCGGGGCCATCGTCAGCAGAACGACGATGCTCGTCGCCAGGCGTGGCGGGTGATCTCGCTGCCAGATGACTGCGGATCGCCTCGTTGAGAGCGTCGCGAGCAGGGGACTGCTG
>AACY020363415.1_pt1 | contig 11844 bp, 11 predicted proteins | sample 267378 | NCBI WGS metagenome assembly AACY02 (sample SAMN02954345, study PRJNA13694) | marine metagenome | biome: aquatic; feature: ocean; material: water; isolation source: isolated as part of a large dataset composed predominantly from surface... | reverse complement strand
TCAGTTTGGTCTAACTTTCCTGGTGTTAACATGAAGATTGTATGAAAAGTATTAAGCTATTCACTGAAAAAGTAATGCCTAACTTTAAAGATGATCTAGATACTGAAGTTAAAAAAGTATCGTGATCAAGACCAAGAATACCTTGACCGGTGGTCAAGCGGCAGTGAAATCCTTAAAAAAAGAAAAAGTTAAACACGTATTTGGTTTAATTGGTTCAGCTACAATGGAGATGTTTGATGCATTATATCATGAAAAGAAAATCAAGTTTATAGGTGTAAGAGACGAAAGAACTGGAACGCATATGGCAGATGGATATGCAAGAGCCTCTAATCAACCAGGTGTAATAATTGCTGGTCAAAACGGTCCAGGAGCAACTAATTTAGTTACAGGTATTGCTCAAGCAAAAGCAGCATTTTCTCCTGTAGTATCTATTGCAGGTTTATATTCTACTAAAGATAAGATGGAGGATGCCTTTCAAGGACTTGATCAACAATCACTTTTTGATCCTATAACAAAAAAAACATGGACAGTAAAAAAGGCAAGTCATATACCAACGGCCTTTAGAGATGCTTTTAACCTTGCAATGTCACCACGCAGAGGACCAGTTTGTATAAACCTTCCAAGAAATGTTCTTTCTGATACTTCAAAGTTTAAGATTAATGAAAATAAAAAATCTTATAAAGCTGAAAGTGACTTAAAAAGTAAAAAGAATTTAATTGATAGAACTATAAAACTTATTCTCAACTCAAAAAAAACAGTAATTGTTGCTGGAGGAGGAATAAAATATAATTCGAAATATAAATCTGTAACAAAGCTTGCTGAATATTTAAATATTCCAATTGTAACTGCTGCGGGACATGGAGATGCAATTCCCTTTAGTCATAAGTTAAATGCTGGACAAATGGGGCCTAGAGGAAATATTGTTGCATCAAGATTAGTCAAAGAGGCAGAGCTAATTATTGCAATTGGTACAAGACTTGGTTTCAATTCTACTTTCTATTCGTATGACAATATAAATAAAAACGCAAAAATTGTACAAATTGAGTTAGAAAAAACAATGATAGGAAGATACTTTCCAATTAATGTAGGTATTCATGGCGATGCTGCACTTGTGACAGATCAAATTTTAGCTGAATTAAGAAAACAAAAGAAAATTTTCAATTACAAAGAATGGACAAATAGCTTTTTATTAGAGAGATCAAAATTTCTTAAAGATAGAGATAATATAAAGTCAAAAAATTTTCCAATCCAACCGAACGGTCTATTCAGAGAATTAAGAAAAGTACTACCAAAAAATACTGCAATAACACTTGATGCTGGAACACTTTGTCTTCAAGCAACAGATGCTTTAGAATATTACAATCCTCCTTCCCTTTTCACACCCCTTGATTTTGGTTTAGTAGGCTTCTCATTTGCATGTGGTTTGGGAATAAAGGTTGCAAAACCTAATAAAACAGTTGTTAGTTTAATGGGTGATGGTGGATTTGGAATGACTATTTCTGAATTAAGTACAGCTGTAGAGCATGGCATTAACACAATTACAATTGTAATGAATAATAAAAGTTGGGGGGCAGAAAAAGCTTATCAAAAAGATTTCTATGGTGAAAGATATTTAGGAGCTGATATTCAAAGTCCTCCTTTTGATGAAGTTGCGAAACTATATGGTGCTAAAGGAATTAAAGTTAAAAAATTATCAGAAGTTAATGAGGCAGTAAAAAGTGCATTAAAAGTAAATAAACCAGTTGTTATAGATGTTGATGTAGATCCAAAAGCGTTATACAGTTTTAGAAGAGATAGCTTTACACATAGAATTAAAAAATGAAATTAGAATTACGTAAGTTTACTAAATTTGTAGATAAGACTTTTATTGAAGGTGGAAAAGAAGCTAAAGAACCAGTTTTGATGGTTTCTGTTGCTGCAGTTTTTAAAAATCCTTGGGATGGAAAAGGTTTTGTGGAAGACTTAAAACCCATTATTTTAGATCTAGCTCCTAAACTCGGAGATTTATTGGTTCCTGAACTTATAAAAGAAATAGGCTCTCCTGATAAAATATTAGCTTATGGGAAAGCAGGTGTGGTTGGACTGAATGGAGAAATAGAACATGCATCAGCATTTATTCATACATTAAGATTTGGTAATAAGTTCAGAGATGCTGTTGGAGGAACTTCTTATTTAAGTTTTACGAATACAAGAGGTCCGGCTGGATCAAAAATATCTATTCCAATGATGCACAAAACCGACTCTGGTTTAAGACCATATTATCTTACACATGAGTTTACAATTCACGACGCTCCATTTGATGATGAAATTGTTATTGCAATTGGTGGTGCTTCGACAGGTAGAGCTCATGCAAGAACAGGTGATAGGTACCAAGATATGAAGGAGATGGGCATTGAACCAAAATAATAATGATCAATGCAACAGACTCTAAAGGTACATTCTATAAACTAAACCAAAAAGAAGGAATTCCAATAGTATTTATTCATGGTGTGGGTCTTGATCATAATATATAGGGATCCACAAATTAATGAATTTGATAATACAGTTTTAATTTATGATATCCTTGGACACGGCAAAACTAATTTAAATAAAGAAAAAATAAGTTTTGATGATTTTTCAGATCAAATTATTTATCTAATTGATGAATTAAAATTTAGTAAAATTCACCTTGTTGGATTTTCAATAGGCTCTTTGATTGCAAGAAACTTTGCAACGAGATTTAGTGATAGATTGAAATCCCTAACATTGTTGTGCTCAATATTTAATAGATCTGATAACGAACAGAAGATAGTAAATGAAAGGTTTGAACAGACAAAAAAAGATAAAAAATTGACGAAAGACGCACTTAAAAGATGGTTTAATAAGGATTTTATTGAAAAAAATCCTCTAATTTCAGATAAAATTATGAAAATTCTTGAAAATAATAATATGGATAACTTTATTAAAGTTTACTCGTTGTTTGTAAATCACAAAGATAACGAAAAATTTGAAAATATTAATATTAAAACACTTGTGATGACTGGAGAAGGTGATATCGGCTCAACTCCAGAAATGTCTGATAATCTGAGTAAAAAAATTAAAAACTCTGAAGTAAAAATAATACCTGTAGGCAAACATCTATGTAGTATTGAATGCCCATATGATGTAAATAAAGCAATTAAAGATCATATACAGAATGCCTGAATTAAAAAAATATAAAATGTTCATAGGAGGAGAATGGGTTGACTCTGATACTAAGAAAACTTTTGAAACTTTAAATCCGGAGGATAATAAACCATGGGCAATTGTTCCTGAGGCAAGTGCTTCTGATGTAGATAAAGCAGTTAAAGCAGCTCAAAAAGCCTTTGAAGCAGATTGGCCTAAAATTTTACCTCGAGAAAGAGCAAAGTTTCTAAGAGCTATTGGAAATAAGCTCAGAGATAACGCAGAATTACTTGGAAAAATTGAAACTATAGATACTGGAAAACTTTATAGAGAAACAAATAAACAGGCAAATTATATTGCTGAGTACTATGATTATTATGCTGGTATGGCAGACAAGGTTGAAGGCACAGTTCTACCAATAGATAAACCAAATATTCAAGCTATAACTTCAAGAATACCTATTGGTGTTATTGCTGCAATAGTACCTTGGAATTCCCAAATGTTTTTAACAGCAACAAAACTTGCACCTGCTTTAGCAATGGGAAACACTGTGGTAATTAAGTCATCTGAACTTGCCCCAGCAGTAATGTTTGAATTTGCAAAATTGATAGAGGAAACAGGTATTCCTAAAGGAGTAGTAAATGTTATTACTGGTTTTGGAGACCCATGTGGAAAAGCTTTAACTACACATAATTTAGTTGAAAAAGTTGCTTTTACAGGAGGACCCGAAACTGCAAGACATATTATTAGAAATTCTGCAGAAAATTTATCAGAAGTAAGCTTAGAGCTTGGAGGAAAAAGTCCTGTTGCAGTATTTGATGATGCTCATCAAGAAAATGCTATTAATGGAATTACTGCAGGAATATTTGGAGCTAGCGGACAGAGTTGTATTGCTGGTTCAAGACTATATCTACAAAAAGGAATTTACGATGAGTTTCTCGATAAACTCACAAAAAGAGCTGAAAAAATTAAAATTGGTGCTCCTATGGATCCAGATACAGAAATGGGGCCTTTGAGTAATTATAAACAGTTAGAAATTATTGAAAAAAACATAAAAAAAACCACTGAACAGGGTGGAAAAATAAAATGTGGTGGTGAAAGGCATCCATTTTCAAATGAGGGATACTACTTTCCTCCCACAATAATTGAATGTGATAATCATAATCTTCCAACAGCTGAAAATGAGCTTTTTGGCCCAGTTTTGTCAGTTATGAAATTTGATACCGAAAAAGAGGTAATAGAGAAAATGAACGATAATCAATATGGATTATCTTCTGGAGTTTATACTAGTGACTTCTCTAGAGGTCTAAGAGTTTCTAATGCAATTAGAGCAGGTATAACGTTTGTAAATACCTATCGATTGATTTCTCCTTCAGCACCTTTTGGTGGAATTAAAGATAGTGGATATGGAAAGGAAGCGGGAATGGACTCAATAAAGGATTATACTAGAGTTAAGACAACTTGGTATTACACATCTGATGAACCAACTTTAGATCCTTTCTCTATAAGATAATTTTTGTCTGCAAAACATACTTTACTTATTTTATTTGTTGTATTTTTATTAGGAAGTGCATATCCAACTGGTAAGCTTGGATTGAACGACACTATTCCACCAATTCTTTTTGGTTCATTAAGAATGGCTATTGTTTTTATTTGTTTAATTCCATTTTTTAAAATTCAAAGTATAGATAAAAAATATATTATTCCTTTGATTGGGTTTTCATTATGTTTTGGTGTTGCAGTGAATATGTTTTTATATTTATCTATAAATGCATCAAGTATACTTGCACCAATTACAATAGGGGCTCAACTTTCAATTCCCTTTGGGATTATATTAAGCTCAATATTTTTAAATGAAAAAATAAGTTATAAAAAATGGATTTTAATTATGATATCTTTTTTTGGTATTGTAATACTTGCATTTGATCCAAAAGTAGTTGAGGAAATAATAGGATCACTTCTTATTTGTGGTATGGCTTTTTTTTATGGACTATCCCAAGTATTTTCGAGATATTTAAAAGAATTAGATGTTAAATTTACTAATACTATAATGAGCTTTACTGGATTTATAATTTTAATAATATTGTCTGCAATATTTGAGGGTAATACTTTTCAAACAATAAAAAATATCAGTTTAGAAAGTTGGTTTACAGTTTTATATGCCGGAGCAATTATTTCTTTACTCGGACACTTAATGATGTTCTATCTTTATAAATTTTATCCTCTTGATATGGTATTACCATTCTACGCTTTGTTCCCTGTATTTGGTTTAATCCTCACTTTTTTTATTTTTGGAGAGATTCCATCTTTAATAACTGTAATAGGAGGAATAATTGTCATAACTTCTGTGTTTTTTGCACAAAAAATGAGATAATTTTCTCATTGAAAATTAAAACTAATAGGATTTAATTTTGATTATATAAATTGTTAACAATTAGAGGGAATATATGAAAAAACTAGTATTAGCGATGTTTGTATTTGTTTCTTGCTTTGCAACTAAAGCATATTCAGATGGACATGGCATTAAAATGGGAATTATTTTAGGATTTACAGGTCCTATTGAATCCCTAACTCCAGCAATGGCTGCATCTGCAGAGCTTGCATTTAAAGAAGCTTCAGATTCAGGTTCATTACTTGGAGGAAAGAAAATTTCTGTTGAAAGAGCAGACTCAACTTGTGTTGATTCAGCTGCTGCAACAGCTGCTGCAGAAGGTTTAATATCTGGTGGTGTAGTAGCAATTATGGGTGCTGATTGTTCTGGTGTAACTGGAGCTATTGCAACTAACGTTGCTGTTCCAAATGGTGTAGTTATGATTTCACCATCAGCTACTTCTCCAGGATTAACTGATCTTAATGATAATGGATATTTCTTTAGAACTGCTCCATCTGACGCAAGAGGTGGTCAAGTATTAGCAGATATTACTAAAGATAGAAAAGTTAAAAGTATTGCAGTTACACACACTAACAACGACTACGGTAAAGGTTTAGCAGATGTATATGTTGCAGCTGTTAAAGCTCATGGAATAAACGTAACAGTTGTTACAGCTCATGAAGAAGGTAAAGGAGACTACGGTGCTGAAGTTGCAACATTGGCAGCAGCAGGTGGCGATGCTTTAGCTGTGTTAGGTTACTTAGACCAAGCTGGTGGAAGTATCATTGATGGTTCATTAGACTCAGGTGCGTTTGACGTATTTGTTTTATCTGATGGAATGATCGGTGACTCTTTAACTGACAGATTCGGAAATGATCTAAACAAATCATTTGGATCTTTGCCAGGATCAATGGGTAAAGGTGCTACAATATTTAAAGGTGTAGCTGGTGGAGCAGGAATTGATTCATCTGGACCTTATACTTCAGAGTCTTACGATGCAGCAGCATTAATAGTTTTAGCTATGCAAGCAGGTGGTAAAGCTGATCGAGCTACTGTTCAAGCAAATGTAATGTCAGTTGCAAATGCTCCAGGAGAAAAAATATATCCAGGAGAATTAAAAAAAGCATTAGATTTACTTGCTAGCGGTAAAGCAGTTAACTACGAAGGTGCATCTAGTGTTGAATTTACTGATGTTGGAGAAGCATCAGGTGCCTTTATTGAAAAAGAAATTAAAGGTGGAAAATTCAAAGACAAAAAACAAAGATAATATTTGTTAAATTTAACTCCAGCGGTGAAAGCTGCTGGAGTTTTTTTTATTTTAGAATACTCATAAAAACATAAACTGATAGCAATGACATGAAGAGGACTATAGAATAATTAATTGTTTTCCATAGTCTTTCACTACTTATATAATTAGATAAGAATTTTGAGAGATATCCTAGTATAAAAAAGAAAAGAAATGATGAAATTGATGCTCCAATACCAAAAAGGTATTTTTGAGTTATTAAAAAATCTTTAGAAAAGTTACCTAAAAAAAATACCGTATCTGAATACACATGTGGATTTAAGTAAGTAAAACCAAGTGTTTTAAGAACTGTAGAGATAAAAGTATTTCTATCAGAATTTTTATTAATCGAAATTTGATTATTAATCGACTTTAATTTCCTCCAGATAAAATTTATTAAAAACAAAAGAAGGAGAAGATTTAATATGAGTTCTATTAATGGTGAAAAAAAACTCTGGAAATGATGAAATAGAAATATTCCTAAAAAAATAAGTATAAAATCAGATAATGAACAAATTAAGCAAACAATAAATACATGTTTCTTTTTAAGACCTTGTTCAATTACAAATATATTTTGTGCTCCAATTGCTAGGATTAAACTAAGACCTGTAAGAAAACCAAAAATTAAATAGCTCACTTTTCAAGATTATTGTTTAATAATCTTTTCAGGAATTATGCCCTGAGGTCTAAATCTCATTATTAAAAGAAGACCTATTCCAACTAATAAAAATCTAAAATACGGTGCACTATTTATTAAATGAATTTTTATCTCATTTGTTTCTGGAAGATGTGCAGTAAATAGATTTATAAAAAATAATGCAATTGGTGCAGCTTCTACCCATAAAAACCAAACTACAAAACCACCAAGAATTGCTCCAAAATTATTACCTGTTCCACCTACAATTACCATCACCCATATAACAAATGTATATCTCATAGGTCGGTAACTTCCCGGTGTAAATAATCCATCATTAGTTACCATCATTGCTCCCGCTATTCCAACAATGGCTGAACCTAAGATAAATATAAATAAATGCTGTTTAACAACATTCTTTCCCATTGCACTTGCCGCTTCTTCATTGTCTCTTATGGCTCTCATCATTCTTCCCCAGGGTGAATAAAGTGCTTTTTGAGTAACTAACAATAAAATAATAACTACTACTAAAAATAACCCAGCAAAACAAAGTTTTACATAAATTGAAGACGCATCTATTACTAATTGGTTTAAAAGGTCTTGTCTTTCCGTAAGTGAGTTGGTTAATGATAATTTTGTATTATGAAGTTTTTCAACTAGGTTTATAAACCATGGTGATGTCTGTAAATCTATCTCATAAGGAGCAGGTCTCTTTAATCCTATAACATTTTTTACACCCCTCGCTAACCAATCCTCATGTTTAATAATTGAAACAACTATTTCTGCTATTAATAAGGTTGCTATGGCTAGATAATCTGCTCTTAAACCTAATGCAACTTTTCCAACTATAAATGCTAAACCAGCTGCAAAAAAACCACCAACAATCCAAGAGAATAAAACTGGCATTCCTAATCCACCTAAAAAACCAGTTTTAGCTGGCTCAACAGCCTCTATTAATTCGATGGCTGGTCCTGAAATTATTTTGATAAGCAAAAGCCCAACTATAATTATTCCTGCAACTAAGTAGTTTCTTTTCTTTGATTTATCTATGTTTTTGAGAACATATCTTATAGAAAATATCATTAAAACTATAAAAAGAAGACTCATCAGCATGTTTACTCCTCCAACACTCCATGCTTCAGAAACTGGAGCAACAGAAACAAGTACTACTGCTAACCCCCCTAAAGCTGTATAGCCCATTATTCCAAAGTTTATAAGACCTGCATATCCCCATTGAATATTTGCACCCATAGTCATTACAGCTGAAATCATACAATAATTAAAAATTGTCAAAGCAATAGACCAAGACTGAAAAATACCTACTAAAATTATTAACCTAACATAATTGAGTAAGCAATAATTATATTTAAATAATTCTTCATATTTTCTTTCCTTCAAAAATCCCTGATGGTCTAAATACCAAAACAATGACCAAAATTGAGAATGATATTGCAAACTTGTAATCTGTAGATAAAAGTTGCATCAAAGAGTTTGGTTCCAGTTGTTCTGGTAAAATATAAATGAAAAATCTTTTATATGCATACGTGAGAAATATTTCTGCGAATGCAATTAAATACCCACCAAGAAAAGCACCATAAGGATTACCAATACCTCCAGCTATAGCTGCAGCAAATATAGGAAGCATATTATTAAAATAAACAAAAGGTCTGTAGCTTTTATCTAAGCCATATAATACGCCTCCTATAGTAGCTAAAATTCCTGCAATTATCCAAGTTATAAGAACTACTTTTTTTGGATCTATTCCTGAGAGCAATGCTAAATCCTCGTTATCTGAATAAGCTCTCATACTTGTTCCTGTTTTTGTTTTATTTAAAAACCAAAATAAGATCGCAACTAATATAATAGTTACTAAAATAGTAATGATTTGTGTTGATTTGATTGTTAACCCTTCAGCTAGTCCTGTCATATCTTTAAATTCTGACGCTTTTAAGATAAATTTTTCCCCATCCATAAATCTTCTATCAGTGGGACCAATAATTATTCTAATAATTGCTTGAGTTACGAACATTACACCAATACTAACCATTGCTAATTGCACTGGAGGACTTTTATTTATTCTATAATAACTAAAAACTGTTTTATCTATGATGAGCATATAGAATATCATCATTGCAACGGCAAAAGGTATAGTAAGTAAAGCTGTCGGTAAAAAACCAAAACTTATTCCTTTTGATTGCAGATAATAAGTAAATAAAACTGCGAACATAGTACCAAAAGACATCATGTCTCCTGTTGCAAAATTAGCAAATCTCAAAATTCCATAAATAAGGGTAACAAATATTGCCCCCAAAGCTAATTGAGACCCATAGGTTAGGGCAGGTAATATTGTGTAATTCAACAATACAATAATTGCATTGATAAAATCCATAATTAAGCTCCTAAAAATGACCTTCTTACTTCTGGATCATTTAACAATTCCTTTCCAGAACCTTCAAATTTATTTTCACCAGTCACTAAAACATAACCCCGGTCTGATATGCTAAGTGCTTGTTTTGCATTCTGCTCTACCATAATAATTGCCACTCCAGTTTTTTTAACTTTAACTATGTGTTCGAACAGTTCATCCATCACAATTGGTGAAACACCAGCAGTTGGTTCATCTAACATTAAAACTGATGGCTGTATCATTAAAGCTCTTCCTAAGGCTACTTGTTGTCTTTGACCACCAGATAATTGTCCAACAACTTGGTCTCTTTTTTCTGCTAAAATTGGAAATAATTCGTAGATTTGATTAATGACTATATCGATATCATCTTTTCTAAGAAATCCACCTATTTCAAGATTTTCTCTTACTGTCAATTCTGAAAAAACATTTTTTGTCTGTGGCACAAAAGAGATTCCTCTTTGAACTCTCTCTTGTGGGGAAAATTTGGATATGTCTTGATCTTCTATAACTACACTTCCAGATTTTAAATTTAATAAACCTAACATTGCTTTCATGGCAGTAGATTTTCCAGCACCATTTGGACCTAGGATTGCAACAATTTCCCCTTTGTCGACATTAATAGAACAAGAATTAATAATATCTGGACCATCACCATAACCACCTGTCATATTATTTCCCTCAAAAAATGCCATCAGCTGGTTTCTCCATTAATTTTTTTTCCTCTACCGAGATAGCTTTCTATAACTTGCTCATTTTTTTTTACTTCATCAGAGGTTCCTTCAAATAGAACTGCACCCTCTGACATTACAATTACTGGGTCGCACATCCTACTAATGAAATCCATATCGTGTTCAATCATACAAAATGTATAATTTTTTTCTTTATTAAGTCTTAAAATTGCAGTTCCCAGTTCTTTTAATAGTGTTCTATTAACACCCGCTCCTACTTCATCTAATAAAACTAATTTGGCATCTACCATCATAGTTCTGCCTAATTCTAGTAATTTTTTTTGACCTCCTGACAAATTTCCTGCTCTTTCATTAGCTAAGTGCTTTAAATTTAAAAATTCTGCTACATCATAGGCTTTAAGTCTAATTTGTTCTTCCTCTTCTTTAATAAGTTTAGGCTTTATAAATGCATTTAACAGTATTTCTCCAGTTTGGTTTCCTGGAACCATCATTAAATTTTCTAAGACAGTAAGATTAGAGAATTCATGTGCAATTTGAAAAGTTCTTAGAAGACCTTTTGAAAATAATTCATGAGATGGTATATCTGTTATGTTTTCATTATTAAAAAAAACTTTTCCTTTTGAGGATTTTAAATTTCCTGCAATAAGATTAAATAGCGTGGTTTTTCCAGATCCATTTGGGCCAATAATTCCCGTAATTGTTCCTCTTTTAATGGTTAATGAACAATTAGATACAGCAGCAAGTCCTCCAAAATATTTTGAGATATTTTCTATTTTCAGAATATTTAAATCTGATGACATAGAGAATTATACTTTGTTAAGTCTTTTAAGAATACTATTTAATGTTTTCTCTGTAGACTTATAAAAGCCTGCTTTTCTAAGTTCTTGAACTCCTTGTTCATTTAATCCTTTGGGAGTTTGAGATTCTTTAACTAAAAATTTTAGGTCCTTATCAGAGTTTCTTAATGCATCTTCAGACAATGCAACAAACAATGAAGTTATATATTTTTGAGCTTTATCTTTTTTAACACCACGTTGTACAAGCCAATTAGACATAGTATTTAATAATTCATAAAATGGAGCCATCATACCTGATGTCGACCAAAAATTTTTAGATAACTTTTCATTATTTATTTCAACTGTTGTTCCAAGTTTATTAAAAAAGTTTTTTAATGTTCTATTTGGAGGAAAAACTGGAACTGGCCCTTTTCTTAATGATATTGGTGGAAGAGGTATAGCTCTAAAAATTTTTGCTTTTACATTAATTAATTTTTTTAACCTTGGCAAAGTAATTGTTGAGATAAAACTTATTATT
>AACY020561238.1_pt1 | contig 11849 bp, 11 predicted proteins | sample 267378 | NCBI WGS metagenome assembly AACY02 (sample SAMN02954345, study PRJNA13694) | marine metagenome | biome: aquatic; feature: ocean; material: water; isolation source: isolated as part of a large dataset composed predominantly from surface... | reverse complement strand
GCAGCACCTTTAGCGCAGTGACCGCCGGCGTTGAATGGGTGATCAAATGCGGGTTCCTGACCTGTCCATACACCGTTTTGTACTTCGGCATATAGACCGCAACCGACGGCACAGGCACTACAAATCGTACGTTTAACTTCGATAGGCGCATCGTGCGGTACATCTTTGGCTTCTGCGCGGCGCATCATGCCAGTACCCATCAGAGAAGCGGCTGCGATACCACCGGTAGCAATACCTGCTTGCTTCATAAATTGACGACGGCTAATGCCTAACGTCGGTTTGTCGGCCACTTTGGCGACATCGGACTTGCGAGTTAACTTCATCGCTGACTTCTCCTAGATTAGCTACGCAGGCTATCGTAATAGCTGATAATGTGCGCAGTTTCGTGGTAACCCTTAGGTTCTTTAGTTGTTACCTTGCTGCTCTCGCTGGCTTGGGCTGCACTGATGCCGGTAGCGGCAATTGCGGCGCCGGCTACGCTGCCAACGGTGAGTGCTTTAAGCAAAGAACGGCGAGTTAAATCGCTAGGTTGTTGCTTCATGCTGACTCCTGAAATAGGGATTATGGTTCTTGGGATGGCGCGACTTTTCGAGGAGTGGTGCTTGTTATCAAAAAGTGAAGATTAGAGGTGAAAAAGATAATAAAATCATCTTGCTTGCCGTTAATCATCGCGCGTGACGGCAATATAGTAGGAAAAGATTGAGTAGGATTTGATCTAGAACAGTTTGCGGTAACAGAAGATGATACGCCAATCCAAAAGCGTTAACTTGCTCATGCTTTGGCGGTTTATTTGAGATGACAAAATTGCCCGATTTCTACTTCAAAACAAAATGTTTGTTAATAAGTTGTTAGTTTGGTTTGGATGAAAAAACACCCCGCAGTGCGAGGTGTTTTTATCGGGTTAAGTATAACCCCTTGCGTTAGTCTTTATAACGCAGACTGCCGTTGGCTTTGATTTCGTCATACCATAAATTGTGGTGCTGGATTGCCCAGTTTTCATCACAATAGCCTGACTTCATGCATTCCATACCACCTTCACTGAGCACAGTTGCCATCCAAATATGCACAATAGTAAAGGCAATCAGGATAACGGCACTGATCGAGTGGATCAGCAGCGCGCCCATCGAGGCTTCACGGGGTAGGTCTAAGCCGGGTAATACCAACATGATGCCAGACACACTGATAAACAGCCCGAATAGGGTCAGTGTCCAGAACCACATTTTCTCACCGGCGTTGGCAAAACCACTGTCAGGGTGTTTACCTTTGAATGGGCCAAAGTTGATATAGCCACCGACCACTAAGAACCATTTAAGATCGTACATCTTAAAGGTTTGAAGTGGCATCCATTTCACTACGCAGACAATCCACGCCATGATAAAGACGGGGCCAGCCCAGTCATGTACAGTTTTACTACCGTAGATCAGTGGTGCCCAGATATCTGGCCCAAGCAGTTCCTGCACGACATGCTTACCGAGCATAATAGTTAAGCCAGTAAACATCAGTGCAAGACAGCTAATTGCCATGATCCAATGGATCCACAAATCTGCCTTTGACCAACGTACAACCATCTTGCCCGAGAAACCGTGGCTGAGTTTTGAAGGACCATTCACCAGATAAAACAGTAAGAAAGCACCAAACACACCCGTCACGGCCAAGGCCATAATCGGGGTGATATATTGATTCCTTATTTCTTTACCTTGGTTACCGGCAACGTTAATCAATACCCCAGTTTCGACCCCTTTGGCCGTGGTATAGCCAGTTTCACCTGACTTTACCGCACGCCACAGATCGGCTTCGCTGGTTTGCGCTTTCGCCTGCTGTTGGCTCGATTGCTGATCACTTGCCAGTACTGAGCCTGCGCTCATGACTGAGCCAAGTCCCAATCCCATCACGAGTACCATCAGAGCAAACAGACTGCGCAGTGATTTGTTTAACTGTTTGTTTAACATTTTCACTCCTTGCCAGAGGTTAGGGATCACTCCCTAACCTTCACTCTGCTTAGTTAATCTCACCGGTTTTTGGGTTGTAGCCCCAAATCACGTTAGGATTGCCTCGAGATGCCATACGTTGACGGTAAATGTTTGATACCACTTCCGCATCACCCGCGAGCAGTGCTTTAGTTGCACAAAGCTCTGCACACATAGGTAGCTTGCCTTCAGCAATACGGTTGGCACCGTATTTCTTATGCTCGGCTTCGGAGAAGGTTTCTTCTGGGCCACCGGCGCAGAAGGTACACTTATCCATTTTACCGCGGCTACCAAAGGCGGTTTTCTTCGGAAATTGCGGTGCACCGAATGGACAGGCATAGAAGCAGTAACCACAACCGATACAGGTATCTTTGTTGTGCAGCACAATGCCATCGTCAGTACGGTAGAAACAATCTGCCGGACATACGGCCATGCAAGGAGCGTCGGTACAGTGCATACATGCGACTGAAATCGATGCTTCACCTGGTTGACCATCGTTAATTGTCACCACGCGGCGACGTTGAATACCCCACTCCAGCGCGGAGTCGTTTTCGTTTTTACATGCTGTGACGCAGCCGTTACACTCGATGCAGCGTTTGGTGTCACACAAAAATTTCATGACTGCCATAATGGCTTATCTCCTCATCAAGTTGGTTAGGCTTTGCTTATCTGGCACAAGCTGGACTTCGTTTCTTGCATCTGAGTCACAACGTCATAGCCGTAAGTTAAAATGGTGTTTGCCGACTCACCTATCACATAAGGCACTGTGCCTTCTGGGTAGTTTTTCGCTAGGCTTTCGCCTTCAAATACCCCTGCGAAGTGGTACGGCATAAAACATTCACCCGGTACAACCCGTGGCGTCACCATTGCCTTCACTGTGATCTTGGCGCCTTCAGGGCTATGAACGAAGACATTGTCACCGTCACGAATACCACGGTCAGCAGCGTCTGCCGGGTTCATTTCGATAAACATTTCTTGTTGTAGCTCGGCTAACCAAGGGTTAGAACGAGATTCTTCACCACCACCTTCGTATTCCACTAAACGACCAGAGGTCAGTGTCAGTGGGAAACCTTGGGTAAAGTCCTTATCCTGAATCGACTTATAAAGTGTCGGTAGACGCGCAACCATACGGTCTTCGTAGGTTGGGTACTTAGCGACTAAGTCACGACGAGGAGTGTAGAGTGGTTCGCGATGCAGTGGGATATCATCTGGGAAAGTCCAAACGATACAACGTGCTTTCGCGTTACCGTAGGGAATACAGCCATGTTTAATGGCAACACGTTGAATGCCGCCAGAAATATCTGTCTTCCAGTTTTTGCCTTCAGCGTGTTTTTTCTCTTCTTCGGTTAAATCGTCCCACCAACCCAATTGCTTGAGCATATCGGCGGTAAATTCGGGGTAACCATCTTGGATTTCACTACCCTTAGAGTAAGTGCCTTCAGCAAGAATATTGACGCCATTGTGCTCAACACCATAGCGGGCGCGGAAGTTACCACCACCATCTTTAACATGTTTGGCTTCGTTATACAGAATTTGGGTGCCAGGGTGTTTCATCTCTGGCGTGCCCCAACATGGCCATGGTAAGCCATAGGTCTCACCTTTGGCTGGACCTCCCGGTGCTTCTAGGCTGTCAGCATTAAAAGTACCCCAGTTTTCTTGGTGCATTTTTAAGCGTTCTGGGCTATGTCCTGTGTAGCCGATTGTCCACATACCTTTGTTAAATTCGCGGGTAATATCTTCAATCAATGGCTCATCACCATTGACTTTGATTTGTTTGAACAGTTCTTTATCTATGCCTACTTTCTTAGCGAGTTTGCACATGATCACGTGATCTGGCAGTGATTCGAACAGCGGTTCTATCACCTTCGAACGCCATTGAACCGAGCGGTTTGTGGCTGACACTGAGCCGTAGGTTTCAAACTGAGTCGCAGCGGGTAGTAGATACACCCCATCCTTACGTTGATGCATCACGCCTGCCATGGTTGGGAATGGGTCCACAACCACCACAGTATCCATTTTATTCAGTGCTTCACGTACTTCGCGGCCACGGGTTTCAGTGTTGACCGATTGCCCCCAGAAGAACGCTAAACGAATATTGTCCTTTTGCGCGATTTTGGTTTTATCTTCAAGTACGCCATCGTGCCAGCGAGAGCAGGGGATACCGGTTGAAGTTTGTGGTGTTTGACCTAAGTATTCGCCTTGGTCGAAACGGCTTGCCACCCATTTAGGATCGAGATCCCACACATTGGCCCAGTGGTTCCATGCTGCAGTGGTTAAACCGTAATAACCGGGTAAGTTATCGAATAACAAACCAAAGTCAGTTGCACCTTGTACGTTATCGTGGCCACGGAAAATGTTAGTACCACCACCAGGAACCCCCATGTTACCTAAAGCTAATTGCAATAAGCAGTATGAGCGGGTATTGGCATTACCGACGTGGTGCTGAGTACCACCCATACACCAAATAATGGTGCCGGGTTTGGTTTCAGCCATCATCTTGGCAACACGATACATTTGTGCCTTAGGTACGCCCACTACGTTTTCAACTTCTTCTGGGGTGTACTTTTTCACTTCTTCGCGGATACGTTCCATGCCGTAAACACGATGCTTGATAAATTCTTTATCTTCCCAGCCATTTTCAAAAATGTGCCATAACAGGCCATAAATGAACGGAATATCGGTACCTGGGCGGATATGCACGTACTCATCAGACTTAGCCGCAGTACGGGTGAAACGAGGATCAACGACAATAATTTTGGCGCCGCGCTCTTTACCAATCAAAATATGTTGCATTGCAACTGGATGAGCTTCACTTGGGTTTGCCCCAATAAACATGATGCACTTAGAGTTGCGAATATCGTTAATCGAGTTAGTTTGCGCACCGTAGCCCCAAGTGTTTGCAACACCGGCTACTGTGGTAGAGTGACAAATACGGGCTGAGTGGTCGACGTTGTTCGTGCCCCACAATGCGGCAAATTTGCGATATAAATAAGCCTGTTCATTTGAGAACTTAGCACTACCCATAAAGTAGATAGAATCTGGACCTGATTCTTGACGAATCGCCATCATCTTATCGCCCACTTCATTGATGGCTTGATCCCAAGAGATCTTCTTCCACTTACCGCCTTCTAACTTCATTGGGTATTTCAGGCGTTTTTCGCCATGGCCGTGCTCACGCAGAGCAGCACCTTTAGCACAGTGGCCGCCTTGGTTGAATGGATGGTCAAATGCGGGTTCTTGGCCTGTCCACACACCGTTTTGTACTTCAGCATAGATACCACAACCCACAGCGCAGTGAGAGCAAATGGTACGCTTAACTTCAGTCGGTGCATTGTGGGGGATATCTTTGGCTTCTGCTTTACGCATCATGCCAGTACCTAGCATTGACGCTGCAGCAATACCACCAGTGGCAAGACCTGCCGATTTTAAAAATTGGCGACGATTGAGACCGAGGGCGGGCGCTTTAGGCTCGACAACTTGGTCTGTTTTGCGGGTTAATCGCATCACACACACTCCTCTGGTTAGTTGTTCAACGACGCATAGTAATTACGGATATGGTCGGTTTCGCGATAGTTGTCACTCTTAGGTTCGCTTGGGGCAACAGTGGGGGTCGCAGCCAATGCTTGGCTACTCACAGTCGCTACCGCGCCAGCCGCACTGCCGAGTGCTAATGCTTTGAGCAGTTGACGGCGGCGCATGTCGGAAGCTTGCTTCTTCATAGTGTCTCCTTGTGTTACTAAATGAGGTGATACAAACCACGACCACCTCGGTTACTGTGGAAGCCTAAGCTTCCTTTTTGTGGCAAAGGTGAACGTTAAGTCCACCTTTGCCTATCAAACTTATATGCGATAGACAGCAAGATACTGCTCGCAAATTAGCTAAAGTTTAGTTCATTAATTCCGCTTGTTTTTCGATATCGCTGGCAGCGGGTTGTAGCTCCGCACTGCCAGGGCAATTCACAGGAATGTCTAAACTGAGTTGCTCAAACTCGGTGGCTTCCATCTCGAAAAACGCTTTAGCAAGCTGAGCGACCGTAGCGTAAAAGGCGGCACTAGGTGCTTTACCTAGGTTGTCGCAGAAGCGCTGAATCCAACTGCCAATATGGCGTTGGTAAAACGCTAGTTGACGATAACCTGGAGCCTCAAGAATTAATGTGCCCATCACTTCACACAGAGCAGCCACATGATCTTCGGGCTCTTTGACGTTTTCTTCGCGCTCAAAACCGAGTTGCATCAAGTCTTGGCGCAGCAGTGCTAAGGGTTTGTCCATTAATGAGCCAGTCATAAACCAACTGCCATAGGGCAAGATTTCGCCACAACCCACACCGAGGAACAGTGCAAAATACTCATCTTCTAATTGTTCACTGCTGAATTGCTTTGCAGCCAGTTGTACAGATAACCAAGCCTTGGTCATCTCATTGTCTTCATTGGCATCGATTTCAAGGTTGGCCAAAAATTGCAGCAGCTCAGGGCTAGGATGGCGACGCAAAAGGGCGGCTAACAGTTGATAGATATCGGCTCTCAACTGATCGTTTTCTGATACTTGTCTTACTGATTCGGTCATAGCGGATCTCTTATCGCAGTTGCTTTTCAGGATCTTGAAGAATGTCTTCAAACATGTCTTTTACCCGGCAATCACCACACATTTTCAAGCGTTCAATATTGGCTGAAAATGCACTGTGCGCGCCGACCATATCCAGCATCCGATGCACCATAGATTGGGTCGCAAAAGGAGAGCCGCAGCGAATACATTCGAACGGGGCTTCTTCTTTCAGGGTTTGTAATTGCTGACGAGCAGCTTTATCAAAGTTAATTTGTGGCGTCAGGCTGATGACCTTTTCAGGGCAAGCCGCCTCACATAAGCCACATTGCACACAGTTTTGCTCAATAAAGTGTAGTGCAGGTTTGTCGCCACCATCTTGTAATGCCATGGTGGGGCAAATCGCCACGCAGGACATACAGAGCGTACATTTCTCGACATTGACGCTGACGTTGCCGTAGGGAACGTTGTTGATACTTAAACAGCTGTTGATTTCACCCGCTTGGCTGTTTAGATGGTCAATCGCATCAAACAGAGTGTTACGTTTGCTGGTGGACGCAAAAGCGCCGGGCACAATCACTGGCCAATCGAGGCTGATGTCGAGCACAGGCTCCAAATTCGCCAGCATGCTTGGGTCGATAAGACTCAAGCGCTGCGGTTGACCCATTTCATCTAAAATGCTGTTGGCTAAAGCCAGTTCACCTTTCAACATTTGTGTGAGCGTAGGGGCAGTTGCCTCGGTATTGAGGATTAACACTTGGCGTGCGCCCCAAGCTAGTGAAGCTAACCAATGGTCAATGCTGGCAACGGTGATTTCTTCGAGGGCGACAGGGAGCACATCCCCGGCTAAGTCGTCCCCTATCAAGCTCGCGCCAACCGCGTTGTCGTGGAACAATATCACTGGTGCTGTTTGCGCTTGCTCACGGTAACGACTGATGATTTTATTCAGGTAAGAATGCAGTGCCTGTGGGGTCGGTAAGTCATAACTAATGGCCCCCGTTGGGCAGGCACTCGAGCAGCTGCCAGCGCCGTGGCAAAGGTAGGGGTCGACCTCAATTTTTTTAGCGACACTACTAATCGCATCAGCTGGGCAGAAGTTGAGGCAACGGTTACAGCCGTTGATACCGTTGCGGTCATGGGCGCACAGGTCGGCATTAATTTTGACGTAGCGAGGTTTATCAAATTGGCCAACCAGTTCGGGGAGTTGCTCTAGTGCATCGGCGAGCTTTATGTCGTCTTGGCCAACATAGAAATACCCCGGTGGTAGCATTTCGAGATTCAAGCAAGGTGTGCTGCTTAAATCGAGTATCAAATCAAAGTGCGGTTTACGAATGGCGACAACACTTAATTCCGCTGCACCGTTTTGATGCTCAACGCTAACTTGGAACTGCCCTAAAAATCCTTTAATACCGATCAGTTTGTTGTAGTAACTTTCGACATTCGTGGCGGCAGCCATCACCTGCTCAAGGTGTGCTTCATCTTGGCTGGTAATGGCTTCGTTCGCTAAAATGACGCGGCTTGCCATAGTGGACAATTTGTCCGCTGCGAGGCGTGCGAGATCCTCAGGGCCAATAATTAGCACTGTGCCTTCAGTGGTGTAACTCACTGTTGGCGGGATCAGATTCTGTAAAATCTGTGTTTGGGCTAACACATTTTGCCGCGCTTGTTTTAGCGCAGCCTGGGTTTGATTGGTTGTCAAATGAGTGCTCACATTGCGTTCCTGAACAGTACGTTGGCTGCTCTTTTATCGCTGTTTTGTTACAGATTCAGGCATTGATTTGATACTAAGTCATTGCCTTTTCTGCTTTTATCTAAGTTTTGTACTCTTAGTACAGCAATTCACATACCAAAGTTATAGACATAAAAATTAGCTAAACTGACATTAAACAACTGGCTTTTGCATCTGAGCTAATGGCTCTGGTGCATTTTGGGGTAGGTCATCAGTCTCCCCATCCAAATTGTCCGCAATCGGTATGGTGGCTAATTCGGTTTCGATATCACTGTTTTTTGATTCGATGGTATTTTCTGCACCGATCACTACATCGTCTGGTGTTGAGGTCGGTTCGATCTCTGATTCTTCACTGTCTTTGGTGATATAGCGGAATACTTTCTGGGCTAATTCAGCTGAGACTTCGCGTGTTAGTTTCGGTTGGTTGCTGTAATCAAGAGCATATTCCAAAAGACCATCTATCTCATTGAAATGCGGTTGTTTCCAAAGGGCGCGTAGCGCTGCCGTTTTTGCTGCTGGGTCAACATTCGCCCCCATAAACTGAGCGAAACTGCCACCAATCTCAATCTCGTCAGGATTAGGGAGATCTTCTGCCGTGAGGATGCGATGAGGGTCTTCATTTGCCTGGCTAAGCGCATCTTGTGATTCTTGCGCAGCGGTAGGCTCTTGAGTGATCTCTTCTGCCTTATTATCAACAAGTTCTTCCGCAGTCGTTTGCGTTTTAACAGCGGCTTCTTCAGCTGCCACTTGCTCACGACGTTGACTCCAACGGCTAAAAAAACCGTTTGCCTTTGGGGTTGAATCAGTCATTAGTCCCTCCGCAATGGATCGTGGCTTGGACCTTGATTTTTACGGTGATCGACATGCTTACGACGATAAGCAGCGATTTCAACTTCACCATATTGAGTGATAAAGGCTTCGATCCAACAGGCAATCGCTTCAGGCATTAGCGTGTTGATTACGGGCGTATTGCCTTCAAGACAGCCCGCAGCAACATTTTGATCTGCCGAAAGTAACGCGGGTACCCAAGTACCGTCTGCCATTTCATCACAGACTAAGTACAACATCGCATTGTCCATATCGAGGTTGATGCGGTAACTGGCGCGCTCATCTTTGTGCAGCTCTAGCAGTACTAAGGTCGCTCCTTCGGGGGCTTCGTGGGTTGTGGGAAGTAAATGATCGATTTCCCATTGTACTGAGGTCCAACGACCCACCTGTTTCTCTACTTTTTTGAGTGAAACGTACATGGGCCAAACACTAGTAGTATGTTGCATTGTCTCTCCGTTTCAACCGTAAGGGAGATAAGCCTTAGCATCCGGCGCTATTTCCCCTGCTTATCGTGATAAAAGGTCACTGCAATATTAATGCCATTAAACAGGGGGAATTAGTTTGAAGTGGATCATCAAAATAGGGTTAAAAGCGAGACATTTTGTCTGAGTGGACATTTTGTCTGAGACATTTTGATGCGCCAGAATGTTTCGTATTGCGACGGATCACGCATTTAGCCCTGAGTTTTATACCTAGGTATAAATATTGCTATGCTGATGCCATCACTCGTAAAGCGGTAACATTATGATTTCTGATAACAGTTCTAATATTGCTCAGCAGATGCTCGCCAATGACCATCCTTCTCTACCCAAGCGAAGCTTTTCCTTTGTAAAAACTCAAGCTGAAGTGCCGTTAACTATTGCCGTCAAAGCAGTGGATGAGTCAGGAGTGGTTATTGATAAGCATGTTGCCTGTGAGCGACCTTTAACGGTTTATCTGAACTGGCGCCCGATAGTGACCCTGATGACATTGGGGGCAAAGCCTGAGTCATTAGCTCTTGGTTATCTTAAAAATCAGGGTTTTATCTCGGATGTTGCTCAATTAGAGTCTGTAATTGTTGATTGGGATGTGAATTCTGCCGCGGTATTAACGCATGAGCACACCGCCGATCTCGAACAAAAGTTATCTGAAAAAACCGTTACTTCCGGCTGTGGCCAAGGGACTGTATATGGCAGTTTTATGCAGGATTTAGATGGTATTCAGCTACCTACCCCAAGCCTTAAGCAGAGTACGCTCTACAGCTTGCTCAAAAACATCAATGAATATAATGAGACCTACAAAAATGCAGGTGCAGTGCACGGCTGTGGTGTTTGTGAAGCTGACCAGATCCTTGCTTTTGTAGAAGATGTTGGCCGTCATAACGCGGTGGATACCTTGGCGGGAGATATGTGGTTAGCACAGGATCGGGGCGATAACAAAATCTTCTATACCACAGGACGGTTAACCTCGGAGATGGTGATTAAGGTCGCCAAAATGGGGATACCCGTATTGCTGTCGCGAAGTGGTGTAACGCAAATGGGTCTGGAGCTTGCCCAAAAACTTGGTATCACGATTATTGCTCGGGCCAAAGGGCGTCACTTTTTGGTCTACCACGGTAGTGAAAATCTCGAATTTGATGTGAATACCAACTCCGATAAATAGCGACCGGACTCAAAAGAGATAGACGACAAGGATATAAGATGACATCCGCCAGTGAATTGATTTACATGAGCGCGAAGCAAGTTGCTGAGTATTTAGATCTTAATGAGAAAAAGGTTTACGCGATGGCGAATGACCGAATTCTTCCCGCAACAAAAATCACCGGCAAATGGTTATTCCCTAAGGTGCTGATTGACCGCTGGGTGATGGACTCCTGCCATAGCGGTATGTTAACTGACAGACTATTGATTACTGGTAGTGATGATCCTCTGTTGTCAATGTTAGTGGCGCGTTTGATGGCGCAGGTTGGTAGTCGTGAGCTTATTAGTTACAGTGCAACAGGCTCTCGTTTGGGGTTAGAGTTATTAGCTAAGGGCTATGCTGATGTGTGTACCTTGCACTGGGGGAGTATGGAAGATAGAAATATCCGCCATCCAGCATTGCTTAAAGGTTATCAAAACCACCAACAATGGATCATGGTGCACGGCTATTCCCGTCAGCAAGGCTTGATCATGCGTACCGATATGCACCACAGATGTCAAGAGGAGGATAAAGTTCTCAGTTTGCCTTGGCGCTGGGTCAGTCGCCAAGGCGGCGCTGGCAGTCAGCAGCATCTAGAGCAGTGGCTATTAAAGCAAGGTGCACGTTTAGATCAGCTTAATATCATACTCACAGCTTATAGTGAGCGTGAACTTGCAGGCTATATTGCACGTGGAGATGCAGATATTGGTTTTGGTTGCCAGTCTGTTGCTTTAGAGAGCGGTTTAAGCTTTGTGCCACTGATCAGGGAGTCCTTCGACTTTGTGATGCCACAAAGTATTTACTTTCGCAGGCAGCTACAACAACTGTTTACTATGTTAAGCAGTGGGCATACTCGGCAAATGGCGGCTCTTTTAGGGGGATATGATCTTACCGATTGCGGACAGCTTCTTTGGAGTGCAAGTTAAGTACCTATATATGTACGTATAAGTGAATCACTACACGCTACTTTATAGCTTATATATGTATAAAGTAGCGGCTGACACCAATAGCCTTCATCTTGCTTAATAATGTAGAGCTCCAAATTTACCGCCTCATTTAATTCTTTTTTCTATCTTTAGCACACACTCGTTTACTCAATAAAGGCTCGCTGTTAGGTTTGTTTACGC
>AACY020498185.1_pt1 | contig 11856 bp, 7 predicted proteins | sample 267378 | NCBI WGS metagenome assembly AACY02 (sample SAMN02954345, study PRJNA13694) | marine metagenome | biome: aquatic; feature: ocean; material: water; isolation source: isolated as part of a large dataset composed predominantly from surface... | reverse complement strand
ACCCTCCAGGAAACCCTCGCTGCCAAAGCAGAAGCTGGAGATGGGAACTCTCGATTAGAAAGGCGAATGAAACGGAAACAACAGCGAGAACTCATTGAAAAGACGGAGCAAATGATTGCTAATGTTCCTCAACCGTTAGGGACAAATCTGCCACCGATCGATGCCACACTAACCCCTGCAGTGTTGCCTGAGTTGCCACCTGTTGGCGAGGGTGCACTCCCACCACTACCCAACATGCCAGTGCCGCAAAAGGAAGCACATTGCCAAGAATGTTCCGCAAAATTCACCATCAAAGACTTGCGCCTAACCAAAGTGAATTGTCCAGTTTGCGACGTGGTTGTTGACTTGTAGGGATAAATATGTGTGGCATCTTTGGATATATGGGGCCTAAACAGGCTGCTCCTATACTATTAGAAGGTCTACGTCGTTTAGAGTACCGAGGCTATGACTCATCTGGAATTGCGCTCAAAAATGGTGATTTCAGTATTTACAAAAAAACTGGCAAGGTCATTGAACTCCAGTCTATCTTACCAAAGACCTTGCACGGCAATATGGGAATTGCTCATACAAGATGGGCTACCCATGGTGGAGTTACGGACCCAAACGCCCATCCACACTTGTCCAAAGACGGCAAAGTAGTAATTGTCCACAATGGTATAATCGAGAATTCCCGGACTTTGAGGTCCTTGTTAAAGAAGAAGGGAGTTGAGTTCAGTAGTGAGACGGACTCGGAAGTTATATCTCATATCCTTGAATATGAACTGGGACGAGATAATTCACCAACAGATGCGCTCAGAAGAACGCTTCGCAAACTCGTTGGAACATGGGGCATCTGTGCTATATTTCTCGACCACGATGTAATTATGTGTGCGAGAAATGGCTCACCTTTGATTATTGGGCAAGGAGACGGTGAGGTATTTGTTTCAAGCGATCCACACGCATTGGCAACCCACACTCAACGCGTAGTATTCATGGATGACGGAGATATTGCGACATTAACTCGTGATGAAATCACCATGAGCAACATACATGGAGATTCATTTGATACCGATATTACTGTTCTCGAAGAAGAATGGCAGGATGCTGAACTCGGCGATTTTGAGCATTACATGCTAAAGGAAATCTATGAGCAACCTGATTCTCTGCGACAGTGTATCAATGGACGGCTTGACCGAGTTAGAGGTAATGGAAGATTAGGTGGACTGAACCTATCGCCATTGGAATTATCAAAATTGCCGCATGTTAGATTGCTTGGTTGTGGCACAGCATTTCACGCAGCAGAAATCGGAGGATTTCTAATTGAATCATTGGCAAGAGTGCCTTCTGTAGCACATATTGCCAGTGAATTTAGAACCAATGAACCAGTAATAAATCCCAACGCATTACATTTTGCAATCTCTCAATCAGGTGAGACTGCTGATACTTTGTCGGCGCTAAAAGAAATTCAACTGAAAGGTGGCTCTGTTCACGGTATTGTGAATGTGGTCGGCTCTTCTATTGCCCGGCAATGTGGAAAAGGTGTGTATATCCATTCAGGTCCGGAACAAGCGGTAGCTTCAACCAAGGCATTCTCAAACATGGTTGCGGCTTTGACAATATTTGCTATACAAGTGGCGCGTTCTAGGTCACTTAGCAAAGAAAAGGGCAAAGAAATCATCAATGGTTTGCAACAAATTCCACATTTAATAGAAGAATATCTCTCAAATCAAGGGCCGATAATGGAAGCGGTGGCTGCGGTAAAGGATGCCAAAAGCGTCTTGTTTTTGGGACGCGGAATATCTGCACCTGTTGCCAAAGAAGGGGCACTAAAACTCATGGAGGTCGCTTATATCCCATGTTTAGCCTATCCGGCTGGGGAAATGAAACACGGACCAATAGCGCTCATTGAAGAGGGCAGCCCAGTTATTTTCATCGTACCTAATGACCATGTTAGGGATAAATCGGTCTCAGCAATCCATGAATGTCGTGCACGGGGTGCAAAAATAATTCTCATCCATGAGCGGGGGGATGATATTAGTGAAGAAGGAGACATCAATATTCCAATTCCAAAAGTCAACAATTATCTGTCCCCAATGTTGTCTGTGTTACCATTGCAATTGATTTCTTATCACGCCGCATTAGTCTTAGGATGCGATGTAGACCGACCAAGAAATTTGGCCAAATCTGTAACAGTAGAATGATTACAGTGTCGTGAAGCGCTGCTCTTCTGGCTTCCATTTGAATGGCTTGTAGCCTAACATATGATTGGTATGGCGCATCTTTATGACGCTCATTTTTCTCTTAACGTCGTCAGCAGAGCGCTCCATGACAAGATGGATTACGCCATCAGAGAGATAGTCTTCAATGCCATATTCGCCAAACTGTTTGTGATCTTCGCCCGTCATCTCACAAATGAAGAATGAGGTAAGCTCGAGTCTTCTAACCGCTTCAAATAATCTGAAAATCTCATCACGAGGGTTTTCCATCTTCGTCAAAGTGAAGAACGCACCTAATGAGTCGAACACTAATAGTTCAAAACCTATGGATTGACGATATGAAGTAAGTTGTTTGATGAGTTGCCCCATCCAGTCGACTCGATTGCTCATTCCTTGCTCATCAAGTTGGACACGTAGATCGACCAAGTCGATGATTGCGATGCGGTTTCTAACTCTCGGGTCATCAACATTCATTCCCATGTTACTCATGTGAGCTCGTAAGGATTCCTTACCTTGTTCTAAGGTGATATAGATGCCACTTGTTTCTCCGTAAAGCACCGCATTGTACAGCATTGAAAAGGTCAAACTTGACTTCATTGCGCCCGACGATCCGGCTACTAAGCAAATGTGACCTTGAGGTATGCCACCTTGCATATTTTCATCTAATCCTTCGATATGTGTTGGGATTCTTTCCAGTCCGGACATTCTGCCACCGGTTAACGGATTGTTATTCATCACTTGAATATGTCTAACATTTGTCAGTTCAAATCGTAATGTTGATTGACAGACACAATCACACAGGTTTGATGAGAGTTTGGCTGGCCTCACAATCTGCACGGAGGTCTGAGATGCTGGCTCAAATCTTTCCAAATTTAATCTGTAGAGGGCTTGATGGCGTGAATGAAAATTCAACTGCGAAAGGAGTGTCAGGGCAGGTTTTAGAGATTTGTCAAAAGAAGGCCGCTGCGGTTGGATTTGACAATGATTATGACTTAGTTATCGTTAGTGATACAATGTTGCAAGACCCTGATATTGATTCACAAGCCTTGGGTAAAGCAACCGATGCTATCGAAGCCGCAGCGATGTTACACAGATTGTCAGGTCGCCGACACAGGGTGTGGTCTGCAACGGGAATTTTGTATAAGGGTGAGTGGGAATTTCATCTTAACGAAGCAATAGTAGAATTTGATGAATTATCTGATGAGACGTTAGTTAACTTGGTGCTCAGTAACTCTTGGGTGGGAAAAGCAGGAGCATACGATTTGGCTGGAGAAATGTCTGAATTTGCAAGATTAGTTGAAGGTGATGAGGGAACGGTTCTCGGGATAGCAGGCGATGCCATGGAACGGCTTGTTCAACTGAGCGATTACGAAGTATAACGTTCGAAATGCATCGGTACGCGGTGCCATGTGTCCATGGACAGAAATAGGTCGCGGAACAGAATGATTAGCATGTAGGCCAGCATTGAAAATAAGGCAAAATTCCGCATTAGGTAGTACACCAAATCTGTGTTGTCACCAAATATCGTGACCTTGAAGCCAATCATTAGCAGTGATGTGACCCCAATGAAATTGAAAATCAACATTTTGTACAGCTTTGAACGGCTGTGTATTGACTGGTGCAGATGATCTTTATGCAAGTAAATTCCGGAACCCCAAATAGTTAACATCACGGTAGAAAATATCAATGTTACATACGAAATGTTGACGAATTTTCCTTCATCAAACTCGGGAATAATAGACATTATTCCGACAACTAAGAAATACAGTTGGCCTTGGCCAATTAGTGTAGAATGTGGTTTGCTGTTTTTCCCCATAATATTACGCAGCATTTTAATCGGTCGCGTGGAAATAAACGCCCACAAGAATGGTAGTGATTGACTGACATTGGCAATATTTTCAGTTACCTGGCCGCGCTCATAGAGTAGAACAGAGAAACAGTGAACAAGTGCAAGCACGAGATATATCGCAACTACCGGGCGGAAATCAGTGAACTTGACCAAGTCCCACGATAGTCTTCTGTTGAAGTGGGCCAGTATCAAACTTAAAGCGATGGTACCCATCATGACGACGACGTTGAATGAATATCCAAATTCAAGTAAGCCAGATTTTTGCCGGAAAATCCAACATCCAAGAACAACTAATACAGATACAGGAATTAACAAAGCAGGTACTAAAGCAACATTTCCACAATTAATGTCCTTTTCCTTGGAATCAATATGTAATTTCCAACTCGGCCAAGCGATTGAAATCAAGCCCCACGATAACAATACTAATCCAATGGTAACCATCTCAAACATCAACGACAAATTATTGGAAAATATTCCACCCATGATAAGAATTTGACCAATTATGTTAACCAGCAGGTATTGATTTGAGTGGGTGTGAGTGTATGCCTCACTATCGTGAGTTATTGGAAATAAGTCGAAAACAATTCCAACGACCATAGACATCAGCCAGCCAAATGATATCAATGCGGTTAATATGAAAGCAATCTCTAACCGATAGTCGTCTTGTCTAAAGGAATAAGCAGATTCGGTAGCTGATAACCATGTGACGGTCAGCATAAATGGCACCGTCATTATCATCGATGATGCAAAATGTGGGATATATGACCCACTCAATCCTGAGAATGGAACTTTGAATCGTCCGGCCACGGTTGAGGTAAAAGAATGCCCTTTTTAAGCAAATTTCCGACAAAACTGCGATTTACATCAAAGGATTGATGCCAAGATTATGATTTCCGACATCGACAATTACGTCAGTTCCCGGTATCATCAACAACTTATCTTCACGGTCAAGTGCGAATACTCCAACTCCAACCTCATCAGTCATCATCTTCAAATCTCTACGGCAGGCATTTTGATGAGCGTCCATATGAACCAAATCTCTCAAGTCAACAATCACAGTATCTCCATTGGCAATTCTTTGGGCTATGCCTCTGGTTGGAATTCGCTTCATTTCATCCGGTGCGACATAACGAAGAGCCCTAGATGGGAAAGAGCGTCGAGCTTGGTTTTGAATGCCCAGGTCGTGAAAAGGTTCTCCATCTGCAGTAACAGGACCTTGCCAGTTTGATGGTACGGCAATAAAATTTTGAGTTTGTTCTACTTTAGGCAACTTGTTGAGTGGCTTCGGTTTAACCTCGACATTTTCTGTGGGTAGACTCGATTGAGTTAGTTGGTTTTCTTCACCAACGGCTGGTTCTTCTGCCTGTGCATTATTGGATGGTTTGGTCACCTTTTGCGAGCCATCAGGATCAGGCAATCCAAAGAAATTCCACAAACTCGCCATAGTTACACATCATAAGTCCAAATCATCTAACATATTATTCAGAGAGTTAGTTGCCGATTGCGCAGTAGTATCTGTAATTGTTGGTTGATTTTGAACGGTCGATGCTGTTTGTGCAGCAAGATATTGAGCGCCATAATGTTCCCATTGTTCCATTGTCCAGCCTTCAGGTAATCCGGTTGCTGGTAGCGGTGGTCCACGGTTAACCACAGGAGTGGGCTGAGTGGTTACAGGTTGTTGGTTGGCAATATCATATGCGGGTTCAGGAGAGGGTTCCAGGGCCGGTTGCGGTGTTGGATTGTATGCTGCATATGGGTCTGGTTGGGTAAAGGTATCTTGTTGTGGACTATACGCACCGTATGCATCATTTTGAACAGGCTCCTGTTGATACAAACCAAATCCTGCTTCTGCTCCAGGGGTATTTATCGGTTGGTTGAATTGACTTGCTGGTGATAGATTCATATCGAGATCGTTATACTTTTGAGTACTTGGTTTAGAATTTCTGGTTAACAACAAGAATGCTGCAAGACCTATTACTATCACTCCAAGGATGCCAATTACTAATGCTCCTACGCCTCCAACAGCGCTTGTAATCGACTCGAAGATACCATCCGCAGGCTTTGCCTTGACAACAATCTCAATCGATGTTGAGGTACTTTCTCCATCATCATCAGTAGTGGTGAGAGTGATTGTCCACGTGCCTGGTGGCAAATCTGTGATAAGCCACTCGGCTCCATAATGATCGACATCACCAGTCTTTTCACCATCCAAATCAGAATCTATATGATTGCTATCCCAAGCGTAGATTAATGATAATTTATCGAACGCAGTATCGGTGGTAGTGATTCCTGACAATGTTACATTTTCACCCTCATTCAGCGCAAGCACATCCGTAGTGTTGGTTATCTTCGCTCTCGGGGCAGTGTTGATCACGCTTACATTGATGCTGGTAGAATCACTTGCTCCATCATCATCGGTAACTGTTACTGTAATCCATCTAACTCCGCTGGTTGGCCACGATGCAGTCATCTCTGGACCGTTGATATCACAGTCATTGTCGGTAAAACCATCACCATCTGCATCAGCAACAGAATCTAAATCCCAGCAAATTACCAAACTATCGATATCTGATGCCGTATCGTCGACATCAGCGGTGAAGGTAATGTTGTTGTCTTCGAATATCGGTTGAGTAGAACCAAGGCTGGCAATTGTTGGAGGAACATTTGAGATATTGACAATACCACTTCTTATTTCTGATTTAACATTGTCATTGTCATATGCAACGACTGTTAGCGTATGTAATCCAGATTCAGGCCATGATACAGTGGTTTGAGAAGATGGCCCAACAGTGGTAATAGTCCAGTTCTCATCTAAATCTGAGGGACTCCATTCGATAATCAGTGTGTCTTTGTCCAGTGGTGTATCATCTGCAACAGCTCGCATGATTACAGTTTCATCTTCGAATAGATTCCAGTATCCCATCTCATCAACCGATTGGTTTTGACCCGCCTGCCATAATTCTGGCTGTGCTATTGTAGGTGCGACATTTAGAACATCGATGGTTGTACTAACGGTGGTTATGGCTCCGTCATCATCCTCAGCAACCGCAGTCACGGTAACTGGACCTTCTTCATTAGCGAGGAATGTACACGTGGGTTGCGTAGTTCCTTCATTACAATTTAATCCTGGCCATGATATTGTTACCTCCTGTCCGGAAGGAGATATCGTGTCGAGGTCACCACTGTCACTTGCATCGGCAAAGACAAATTGGTTTACGTCTATGGTTTCTGACACTGACAGATTGACAAATGGTGCTCTGTTAAACACTGTTGCTGTGACATCGATTATATCGGTGTCTAGTTCATCATCGGTGACAATAACCTGAATGTTCCAGACGCTACCATCACTCCAATTGTATTCAATTATGCAATTTTCAGTGTCAAAGTTCTCGACCAATCCGGGGCGCTTTTCGACAGAAAATCTACAGGTTACATCGCCGCCATCCTCATCGAAACTGGCCGAGGCGTCTATTGTAACATTCTCAAAAGTGTAGACCTCATCGATTACGGTTGCTTGGGCAGTTGGAGTTCGGCCAATAAATACCTCGATATTAGCCATATTGTTGGAGCGATTAGAATCCTCAGTTACCAATTCATCTGGGTCTACTTCAATCATAAGACTTTGAATTCCTATCGGCTCATCAGCAGGAACATTCCAGTCCACATCAACTCGTGCTTCACCGTAAGATGGAATTGATGGTAGTGGTTCACTTATCACAGTACCACCTGGGGTGGTCACATCAATTGTTGTGGGAGAGGATGCCAACAATCCACGGTTTTGAGTTGGTATTGAGAACGACAGCATGTCTCCAGGTAATGCATTGTAGCCAATCGATTTTGTTAAAATAGATTCTACTCCATCTCTTGTCCTAGTGACAATTATTGCATCAGATTGAGCGATTAAATCAACAGGGGTAACCGATAAGTCAATGACAATTGTTGCTGCTCCGATAATTTCTGTAAGCGGGTCCCAAACGATTAGCCCATTACTGGAGTAATCGTCACTAGCGTTGGTAGTATCTACTACGTCGGAAGAATTCACCACCGCAGTTGCTTGTCCATTAGCATCGGTTGTCGGGTTCAGTAATGTACTACTCATTTCATACCTAAGTTGTAAATTGGTATTTGCTTGAGCACCTGATGTGCCACTGTAATCGATTGCAACGGTTTGTTCGACATTTGGTAGAGTCGCAACGGTTTGCAATTCAATATCAATTTCGACATCTCTAGTTCCGGGATTAGAATTGGGGTTTACGCCACTTGAGCCCGCAGGTTCGTACGACTTAAGCAACCAGTCAATGGTGAATCCTGCAGCATTGCTAATTCTCATCCATGAGTTGTATCTTACATCAGGACAGTACCAATTAAACCCTTGACTAACACCAGACACGTTCCATTCGTTGACCTTGTATGAATCATCACAACCGGTGTAACCTATGTTTGCCCCTCCTTCAGTTGGGATGCCGTTTTCGGTAACTTGCCAACTGTTATTTTCTGGACCTGCAGTATCAAACTCGGACGGATCAAAATAATCAGAAGTACCACTTACCGTCGTTGAAGCAAAGAATTCCATGTACCATTGGTCGCCGGTCCTTAGTGGAAAGTCGTACTTTTCTTTTGGTGGGTTATAGGATGTGTCAAAGGAGATAACAGCTATTTGTTGGGTCAGGAAACCGATATTGAAGGGAGCAAAATCAACATCTAGTTCAAATTCGGAATTTATCACTGCCATGTCTCTGACTCGGACGATATCTTCACCAGTATAGCCGATATTCAATCTGCCAGAGACTCCCTCCAATGTTGCGCCACTGTTACCGGAGGTAAAAGAACCCGAGATTTCCATTTTGTAAGCGAGTGTTTGAATATTGTTGACATTGATGAAAAATACATCAGTAACCTCGTACACTGTATCACCTGTTAGAGTGTTCAATGATGCGGAGACATTCGCCTGTTGAATCAATTGCTGGACATCGAATTGGGTTTCATAGGTGTACTTGTCGCCAATTCTCCATGTAGGGACATCGGGCCAGCCGTTCAAGGTGTTGGACTCACTGATTGTGGAATCTGATAATTCAGTTACTTCCGTGGTATCTGGCAACTTAGCCAGAGGAGCAAGGAACATCATCAAAATAAGAACAACAACCAAACACCTTTGGTTAAACATGGTCGTCCGATGAAGTCCTATTACTTGAGAGACTCGATTTTTAGTCTACTTTTGGGAATTTAACCATTCGTGCCCGTAATACTTCCATTGTTCCATTGTCCACCCGTCGGGTAAGCCTGTGGCCGGAATTGGGGGGTCAGCGAGTAATTCATCGATTGATACATCAGTGGTGACAGACTCCTAGGTGGCATTTGCAATGCTTGGTCAAAGACGAATCCCGGCGGTGCAGATGTCGGCTTTCTATTAGCAGAGTTCAATTTTCCATCACTGTCGAATGCATCATCAAGTTCATCGCGTTCCCAAGTCTTCGCTTTTGCCGCATTCCCCCTCCTTCTGCTGATTAAAACCAATGATAGGATGACGATTAAGGCGAGTGCAAGTTGTGCGATTGGGTTTGCCTCTTCTCCTGCCAATAATGCACCAGCGTCTTGCAATATGGTGCGGTCAGCCGGGCCTACAGTGATGATTAATTGCTTAGAACCAGGTTTTTCCGGGTTTTCATCCCATACCATTGCCTTAACAGTAACTTTTCCTTCTTGCTTGAAGACATGCTCAACCCTTGGTCCGACCAGGTCAGCATCATTATCTTTAATTCCGTCCCCGTTACTATCGAAATTGATATCGGTGTCCCACGCGTAATTTAAGCCTGCAATATCGTTCAATGAGTCAATTGTTGACCGGGCGTCCAGCACACAATTTTCATACGCTCGGCATTGAACTGTCTGCAGTCTTACAATAGGTGGGATGTTAACAACCTCAACGACTACAACCTCACTTGTTGTTGCACCATCATCGTCGGTTACGTGATAGACTACCGTGTGTGAGCCACTCCTGTTCCATGCGTAGGTGAATATGTCGCCAATTATGTCACAATCATCACTGGCGCCACCGAAACCATCACTATCAATTCCGGGGTCTACATCCCAGCATTTGACGAGCGAGTTAACATCACTTTGGGTGTCGGTAGAATTCCCGTTATTGTAATTGATTGGCCTTCTGCAATTGGCAAAATTGAATCTAATGGTTGTACGACTGGGGGCACATTTCTGATATTCACCCATCGCTCATTGGTACTACTTGTTGCTCCGTCGTCATCAGTTACGTCCAATCTAATCGTGTGCAAACCTGCTGTCTGCCAACTCATATCAAATTCGGTAACTCGACCTTCTAAGAAATAGATGAGATCTGACTGACGATTATCTGGCCACCATGTATGGTCTAATTGCTCTATATCGTCGACAGAATCTTCAGCTTGCCCCTTGATTCTAACCAACTGGTCTTCATCTAATTGCCAAATTTGTTGTTCATCGGATTCGATGATAACTCCATTCTCATAGAGATTTATTATTGTACTATGCGGAGCAATGTTAGTGAATAAGATATTAATCTCTGCTTCTGTTTGTGCTAGGTCATCATCAACTCCAATGGCTTTGAAAGAGTGATAGCCCTCGGTCGGAGCAGTTGTTGTGCAGGTTTTTGTGTAATATCCCTCCATACACTGTGCGTCAGGCCAAAACACATCGACAACACCCGGGAAGGAATCTTCAGAATCAGAATCATTAGCAAATGCATACAGAGTTATTGGGTGTTCAACTCTTGCCTCGTTTCGCATACTTCTTATCTCTAACAACGGAGCACGATTGGTGATATTTGCGTACAAGATTTCCTCTACTGCGTCACGCTCATCATCAATCACAGTGACGAGAATCGGATAATTACCATCATCAAACCATGTCCAATTTGTTTGGCAGCTTAACGACACTACTTTTGTGTAAGCCCAAGATCGAGTGCCATCGTCATATGGTATGTCAAAGATGCAGGATACGTCACCACCATCCGAGTCACTACTTGAACTTGCATTGATGAAAACCTCAACTTGGGTTTGTTCAGTTACGTGATTAATTTCTGGTGTCGGTAAGCGGCCAACGAATAGTTCGATAATTGCGAAATCATTATTCGGATTGGCATCGGCAGAATTCAATTCATCTGGGTCTGCTTCCCATGAAACAGGAATATTGCCAATTGGTTGTTGGTCAGGTACATCCCAAGTGAAATTCGTTTTGTAAAACTCATAAGTCGATAGGGAGGGAACTGGAAGATTGAATTCACTTCCGGTCGGAGGATATATGCGCAGGTCTGTTGGTACGCTGTTGGTGATGCCATTGTTTTGTATAGATACTTCAATAATCAGTTGGTCCCCTGGTAATACATTATACCCAGATAATGTGTTTAGTTGCTTCAATTCACCGTCTCTATTCCGAGTTACAATTGCTCTTTCAGCATCTGCAAATAAATCTAGAACCACAAGGTTATCATCCAGAGTTATCGTTTTGGCTCCGACAATATTGCCGGATGTTGTCTTGGCCACTAATCCGTGACTAGCCCAGTCATTTGAAGTGGTAGAACCATCCTCGTCATTACCTATGTTGAGAATGGTCCATGCGCTTCCGTTAGCTGCGGTTGTAAGTGACTTGACTTCACCCGTTGCTTCATGTCTAAGTTCGAGAGATACACCGCTCGTGCTCGCTAAGCAACCTCTGGCGGATGAAGCATTTATCCAGACTTCAATCGGTGTGTCAAGGGCTGTAACATCGCTTTCAGTATCTATTGCGAGACAATCGTCTCTAACGCCTGGGTCATTGTAGATA
>AACY020180034.1_pt1 | contig 11871 bp, 11 predicted proteins | sample 267378 | NCBI WGS metagenome assembly AACY02 (sample SAMN02954345, study PRJNA13694) | marine metagenome | biome: aquatic; feature: ocean; material: water; isolation source: isolated as part of a large dataset composed predominantly from surface... | reverse complement strand
CCAGTTGCGCCAGTTGCGCCTGTAGCTCCGGTCGCCCCAGTGGATCCCAGCTGAACCAGTGGCGCCTGTTGCGCCGGTAGTTCCTGTGTCTCCTTTTAATCCCTGAGCACCCGTTGCACCTGTTGCACCTGTTGCTCCAGTTAATCCTGTTGCTCCTGTTAAACCGATATCGCCTTTCAAGCCTTGAGCACCTGTTAATCCCGTATCACCTTTAAGGCCTTGAGCTCCGGTTAATCCTGTTGCTCCAGTTAATCCGGTTGCTCCAGTTAATCCTGTTGCTCCAGTTTCGCCCTTATCGCCTTTTTCACCTTTCGCTCCAGTTTCACCGATCTCTCCCTTATCTCCCTTCTCACCTTGTTCTCCGCGAGAACCAGTCGAAGCATTTCCTTTTTCACCTGGTTTTCCATCAGTACCTGAAGATCCAATGGGGCCTTTCAAACTTACGGGAGATGGCCAACGATTATTTACTTTCGGTCCATATATATTGAAAGTAAGGACGTCGATGTAGAAATCTCCGTTAATACCAACTTTTGTTGTTGGCGCTCCTTTGCCGTTAAGAACGGTGTTGGCAATTGTTTGATTAGTGCGACCAGCTGCAAATGTTGGATGAATACCAACGGAGAAGATCAGCGAAGAAATGATGAGAATGCGTTGAAATCGATTTGATGTACGCATGGATACCCCTCCTCAAGGGGTAAGGACCCCCTAGGTAGGGATGTGGAGCTCAATAGTGGGCGCTGCGTGAACGCATAGGTAGCCCGAGATTTCTATATCTATTCTCAGGTTTCAAGCGTATAAGTATCCCCCTCGAGATAAAAACTCTGACCTGGCTCTCATGAAAATGGGCTGGCTATTTCAGAAGAGAGTAGTTTTATCCCGTTATCGAATACGAGGGTGTTCGAATGAAGTACTCAATCGACAAGGAGTATGAATGAAGAAGAAGTTAGTCGCAGCATCACTCGCTGCAGGACTTGTTCTCTCACTCGGCGGTGCGTCTGCTGCGTCAGCGCATGACCGTATGGGAAATAAAGGACAAGGACTCGCAACTATTTTGAATGGTCTTGTTTCAAAGGGAACTTTGACACAGTCCCAAGTAGATGCGATTACTAAAGCGCTCGAGGATGCACGAGGCAAGATGGATGCATTTCGCGATGCACAACGTGCCGCTCATCTCAAAGTGATCACAGATACATTGGGAATTGATGCTGCAACACTCAAGTCTCGTCTTGATGCTGGAGATTCACTTGCAACGATTGCGGGAGCAAAGAAAGATGCTCTGATCACTGCTCTTGTTGCTTTTGAAAATAAGCAGATCGATGATGCTGTAGCCGCAGGAAAATTGACTGCTGCTCAAGCAACAACAATGAAGAGCAAAGTAAAAGATGGTGTAACCGCAATGGTTGAGCGAACACCAGGTAAGGGTCCTAAGGGATTCGGTGGTCCTATGGGCCACATGGATCCAAAAGGAATGGGCCCGGGCCGTGGCGGTCACTAACCGCAACTAGAAACGATTCTCGTTTCAGCTCTCTCCTCCTAGGTGAAGAACCGCTGGTAGAAATACCAGCGGTTCTCTTTTTTATTTGAGAAAGTAGCCCCGTGAAGATTCATATCGGAAGTGATCATGCCGGCCTTGAATTTAAGAACAGGATTGTTGAGCATTTAAGAGCCCAAGGCCATGAAGTCGAAGATCACGGTCCTCATGTATATGACGCTCTCGATGATTACCCCGTCTTCTGTATTCCAGCCGCTGAAGCGACTGCAAAAGAACCAGGCTCATTTGGAATCGTTTTGGGTGGTTCTGGCAACGGTGAACAGATGGCAGCAAACAAGGTTAAAGGCGTACGCGCGGCATTGGTATGGAGTATTGAAATTGCGAAATTGGCTCGAGAACATAACGATGCAAATGTAATTTCTCTCGGCGGTCGCATGCATGATGAAGAATTCTGTCTCAAACTTGTGGACACATTTCTATCGACGCCATTTTCTGGCGATGAGCGTCATATCCGTAGAATCGGATTAATTTCTCAATATGAGAATAACGGAAAGATTTAACTTCTAACGTATTGAAAATCCGTTACCACGTGCTCTTTGTTCAATCCCTTACCTTCAAACTTAGTTAACGGCCTCCAGCTCGGGCGAGGTATAACACCGCCAGCAAAATCGGTATTTGCCTCAAAGTTTTTCTTTATTTCCTCCGCGTAGGGAAACCAATCAGTTGCGATATTTATCCGTCCACCATGCCGAATTTTCTTTGCCAGAATTTCGATGAAGGATGGTTGAAGAAGTCTTCTCTTGTGTTGCTTACGTTTGGGCCATGGATCAGGAAAGAAAATATGGAAGGCGTCAATGCTATGGTCATTTATATGTTTAGTCAGCACTTCATAAATGTCCGCATTAATAATCTTGAGGTTTCTAACACCCAGGTTCTCAGCTCTGATAATTAATGCACCGAGACCAGGTTTGTGTACTTCTACTGCAACATACGCGCTCTCAGGATTGTTAGCTGCAATTTGTGAAGTTGCTTCGCCCATACCGCTGCCGATTTCGAAAATTACTTCAGTGGGGTTCATTGAGGGGAAAAGTTCTCGAGGTTCGATAATTCCTTGAAGCGGAACTTCAAATCGATTCCAGTGCAGAGCCAAAGCTTCGGCTTGAGCCTTGGTCATCCGATCACCACGGAGCCTGAAGCTGCGAAGTCGAAATTGCTGGCTTGTGAGTTGCTCCATAGTGGCAAAGATTGCCATCTCTGCTTGGATACGCGCATGCCAGGAAACAACATATCGCGCGCCGAAGCGGCCGAACGTTCATCACACTTAACTGTCCAGCACTACGACATCCATCTCGATGTCACCACCGGTGAGGAAACATTTATCGCATCAAGCACGGTGCAGTTCACCTGTAATAAACCTGGATATGACACATTTATTGATGCGGTTGGAAATCGGATCATTTCAGCCACTTTGAATGGCTCACCCGTTGATACTGCAAATTTTGATGGCGAAACTGTTTTTCTTAAGAATCTTCAAGCAGAAAACATTCTCACAATTGTCATTGAAGCGAATTATTCCAAGAGCGGCGAAGGTTTACAACGTTCGGTGGATCCTGCAGATAATGAGGTCTATCTCTATTCTCAAGGTGAGACTGCCTTTATCAGAAATATGTATCCATGCTTTGACCAACCAGATCTCAAGGCAACATTCGCTATCTCTGCGACCGCCCCAGCTCACTGGCAAGTAATTTCTAATAATCCAGTCAAGAGCGTCGCCGAATTAGGCGATAAGAAGAAATGGGAATTCACAACTACGAAAGTAATGCCAACCTACATCACTGCTCTCGTTGCTGGTCCGTACGCATTTGTCTCTGATGAGTACAAAGGCAAGAAGACGATTCCGATGAGCATCTATTGTCGAAAGTCGCTATTCCAGCATCTTGATCCTGAAGAAATTTTCTTAGTTACAAAACAAGGATTCGGATATTTCGAAGAGGTATTCGGTTTGGCTTATCCATTTGAAAAATACGATCAAATAGCAGTCGTCGACTTCAACTGGGGCGCTATGGAAAACGCTGGCGCAGTTACATTCCGCGAAGAGCTCTTAGTTTTTCGCTCGAAAGTCACAGAGCGCATGTACAACGCCCGGGCCAACACAATCTTGCACGAAATGGCGCATATGTGGTTCGGCGACATGGTGACGATGAAGTGGTGGGACGATCTCTGGCTCAATGAGTCTTTCGCCGAATGGTCTTCGTACTTAGCACTCGTCGAAGCGACTCGATTTAAGAACTCATGGGCTGGATTTAACGCAGAGAGAAAGAATTGGGCTTACCGCCAAGACCAACTCTCCTCTACACACCCCATCGCTTCCGACATGATTGATATCGATACCGTTAAAGCGAATTTTGATGGAATCACATACGCAAAAGGCGCTTCCGTCCTACAACAACTCGTAGCGCACGTCGGGCGGGAAAACTTTATTTCCGGCCTCCAAAAGTATTTCGCGAAGCATGCTTTTAAGAATACAACTCTGCAAGATCTCTTATCTGAACTTGAAGCAACGAGTGGTCGTGATTTAACTCCGTGGGTATCAACCTGGTTACAGACTGCTGGCGTAAATACTCTTCGTCCAGTTATTGAATTAGATGGCGATATCTATCGCTCCATTTCTGTCTCTCAAGACGCCCCTTCTATGCCTCAAGGCTCCCAGGAACTTCGCCCTCATCGTCTTGCGGTCGGACTTTTTGATTTGAAAGAAGGCGTATTAGCTCGCAGAAAATCCGTCGAGCTTGATGTTTCTGGAAAACTGACAAAAGTTGATGGCCTCACAGGAGAAAAGGTTGCTGACTTACTTCTCATCAACGATAACGATCTTTCTTACGGAAAAATTCGATTCGACGAACGATCCATCGCAACTCTCAAAAGCCATCTCGGCAAACTGAATGATAGTTTGGCACGGGCACTCTGTTGGGGTGCGGCCTGGGACATGCTCCGCGATGCGGAGATCTCAGCTACTGATTTCATTGATATCGCAATAGCCGGATTACCCGGTGAGGATGACATCACAACAGTTACGGCGCTGGGTAATCAACTCATCACTGCCGTTGAAATATATGCGGCTGACAAGAATCGAGATTTGCTTCGTGAGAAAGTCGCAGCCACTTTGTCTTCACTCCTTGATAAAGCCGAATCCGGAAGCGGGCACCAACTTCAATTTGCACGAACATTTGCTTCCTTGGCTCACAACTCTTCCCAGACTGCGCGTATTCGCGAATTACTCGAAGGAAAATTGTCAGGACTTGTCGTCGATGCAGATCTTCGCTGGCACTTACTTCTCTCACTAGTCGAACGCGGCGCGGCCACACAAGATGAAGTAGATGCGGAACGTCAGCGCGATAACACCCTTACTGGCCAATTAGCGCACGAGCGATGCACTGCTGCATTCCCTACCAAAGAGGCTAAAGAGGCAGCGTTTAAGCGCGCCACTGAAGATGAGAGCATTTCAAATTGGTCTCGCCTCTCGGCAATTCAAGGCTTCTCTCGTCCGCTGCACCGTCACTTACATGAGGCGTTTATTGATCGTTACTTTGCTTTGATTTTGAACACTTACAACACCACGTCATATGAAGTATCAACCAGCATCATTGATCTGCTCTACCCATCGTATGTAATTTCGCAATCAACGCTGGATAAGACAAATGCATGGCTTAGTGGAGTTGGTAAAGATGGCCACCCCACGTTACGCAGGCACGTGATTGAAGCGAAGGATGCTTTGGAGAGAGCCCTGAAAGTGAGAGCTCAGGAGAAGTAATTACTCGTTAATTCGAGTAAAGAGATCTTGCTTGACGCGATTCTTCTTTGCTTTCTTAACGTTTTCTTGGGCCACGACAGCTATCCAGATAAATAGAACTATCGAAACTGGCGCAACAAAGAACCAGATAAATCCCTCAAGAAACCCAAGTGGCTCGCCAGGAAGTGATCCATCTTCATTGAGCGCTAAACGAATCGCGTTTTCAGAGAACATGCGCGAAGTTTAGGCAGTTGCGCCAACAACTCCAAATGGAGCGAGGTAAGGGACCCAACGATCTTCGGCGCGACCGGTTCCAAGAATTCGCCATGCTGCACCAACTGGTTCACGCGGAAGTGAGCGAAGTCTCCAGCCAAGTTCTTTTAAAGTTTTATCCGCTTTGACGTGATTGCATCGATGGCAGGCGCTCACCACGTTATCCCACGAGTGATCTCCCCCACGACTTCGTGGAACTACATGATCAATTGATGTTGCAGTTGCAGTGCAATAAACGCAACGACCGCCATCGCGAGCAAATATTGCTCGCCGAGAAAGTGGAACTGTATGGCGATAGGGAATTTTTACAAATTTATGAAGTCGAATTACTGCCGGAAGTTCGAGTGAACCCGATGTGTAGTGAAGCGTAATTCCAGAACGTTCAACCATGGTTGCACGATTGTTGAGAACTAAAATGAGCGCGCGTCTATCAGAAACGACACCTAGTGGCTCGTAGGTGGCGTTTAAAACTAGCGTCCTTCTCGATGAAGTCGTCACCGTCTTAAATCCCCTTTTGTCCGACGCGTGGCTCGCGTCGTGGGGGAAATCCTGCCCGAATCGGAGAGGAATTGTGCGGATATTTGATTAAGTTCTTATAAAGTCTTTCTCAAATGGAGCTGAATATGAGCCTTAATGAGGCGGTGGACTGGTTCCTCGGGGCGCCCCTTCGCATCCTTGTCATTCTGGTCCTAGCCATCGCTCTGCAAAAAATTGCTTCTCGAGGCATCACGCGGATTCTGAGCAAAGTTGCTGAAGCTGATTTCATTCCCGGTGAAAAAACTTCGGTCACGCGACAACGTGAACGTGCTCGCACCGCTTCATCGGTGCTTAATAGTTCCTCGAAAGCGCTCATTGGATTGATAGCTGGTGCAATGATTCTTGGTGAATTAGGAGTTGATCTCGGACCACTTGTCGCATCAGCAGGAGTTGTGGGATTTGCTGTTGGTCTTGGCGCCCAAACAATTGTTCGTGATGTGTTTTCTGGAATCATCATGTTGGTTGAAGACCAATATGGTGTTGGTGACCAAGTAGATGTTCTTGATGTCAAGGGCAAAGTTGAAACAGTTGGGTTACGAATTACTACCATTCGCGACCGTCAAGGGACTCTGTGGTATCTAAGAAATGGTGAAATATTAAAAGTAGGAAATAAGTCTCAAAAAGCGCGCGGCTGATTCACCATTGAGTGTGCAGCCATTTCAAGATAATTCCACAACTCATCTTTAAGCTCCGGCTTCATTACAAGTTCATCTACTGCTGACTTCATATGAGTAAGCCATACATCTCGTTCAACTTCGCTGATGTGAAAAGGAGCATGTCGCATCCGAAGTCGGGGGTGGCCTCTCTCTTCTGAGTACGTCTTAGGCCCTCCCCAATATTGTTCGAGAAACATCAATAGCCTGCGAGCAGCGCCTTTGAAATCTCCATCGGGATACATTGGCCTCAAGACGGGATCCACGGCTACTCGCGCATAGAAATGAGAAACCAGCTGTTCGAATGTATCTCGCCCACCCATTTGTTCGTACAAACTCGCTGTTTCTGACATGTTTTGCGCTACTTTTTTTGAATCTTGATTGACCAAAGTCCTAATAGAGCAACGGGAATCGCTGCAAATGCGCATAACCAGCCATAAGACAAAGTGCCGATGATGACACCTGCAAGCGCTCCACCACCTGCACCCGAAAGATTCATCACTAAATCACTTGCGCCTTGCGAAGATGTCTTCATTTCTGGAATTACAGATTCAGTCAAAAATGCCGAGCCCGCAATAAGAGTGCATGACCAACCCAATCCAAGTAAGAACAACCCAATTCCAAGTGTTACTGCGTCATCTGCTGCAGCAAAACCAGAGACAACTGATGAAGCAAGTAATGTCATCGCACCGATTTGGATGACGCGCACTCGGCCAAGTCGGTCGCTAAGGGCTCCAACAACTGGTGAAAACGCATACATACCAAGAACGTGAACACTTATGACTAGACCAATAATTGTCAAAGTTACGTCGACATGCGCCATGTGCACTGGAGTCATCACCATAATTGAGACCATCGCAATATGGCCAATTGCGATGGATAAAATTGCAAAGAGCGCTTGTGGATTTGAACGAATATGAGTGAGCGCCTCTCGAGTTGCTTTCTTTGGCTGAGAGATATTTCCCGCTTGTTGCGCTGCCGTTAAGAATGGATCAGGTCTTAGGAAGAGTTGGATGACAATAATCGCAAGTGAAAGAGTCACAGCTGAAACAACATATGGACCAGTAAGTCTAGGTAAACCGAGTTGGTCAGCAAGATTTCCGGCAGGTGCCATGAGGTTTGGCCCCGTCACTGCGCCGACTGTTGATCCCCACACAACAAAAGAAAGTTGTTTTGCTCGGGTTTCATTTGTTGCTAAATCAACTGCGGCAAAACGCGCTTGGTAACCCGCGGCCGATGCAGCGCCCACAAGAAATGTACCCATCAGCATCAAAACAATGTTCTTCTGACTCCCACCAATAATTGCGAAAATCGAGCCAATGACGCCGGCAATAAAGCCCGTCGATAGAGCCAAGCGTCGTCCGCCGCGCGCAGTCAAACGTGCAAGTGGAAGTGCGAGAGCAGCAGCTCCGAGAACCGATGATGTCTGTGCTAAACCGGCAAGCGTTTCTGATTCAGTAATGGAGGCAACGAGCAAAGAACCAGCTGCAACAGTTCCAGCAACTCCTACACCATTGAGAACTTGCGCCGCAGCTAAGACCTTGACGGTCTTTTCTTGAAGCGCAGTGTTGGGCATTTATTTCTCTCGTAGCCAAACAGCTGTATCAGTAGGAAGCGTGCGACCTTGGAGCGGGCCACTTGCAACAAGGACTTCCGATCCTTCAGGAAGTTCGAAATCTGCTCCAAAATTGATGTAGCACGCAAAGTTTCCTGGACGTGAGAATGCAACTACATCAATGCGTGCATTAATCCATTCCATCGGTCCATCACCAAGTCCAGATTCACCTTTGCGAACTGCGAGAGCTCTGCGGTAAACATTGAGCGTTGATTGTGGATCATTTTCTTGTGATTCTGCCGAATAGTGACCCCACCATGAACTTGCAGGTAACCAAGCCTCTTCAGGTTTCAAATTTTCATTTGAAGAAAATCCAAATGCACCATTAGTAGAACTCTTCCATGGAATCGGCACTCGACAACCATCACGTCCGCGATCTTTATAACCACTCATTTTCCAGCGTGGATCGGTAAGACGACTTTCTGGAATATCACGAACTTCGGGAACGCCAAGTTCTTCACCTTGGTATAGATATGTTCCTCCTGGAAGTGCAAGCGCCATCAATGTCGCGCTTTTAGCGCGAAGTGTTCCGCGCGCAATATTAAGTTTCGCCGGGTCACCTTGGCGTGACCATGTCGTATCACCGTGGTTTGTTAGCCCCAAATCAAGGCGATCTACCGAACGAACGACGTCATGGTTATTAAATACCCACGAAGTTGGTGCGCCGACTTCGGCTAAAGCTGAGATGGAATTGTTGATTTTCTTCCTAATTTCTTCCGGTTTCCAAAGCGTTGTGAGCATCTCAAAGTTGAAAGAATTCTGTAGTTCGTCTGCACGAACATAACGCGCGATACGAGAAGCTGGACTTACCCACGCCTCAGCAACAGCCATGCGGTCGCCAGGATATGAATCAAGAATCTTGCGCCAACGCCGATAGATGTCATGCACGCCTTCTTGATCCCAGAAAGGTTTATGTTCTGGACTTAACATCCGTGTCAGGTTGTTTTTCCCAAATAACTTGGAGACCCAACTTTCGCGAATATCAGGCAGGCCTTTTTCCTTGAACATGCCGTGTGCGACATCAATTCGGAATCCATCGACTCCTTTATCAAGCCAGAATCTAAGTACATCTTCAAAATGATTTTGAACTTCAGGATTTTCCCAATTCACATCGGGTTGTTCGACAGCGAATAAATGTAAGTACCACTGCCCCAAGCTTCCATCTGCTTCGGTTACGCGATGCCAAGCGGGGCCACCAAAGACTGCCTGCCAATTATTTGGCGGCAAATCACCGTTGGGACCTTTTCCATCACGGAATATGTAACGATTTCTTTCAGGTGAACCAGGCTTTGCTTTAAGAGCGGCTTGAAACCAGACATGTTGATCAGACGTGTGGTTGGGAACAATATCGATAATTACTTTGATTCCATGTGAGTGCGCATCATCAATCAATTTCTGGGCATCATCAAGATTTCCATAATCGGGCTCGATATTCATGTAATCAGATACGTCATACCCATGATCATTCTGGGGTGACGGATACCAGGGTGTAATCCAAATTGCATCAACGCCAAGTTTTTTGAGATACAAAAGTTTCGAACGAATACCTTCGACATCACCGATGCCATCTCCATTGCTGTCGGCAAAAGAGCGGATGTAAATCTGATAGGTGACAGCATCGCGCCACCAAGGACGCACACCACGTGGGGCTAACTTCGAGCTCACTTCTTCTCCTCTAGATATTGCTGTAAGAACGCGCGTTCCTCATCATTGAGGGGGCGCGATTTTGCAACGCTTTCATCAACTGCAACCTGGACAGTCTTAACTCGAGCACAGAGCGTCTCCTTATTTACAATCTCATAAATCATTGTGAATGAAGAATTTCCAATCGACTCAACCCACAGAGCAACATCAACATATATTCCACCTTCAAAAATCGGCGCTAAGAAATCAACATCGGCATGGGCAACGACCATCTCCAAGATTCCTGGCCGATTGTTTTTCTGTGAGGGTTGAACAAAGGACCATTCAAAACGAGCTTCTTGGGCAAAAGTTAAGTACTTCGCATTATTGACATGACCCATCGCATCTAAATCATCCCAACGAACAAATGCTTTATGGTGATACTTCATCGAGTTAATTTCCGATATGTGACTCGATGGGGCCTTGCCGCTTCTGGGCCGAGGCGATCGATCTTGTTTTTCTCATAAGATTCAAAGTTTCCTTCGAACCAGAACCATTGTGAATCGCCTTCATAAGCCAAGATATGTGTGGCTACGCGATCGAGGAACCAACGATCGTGAGAAATCACCACGGCACAACCGGGAAAATCAAGGAGAGCATTTTCTAGCGAACCTAAAGTCTCGACATCGAGATCATTTGTGGGCTCATCAAGAAGTAAAAGGTTTCCACCCATCTTCAAAGTCAGAGCTAAGTTCAAACGATTTCGCTCACCGCCAGATAAAACACCAGCAGGTTTCTGTTGGTCTGGTCCTTTAAAACCAAAGGCCGAGACATAAGCGCGGCTCGGCATTTCGACTGCGCCAACTTTCATGAAATCTAGCCCGTCAGATACAACTTCCCAGAGCGATTTCTTGGGATCGATTCCACCACGTGACTGATCAACATAAGAAGTTTTTACCGTCTCTCCAACTTTGATTGACCCGGAATCTGGTTTCTCAAGTCCCAAAATCATCTTAAACAACGTTGTCTTTCCAGCTCCGTTAGGACCGATCACGCCAACGATTCCATTTCGAGGAAGTGTGAAAGAAAGGTTGTCGATTAAAAGCCTCTCGCCAAATCCTTTACTGAGATTCTCAACTTCAACCACGATATTGCCTAGGCGAGGACCCATAGGAATCTGAATCTCTTCGAAATCTAGCTTGCGAGCCTTCTCAGCTTCGGCTGCCATCTCTTCATATCGCGCCAAACGAGCCTTTGATTTAGCTTGTCGGCCTTTAGCATTTTGACGTACCCAATCTAATTCTTCTGCAAGTCGCTTAGCGCGCTTGGCATCCTTCTGGCCTTCTACTTTGAGACGAGCTGCCTTGGTTTCCAAATATGTGGAGTAATTTCCTTCATAGGGATAAGCGCGACCGCGATCTAGTTCGAGAATCCATTGCGCCACGTTGTCCAAGAAATATCTATCGTGGGTAATTGCAACCACAGTACCTTCGTATTTCGATAAGAATTGTTCGAGCCATAAAACTGATTCGGCATCTAAATGGTTGGTTGGCTCATCAAGAAGGAGTAAATCTGGCTTTTGTAGTAATAACTTGCAGAGCGCAACACGACGTCGCTCGCCACCAGAGAGCACTTTTACATCTGCATCAGGAGGTGGGCAACGTAACGCATCCATTGCTTGTTCTAGTTGTGAATCAAGATCCCATGCGTTGAGATGATCTAATTTTTCTTGAAGTGTTCCCATCTCCGCCAATAACTTGTCGTAGTCGGCATCGGGATTAGCCATCTCTTCAGAAACTTGATTGAAGCGAGCTAGAAGCGCCATCGTTTCAGCAACACCTTCTTGAACGTTTTCCAGAACATTTTTCTCTTCATTTAAAGGTGGTTC
>AACY020561403.1_pt1 | contig 11875 bp, 15 predicted proteins | sample 267378 | NCBI WGS metagenome assembly AACY02 (sample SAMN02954345, study PRJNA13694) | marine metagenome | biome: aquatic; feature: ocean; material: water; isolation source: isolated as part of a large dataset composed predominantly from surface... | reverse complement strand
CCCCCGACCCTCCAGCCTAAAGGTCTGAAAAGTGGCATCAGCACGGGATAAGCGACGAGCCGCCGTAGAAGCCGCGATGGTGGGGGGTGTTCTGCCCGAAGCCGACGCCCGCGAGCTGGCCGACCGCTTCGGCGTCAGCGTCCGCACTATTGCGCATGACGTAGCATTCCACCGCAAGGCGAGCGGCGGCGCGTCGGTCCACGTCTTGCCGAAGCCGGCCCGACAGGAGCCCGCAGAGCCTACCAAGTGGGATGGGATGGCGCTGAGCGACCTGTCGCACGTCGACCTGCTGCGGTGGGCGATCGACAAGGCGCAGCGGGCAGTCGAGTCCGCCGACCCGACCTCGACGGCCTACACCCAGGCCCTCCGCGAGATCCGCGCGTGCGGCATGGAGCTCCGCGACGCGCGCAAGGAGGCCGGGCAGAACAATGACGAGCGGAGCATCGCCGACATTGAGGCCGCGCTCCAGGCGGCAGCGGATCGGCTGCCGGCGAACCTGCGAAAGAAGCTGCTGGGGTGACTTCCCGGGCAGACATGCTCGCTCTCCTCCGTGTGCTCGAGGATGCAGCCGATGCGGCCGAGGCGGACCCTTGCCGCTACTTCGACTGGCTACCGGGTCAGGATGCCTACTTGCGGTGCGGCAGCCGGGCGGCGATCTACCGGACCTGCAATCAGGCGATGGGAAAGACTACTGTCGGGCTGTACGATGTCCACTTGCGGTGCATCGGCGACCACCCGTACACGCCGCTCGACGTGCCTGACCCGCCGGTAGAGTGGTGGATCGTGTGCGCGAGTTGGCCCCAGTCGCTCGCAATCCAACAGAAGTTCTACGACATCGCCGGCTCTCGGTTGAAGCACGGCCCCCCGGACCCGAAGAACGGCTACGACCGGAACCGGCCGCTTGCGTTGTACGACAACGGATCGATCGTCCGATTCAAGACGACCGGCCAGAAGGCGCTTGACTTGGCGGGCGCGACCATCACGGGCGGGATCCTGTTCGACGAGCCGCCGAAGGATCCAAGCGCGTTTGAAGAAGCCCGGAAGCGACTGACCCGGACACAGGGTCTGCTACGCCTGACGATGACCCCGATCGGCGCACCGGTGGACTGGCTACGCGATCTCGTCGAAGCCGGGCAGATCACAGACATCCACTACCGGTTGACCCCCGAGAACCTTATCCCAGTCGGGTGCGACGGGCCGATGACGCTGCCTGACGGGACTCCGATGGACCAGGCGTGGATCGACGACTTCATCGCGCACACGTTGCCGCATGAGGTCCCGGTCCGCTGTCACGGCGAGTGGGAGACGCGGGTGATCGGCAACGTGTTTCGGGCGTTCGACCCGAGCGTGCATGTCACCGACTACCTACCGGGCGGTGAGGTCGACATTCAGATCGGCATTGACTACGGCACCAAGGTTGGAAAGCAGGTTGCGCTGCTCGTCGCTATCAAGAGTGACGGCCAGCGCGAATCCGTGCACGTCCTTGACGAGTCGGTGGCGGACGAGAACAGCACGAACGAGGACGACGCCCGCGCGATTCTGTCGATGCTCGCGCGACACGGGCTGCAGTGGAAGGACGTAGCAAAGGCGCACGGCGACCGCATCCACATGTCCGGCCACGTGCAAAAGAAGTCGAATCAGGACCTTATGCGCGAGCTCGCCCGAGAGATGGGCGTCCCTCGCCGCGGCGTGCAGCCCCGGATCCGCACCGTCAAGCGCGGCGCAGGCAAGGCGCGAGGCTCAGTCGACGCCGGCTGTCGGTACATCCACCAACAGATGCTCCGCGAGGGGTCGTTCACGGTGTCGCCGCGGTGCGAGCACCTGATCGCGGCGCTCGAGCGGTGGGATTACCGAGACGACGACTGGAAAGACAAGATCGACGCGCTGCGGTACTGCCTGTGGCCGCAGATTTACAGCAAGCGCGGCAAACGCGGCCCCGCGCCGGAGCTACGCATCGGTTGACGTCTGCCGGAGTTCGCGGTAGCGCGCGAGAACAGTATCTTATAGGATACGAACATGCCTGAGCACGTCGAGTTCGAGCTACGCCCAACCCCGGGCGACCCCTACGAGGCGCGCCGGTGGTCCGAGGGCGACCGCCGGCTACGCATGCTCGAGGGCGTGTGGCGGGACGACCTGCTCCGGCGACGGCAGGACATGGTGGGCGCGGTCCGGTCGGATGCGTGGGGCGATCCCTCGCTCTCGATAAACGTGTTCCGCGGCATCGTGCAAGAGCTGGCGGTGCTCTACGATCGCGAGCCCGAGATCAGCCACGACCCGCCCGCCGGAACGGACATCGAGCCGTTCGACACCGACGGTTTGGCAAACGCGATTCGGCTCGCCGGGCTCTGGCCGATGATGCAGCGCGTGCAGCGCCTCTGTCTCGGTCTGCGGGAGATGTTCGTCCGGGTCCATGTCGACGAGCGGGGCCGGCTTCGCTACCGGCCGGTCCCGCCAAACAGCGTCATCGCAGCGTCGTTCCTTGACGACCCAAGCCGCCCGGTCATGATCAAGGAGCTGCGCAAGCGGACGCACCCGGAGACCGGCCGCCCGATCTGGACGATCGACTACCTCGACGTGTCCGACCCGGACGCGCCGGTCTACCGGGTCCACAAGGCGGACACGGGCGTCACGCTCGGCGAAGACCTGTCGCCGCTGTTCCTCGCGACCGCGGACAACCCATCGGGCGACTTCTCGGGCGATGCGTACCCCTACCGACGCCGCCCGCTCGTCAACGACGCAGGCGAAGTACTCGACCTCGGGCGTCCGGTTCTGCCCTACGTGCTGTACCACGCCGAGCACAGCGGCGATCGGCTGTTCGACCCGTTCGATTGGATTGAGCTGGTGGAGGCGTCGCTCGACCTTGCCGTGCTCCAACAGATGCTAATCCACTCGTACAAGGATGCGAGCTGGCCGCAGCGTTGGATTGCCAACCTTCGCCCCGCGGGCGCCTCGGTCATCGACACTCCGCAGGACTCGCGGCGCATGCAGGTCGTATCGGACCCGGCGACGATCCTGATGCTGGAGACGCCGACCGACCTGGAGGACAACGTCGGGCAGCCGATGGTCGGCCAGTTCCAGGCCGGCGCGGACGTCACCAAGCTTGAAGAAACGCTCGCCAACATGATCGCCCGGGTCGCCCAGGATGCGGGCGTACCCCCCTCCGACGTCCAGCGCCTCGGCGGCACCGCGCGCAGCGGCGCGGCGATCAGCCTCACGAACGAGGGCAAACGCAAAGCCCAGCGCAAGTACCGCAACGCATTCAAGGCGGGGGACGAGCAGTTGGTCGCCCTGTCCGCGATCCTACTTAACCGCGCGACCGGCTCCCGATTCCCCGAGGGCGGGTACATCGTCCACCACCGGGAGATCCCACTCAGCCCGGAGGAGCTGAAGGCTCGCCGAGAGCATCACCTGGAGCTGTACCAAGCCGGGCTAATCACCCGCACGCGCGCGATCATGGAAATCTTTCCCGGCACCACCAGGCGCGAAGCCGAGGCCGGCGGCGACACCGACACCGCGGACGCGGTCGAGGAGCTGGCCGAGGCGCTGGAGATGATGCAGGGCGACCCCGAGTCGGTCGACCTCGACGCGCTCCGAGAGGCGCTCGCCGAGGCGATGACGGCACTGCGGGGCGAGTAGTGCCGCTCAAGCCACCCCAGTCCGCCGCGGACGCCGCACGACGTGCGCTCGACATCCGACGCGAGAAGCCGCCGAGCCAGCGAGGCATGACGCCGGTAGGGATTCGCCGCGCATCGCAGATCGCGAATCGGCAGAACCTAAGCATCGACACCGTGCAGAGGATGGCGGGCTATTTCTCGCGGCACCTCGTCGACAAGCGCGGCTCGACCTGGAGCGAGCAGGGCAAGGGCTGGCAGGCGTGGCACGGCTGGGGCGGCGACGCCGGAGCCCGGTGGGCGCTGTCCGTCCTGCGCCGAGAGGCCCCGGAATGGTATGACCGCTTTGCGCAGGGCAAGCGGAACCAAGCATTGATTCGGCACCTGCGCCGATAGGAGAGCAGCATGAGCGACGAAACCTCGACCTCCTCGACCGCTCCGGCCCCGCAGCCGGCCCCCGCAACCTCGCCCGCCCCAGCGCCAGCGCCGGCGGCCGACGACAAGCGCGTGCCCTACGACCGTTTCCAGTCGGTCGTCTCCGCGCGAAACGACCTCGCAGCACAGCTCGAGGCGGCCCGTGCCGAGATCCAGAGCCTGTCCGAGCGCGCGGCGACGGTCGACACCGTCGCGCAGCAGGCGCAGGAGTGGCAGAGCAAGTACCAGCAGGCCGAGACGCGGTTCCGCCGCTTCCAGGCCGTCGCCTCGTCCGCGGGCGTGACCGATGCCGAGACGATCGAGCTGTTCGAGTTCCGGTACGGCAAGCTACCCCCGGACGACCGCCCGGACTTCGGCGAGTGGGTCAAGGCGCAGGCGAGCAACCCCGCCGAGGCCGACCCGATCCTCCGTCCGTTTTTGCCCGGCAACGCGCCGGCCCCCGCGCCCGCCCCGCAGCAGGCCCGCCCGCAGCCGCCCGTGAACGGCGGGGCGCAGCAGACCCCGCCGGCTCCCGCCGAGGTCACGCCTGGCATGATCAGCCAGATGTCTCCAGAGCAGTACAAGGCATGGAAGAAGGCGCGCAAAGCAGCGAACGGCGGCCGGCTGTTCTGATCGCTTGACACTCCGTATCGGTTTCGATACGCTGTGCGCACATAGCCCCGGGTCGCTCCCGTAAAACGCGCAAGGGCGGACGAGAAACCCCACCCCTGCCGTTCTACGGGAGATCCCGACATGGCCAACGATCCGATCTACTACTCCGCGTCCGGCGACATCCGCGCGACCGAGGCTCTGCACCAGGAGATCCAGCTCCTGCTCGCCGACCGCGCGTCCCTCCGCGGCCACCCCGCGATTCTGCAGTTCGGCGACCTCGCCGGCTCCGGCTCCACCGTCCGCTCGGTGCCGTTCTTCGGCCTCGACGGATACGACGAGATGGCGGCCGTGGCCGAAAACGCGAGCGTCTCGCGGACCGACCCGACCGACGCCAGCGCCGACATCACGATCGCGCGCCAGGCTCTTCGCTACTCGATCAGCGATTTGAACAACATGGTGGACTCGGTCGGGCTCAACGTCGAGCGCCTGGCCGCGAGCATGGTCGGCGCCGCCGAGATGCGGTTCACCAGCATGATCTGCGGCGTGCTCGACGACTTCACGTCCACCGTCGGCTCCACCGGCGTCGACCTCGACGTCGACGACTTCTACGACGCGATCTACACGCTGGAGGAGGCCAACGCGAACGGCCCGTTTACCGCGGTCCTGCACCCGGTCCAGGTGACCGACCTGCAGAACTCCTTGCGCGCCGAGGGCGGCGCGGTGCAATACAAGCCCGCAACGCAGGACATGCTCGAAGCCAAGGGCCAGGGCTTCATCGGCCAGTTCGCCGGCGTCGACATCTACAAGTCGAGCAAGGTCCCGACCGCCAACACCGCCGCCGACCGCGCGGGCGCTATGTTTGCTCGCGGCGCGGTGGGCTTCGCCGAGGGCACCCCGCGCCCGATGGCGATGTTCGGCGGCCAGCTCGTCCTCGCTGCCGGTACGCCCATCCTGGTCGAGTTCGACCGCACCCCCGAGGGCGCGCTGACGGACATCGTCGGCAGCTACTACGTTGGCGTGCAGAAGCTCCAGGACGCGCTCGGCGTGAGCATCATCACCGACGCCTGAGGTCCTCGGGGCGGGCGGCGAGGCTTGCACCCGCTGTTCTCCTGCTCGCCCCGTCGACCCGCCCCAATACCCACGACCCCAGCCGGAGAACAGCACAATGGCCGTCACCCTCGCCCGACAGGGCACCGGATCGCGAGCGGTCGCGACTCCGTCCATCCAGACGACGCTACCCAACCTACCCGCAACGCCGAACTTCATCTACCGATACAACCCGGCGCGGTGGCAGTTCGTCAAGGTCGGCGACGACTACCGACTCCTCCCGCTACTCGGCAAGGTGGTCATCGAGCCAGGTGTCGGCGGCGTCGACAAGCGCGGCGACTACACCCGCGCAGTCGCAAAGGGAATGCAGGACGGCTGGGTTGTCATCCCGCAGAACTTGTGCCCGCCCGAGATGACGCCCGACGGCCAGCCCGGGTACGTCCGCGCCACCGACAGCCGGCACGGCACCCACCACCACGACGCATTTGTCACGATCGGCAGCGTTGGCCCGCGGGCCAAGACGACGCCGAACATGACCGCCTACTACGGGTGGCTGTCGTGGCTCGTCGATGAGGGCCACATCCCGCAGCCTGACCCGATGGTCATGGAAGTGCTCGTCGACAAGGCCGCCAAGAACCTCGAGCGCAAGATCGGCGCGGCCGGATCCAACCAGCGCGCGGCCGGTGCGCTCGTCCCGAAGCTGGCGACCTTCGACGCGATGATCAAGCTCGCCGAGGAGATGGGCGCGGACATCAGCCCGGCCGCGTCGGCCCTCATCACTGAGGGCCGCAAGAAGATCGACGAGCTCGCCGAGCCGACCACCCGCAGCAAGCGGGGCAAGGCATGAGCGGCGAAATCCCCAAGACCCGCGACGCCCGCGACCGGTTCGAGAAGCGCTTGCGCGAGCAGGGCTACTCCAGCAAGGACGCCCGCGACAAGGCGATCAAGCACGCGGTCCGCTCGGACCGCCGACAGCGCGAACAGGGCAAGTAGCCCCCCCACCATAGCCGCCGGCCCTGGCCGGTATCGGAGTACCCGATGGCCCGTGTCTCGAAATTCGCCCAGCGACTGCGGAAGGCAACCGCCGCCGTCGGCTTCGGCGTCCGTAGCAGCGCCACCCAGGACGACGCCGACGTGCCGACCATCACCAGCGGCAGCGGCACCCCGTCCGCCGCCGAGGTCGACGGCTCGCTGTACCTGCGGACCAACGGTGAGATCTACAACCGGAGCGGGAGCGCATGGGAGCGCATGGGCGCGGCCGATGTCGCCGACCCGGGCGACGCCGGCGCGATCCCGGTCACGCAGTCCGCCTCGGTCGCGCTGACGACGGCCGGCGCGGAGACCCGGACGATCGCGATCCCGACCTTCATCGGCCAGCGGCTCAACGTCTGCCTCGACACCGACGGCGGCGACGCGGTCGTGACGGTCGCGCAGCCGGTCAACCAGGCCGGAAACAACACCCTGACGTTCGCCGACGCGGGCGATCACATCAGCCTCGAAGCCATCACGGTCGGCGGCGCGCTGCGGTGGCGCGTGCTCGCTAACGACGGCGTCGCGCTGTCGACGGTCTGATGCCGTACCGGGTCACCAGCACCGCGGCCCCGCTGCTGTTCGTCCACACGCCGAAGACCGGCGGAACGTGGGTGCGCACGCGGCTGGGGCAGCGGTACGGTCGACCCGAGAAGGTCGGGCGCCCGCACGGGCATGTCCGGGCGGTTCCGCTGCACATGCGGGACCGGTCGCTCACCTTCGGTTGCGTCCGCGACCCGTGGACGTGGTACGCAAGCCTGTGGGGCCATGCGATGACCCTCGGCGACGAGGGCCGCCACATGTGCGCACTGTGGGGCGAGGGCTCGACAGAATTCCGCCACGTCCTCTACGGTATGACGCACCCCGGCCGGCTGGAGAAGCACCCGCGGCCGTTTCTCGTCGCACAGCATGAGGGTGGGTGGCCTCGCGACCCGTCCGCGCCGGTGTGGTCTGAGGCGCTGCGGTACTGGTACAGGCACAACCCGACCGAGGGCAGCGGGTGGGCTGTGGACGCGCTCATCAGCACGCACGCGCTGCCAGATGCGCTGGAATCCCTGACGGGCGACCAGCACGACCCCGCGCCCGTCAACACAGCGGCACACACTCGGTCTCCGAGCACCGGCCTCGACATGTACGACGACGAAATGCTCGGTTGGGTCGCCGAGGCAGACGCCGACGGCATCGCCTGCCTCGGCGCGGCCCCCGGCAAGCTCGCCCAGCGCGTGTACTGGCTCAGCGACAGGTGGACTGCATGAGCGCGACCCTCTACACGGTCCGGTGGCAGCTCCCGACGTCCATCGTCCGCGGGCAGGACACGACGATAACCGCCCCGCTCTACCGAGACGGCGCACTCGTCGCCCCGACGGCCGGCACGGTCACGGTGTACGACCGGGCGGGCGCCGCGGTTGCCTCGCCGAGCGTATCGATTGTGTCCAGCGTCGCGACAGCCACCGTAACGGGCGCTACGACGGCCACCCTCGAGCCGGAGGACGGCTGGCGGGTAGAGTGGTCCCTCACGGTCACGGGCGAGCCTGACGACGTCCTGGCGCGCAACGACGCGGGCCTCAACCGCCGCGACCTCTACCCGGTGGTCACCGACGCCGATTTGTTCCGCCGGGCGTCGAGCCTCGATCCGAGCGGCGGCAACCCGCTGACCGCCCGCGCCGACTTTCAGGACTACATCGACGAGGCGTGGATCTCGCTGATGCTCCGCGTCATCGAAGCCGGCAACCGGCCAAACCTCATCATGACGCCGTCCTCACTGCGGGAGGCACACCTTGCGCTGACGCTGGCGCTCATTTTCGAGGACTTCGCCACCCGACTGAACGAGGCATTCAGCGAGCGCGCGGACGGCTACCGGCGGCAGTACGAGAGCGCATACCGGCGGCTGAACTTCCGATACGACACGCACGACACGGGCGAGCAGGACACCGAGGAGGGCCGCCGCAGCGCGACGCCTACGCTATGGCTGCACGGCGGCGGGAGGCGTCGCTATGGCTCTTATTGACTCGTCCACCCTGCGCGACCGCGTGCGGGCCGCTGTGGATGCGGTGGCGGGCACGACCGAGAGCCGGTTTCACCCGGATTTGTTCGCGCACGACGTCGAGCAGCTCATCCACAAGTCGTACGCGGTCGACCTGACCGAGAACCAGGCCGAGACCACCGACGGCCGGCAGTACGCCGCGGCCGGTGCCTACTCCGGCTCAATCCTCCGCGTGCAGGTCGCGTACCGGATCCGCGGCGACGCCACGAACGGCGACATTAGCGCAGCCTACGATCACGAAAAGCTCGTCCGAGCCGCGGTCTACGGCATCTCGCGGGCGTCGATCAACATGCGCTACCAGGCCACCCAGCGCCGCATCGTGGAGGGCGCGCAGAGTCCGTGGCAGCTCTCCGAAATCACCTTCCGCGTCTTTCACCACCTGCCGCTCGCGTAGGAGCAACCAATGGCCGCCAGCACCATCATCAAGCACGACACCGACGGCACGATCCAACTTGCCGACGGCAGTACCACCCCGGTCGTCTTCACCGCGCCGTACACGCAGGGCGACTTCAGCATCACCGGCATCGATGGCCAGGGGCTGCGCGAGGTCGTCGCGTACCAGTCCCGCGGCGTACTGCACAGCATCCGAAGGGCCGCGCGGACGTTCCCAAGCATTTCGTTCTCGGCCATGCTCAGCGACCTGTCGGACGCAACCGACCAGACGCTCTACGACTTCGTCCGCAAGACGGGCAGCTACAACGGCAACACGACGACCTCGACCGCGTCGCAGGAGGTCTACACGCTCGACGTCACGCTGACGATCGAGGGCACGGACCACGGCGACGCCGCGGACCACGAAATCGTCTGTACCGACTGCGCGATCACCTTCGACCTCACCGAGGGCCAGCCGACCGCGATGTCCTTCGCCGGCACGGTCTACGGCACGGTCACCGCGTCCTGAGCACCGACTCACCCAGGAGAACAGCATGAGCCAGAACCTCGAGATCGGCGACGTCCGATGCACCATCGCCCCACCCGCGTCCTACGCAGCGCGGGAGATGGTGCTCGACGCCGGCCCCCAGAACGTCATCCTGGCGACCGCCGCCGCACTCGGGATGAGCTGGCAGGGCGAGGGCAAGCCGTCCGCGACCCTGTCCGGCTGCGGGTACAGCGTCCTCGAGTACGGCGCGGCCGTCTTCGACGAGCTCGCCGCGCGCGGCCTCAATCCGGCGCACATCCGCGCGGCGGGTCTCGCGGCGTGGAACCAGATCGCGCGGCTCCGGCTCGGCGAAGCGGAGGTAGCCGCCGCCACGGATTTCTCCGACGGCGGGGAGGAGTAGATCGACTCGTCCTCGCCATCTGTCGTGAATACGGGCAGCCGGCAAGCTGGTTTTACGCGCTGTCGACGGACGAGCAGGCCACGTACCTCGCCGACCAGCGACTCCGAGCGGAGGAGCAGTCACGACAGGCCCAGCGCGTGAGGTCGAAGCACCGGCAGCACGCGGAGCCAAACCCGCACAAGATTAGCGACTGGTGGACGGAATGAGCAGGGTGCGCGTAGAGTTGGATCCAAACCTCGAGCGCATCCTCGCTCGGGCGACGGGCCGCACTGCGCTTGCTCGCATCGCCCGACGGTTGCAGGCCGAGGCCGAGGAGATGGCCGACCACGCGCGCGAGCAGTGGCCCGTCGGTCGCGACAACACCGGCCGTCCGTCGGTCCGCGAGTCGCGCACGTACAACAGTCGAGATCGGTTCGCGGTCGTCGGCCGAATCACCACCTCTGCGGTGGAGTACCGCGTGCTGAACGACGCGCCGTGGGCGTACAAGATCCGCAGCCGGCAGGTGGTCGAGAGCGAGAGTGAGCGCCAGCGCCGGTTCTTCTGGCCGAACGGTGTCTCGCCCGACGAGCATTGGGCGCGCGCGCAAGTGGGACGCAAGAAGCATGCATGGCGCTGGATCGTGCTGCGCCGAGAGCGCCAGCGCCGCAAGGGGCTCGTCGACGACCTGGCCCGCGACGTCACCCGAGTAGCGGAGGGCCGGTAGATGGCTGCACGCGAAACCGTCGCCCTAAAGTATCGCGCCGACATCGCGGACCTAAAGCGCGAGCTGGCGCAGATCCCGGGCATCTCCGCGAAGGAAGCCCGGAAGATGGCCCGGGAGCTGGAGGTCGGGCTTAAGAAGGCCGAGCGGGCCGCACAACGGGCCGCGCGCAAGAGCAAGCGGTCGTTCCAGGACATGGCACGGACGGCACAGTCCGCCGGCCTCGCCATCGCGGGCGCGGCTACGGCTGTCGTTGCATTTGGTCAACACCTCGCCGACTTGCAAAACGAACTCTCCGACGCAAGCGCCCGCACGGGTATCGCAACTGATACACTCGCCGGCCTGCGCCTCGCCGCGGAGGGCTCTGGGCTCGCGTTTTCGTCGCTGGAGAAGGGCCTCGACCGGCTGCCCAAACAGATGCTCGACGCCGCCAACGGCGTAGGGACGGCCAAAGACGCATTTGCCCGACTCGGCGTCGACGTCACCGACACTGACGGCAACCTCCGCGACGCCAACGACGTATTCGACGAGACGATCGCGGCACTCGGCGGAATCGAGAACGACGCCCTCAAGGCAGCAACGGCCGCCGAAATCTTCGGCCAGAAGGCCGGCCCCGGGTTCATCCAGTCGGGCGCGATCGGCGCGCTGGACGACTACGTGTCTCTGTCCCGCGAGTTCGGCCTCGACACCGGCCCCAAGGCGGCGCAGGCGGCGGCAGACTTCCAGCGAAACGTCGCGCTGCTTAAAGACGTCGGCGCGCGGCAATTCCAGGAGATCGCGAGCGCGATCGGGGGTTCCGACGGAATCGGAACGCTCCTCGACCTCGCGACTGGCGCTATGATTGTGTTCGGCACGATGACCACGCACGTCATCAGCGAATTCTCCGACCGGGTCAGCCGGCTCGTTGACGGTCCTATCCGGGTGATGTCGATGGCGATGCGCGGTGAGTTCACCGAAGCGGCGCGCATCTTCGAGGAGACCGCCGGCACAACCGGGCAGGCGTGGGCGGAATTGGTCGTCACGCCGGCTATGATCGTGCGCGACATCGCGGGCGGGATCGGACTCGCTACGGTCGAGCTCGAGAAGTTCTACGCCACACAAGAGCGGATCCGTAAGGCTCAGCAGGGAGGGCGGCAGA
>AACY020300615.1_pt1 | contig 11876 bp, 7 predicted proteins | sample 267378 | NCBI WGS metagenome assembly AACY02 (sample SAMN02954345, study PRJNA13694) | marine metagenome | biome: aquatic; feature: ocean; material: water; isolation source: isolated as part of a large dataset composed predominantly from surface... | reverse complement strand
CCTGCTGGTGAACGTTGCCCGCGGAAGCGTCGTCGACACCGAAGCCCTTCTGGCCGAGGTGTCCACGGGTCGTCTCCAGGCCGTGGTGGATGTCACCGATCCTGAGCCGCTGCCGGCCGATCATCCGCTGTGGACGGCCCCTGGCGTGCTCATCAGCCCGCATGTCGGCGGCAACACCACCGCTTTCGCGCCGAGGATGCGCCGACTCATCACCGAACAGGTGGAGCGCTGGCGAGGCGGCACGCCCCTGCTGCACATCGTGAGTTAGAGCACGGGTGGTCATTGACGGCCACTTCGGATTGCGCATCAGTGATGTTGCGATGAGTCAGACGAGATTCACCGACGGTTCGCTTCGGATTTGTGGAGGTTGGCTTTCGCCGGTGAAAGCCTAGGGGGGTCTGGTCTACTCAGTCAGTTGGTCTTGGAGGTCGATCGTGCTCCTCTATCCCGTTCCGCCGACTCGTGGTTTCCTCGTGCATCGTTGGCTGATGCTGCTGGTTGGTGTCGTGAGCTTGGCAGTGGTGTTGGCCATGCTGGGACGAGCTCCGGTGGCGAAAGCGGAGCCCGTTCCGGAGCCGGTAGGGACGTCGCAAGCATCCGTGGGGCAGGCTGTTGAGCCTCGTCGGGCGAAGTCATGCAGCCTGGATGGGGCGAAGTCCCGAGACGATCGCGATTGCGTGACGTTGCGTGCGCACAAGGGCAAGCACAAGGGGAAGGGTGACCGGGTTCGCCTGAAAGGCAAAGTCCGTCTCGCTGAGATCCCGATGGCGCGCGGGGGATTGGGGCCGCGGGGCGACTTCGCCTCCTCGAGCCGGATCGTTGTTATTGAGCGGGCCAAAGGCGGAGACCGTTGGACCGATGAGGGCCGGCGATGGAAGCGAGTGGCGACCGTGAAGGCGGCCAAGGACGGGAAGTTCTCGGCGTCGATCCGAATGCGTCACCGAGGTCTTTACACGTTTCGAGCTGTGGTGAGGGATGTGTCCTCGCGTCAGGTTCGTCAGGATTCCTCGGCCACGTCGGATTCCGTCGAGGCTACGGCGGGGGTGCCCGGATACGCGTACGAAATCGCCAATGACTCCAAGCACGACCTGCTTGTCGAGTGCCTGGGCCAGGTCGGGGATGGTGAGGTGAAGGCTACGGAGGGGATTGATTTTCCGGAGAAGACTGGGAAGGCCAGTTGTGTGATGCTCGGGGGGACCGGTTTGAACGGTGGTTTCCGGCTGAAACAGAAGAACCCGATCGTCGGAGCACCGAGCGTGTACAACTTCGTGGGCTACAGCAACGATGGCAATGAGTGCAAGGACATGGCGACTCCGGAGATCAAGGACCGGGACATCATCAAAGTGTCGATCAAGGATGCCGGGTTCTGGGGCTTGGGCTATACGGGGACGATGACCTACCCCGATGGGAGTTCCTGCAACTTCCGGATGCTGACCGACACGCAGGATAAGCTCGCCGGGCAGCCGACCTGGGCGAAGGTGTTGGAAATCGCGATCGGAGTGGTCGTCATCCTCGCGTTGGCCTGGGTCGCTGCGGCGGCGCTTGGTGTGGTTGGCGCTGGAGCCGGAGGTGAAGCCGCAGTAGTGGGTTTCGACGGTGCCGTGGGGTCCATCTCTGATGCAGGTTTCCAGAGAGTCTGGGCATACTCATTCGAGGGTATGGTCGAGGTTGGCGAAGAGTACATGGATATTGTGTGGCTCGCCTGAGCCCGCCATGCCAAGCGCCGCGGTTTGAGCGAGTACCGGCCTTCCCAAGATGTCCGACTCGCCTCATGCCCTAGTCTGAGGATATGACCGACGCCCCCGAAATCAAGCCTCGTAGCCGCGACGTCACCGACGGGCTGGAACGGGCTCCTGCTCGGGGCATGCTCCGCGCGGTCGGGATGACCGACGACGACTTCGTCAAGCCGCAGATCGGCATCGCGTCATCGTGGAATGAGATCACCCCCTGCAACATGTCGCTCGACCGCCTGGCCACGGCCGCCAAGGAGGGCGTGCACGCCGGGGGCGGGTTCCCGATGGAATTCGGCACGATCTCGGTTTCCGATGGCATCTCGATGGGCCACGAGGGAATGCACTTCTCGCTTGTCAGCCGCGAGATCATCGCCGACTCCGTCGAGGCCGTCATGCAGGCCGAGCGACTCGACGGCATGGTGACCTTCGCCGGGTGCGATAAGAGCCTGCCGGGCATGCTCATGGCCTCGGCTCGACTGGACCTGGCCAGCGTCTTCGTCTATGCCGGCTCGATCCTGCCCGGCAACGTGACACTGTCCGATGGCAGCAACCGTGACGTCACCATCATCGATGCATTCGAGGCGGTCGGCGCCTGCTCGCGCGGACTCATGAGTCGCGAGGACGTCGATCGGATCGAGCGGGCGATCTGTCCTGGTGAGGGGGCCTGCGGCGGGATGTACACCGCCAACACGATGGCCAGCATCGCCGAGGTGATGGGCATGTCGCTGCCGGGATCGTCGTCCCCGCCCGCGGTCGACCGCCGTCGAGATGGCTTCGCCCGTCGGTCCGGCGAGGCGGTCGTGGAGTTGATTCGTCAGGGGATCACCACCCGCGACATCATCACGAAGCAGTCGCTGGAGAACGCGATCACGATCCTCATGGCCTTCGGGGGCTCGACCAACGCGGTACTGCACCTGCTCGCGATCGCCCACGAGGCGAACGTCGATCTGCACCTCGAGGACTTCCACCGCATCGGGTCCAAGGTGCCGCTGCTGGCCGACGTGAAGCCCTTCGGGCGTTTCGTCATGAGCGATGTGGACCGTGTGGGTGGTGTTCCCGTGGTGATGCGAGCACTTCTTGACGCCGGCCTGCTGCACGGTGACTGCCTGACCGTCACCGGTCGGACCATCGCCGAGAACCTCGCTGACATCTCACCCCCCGATCCCGATGGCGACATCCTGCGCGCTGCCGCTGATCCTCTGGACACCCACGGCGGCATCACCATCCTGTCCGGCTCCCTGGCACCCGAGGGAGCGGTCGTCAAGAGCGCGGGCGTTCCCGTGGAGTCGTTCGAGGGTTCCGCGCGGGTATTCGAACGCGAGCAGTCGGCGATGGCGGCCCTCGAGGACGGCTCGATCGGTGCCGGAGACGTCGTGGTGATCCGGTACGAAGGGCCCAGGGGTGGCCCGGGGATGCGCGAGATGCTGATGATCACCGGCGCTATCAAGGGTGCCGGCCTAGGCAAGGACGTCCTGTTGATCACCGATGGTCGGTTCTCTGGTGGCACCACCGGTCTGTGCGTGGGCCACGTCGCACCCGAGGCCACCGACGGAGGGCCGATCGGGCTCATCCGCGATGGTGATCGCGTGCGCATCGATATCACCGCTCGCACGCTCGATCTCCTCGTCGATGATGCCGAAATGAAGCGCCGTCGAGCGGAGTTCGCCCCGTTGCCGCCGCGTTACACCCGCGGGGTGCTGGCGAAATACGCCAAGCTCGTGGGTTCGGCCTCCGGTGGCGCGGTCTGCGACTAGCGCCGTGGGGATCGGGGGAGTATCCTGGGGCACATGCAGCGGAGCATCATCGTAGGTAGGCGCGCGGGCTAACCCCGAAGCGTCGCCTCCGGCGAACCCGCGCGCACCCTCCGAGCCCACCCGGGCCGGGGGGTTTCGTGTTGATAGGGCCGATGCGAGACCATGTAGTGAGGTTCTCGCATCGGAACCGACTGGGGAATGAGGATGGCGAGTATGAGCAGCACCACCGGGACCGACACCGGTACCACCAGTTCGGATGGCTCGACCCTCACCGGGGCGCAGAGCCTGATCCGCTCGTTGGAGCACGCGGGGGCCGAGGTCGTCTTCGGCATTCCCGGCGGTGCCATCCTGCCCGCATACGACCCGCTCATGGACTCCTCGATCGTCCGACACATCCTGGTGCGCCACGAGCAGGCCGCGGGGCATGCCGCGGAGGGCTACGCCGCCGCGACCGGACGTGTCGGGGTCTGCATGGCCACATCGGGGCCCGGGGCGACTAACCTGGTCACCCCCATCGCCGATGCCCACATGGATTCGGTCCCCATGGTCGCCATCACCGGCCAGGTGCCGTCGTCGGCGATCGGTACCGATGCCTTCCAGGAGGCCGACATCCGCGGCATCACCATGCCGATCACCAAGCACAATTTCCTCGTCACCGACCCAGCCGAGATCCCGCGAGCGATCGCCGAGGCGTTCCACCTGGCGAGTACCGGACGCCCTGGGCCGGTGCTGGTCGATATCTCCAAGGACGCCCTGCAGGCGACCTCGCAATTCACCTGGCCGGATCGGCTGGATCTGCCCGGCTACCACCCGGTGACGCGTCCGCACGCCAAGCAGGTGCGTGAAGCGGCCCGACTCATGACCGAATCGCGACGTCCGGTCCTCTACGTCGGCGGGGGAGTGATCCGGGCGAATGCCAGCCCCGCACTGATGCGCTTGGCTCAGGTGACCGGATTGCCGGTGGTGACGACGCTGATGGCGCGCGGTGCCTTCCCGGACACGCATCCGCAGCATCTGGGCATGCCTGGAATGCACGGCACCGTCTCGGCGGTCGGGGCGCTGCAGAAGTCCGACCTCATCGTCGCTCTCGGTGCGCGTTTCGACGATCGAGTCACCGGCAAACTCGACACCTTCGCCCCCGATGCGAAGGTCATCCATGTCGACATCGATCCGGCTGAGATCTCGAAGAATCGCTATGCCGATGTGCCCATCGTCGGTGATGTCGGGGAGTTCCTCACCGAACTCGTCGCCGTCATCGAGGAGGAGCAGGCCCAGGGTCGCCAGGGTGACTACGAGGGTTGGTGGGCCACGCTCGATCACTGGCGCCAGACCTATCCGCTCGGCTACGACCTGCCCGACGATGGTTCACTGTCGCCGCAGTTGGTCATCCAGCGCCTCGGCGCGATCGTCGGACCCGATGCGGTCTATGCCGCCGGTGTCGGTCAGCATCAGATGTGGGCTGCGCAGTTCGTCGGGTACGAGAACCCCAGAACCTGGTTGAACTCCGGTGGATTGGGCACGATGGGGTACGCGGTGCCCGCCGCGATGGGGGCCAAGGTGGGGTTGCCGGACACACCGGTGTGGGCAATCGACGGCGACGGCTGCTTCCAGATGACCAACCAGGAGTTGGCGACCTGCAGCATCAATGACATCCCGATCAAGGTCGCACTGATCAACAACTCCAGCCTCGGGATGGTGCGGCAGTGGCAGACGCTGTTCTACAACGAGCGTTACTCGCAGACCGACCTGCACTCGCACCGCTTCCCCGATTTCGTCAAGCTCGCCGAGGCATACGGCTGCTATGGATTGCAGTGCGACAGCCCCGATCAGGTCGACTTGACGATCGAGAAGGCGATGAGCATCGACGATGCACCCGTCGTGATCGACTTCGTGGTGCACAAGGACGCCATGGTGTGGCCGATGGTGGCCGCGGGAACAAGCAATGACGACATCATGGTCGCCCGAGAGATGGCGCCCTCGTGGGACCGAGAGGACTGAGGCGATCATGAGCCGACACACACTGTCCGTCCTCGTCGAGGACAAGCCAGGAGTCCTCGCCCGCGTCGCCAGTCTGTTCTCTCGTCGAGGTTTCAACATCGAGTCCCTGGCCGTTGGTCCCACCGAGATGCCCGAGGTTTCGCGGATGACCATCGTGGTGTCTGTCGAGTCGCTTCCGCTCGAGCAGGTCACCAAGCAGTTGAACAAGCTGATCAACGTGCTCAAGATCGTGGAGTTGGATGCAGATTCCGCCGTTCAGCGCCAGATCATGCTCGTCAAGGTGAGAGCCGATGCCTCCACACGTTCATCGATCCTGGAGACGGTGAACCTGTTCCGGGCCAAGGTCGTGGATGTGGCTCTCGATGCGGTGACGATCGAGGCGACCGGGGACCACGACAAACTCGCCGCATTCCTGCGGGTGCTGGAGCCCTACGGCATCAAAGAACTCGTCCAGTCCGGCATGGTGGCGCTGTCGCGAGGAGGACGGGCGATGACCGATCGCTCCCTCCGCCCGGTCGACCGATCCGCCTGACCGATAGCCTTCCCATCCGAAGATCACCCCGCCTGCAGTCACACCCGTTCATGACGAGTACCGGAGGAAAACCCGTGGCCGAGTTGTTCTATGAAGCCGATGCCGACCCCTCGATCATCGCCAACCGCGTCGTGGCCGTGCTCGGCTATGGCAGCCAGGGACATGCGCATGCGTTGAATCTGCGCGACTCGGGTGTCGATGTCCGCGTCGGTTTGGCCGAAGGATCACGCAGTCGTGCACGCGCTGAAGAAGAGGGCCTGCGTGTCGTGGACCCGGCCACGGCGACGGCTGAGGCCGATCTCATCATGATGGCTGTTCCGGATCCGGTGCAGAAGCGGCTATACGCCGAGGCAGTCGAGCCGAATCTGCAAGAAGGGGACGCGCTGTTCTTCGCCCATGGGTTCAACATCCGATTCGGTTATGTCACGCCACCGACGTTCGTCGACGTGTGCATGGTCGCACCGAAGGGCCCGGGGCATCTCGTGCGCCGGGAATACGTCGCTGGTCGCGGCGTGCCAGCGATCGTCGCGGTCGAGCAGGATGCAACGGGTCAGGCATGGCCGCTGGCGCTGTCCTATGCGCGCGGGATCGGCTGCCTGCGCGCCGGTGGCATCAAGACGACCTTCACCGAGGAGACCGAAACGGATCTGTTCGGTGAGCAGGCCGTGCTGTGCGGTGGTGCATCGCAGTTGATCATGAAGGGGTTCGAGACACTGGTCGAGGCGGGCTACCAGCCGGAGGTCGCATACTTCGAGTGCCTGCACGAACTGAAACTCATCGTGGACCTGATGTACGAGGGTGGGATCGCCAAGCAGCGCTGGAGTGTGTCGGATACCGCCGAATACGGCGACTATGTTTCCGGCCCGCGCGTGATCGACGACCGCGTGAAGGAGAACATGAAGGCGGTTCTCGCCGATGTCCGAAGTGGCGCGTTCGCGGAGCGCTTCATGGCTGACCAGGAGGCCGGAGGCCCGGAGTTCCTGCAGATGCGCGCCGAAGCAGAGCAGCACCCGATCGAGAAGGTCGGTCGTGAACTCCGCGGACTGATGAGTTGGATCGATTCGGGTAACGACGACTATGTCGAGGGAACAGCAGCCCGCTAGGAAGCATGGCGTGTCGGAAGAGTCACGTGGCACCCACACCTGAGGACAAGATCTGCCAGCGGTGTGGCCGGCGCATCGAATGGCGGCGAAAGTGGACTCGCGACTGGGACTCCATCCGATACTGCTCGGACAGATGTCGCAAGACTCGGGTCACCGATGTCGATCAGCGACTCGAGCGCGCGATCATCGAGTTGTTGCAGGGGCGCTCCGGTACTGCCACGATCTGCCCTAGTGAGGCCGCACGTGTCGTCGCCGGTAATGATGAGCAAGCTTGGCGCCCCCTTATGGAACCGGCCCGATCGGCTGCACGACGGTTGGTTGCCGCAGGTCGGGTGGTGATCATGAAGAACGGCAGGCAGGTCGATCCATCGACGGCCCGCGGGCCGATCCGGATCCGGTTGGTGCGATGAAGGTGGTGCGATGAACGCGTCCGGTTCACATCGGTTGCCGACTCCGGCGCCGGGGGAGGAAATCGCCTGGGTGGCGCAGCATCTGGCCGATCTCGTCACCGACCCGGTGCGGTCAGGGGTGATTCACGGCGGGCAATCCCACGCCGATCGAGCCCTGGCGACCTTCGATGTCACCGGATACGCCCGTGATCGCAATGAGGTGTGGCCGCGGAACCGACAGGGCGCCAGCCGCCTCTCGCCGTATATCCGGCATGGGTTGCTCGACCTGCCGCGTGTGTGGAAGCACGTGGAGGACGGCCCGGCGAAGGATGTCGAAACCTTCCGCAGCGAACTCCTGTGGCAGGAATACGCCCGGCACCTGTACGCCCGGGTGGGTCGATCGACTCGGCGCTCGTTGCGCTTCGCGGTCGAGGAGCGATCCGAGGCAGGGCCAACCCGGTGGACACCGGACACCGTCGAGGATGCGGCACAGGACATGGCCTGTCTGGAGCTGTCCCTGCGCGATCTCACCGAGCAGGGCTGGCTGACCAACCAGCAGCGGATGTGGCTGGCATCCCACCACACGGTTCGCCAGGGACGGGGTTGGCGCGATGGAGAGGATGAGTTCTTTCGCAATCTGCTCGATGGATCCCGAGCCGCGAATCGATTGGGTTGGCAGTGGACGGTCGGTGCACTCACCGGCAAGCAATATGGGTTCTCCCGCTGGCAGGTCCACAAGCGCGCACCGGGACTGTGCGGCACGTGCTCCCGGCAGGAAGACTGCCCGATCGAGCAGTGGCCTGATGACGAACAGGTCGCCCCGCGTGCCATGGTCGACCCGCTGGTGCGCAAGGATCCCGATCTCGCCAGCACCCGTGGTCCACTCGCGGCCGAAATCGTCGAGACACCCGAGGCTGTGTGGATGACTGCGGAGTCCCTCGGCGATGACGATGCGGCCCTCGCTGCATGGCCGGACCTACCCGTGGTGTTCGTCTTCGACAGCGCCCTGCTCACCCGACTGCGCCTTGCGGCGCATCGACTGGTGTTCCTTACCGAGTGCCTCGCCGACCTCGCAACGCGCCGTGATGTCGGTGTGTGGCTCGGCAGTCCGCGCGAAGTGCTCGCCCAGACGTCCATCGCCACCACATTCGCTCCGGTCCCGGGATGGTCGGCTCACGCGCGACATCTGCGCGTCGATGCGCTTCATCCTTGGCCCTGGCTTGTGCCACCGCATGCGGGTCCGGTGACCTCATTTACCGCCTGGCGCCGCCGCGCGGGCGTGTGAGCGCTGTGTGGCTAGACTGCGGCGAGCCCGGAAACCATCGTCCGCCCAGATTTCCCCGCGAGGTGTCTAGTGTCCAAGCCCGTCGTGCTGATCGCTGAAGAGCTCTCCCCGGCGACCGTCGAGGCCCTCGGCCCGGACTTCGAGATCCGCTACTGCGATGGTGCTGATCGCTCCCAGCTGCTGCCGGCCATTGCCGATGTGGACGCGATCCTCGTTCGCTCTGCGACCAAGGTCGATGCCGAGGCGATAGCGGCTGCTTCCAAGCTGAAGGTCATCGCCCGCGCCGGCGTCGGTTTGGACAACGTCGACGTGAAGGCCGCCACCCAGGCAGGCGTCATGGTCGTCAACGCGCCCACCTCAAACATCGTCAGTGCCGCTGAACTCGCCGTTGGGTTGTTGCTGGCCAGTGCGCGCAAGATCGTCCCCGCCAATCTGTCATTGAAGGCCGGGGAGTGGAAGCGGTCGAAGTACACCGGTGTGGAACTGACCGAGAAGACCGTCGGAATCGTGGGCCTGGGACGTATCGGGATCCTGGTGGCCCAGCGGCTCTCCGCCTTCGGCGTCCGACTGATCGCCTACGACCCCTATGTTCAGCCGGCACGTGCAGCACAGATCGGCGTTCGCATGGTCAGCCTCGAAGACTTGCTCGCCGAGTCGGATTTCATCACCATCCATCTGCCCAAGACGCCCGAGACGGCGAACCTGATCGATGCCGACAAACTCCGCCTGGTCAAGCCGACCGTGCACATCATCAACGCGGCGCGTGGCGGCATCATCGATGAAGCGGCGTTGTTCGAGGCGATGACCGAAGGCCGAGTCGCCGGTGCGGGGCTGGACGTCTACGCCAGCGAGCCGTGCACCGACTCGCCGCTGTTCGGTTTGGAAAGCGTCGTGGCCACCCCGCATCTGGGCGCCTCCACCGATGAGGCGCAGGAGAAGGCGGGCATCGCGGTAGCGCGGTCCGTGCGTCTGGCCCTGGCGGGCGAACTCGTCCCCGATGCGGTCAATGTGCAAGGTGGAGTCGTCGCTGAACCCATCCGCCCACTGCTACCCCTGGCCGAGCATCTGGGCCAGATCGCCAGCGGACTCGTCGAGACCGCGGTCGAGCGGGTCGACATCGAGGTGCGGGGTGAGGCCGCCGATCTCGATGTGCGTGTCATCGAACTCGCAGCATTGAAGGGAGTGTTCTCCGGACTCGTTCACGATGCGGTGTCCTTCGTCAACGCGCCGGTCCTGGCCGAGCAGCGCGGCGTCGAGGTAGCGCTGACGACTGATCGCGAGAGCGCCGATCACCGCACCCTCGTGCGCGTCCGACTGACCCTCACCGATGGCGCAATGCTGTCGGTGGCCGGCACGGTCACCGGGGCCCGGCATGTGGAGAAACTCGTCGAGGTCGATGAATTCGATGTCGATGTTCCTATCAGCGAGCACATGGCCCTGTTCCGCTACCACGATCGTCCGGGCATGGTCGGCGTCGTCGGACGCCTCCTCGGCGAGGCGAGTATCAACATCGGCGGCATGCAGGTCAGCCGCGATGACGCCGGCGGTCATGCTCTCATCGTGCTGACCGTCGACAGTCCTGTTCCGGCGCCGACCCTGGCGAACATCGTCGACGAGATCGGCGCACACACCGGTCGAGGCGTCAGCGTCGTGTGATCTAGCTCGGTCACCCGCGAAGGGATCGATTCACGGCGCTCACGATGGCCTTGAGTGAGGATGTCGTGATCGACGGGTCGATGCCGACACCCCAGAGAACCTGGCCGTCCACCGCACACTCGCAGTACGACGCGGCGATCGCGTCACCTCCGGCGCTCATCGCATGCTCCGCGTAATCGAGCACACGCACGTCGAGGTCGAGGTCTACGAGCGCGGAGCAGAAAGCTGCGACCGGTCCGTTACCGGAACCGGTGATGGTGATCTCCTCTCCCTGATCCAGCAGGGTGACGTCGACGGTGGTCTGTCCGTCGACGGCGGAATCCTGTCGAACCGACACGAGCGAGAATCGACCCCACGGCGCGGCCGGGTCAGGGAGGTATTCCCCGGAGAACGCCGACCACATCTCCTCCGGCGAGATCTCGCCCCCTTCGGAGTCCGTGCGGTCTTGGACAACGTGGGAGAACTCGATCTGCAGCCGGCGGGGGAGTTCGAGTTTGTGCTCGGTGCGCATGATGTAGGCGATCCCGCCCTTGCCCGACTGCGAGTTGACCCGGATGACCGCCTCGTATGTGCGCCCGACATCCTTGGGATCGATCGGCAGGTAGGGCACCTCCCAGGGATAGTCGTCCACATCGGTTCCGTGAGCCAGCGCTTCGGCTTCCAACGCCCGCAGTCCCTTGTTGATCGCATCCTGGTGCGAACCGGAGAACGCGGTGTAGACCAGGTCACCGCCGTAGGGGTGACGTTCATTGACCGGGAGCTGATTGCAGTATTCGACGGTGCGGCGGATGTCATCGATATCGGAGAAATCGATCTGCGGGTCGATGCCCTGGCTGAACAGGTTCATGCCGAGGGTGACCAGGCACACGTTGCCGGTGCGCTCGCCGTTGCCGAACAGGCATCCCTCAATCCGATCGGCGCCGGCCAGATAACCCAACTCTGCTGCGGCGACTGCGGTTCCCCGGTCATTGTGCGGATGCAGGCTCAGCACGACCGAATCGCGGCGGGCGAGGTTGCGGTGCATCCACTCGATGGCGTCGGCGTACACGTTCGGGGTGGCCATTTCGACCGTCGCCGGCAGGTTGAGGATCACCTTGCGTTCCGGGGTCGGCTGCCACACCTCGGTGACGGCGTCGCAGACCTCGACGGCGTACTCCAATTCGGTTCCGGTGAAGGACTCGGGGGAGTACTCGAAGTACACGTCGGTCTCGTCGGCGATCTGCTCGGCGTACTTCATGCACAGTTGAGCCCCGTGCACGGCGATGTCCTTGATTCCGTCGCGATCCAAACCGAACACCACCCGTCGCTGCAGGGTGGACGTGGAGTTGTAGAGGTGCACGATGGCTTGCTTGGCCCCTCGGATCGCATCGAAGGTGCGCTCGATGAGGTGCTCGCGGGATTGGGTCAGGACCTGGATGACGACGTC
>AACY020296518.1_pt1 | contig 11879 bp, 7 predicted proteins | sample 267378 | NCBI WGS metagenome assembly AACY02 (sample SAMN02954345, study PRJNA13694) | marine metagenome | biome: aquatic; feature: ocean; material: water; isolation source: isolated as part of a large dataset composed predominantly from surface... | reverse complement strand
TCGACCGTCGCCACATCCTCCCAGCCGCATCAGACTGAGATTCACCGCCCCCGGATCGTGAGCCGTCCAGCGGATCACCCGCAGCTGCCCGGCGTGATCCCGATCAATCACCGGCCCCCAGATCGTCTCCAGAACATCCAGGCTCTCCGGCTCACCGCCCGCGATCTCAATTGTCTCGCTGTTGCGGGTGAACTCCACCCAGCCGTCTGGTGAACGGTAGCGGTTGGGATCCTCGGGATCGGTTTCGAGCACCACCAGATCCATCCAGTCGCCCTCGCTGTTGGTGAACGTCCAGGCGATCCTTCCGGTGCTCCCGGCCAAAAGCAACGGGGCTCCCGGCAGCGTCACGCCCACGACTCTCCGCTCACCATCAACGCCGGGCCAGACGAGCGCTGCCCGATACCAGATGCTTGGCAGCCCGAGCCGCAGATGCATGTCACCCGCCAACAGGGCCCGGCCATCGGCCGTGTGTGAACCGGCAACGGCCCAGTTGTTGCTGCCCAGCACGACCTCGGGCGGAGCGTGCACATCCCGCAGCCGCTCCCAGGGATTCACGGCCACGGGCCTCCGCTGGCTGATCAGCGATCGCGTCGGCAGGTGATTCCGCAGATCGACCACGTCGGCCAACGGAACGGCTGACGCCTCCAGGGCAGGCCCTTCCAGCGGCGCATCCAGCGGTGAACCGGCTGGCAGCAGAAACGCTGCCAGATCCGGCGGCAGCAGGTCATGGATCAGGCCTCGAGCCGACTCATGAGCCCCCGTCTCGTTTTGCAGATCGAGAAACATCGCGTAGCCCGTGAGCAGGCTGTCGGCCTCCTGCCAGGGCTGCGGTGTTGCCCGGAGCGCGAGATACTCAGGTGGCACGGCCCCGAGCGAGGCGAGCCCGGCGTTGACGCCCTGCGTGTACGCCGCCAGCAGCTGCCGATCGGCGTCGCTGAGCTGGGCCACGGCCTGTTCCGCCCGATGGCGAAAGCGATGCAGGCGAGTTTCACGATCGACCGGCGCCGCAGCCCCGCCAACGAGCGCCGCCAGTTCGCCTGCGCTTCGCCGCCGCAGGAGATCCATCTGAAAGAAGCGATCTTGCGCGTGCAGAAAGCCGAGCGCGCGAGACACATCGAGCCGATTGCCGGCCCGCACCGTCGGCACACCGAGGGCGTCCCGCTCGACAACGACCTCAGCTGCCAGCCCCGCAAGCGGCAGGCTTCCATCGAGCTGAGGCAGGCTCGCCCGCACCTGCCAGTAGCCAAACGCTACCACCAGACCAAGGCCAACGACACCACCTGCCACCACCAGCAACAGCCGACGCCATCGCCGCAGCCGGGGACGCATTTGAGAAACATCCTGAGAGTGCGAATCACGCTCGCTCGACGCAGCCATCACGGGCACCTCCGGGGAGCCCGGAGTCTACCCGAACGGCCGGGGTCGCTGGCATGCCGTCGATCAGGCCTCCGCTCCCACCAAGCCCTCAGCGAAACTCGGCAAAGAACAGATTGCGAGCCTCAACGCTCGGTGCCACTCCCTGGAAGCCCCAGCGACTCGACTGCATCAGGCCGCCCTCCACGATGTTGGCCACCCACAGGGCACCGCGGGCTGTCGTTTCCGATGTCGCCACCCGCCCCAGCAGCTCGTCGATGCCATCACCGTCGGGATCACCACTGGTGATACCCGTCCAGATGGTGCTCGCCTTCCAGTAGCCGACCTGCGTGTTGCTTCGTGGTCCGTCGGTGCCATCAGACATCAGCCCCCACCACTGCCCATTGTTGGCACGGGCAATGATGTCTGAATGGCCGTCACCGTTGAAGTCGCCGACGTTGACGTTGCTCCAGCTGACAGCAGTCGACCAGAAGCCGAGCGCGACGTTGGTGAACCCAACGGTGTCGGTGTTGGCCATGGCCGACCACCACTGGCCAACCGCGGTGCGACCTGCGATATCGGTCCGGCCGTCGCCGTTGAAGTCGCCTGTCACGATGTCGTCAGTGAAGTTGAGCGTCGGTGACCAGAAGCCCAGCACCTTGGTCTCCCAGCCACCGCCCGCCGCGCCCACCAGGCCGATCCACTGGCCGCTGGTCGAGAGCCCTGCGACATCGATCCGCCCGTCGCCGTCGAAGTCGCCTGTCTGCAGCGAATCAAAACTCAGGCTTCGTGACCACGCACCAAGCCGGGTGTTGGTAAAGCCGAGCGAATCGCTCTTGGCAATCCCTGCCCACCACACGTTGTTGGAGTTGCGGCCGAACACATCGGTGAGGCCGTCACCGTTGAGGTCGCCGCTGAAATAGTCGACGACACCAAGCGACGACTTCCAGTAGGTCATCAGTTCCGGGGCAGCGGCCGTTCCATCGCCCTGGTTGATCGAGGCCCACCACTGGCCGATCTCAGTGCGGCCAGCGACATCCATCAAGCCGTCGCCATTGAAGTCGCCCTCCAGCACGGCAACCCACTCCACTCCCACACCCCACACGCCAAACGTGGTCTGCGTGAATGACGAGCCGTCGCTGCTGTTGAGCACCCACAGCCCGTTGGACGCAAACGTCAGCACGTCCTCATACGTTGGTGGGTCCTGATCATCCAATGTGACCGTCACATCAAACGTCTCAGTGATCGAGCCGTTGTCGGCCTCGGTCGCGAGGTCATTGTCGACCCCGCCATCCTCCACCGTCACCGTGATCGTGACCGTGCCGTCGACTCCGGCGATCGGGGAAAACGCCAGGCTCCCTGTCGCATCCGGGGAGGTGTAGGTCACGACCGGGTCAGCAATGATCGATGGGTTGCTGCTGACCGCCGTCACTCGCAACGGCTGCGATGAATCGCCGTCGCCGGCGGTGATCCCAGCCAGGTTGACGGTCTGCTCGCCCGCACTCTCGCTGACGGAAACGTCCTCAACGGCATCGATGGTCGGCTGGCGGTTGTAGCGATCCACCGTCACGCTGACGGTATCGCTTGCCGCCGAGAGGGCGGGCGCGGTGTTAAACACGCGGACATGCCCGGCCTGTGCCCCGACGTCACTGTTGCCGATCGCCCCCACGGCGACCACGTGGCCATCCGCAGAAACGGCCACGGCCGAGCCAGAGCTGTCGTTTGCCGCTTCCCCGTCGATATCCGCGTTCACTCGCTGCCAGGCCGAAAGGCCGGCATCCCAGCGATACACGCGGGCGTGGCCAGAGTTGTCGCCATTGCCATCGTTGGCGGTCGCACCGATGACCACGGTAGTGCCATCGGCCGAGAGCGCCAGCGAGGCCGCGGAGTCGTCAAACATCGCCTCGCCATCGAGGTCCGTGCCCTGCTGCACCCAGGCGGTGGTGCCGCTGTCCCAAGTAAACACCCGCACGTGCCCTGCGCCGTAGCCGGTGGCATCATTTCCCATCGCCCCCACTGCCAGCGTCAGGCCGTCAGCCGCAAGTGAGACGGTGCCACCAAAGTTGTCGTCGTTGGCTTCGCCGAGGAGGTCCGCCCCCTGCTGCTCCCAGGACTCGGCGGCCGCATTCCACTGATAGGTTCGCACCTGGCCACGGTTGGCCGAATGCCTTGGAGCCCCCACCGCCACGAGGCTGCCATCAAACGAGAGCGAAACCGCCCCACCAGCCCCATCACCGAGGCCGACACCGTTGAGATCGCTTCCCATCTGCACCCATGATGCCTGGCCGGCGTCCCAGCGGTAGATGCGGGCGTGGCCGGCATCGACATCCACTTCATCATTTCCAAAGGCACCGATCGCCAGCGTGGTGCCGTCACCGGAAAGTGACACCGCCGAGCCCGAGCGGTCGAAGGCAGCCTCACCGTCAACATCCCCGCCGAGCTGCGTCCAGCCGGCGGCCACATCCCAGCGGTACACCCGCACATGGCCTGCATCACGCCCGTTGCCGTCGTTGAGCGAAGCACCGACGGCGAGCGTCAGGCCATCGCTCGAAAGCGACACAGCCGAACCGGCACCATCCCCCGCAGCCTCGGCGTCGATCGCATCGCCCAGTGGCACCCACGGACTGGTGGCTGTTTCACGCTGATACACCACAACACGCCCGGCGTTGTTGCCGTTTCCATCATGGCCAGGAATGCCCACGGCCAGTGTGAGCCCATCGGCCGAGAGAGAAACGGCCTTGCCCGCGTTGTCGGCAACCGCCGTGCCGTCCAGGTCGCTGCCAACCTGCATCCAGACCGTCTTCTGATCCCAGGCCCGGAAAGTGAGCACATCGCTGATCGTTCCGGTCCAGCCGGCTGACGGCTGGAAAAACAGCCGCGTGGTTGCGTCGGCTGCGAGCAACGCAGGCGCCTCGGCAGACACCGTCCCGACCTCAGCCCACGAGGCACCGTCGTCGGTGGAATACCAAAGCGTGCCGCCTTCAAGATTGGTCGCCGTCACGGCGATGCCAGCAGAGTCGCCATCGGCGTCGGCGAAGTTGCTGAGGCTGCCGCCACTCTCCACCAGCGACGACACCAACACGCCAACCGCGCCCGACGGCGCTGCGGTGTCTTCCACAACAGTCCCGAGGCTCGGCGACGCCGACGCATCGAGCACGGGCAGGTCGTTGACCGGCAGCACGACGACATCAAATGTCTGCTGGAAGCTAGCGTTGTCGCCAGCCGTCGACAGATCACCGTCGGCGCCGCCATCCTCCACCGTCACCGTCACCGTGGCCGTGCCGCTCGCATCGGCGACCGGCGCAAATGTCAAAACGCCAAAACTGCCTGGCGAGCTGTAGGTAATCGTCGGATTGGGAACGAGGCCGGTGTCGCTGCTGGCCGCTGTCACTTGCAGCGGCTGCGACTCGCCGCTGCCGGCGGTGATCCCCTGGAGATAGAGCGTGTGCTCAGTGGAGTCTTCGTCGACGATGACATCAGCAATCGCGTCGAGTGTGGGCGGGAGGTCACCGGCCAGCATGGCCCGCGATTCCAGTCGCTCCAAGACCGTTCCCAGCGTCGCCTGCCGGCCTGCCTGCTTGGTCCTGGCCTCACGATTGCCTCGGAATGACCTGTGTCGCCTCGCCATGACTACCCTCACTGGTGTCGCGTATTGCTAAAAAACGTGCGTGGAAATGGCTGAACGCCGGGTGCCGGCAGACGTCGATCGCCGCCCCCAAAGGAGGGATCACACTACGCGCCGCCTTCCGAGATCGTCAACGTCAGTTCGGCTGATTCTCAGCGTCGTCGTCAGCAGATACGGGGTGAAAGTCGAACTGGTTCAGAGGCTCCCCAGTCACGGTTCGGTGGCGGAGCGTCAGCACAGGCTTGCCTCCCTTCCCGGGAACGCCCACTTCGCCACTCAGGAAGCCGCCGGCAACCCGTAAAAAGCGGTGTTCGGGCCGCTCGTCACCCTCTTTCCAGCCGAGCTCGTGCAGTTCGCTGCCTGGCCCACAGCCAAACTCCCAGAGGCCGGTGTCTTCGTCGACCGACGCATACTGCCAGTGGCGATCGCCACAGCAGACGATCACGCCCGGAATGCCAGAGAGCTTCTCGCGGAGTTCCTGCCCTTCCCAGGCAAAGATCTCATTGGCGTGGTTGTCTTTCTTGTTGCGGCGATCCGGCCCCACGATCGGTGTCGGGCTGAACACCAGCTTGAAGGCCGCATCGGAATCCGCGAGCGTCTGCAACAGCCACGCTTTCTGCTCCGCTCCCAAGATCGACTTCTCCGGCCCATCCGGCATCGTGTGCGGGCTGCGGTAGTCGCGGCCCTCCAGAACCCAGATCTGCAGGTGGCGGCCCCACCGCACCGTCGCATACCGCGGCGACCGCGACGGAAACTGCTCCTCGTTAAACAGACGCACCCCTTCCTCAAACGTCACCGCCCCATACCGCTGCCCAGGCCAGCAGTCGTTTGCCAGCGTGTCGTGATCGTCTTTGATGAAATACGTTGAGGTGGTGCTGTAGAAGTTGCGGTTCGCCGGCAGGGCAAACAGCCGCCCCCACTTAAACCGCATCAGTTCTTTCGTCAGCGCCCACGGATCGGGCTTGTCGTAATACTCAATGTCGCCGGCATGGACGATGAAGGCGGGAGCGAGCGGCGGCATCGCCGTGTAGATCTTGTGGCCCTTCAGCCCGTCGTCGCGGCGGATAAAGTCGTGGCAGGTGGTCACGCAGAACGTGAACGGCTCGACCGAGCCCGCGGGCGGCGCCGTCTGAAAACTCCCCAGCGCCACCGCGGAGGGCGTGCCCTCGGGGCCCTGAGCCTCGATGACGGTGAGATACGTTTTCCCCGGGACCAGCCCTTCCAGCTTCCATTGCGCCGTAAAATCGTGCTCGCCGCTCGTCTCAACCCAGGCTGTCTGCTGCATCTTTTTTCGCTGATGCTCCGGGTAGTAGGAGAGCCGGACGCGGCCGGCGGCTCCAGGACAGGCCCCAAACATGTCCTCTAGGACGGCACCGCTTGGCAGCTGCGCGGCGAGCAGCACCGCCGGGTCGCTTTCCTTGGCCAGCTGCCGCGCCTCTTTGCTTGAGAGGCTGACAAACGGCGTGCCATCTGCCCGCATGTCGGGATGCCCGGTCGTCCGCGTCCAGATCACGATGCTGGTCTGATCGGCCCAGCTGTTACGGCTGCCATTGGCGAGAAATGGGCCGGCCTCCTCTGAAGGCATCGCCGGCGGGGCCAGCGGCGGGGCGTGCGGCACGAAGTGGAAGTCTCGATAGGTCACGCGGCCCCCGTGGTCGGTGAGCATCACACGATCCCCTTCACGGGGCCTGCCGAAGCTGTCGGTGCCAAAAAACTTGCTCAGCGCGACCGTCGTGTCCCATGCTGGGCCGGCGGTATTCGCCGAGGTCACGAGCTGACCGTTGAGCCAGTGTTCCAGGCGATCGCCAATGGCCACGATCCGTGACGTGTTCCAGGAGCCGGGAGGATGCAGCACCTTGCTCTTGGCGGGGGCGACGAGATCGTAGATGGCCGCCGTCGACCCCAGCGAGGTGTCCTCGGCCGCGCTGTCGATGATCTGATACTCAAGGCCAAGCAGGCGGGCGAAGGGCCCGTCGCCAAACGTGCGGACGCGATACTTCAGCCCGCTGTTGACACCCTTCTCAATCTTCCACTGCCAGCTCAGTTCAAAGTGGGGAGGCAGGGGCTGGCTGACGATGTTGCCACCCCGCCGCGGCTCGACCAGCGACACCGCCCCGTCCTCAAACTGCCATCCATCATTGACTGGCTGCCCACTCGGCGTCTGCCAAAAATCGCGTTGGCTCCAGGCGGCATCATCAGGCCCCTGCGGCGGCCGAGCCGGCTCGGTGTCGGCCCGCCCATTGCCACCGAGCCCCACCGCCACGCCGGCAATCAACACGCCCCACGCACAGTTCGCAACAAGTCGAAACACGGTGTTCAAGGCTCCCAAGAGACGTTCACAGAGAACGATTATTCCCACCTCACAGACGCCTCAGGCTACCATCTGCGGTTGATCCCATGGGTGTGAGATGACCACAGACGACCCACAGACGTTTCACGGCGGCGTGTTCAGCGACGGGATCGCCGACGGCCGTTGTGGCGTGACGATCCACCTCGCCCCGGAGGGCGTCCGCGGCATCACGTCGACCGGCCGAACCTTTCTTGTTCGCTACAGCGAGTGCCAGCTGGAAGCCGGTGGTTCGCATGGCCGCATGCTCTTCTGCCGCACGCCAGACCGAAGCCTGACCCTCTTCAGCGACGACCGACGCTTTCCCCGCGAACTTGCGGTCGCCGCGGGCGGGCTGCTGGATCAGCAACTGGCCTCCTGCTCCCGCGGAAAAGCCGCGGCCCGATTCACGACCGTGCTCCTCGGCCTTGTCCTCACGGCAGCAGGGGCGCTCATCCTGATCGCCGGCTCTTACGGGATTCGACTGGCCGCGGATGCCTCGCTCACAGCCGTTCCGCTCGAGGTCGACCGGCAGATCGGAAAAACCGCCTACCGGCTGATGGATCGGGCCGGCCCCGAGGTGCAGGATCCTGTGATCACCAACGCAGTGCAGCAGATTGTTGATCGGCTGTCCGAGCACGCAGCGGAAAAAGGGCTCACCTTCGAGGTGCATGTGATCGATGCCGATGTGTGCAACGCCTACTGCCTGCCTGGTGGCACGATTGTGCTCTACACCGGCCTGTTGCGACGGGCAGCCTCGGCTGAGGAGGTGGCCGGTGTGCTGGCACACGAAATGGCCCATGCCACTCTGCGGCACGGCCTCCGCCAGGTGACCCAGTCAATCGGCGTTGCCGCAGCGGTCAACCTGCTCGTAGGCAACATGGAGGGGCTGGTCGTGGCCGGCGCCGAGGTGTTCAAACTCGCCACAATCAACAGTTACAGCCGCGATCAGGAAACAGCGGCCGACGCGGAAGGCGTTCGCATGCTCCACGCAGCCGCCATCGATCCGCTGTCGCTGGCCCGCTTTTTTGAAACGATGCAGCGGGAGGCAGGCGACCTCCCAGCGGCGCTGACCTGGCTCAGCACACACCCGGACCATGCTGCCCGCATGGCCGCCGTTCGCACCCAGGTAGGCACGCTCCCGGCATCGCAGTATCGTGTTCTCAAGATCGATTGGGGGGACGTGCAGCGGCGGGCTGGCGGCCACTGACGCACACCAGCACCTTTGCCCTCGTTCGAGTGATGGGCTCGCCACGCACGAGAGACTCGCGGCATGCAGCACGAGATCCGCAATCGCCCCGCGTTTGCCAACGTTTGCCTCCACCTGCAGCAGGGTGACCGCATCATTGCGGAGGTGGATGCCATGGCGAGCATGAGTTCGACCATCGCCATTCGCACCCGCTTCAGTGGCGGTGTCGTGCGGGGCCTGCTCAGGCGTGGCTTCGGTGGCGAATCGATGTTTGTGAATGAGTTTTCCACCGAGTCGGAGGGGGAGCTCGTGCTCACCCAGCCTTTCCCAGGCGACATCGAATGCCTGGAACTCGACGGGACCACGCTGTTTCTCCAGCCGGGCGCGTTTATTGCCTGTGAGCCCAGGGTTCGCCTGGGCCTGGGCTGGGCGGGCCTGCGGATGGCGATCGCTCGCGAGGGGCTCTTTCGCCTGCGTGTCAGCGGACGCGGCAAGGTTTGGTTCGGTGCCTACGGCGGGATTTTCTCGCGGGAGGTCGAGGACGAGGTCATTGTCGATTCCGGCCACCTCGTCGCCTACGAGCCCACCATCGATGTTCGTCTCGGCATGGCGGGAGGCGTGTTCTCCAGCTACTTCAGCGGGGAAGGCTTTGTGACCAGGGTTCGCGGCCCCGGCCGCATCTACCTGCAGTCGCGGTCATTCGGCGGCCTCGCGGCCTGGGCCAACGCACACCTCTGGTGATCTCATGCGACACACCATCCTCTCCCGGCCCGCAGCGGCTGTGGCGCAGCTGACATTCAACGCTGGAGAATCGCTGACCTGCGAGGTCGGCGGCATGATCGCGATGTCGCCCGGCTTTGAGGTGGAGACCACCACACGCAAGAAAAACAGCCGGGGCGGCGGCCTGCTCAAAGGCCTGAAGCGGATGCTGGCTGGCGAAAGCCTGTTCCTCAATCACTTCACCGCCACCGACGCCGAGCAGACCCTGATCGTGGGCCCTCGCCTGCTCGGCGATGTCGTGCATCGTCGCTTGGAGAGCGGTTCGATGATCGTGCAGGGCAGCAGCTGGCTCGCCTCGTCAACCGACATCGAGATCGACGCCACCTGGCAGGGCTTTGGCAAGGCGCTCTTCAGCGGCGAGGGGATGTTCTGGCTGAAGTGCAGCGGCGAAGGCGACCTCTTCTTGAGCAGCTTTGGCGCGATCTATGAGGTTGAGGTCGATGGAGACTACGTCGTCGACACCGGCCACATCGTCGCCTTCGACGACACGTTGCAGTTTGCCATCCGCAAGGCGGGAGCCAGTTGGATCGGAAGTTTTCTTGGCGGCGAAGGGCTGGTCTGCCGGTTCTCCGGTCAGGGCCGTCTGCTCTGCCAGTCCCACAACCCACCCAGTTTTGGCGCGCTGCTTGGCCCCAAACTGAAACCCCGGTGAGCCGCCTGCAGGAGCGACCGAACCATGATTGAGTTTGCCTGTCCGGCGTGCGGCGCCGCCTTTCGCGTGGCCGACGAGCATGCCGGCAAGTCTGCCCGCTGCAAGCAGTGCGGGGCAGACATCCGCGTCCCGGCTGCCGAGGCGGCGGCCCCGGAAACGACCGCTTCGGTGCATGGCTCGAATGAGCACTTTGCATTCGAGATCAGCCAGCGGCCCGACTTCGCGATGATCACGGTCTCACTTCACGAAGGAGCCCAGGTGTTTGCCGAGCCGGCGGCGATGGCCAGCATGTCGCCCACTGTGAGCCTCAAGGCAGGCTTCAAAGGGAGCCTGCGGAAAACCCTCGGCCGTGCCCTCGGCGGTGAGAGCCTGATCGTCAACACGTTCACCGCCGAGCGGGGCCCTGGCGAGGTGATCTTTGCTCCGGGAGCAGCCGGAGATGCAGCCCACTACCGGCTCGACGGCGGCAGCCTGCTGATGCAGCGCGGCGCTTTCGTCTGCCATGGACCGGGTGTGGAGATCTCCGGAAAATGGCAGGGGGCGAAGAGTTTTTTCGGAGGCGAGGGCCTGGTGCTGCTCAAGGCGTCGGGCCAGGGCGACCTGTTTTTCAACTCCTACGGCGCGATCCTGCCGGTCGATGTCAGAGACGAATACATCGTCGACACCGGCTACATCGTGGCCTTCGAAGACACGCTCGACTACCGCGTGTCGGTGCTGCCCGGCCTGCGATCTGGCGGCACGCTCAAAACGTTTTTCTTCGGAGGCGAAGGCCTCGTCTGCCGCTTCTCAGGCCAGGGCCGCCTCTGGGTGCAGACCCGCCATGTTCAGTCGTTCCTCTCCTGGGTGCACCCATTCCGCCCATCCAGCAGCTGACACTGTTTCTTCGTCACGCAGGCTTCTCATGCCCATCGCCACCAGTGACCGGCTGCTCATTGCCGTTGTGGGGTTCATCACAATCTGCGTGCTGACGATTGCGGTCGCCTACAACCGGCTTGTCCGACGCCGCAACCTGGTTGCTGAGGGAAAGAGCGGGATCGATGTGCAGCTCAAGCGGCGGCACGACCTGATCCCGTCGCTCGTTGCCTGCGTCGAGGGCTATGCCGGCTTTGAACGGTCGGTCCTCGAAGAACTCAGCCGGCTTCGCGAAGGGGCCGATCAGGCGACATCGATGGCTGATGTGAACCTGCGGGAGACGGCCCTGAATCGCGGCCTCTCCTCCTTCTTTGCCCGCGTCGAGGCCTACCCAGACCTCAAGGCCAACACCTCGTTTGCGGACCTCTCCCAACAGCTGATCAACACCGAGGATGCCCTGCAGTACTCCCGCCGCTACTACAATGGTGCGGTTCGCGAACTCAACATCGCCGTGGAAGCCTTTCCATCCAATCTCGTCGCTCGGGTGTTTGGCTTTCAGGCTGCCGACTACTTTCAGGTGGTATCGCTGGCAGAGCGGGCGACGCCGGCGGTGCATGTCGCGAGCCAGCGTTCCTCCCCGCCTCCTCAACCTCCGGCAGAGACATGACGCGCAGCCCGCTGGTCTGCCTCCGAGTCGCCATCGTGCTCGTGGTCACTGGCTTGTGGTCCAGTGTCGCCGCGCAAGCCGCTGAACGGATCACCAGTTTTGACTGCCGGGTTGTCGTCGAAGATCGAGGACTGCTCGCGATCACGGAGACCATCACCGTCATCGCCGAAGGCAATCAGATCAAGCGAGGCATCTTTCGCGATATCCCCGTGCGGTATGGCGACGACGCCCTCGGTCTCGGCACAAAGGTTCCGTTCACGATCACTGGCGTTGCCTGCGATGGCGAGCCAGCCGACTACCACACCGAAAACCGCGACAGGATGGTGCGGATCTACGTGGGCGCTGTGGACCAACAGCTCCCCCACGGCCAGCACACCTACGTCATCAGCTACCGGACGCGACAGCTGCGTTTTTTCGACGATCACGACGAGGTCT
>AACY020147102.1_pt1 | contig 11902 bp, 13 predicted proteins | sample 267378 | NCBI WGS metagenome assembly AACY02 (sample SAMN02954345, study PRJNA13694) | marine metagenome | biome: aquatic; feature: ocean; material: water; isolation source: isolated as part of a large dataset composed predominantly from surface... | reverse complement strand
AGTTGGATCAATCTTTTCTCCTGCATCATAACCTGGTATTTTAACGTAGTTCAAAGTTAAAATTCCTGCGGACCAGATGAGAACGATCACTCTTATGAGTGTCGCTAAGTACATCAGTTGCTCTTCTTTATCATCAACACTCTCTTTAATTTTTGTCAAGAGATTTTTTGGTTTTTCTTTTACTGCTTCTGCCATGATATTTTGTTATCTATCTACTATATATAGATTTCCTGATATTGACACTCTGTAGTCATCTGAAGTATAGAATGGATTGACTCCGTGATACATTCTGGATGGAAATAGTGCCATCTTCCATTCCCATGATTTATCTAATGGGATATGTTGAGCATCCAGTCCTCCTAAAGGACTATTCCATTGAAACTGAAAAGATGCTGTCTCCTGATTATTACATTCTTTATATCTCTCCGTCTCTTTCTTCATATCATATGGGATTACCACCCAAATAGCAAACGAAAAAATACCAGAATGAATATGTAAAGGATTAAAATCATGTTTCTTTTGATAGTTGACCCATAATTTTTTCAATTTAAAGTCTACCTTCTCAGGATCATGAAGTTCTTCTCCAAAACCCATACTGAGTGTAGTTCCAAACTCTTTAATGTAATTCCAACTTAAATCTTTTGTGAACTCTTTGGTATGTTCCCTTATAGGAAGATGCCAAGATTGTTCAAGATGCCCACCTAAAGTATTGCGAGCATCACCACCTTTTTCATTTATACAAGTTTCTAACTCAGCACGAACTGCATCGGGAACTTCAGCGAAGATCCAACCAGGTGACCTAATCCACTCTGGTCGCCAACGATAGTTATCATTCATTAACTGATTTCTTTTTACCTATGTTATACTTAGACTCAAGTGTCCAGTCATGCTTTTCTTTATATGCTATGACCTTGATCTGACTCAGAGGTGCTGCATCTTTAACTTCATCTACTTTAACGATCTCTACAAGACCCCAATCAGATAAAAGTTTAATAATTCTATTTCTTCTTTGTACATCATTCTCAGATAAATTTGCTCTCTTACCATCAAGTGCAAATAACTCTTTGAAATGTACTATGTAATACTGCCCTTTCTTATGCAGTATGTGACATGATTGATATAACTTCTTTTCTTTTCTGGATGCTACCCCAATCCTAGTGAGAGTTTCTCTTACCTTTAAGAAATCGTCAGGTTCCTTTAAAGATATCTCCACCATATCATCCTTAGTCCACGGTACTTCAGTAATCATTTCTTACCCCCTTTGTTCAGTTTGTCTTTAATGTAATCAATTTGGTTTGGGGATAGGATCCTAAGTGCTTGTATTGCTTTATCTGTACTATATCCATAGTACCTTTTCACAAGGTCGAGATCATCTATCTTCTTTTTTTTACCCCAAGGAGAAAATCTCCTTTTCGGTCTAACAATATGTATATAAAAATCATATTGCATTTTTGAATCTAGAAATGAATACTGATTCATCTCATTGGCATACATCACAGTATCCATATGATGTGACATACACTTGTTTATTATGTACGCAGGATACTTTGACTTCCATGCAGGATCACTATCTTCATCCATAAGATTATTCTTATTAAGATTGATAGAGTTTAGATAATCCTTTAGTGGATAGCGTTCATCGTATGCCATAATTAGTTAATACAAGTTCCTTACGTTGTTGTTGATCTGTCATATAATCACCTACTGATCTCATTGTGTATGTGTGGTCATACTCATGTGCATTCCACCCATGAAATCTATCTTTAATTAAGTTAGAAGAATTGTAAGATACCATCTGATCTCCTATACATGTATTACATGCATGGGCAAACTCATCATGATCAAATCCTTTGTGCATACTACCTGACTTACCATACAACTTTGATTTGATTTCATATGGAGGATCTAAGTATGTAAATACCTCTTTACTGTTTGGCATCATATGAACATAACTGAGATGTGTGATAGACCATTTCTGAATCACTTGTTCATAGAACCTAAGTTTTTCTATACCTCTCATTGAGAAGTTTGAATCTGATGCTTGAGGAGAAAATGATGAAGACTCAGATAGACCACTGAAACTACATTTGTTAATTATATAAAATGAAACAGCAATATGAAAATCTTCTTTTTTACCTTGAGCAAGATAGTCTTTTGCATCATTGAATAAACCTCTTGCTGAGGCAGGGTCTGGATGTCTTGTCTTTAATTGTACAAGTTCATTATATAATTCTATTCCCTCTGTCTGTAAGACCTTCCAGAATGTTGCTAGAGGTGTATACAAATCATTTACCCATATATCCAAGTGAGGATACATCTGTGACACATACAGAGCAACGCTACCACCACCTAAGAATGGTTCACGAAACTCTTTGTAGTTATTAAAGTCAGGAAAGTATGGTGCCATCTTTTTAACAGCACGAGACTTACCGCCAGGATATCTTAGTGGAGTTTTAAGATACATCGAAATTACACTCCACCATGATTTGAGTTAAACATGCCAATAGGTTAATCTCTTGATCGACAACAAATGCTGCCTTGTATTGATAGTCTGCAATAATTAGAATTGCTGCAGGAATGCTAGGAGGTGTCATGATAGAAGCAAGACTATCATATAATGTTCTCATAATAGATTGAGGATCACTATCTATATTTTGTGTGACCCACTTCTTGACATCATTAAACTTCTTTGCTTTCAATGCTGAAACTAAACTATCAATCTTAGCATCCCCCAAAGTAGCAAGGATACCAGTATCAATACTTCCAGTAGATGCATACCTTTGTAATTCATTTAAAGTACGTCTAAAGTCTGGAAAATATTTGTTGACAACTTCAGCAAGAACTTTCTCTGAAAAAGTGACATCTTCAGCAGTAAGGATACCTTTACATCTTGCAAAGAATGATGCTGCAAGTTGTTGTTTTATTTTACCACGAACATTGAAATCTATTACAGTTGTTCTACTGTGTAGAGGTTCAATAATCTTGTTCTTGAAGTTGCAAGTAAATATAAATCTACAATTTTTCTGGAACTCTTCTATCGATGCACGAAGTAAGAGTTGTACATCTGGTGTAGTGTTGTCTGCTTCATCGATGATAAGGACTTTGTGCTTTGCTCCTGCTGTAAGTGATACAGTTGCAGCAAAGTTTTTTGCTTGGTTTCTGACCGTATCGAGGAATCTTCCCTCGTCTGATCCATTGATGACATAGAAGTCTGCTCCTAGTTCATTACATAATGCTTTTGCAATAGTTGTTTTACCGACACCTGCTGTGCCTGATAAAAGTAAGTTGGGAATCTCACCCTGTTCTACGAAACTTTTGAACGTAGATTTCACAGATGGTGGTAAAATACAGTGCTCGATATTCTTCGGTCTGTATTTTTCCACCCATAAAAAATCACTCATAATTTAGGATACCCAATCGGGTTTGCGAGATGGGTCACGAAGGTAATTAGTTGCAACCCAAGGTTTAGATGCAATGTATCTTTTGTACTTAGTAAAGATGTCAATAGTATGATCATGTTTGAATTGATCAGGACCTGCGAATGCAAATGTTGTAGGTTTGTATGGATACTCAGCAGAAGGTATTAGTTCTGTTGCTTCCATCAATGTTGATTCACAACTATGTGTCTTGTTATAACGATGTGTATATTCTACACACATTGCAAGACCATGTGCAAGCAACCACCATGCATTTGCAGTAGATTCATTTGCCCATATGGTGCAAGGATGATTACGAAATGCACCTTTCTCTGTCTTGTATGGTTGACCATCGAGACGATGTAGGTCACCATACCCATGACCCCACTTCTCAGAACAAACAATAGATAACATCTGACATGTTTCTAATGGCATCTTTACTATGTGTTTGTCTGGTAATCGTTGAGCAGATAATGTTGGGGATGGATCTGTAACGAATATGTTCATGAATTTGGTTCTAGTGCTATAAAATATTTTATCCCATCACCTTTAAATGATGCAACATTATGTTTACTAACTGAAACCTGATAAGTACCTGGTAATAATTTTAAGTTCTCAACTTTAAAACAATAACAGAATTCTTCTGTAGACTCTCCAACTTCTACACTATAACTATTTGAACTGTCATTCTTTTTATCTGTGACAGACAACTGCATTACACCGTCAGTAGAGAACAAACATAAATCAGGTAATTGATATACACTTGCTGCACGTTGTAATTGATTCAGTACACCTGCTTCAAGATTAAACTTGACATCTACTGAAGGTAATTCAATTTCTTTCTCAGGAGGTTGAGTAATAATATCAGGGTCAGCATAAAAGAATCTTGTCTTTGTGCGACCATGTGTATCACTTACTGTCAGATAATTTTCTGCTGTTGTATCGATCTTAGGTTGGTCAAACAGAGATAGACCTCCAAGGAATACACCCAAGTCGTAGATAGAGATTTGCGAATCAAACTGTTCTTCGACATCAGCGATAGCAAGTATGTTCTTGTTAATACTGAGCGTTGCAATTTGATTGCCTGGTTTAATAACAATAGATTTGTTGATGGAACAAAAGTTCTTAAGTACTTCAATTGTGGGTTTGGTAATTACCGTCATGTTTATCATTAAAATGTAATAGTAGCATTCCGTAATGGATTATCTTCATGATGTCCTTACGTGCTGTACCTTTTTTGTCATAGCGAGAGGCATACTTTAGGATATTACTCCTACAGAATGCCTCAGCGTCTCCGACAGATTCAATAAGATCTAGTGTTTGAACACTACCTACAGAGTAATGTGCTCCGTAGGTTTTGTCAACATATTCAGAAATCTCTTTTAAGATTTCATCTTCACTGAATTTTCTCATACAGTTATTCTACCTCAGAGGTCTCCTCTTTGTCAAGTATTTCCTCACCTGCATCAACTTTTGTGTACAAATCAAGGAATGAGTTCTTAGTATCATCATCGAAACGTGCTACACAATTCTTGATAGCAGTTAACTTATCTCCAAAGATAGAGTGTGCTTGAGTGATGTGTACAAGTCTACGAGTTGTAATAACCTCATCTACACCACCATCGAAGAATGTCTTACGAATAACACCTGCCCACTTGACTAGGTTGTCTGCAAAATCTTTATCACAACCATTGTTGATTAAGATTCTTGTTTCTGTTGAGGCAGAGGGGTAGTCTTGCTCGAAGGTGACAGGGAATCGCTCAAGGAATGCTTCGTTGAGCACGTTAGTTCCAATAAATCTTCCGTCGTCTGAACCTTTACCCTTAGTATTTGCGGTTGCGATGACGTTGAATCCTGCGGTGGGTCTAACATATCTGCCAATCTTTTTAAGGAAAACACCATTTCCCTCAAGGATGCTCTGAAGGCAGAGGATTTTGTTAGAGGCAAGGTCGATTTCGTCAAGGAGCAAGATTGCACCTCGTTCAAGGGCTTCGATAACAGGACCGTTGTGCCAAACGGTGTCGCCATTAACAAGACGGAAACCGCCAAGAAGATCATCTTCATCTGTTTCAATAGTAATGTTTACTCTGATAAGTTCTCTGTTGAGCATCGCACATGCTTGCTCTACTGATAAGGTCTTACCATTACCTGATAGTCCTGTGATAAATGCAGGATAGAACATCTTGGATTGTATAATCTTCTTGAGTGGACTATAGTTTCCAAATGGTACAAACTCAGCATTCTTAGAAGGAATGTATGATCTTGTCTCTGGTGCAGGTTTTGTTGCTGCAGGTGCTTCATATGCTTTGAGTATCTCATTAGCAGTTAAGCACCACTTACCACGACCTACCTTCTGAAGGCGAGAGATTTTGTTCATGCGTTTTGTGACACTCTGAACTTTTACACCAAGGTGTGCTGCAGCAGACTTAACGTTCTCTGCAGATATGTCTGAACCGAACTGCTTGAAGTATGTGAGTAGTTCGTCTTCTGTGAATTTTGCTTGGAATGGCATGGGTTTCTTTGTTGTCTATACACATAGTATAGCATGCATTGTATAAGAAATGAAGCCTTGAGTGGACACCTATTTTATTGTCACAAGATAACAAAGGGTTTTGGTTTATCAAATAATACATTATCTATATAATGTTTTGCCCAAGTTGGGTCGAACCATGAACCTAATACTGCTTCAGTTTTTTTATTTCGTTTTTGTTGCTGACAATAATATACCTGATCTTGATATCTATCATAGGTAGCATCTATATCCATACACTTCTCTGCCTTACTTACTGCATTTACATATACTTGAAGATACTCTTCTAATAATTGCACATACATTATCTGTTCAGTTTGCTTATGCAATCTCATAAACTTACAATGAGGAGAAAATATATCTGCCCACTCAGGTAGTTTACGGAAATCAAAATCCATATATCTTTCACTTATTGGTTTTATATCTTTATAGAACTCTCCCCTAACTCCTTTTACAGGAGATATATCTACGATAGCAGCAGTGACTATACGATTGTTTGCTATTATATCACATCCAAAGATAGGTAATTTATATCTGGGTTCTGGAAATAATACACAGTGAAGTACATCTAAGTATTTTGTTTTACAAGTTTCTAAATGTATCTTTCTAAGACCAGTGCATGTCCACATTTCATTATTAATGACGATATCATCCTTAACAATACTTCGGTAAGGATCTTCTGGTAAGTGTTTTACATCAGGGAGACCACTCGTTATCTTACGAATGGTCTGTGCAACGTCATCAACAATCATGCTATCTGTGCAATGAATCTATTTAGAATGGTTTTGTTCTGCATCTTTGAACTCATGTGCTTTTTGAATGCTCTGTTCAACTCTGCTCTGGTTGCTTCAACACCTTTCTGTTTGATTTCTAGTTCCTCAGAATCTGAACCATTGTTTCTATCAGGCATAAAGAATGCTTCATTGAAACCTGCATCATCTACGATAGAGATAAACTTCTCTTTCTTCCATAACTTATCATACTTTTGAATGTCATCAAAGTTATCAGTAATGTTTCTGATTACTCTGTTTACTTCAGACTTAGAGCATAAACGAATACCTATCCAGTTGTAGTCTGTGATTGATCTCATGTATGATACGATCTCTTTAGTGGTTAGGTAAGGACTACCATTAAGACGTTTCTGATAACCAGTTGCCTTATCACGAAGAACGAATACATGAGAACTACTGCAAACGTTTCTTGAACGTAGTCTATCATCATCTTCATCCCAAGATTGTCTAGTAGTATAGTTCATTGGATTTGCTTCACCATCAGTTAAGCATACAACATTTACTTTCTGAACTTTCTCTTGTGCTTTCATTTGTGCAACGATTGTTTTTGCACAGTAGATTGCTTCTGCTAGAGGAGTACCACCAAGACCATACTTTTCACATCCTTTGATGTTGTAGTTGTTCATTGAAAATACTTGCATATAAAGTGCTTTCATAGAACTCTCTAGTGATCTATTGTTCTGTCTTGATGAAAGGAACTCAAGTAATCTGAAATCGTCACCAACTGCAAGTTGATGTTCTTGATGCTCAAAACCCTCATGTAAGTATGAACCAAATCTATAAGAAGAATGATATCCACTCTGGAAACCATAGACTCTGAAAGGAATGTTTGCTTTCTTACAGAACCATACTAGGTTGTATGTTTGCTTAAGTGTATCAAGTAAGCACTGACTCATAGAACCAGACCAATCAAGGAACATAACAAGACCATGATTCTTACCATCAGGTATTACTGTAATCTTCTTGAAGATATCCTCTGTCAACTTGTACTTGTATAGAGATTGAGTATTGATAACACCAGTTTTAGATGTTGCCTGTCTCTTGTACTGGTCAGCAGACTTCTTCATTTCAAATTGCTTGAGAAGATAGTTTACTGTCTTACCAGTTGACTTCTTGAATTTTAAGTAGTGGTCTTTAGAAAAATCAATTGCTGCTTTTTGCTCTTTGATTTGATGTTGTCTCCAATCACTATTTTCTGTTGGGTCTAAGTTTTTGTTGTACTCATCATCAAAATGTTGTATTAGATCTTCTTGAATTTTTTTGTGTCCAATAATAACTTTGTTAATATCTTTGATCTTAGGTAGTGAAAGATAAACCCACTCTCTTGAATCTTCATCAACAAGAGACTCAATAGATTCTGCTAGTGCTTCCTCTGTGACACACTCTGTTTCTTTTACTGTTGTAAAATCTGTTCCTAGAGTAGTGCCACCACCTATTTGCTCACCTGTAGTTTGTGTATCATAGTCTAGTCCCTCGTCTTCATAGTCATCATCAAAGTCTATCTCATCCTCTCTTCGATCTGGACTACCTTGAGAGTCACCATCTTCTCCCTGTCCTTTAGGTGCAGGTTGCTTTTCACCTAACTCATACTCACCATCACCATCTTTCTCTCCGTTGAATGGTATCTCTGGAAGTTCTGTCTCATCTACTTTCTCTTGATCTTTCTGCTCTGCACGATCCATCATATCACGTGCTAGGTCTAGTACATCTTGAAAAGTTTTTGTAGTTGCTGCACGATCTACCCATACCTGCTCTTCTGAATCAAAGTCTAGTGATGAATTACCTTTGAAGAATAAATTCATACGATCAATCAAAGATAGTTGCTCTATATCGTCATCTGATACACCGAAGAACCCATCATTCCATAACTCTTGATAACCTTTGAAGAATGTATTACGAAGACCAGGATACTTGACTTTCATCATACGTTCGATACGTGCATCCTCAAGAACATTTACGAATGATCTATCTGCACCATTTAGTTTGTCTGCAGGTGTGAATAATGCATGACCAACCTCATGTCCTACAAGTAAATCGTATACTGTATTAGAAGCAGACTTCCAGATAGGAAGACATAAGATACGTTTCTCTACATCAAAGTATGCTGTAGTGACTTTACGATGTTCGATTGTAAGGTTCTCTGTTGCAAGTAGTTTTGCAAGTTGTCCTTTTACTTCTTGGTTGATTAGCATGGGTGTCTCGTCTATACCCATATTATAGTACCTTTAGATGTGTTTGCAAACAAAAAGTGGACACCTTATAAATCGTCCACCAATTTAGAGAAGTCGTTGATCTTTTCAAATCTTAATGTCCTATGAAATTTTTCAATAAGAATGTCACCTTTGTGTGATATAACAAAGATGTTCGTATTGTTTCCTAACGTTCCTAGTATAGAAAGCAATGCGTTTGTACTATCAGCATCAAGAGAACTATCAAATACCTCATCAAGAATCAACAGATTAGTTGCTGCTGAGTTCTTCATACGTGCTACCTCTCTCCATGTAAAGAGAAGTGCTAAGTCAATCTTTTGTTTTTCACCCTCTGAGAATGATGCATAACAAAAATCATCTCTAAAACGACTCTTGATCTCTTCATTAAACTCCTCATCAAGAGTAAAGTTAACAAAGAAATCCATACTGTGCAGATATTTATTGATAAGTTGATTAAAGATTGGTACATATTTCTTGATTATACGACTCTTGATGCCACTATCTTGTAGTAAACTTCTTACTGTATGATATTCATCTATCTTCTGTGCTACCTTACCACAATCAATCTTAGTATCTTCAAAATCATCTACCAATGTTTTTAAAACATGTTCTTCTTTCTCAATCTTAGGTGCTGCAACTAGATTACTAAGTTCTTTTTCTATTGATAGATTCTCAGAATCTAATCTTATAAGATCTCTATCGAATGTAGATATCTCAGTGCGTAATTCATGAGCTTTCATTGATAACATATTGGCTTCATCTAAGATAGAAACTACATCTTCAATAGCTTTTTGTTCTTTCTTTAGCTTCTTTGCATAATCAACCCCACTGGTAGTCAGTGACTCTATCTTTCCCTCTTTAAATTCTGTACTTATTGTTTGTGTGCATGTAGGGCAAGTATCATGTGATTTAAGAAACTTCATCTCCTTAGATACCCTTTTCATCTCAGATTTTAAATCTGCTGTCTTAGATTTAAGGTCAGATAATATGTATTGATGTGATTCTGTATCAATCAGTTGCTTATCGAGTACACTGAGTTCATCTTTTCTTTGGGATTGATCCTGTTCAATACTCTCAATCAAGGCTTTATTTTGTACTACTTTATCTTCTTTCTCTTGCCTTCTAACACTGTTTACTTCTCTTAAGGATTTTATAAGTTTTTCCTGTGATTTTAACCTCTCTTCTGCTATAGATAGAAGGTTGCTACAATCTTTACTTTGTTGATATGCTACTTTGTATCGATCTTTTAAGATCGTATTCATGTGCGAGAAGATCTTGATGTCGAGTAGATCTTCGATAACTTCTCTCCTGTTAGGTGCGGTGAGTTGCATGAAGGGGACAAATGTGGATGAACCCAAGATGACGACTTGTGTGAAGGACTTGAAGTTGAGTTTGAGAATACTCTGTTCGAGATATTTCTGGGTATCCTTAGTCGCAGCGTCCTGATCAACCAACTTATTGTTTTTGTAAAGCTCGAAAATATTCGGTTTGATTGCTCTGAATACACGATACTCATCCCTCCCTATACTAAATGTGACTTGTACCTTAGTTCCTTTTTCATTTATACTATTTACCAGTTGACTCTTACTTATCTTTCTAAAAGGTTTATTAAATAAAGCAAAACACAGAGCATCTAACATAGTAGATTTACCTGCACCATTAGATCCGACAATAAGTGTCGCACCTGCATCATCAAGTTGGATGTCAGTCCATTGATCGCCAGTAGAAAGAAAATTCTTCCATGCGATCGTTTCAAATACAATCACTATTTTTTATCAGGGAATATTTTAGGGGGAGGGACAACTAGGTCGTTTGATTTTATTACCATATAACGATATCCATGAGATCCACATTGGACTTCAATCATTTCATCTTCTACTTCTTGTATGAGTAGTTCATGATCTGTATCATTAGCAATAAGCATGTCATGGTATCTTTGACAATCAGATTCCTCTTCAAAACATTGAACAGTTTTTTGATTATCTTTGTTTAGAACGGAATAGATACCGCCCGATTTTTTATCTGTTAATACGAACATTAAATTGCTGATGCCTCCATGTATAGAGATCTCATCACACTCTTCACATTATCTTTACTTACTTGTAGATCTATCTCATCTATGTAGGTATCGAGTAATGTTAAAGTGTCTTCAGTTTCTAATACATCAACACCAGTTCCTGCAATACTAAGATCTTCTACAATCTTAAGATCTGCAATGTTCATATCTTGCAAACGTTTAACTGCATAGTCAAACTTAGCATAGTCACCTTTATCTTCTACGATGAGTTTGACGAATGTTCCTTCGACATCTCTTTCGTTTGGGAGACTAACTCCATTATTATAATACAATTTAACAAAAACGTCAAAGGGATTCCTATAATGAGTAGTCTTAAGAGTAGTCGTATCAAAAACATGGAAGCCTCTTTTACATCCGAAGTCATTCCAGTAAAGTTGGTAGGGATTTCCAAGATAATAAATGTTGTCTTTATGTGATTTAGAATGATAGTGTCCTGTAAACACTTTCTTAAATTTTTTAAACACAGAATGATCCATACCACGTTCCATGACATGACCAGGATGTGCTTCAAAACCATTGAGTTCTAAATGACCCATACACACTGTGCTTTTGGATTGTTTGATTGCTCTAAATGTTTCCTCAAGATTATCATCACATATCCAAGGAAGACATAGAACATCAAGATCATCATATGTAATGTTGGTTGGTTCCTTAATTACATGAATGTTATGGTATTCACCTAGAAGTTCATCTGGTGCATTGACTCGTAATGTATTCTTATAATATATGTCATGATTACCTACAAGCATATCCATTCTGACACCCATTTCTCTTAGAGGGTCAAACCACATCTCTCTACATTCATCTAGTGAATTAAAATTTAAAGACTTACGTTTATCAAACGTGTCACCTAAACAAAAGATATGTTCTATGTTATG
>AACY020293530.1_pt1 | contig 11914 bp, 8 predicted proteins | sample 267378 | NCBI WGS metagenome assembly AACY02 (sample SAMN02954345, study PRJNA13694) | marine metagenome | biome: aquatic; feature: ocean; material: water; isolation source: isolated as part of a large dataset composed predominantly from surface... | reverse complement strand
GCGGAGAGGGATCGGTGAAGGCCTCGAAATATGTCGTGTCCTCGGCGATGAAGACCCAATTCGAGACATAGAACACCGCACCGAGACCCTGGGACCGCAGGTTCGTGATCTGTTCCGGCAGGGCGACGAACGCCGCCCATGCGCTCACTGCGAGAAGCAGCAGGGTGAGTGCGGGTAGTAACCGGCGGGTTCGACGAAGATAGAAGACGGCTAGGTCGCTGCGTAGCGACCTAGCCTGAGCGAGGCGGTGACGGGATGTCTTGAGCAGGATCGCGGTGATGAGGAATCCCGAGAGTACGAAGAACAGGTCGACACCGAGGAACCCGCCACCGATGAGCGGCCAGTCGAGGTGGTAGGCGATGACGGCAAGTACGGCGACTGCACGCAGTCCATCGAGTGCCGGGACGTATTGCAGTCCCGCCGGGTCCTTCGTCGACGACGGTGCCGCAGACTGATGCGGCACGGCTTGAGGTGACCTGGATCTCATCAACAGTCTCATCGGGGTCGAGGTCAGGTGTGCGTATGTAGACTACGTGCCATCTGCAACGAGCAGGCGCAGCGAAACGCTGTTGACCGGTCATTTGACCCGGTCGTATTCCCTTGATTCGTAACTAGACTCGAGCAGTGCATGCGGAAGGATTGACGGCTGAGAAAGCCAAGGAACTTCTGCGAGAACACGGACCCAATCGCCTCGCTGAGCGGCGTCGCACGTCAACACTGAGGCGCTTGGTCTTCCAATTCAGCAATCCGTTGATCAACGTGCTCATCATCGCCGGAATCGTGACGGCGGCAATCCGCGATTTTCTGGATTCCGGCGTTATCTTCGCAGTCGTTGTCATCAATGCACTCATCGGCTGGATTCAGGAGGGCCGTGCCCAACAGGCTCTGGAGTCCGTGCGCGCTCTTCTCGTGGCGACTTCCACCGTGATTCGAGACGGGCATCGAGAAGTGATCGACGCGGCCGAGATCGTTCCGGGGGATCTGGTCGTGCTGAGCGCAGGTGATCGAGTGCCGGCTGACATCGAACTCCAAAGATCCCACGCCCTGCGGATTGAAGAGTCGGTCCTGACCGGGGAATCAGTTGCGGTCGACAAGTCCGCGGAGGCAGATGCGCAGGCGTATGCCGGAACTCTTGTGGTGTCGGGATCCGGCACCGGGCTGGTCAGTGCCACCGGTGAAGACACGCGCATGGGTCACATCGGTAGTCTCATCAGCGAGACGGATTCGTTGGAGACCCCACTGACGAAGATGCTCGACCGGTTTTCCTGGCAGATCAGTGCGGTGATTGTCGCTGTTGGTGCTGCGGCCTGGGGTTTCGCGGTGTTCCTCCGGAATTACCCCCCGATCGAGGCCTTCCTGGCCGTCATCGGCTTGGCAGTCGCAGCGATCCCTGAGGGATTGCCGGCGATCATCAGCATCGTTCTCGCGATCGGCACTCGAGCGATGGCACACCAGCGTGTGATCGTGCGTCGGCTACCGGCGGTCGAGACTTTGGGTTCGGTCGGGGTGATCTGCACAGATAAGACCGGAACGCTCACGCGCAATGAAATGACGGTGGTGCGACTGCTGCTGCCGGAGGGGGACCTCGAGGTGAGTGGGGTCGGCTACGCGCCAGAGGGATCGATCAGCCGGGAAGAATCACCTTTGCCGGAAGAATTCCAGTCTCGGGTCTTCGACCTCGTCATGGTGGGGGTGCTGTGCAATGACGCTCACCTGAGTGAGCGAGAAGGTGACTGGTCGATCATCGGAGACCCCACGGAGGGGGCGCTGCTTCCTCTGGCATATAAGGCGAACGTCGATGTCGAACAGGTCCTTGATGAGTGGGAGCTGGTCGATGAGGTGCCTTTCGATCCGCGGTTTCGGTACATGGCGATGCTGCGGCGCCATCACGACGGCCGGGTGCGCGTGTTCTGCAAGGGCGCGCCCGAAGTCATCATGGAGTTGACAGGCGAATCAGACGCGCAGTGGCGGGAACGGACTCTTCACGCCGCACTGGAGGGCCAACGAGTCTTAGCGCTGGCACAGGCTGACGTTCCGCAGGGCGCGCGCGAACTCAGGATGGACGACATGTCGGGGAGCATGCGCCTCGTGGGGATGGTGGCGCTGTTGGATCCGCCGCGACCGGAGGCGCAAGACGCGATCAAGGCGTGCCAGGACGCGGGAATTCGGGTCATCATGATCACCGGGGATCATGAGGTCACCGCGGCGGCGATCGGCCGCTCCCTGGGGCTATCTGCCGATGAATCGATTTCCGGTGCAGCCATCGAGCAGGCCAGCGATCAGCGTCTAGCCGAGCTGCTCCAGCGCAGCGATGTGATCGCTCGGGCTAGCCCGGAAGTGAAAATGCGGGTCATCAGCTCTCTTCAAGATCGCGGTCTGTCAGTGGCGATGACCGGAGACGGAGTCAATGACGCCCCGGCATTGCAGCGAGCGGATATTGGTGTGGCCATGGGCCAGCGGGGAACCGAGGCAGCGCGGGACAGCTCAGACATCATCTTGACCGACGATAATTTCGCCACTATCTCGGCGGCAGTCCGGCAGGGCCGCATCGTCTACGACAACATCGTCAAATCCCTGCGGTTCATTCTCCCGACCAACGGAGGCGAAGCGGGCCTGATTCTGTTGGCTTTGGCCCTGGGAATCACGCTCCCGGTCACTGTGGGTCAGATTCTGTGGGTGAACCTCGTCACCACCGTGACCTTGGCCCTGGCTTTCGCTTTCGAGCCGGGTGACCCGGAAGTGATGACTCGGCCACCACGTCGGAAATCGCAGGGGATCCTCGATCGGAGCATGGTTTATCGCATCCTCTTCGTGAGCCTCCTGCTCGTTGGTACTGCTTTACTCGCCTTCGAAATCGGACTGCGGTGGTACGAATCAGTCGATGTCGCCAGGACTATGGCTGTCACGATGATCGTCCTCGCCGAGGTTGTGTACGTGTTCAATGTGCGCAGGCTGCACGCATCGTCCTTGAACCGGCAGGTGTTCACGGAGAACCGAGTGGCTCTTGCTGCGATCGGGGCTCTCGCTGTCTTGCAGTTGGGATTCATCTATGCGCCATTCATGCAGTTAGCCTTCTCGACGGCACCTTTGAGACCCGCAGCGTGGGGCTTGCTTCTGGGATTGGCCGTAGCGATCTTCCTCATTGTCGAGATGTCCAAAGCGTTGACCCGAAAGCGTGAGAGGGTGTCATCGTGATGCCCATCATCGGCTTTCTCGGAGTCGGGACGGTTTCCACTGCCGTGATTCATGCGCTGTGCGCCGCTGATGACTTCGGTGCCCGAATCGTCCTATCACCACGGTCGACGCACCGCAGCGAGGAACTCGCCGTGAGGTACGGCCAGTGCACGCGCCTGGGTTCCAACCAGGAGGTGGTGGATGCGGCCGACATCGTCGTCCTCGCGATGCGCCCGCAGCAGATGGATGAGGCACTATCGGGTTTGTCGTTTCGTAAGGAGCAGGTGATCGCAAGCTTCATCGCCGGGTCACCTCCATCGACGATCGCCGAACTGGTGTCACCGGCGAAGAAGATCGCTCAACTCATCCCGCTTCCAGCGATCGAATATGGCAGGGGACCACTGTTGATCTGCCCTGAGATACCTGAGGTCATCAACGTCTTCGGATCGCTAGGGGATGTCATCACCAGCGACGATGAAACGCAGATCCGGGTATTCAGTGTCGCCTCGGCCTTGATGTCCACCTACTACGAGATGCAGAACACGGTCATCGAGTGGATGGCCTCGCGTGGAATCGATGAATCCATGGCGGCGCGCTACGTGCTTTCGGAACTGGAGGGCCTGGCGACCGTGGGTAGGGTCACGCCAGTCGATCGCCTCGCCGATCTGCCCGCTGAGCACCAGACCAAAGGTGGGCTCAATGAGCGGGTACGCGACCACATGATCTCCGCCGGGGCCTTCGCTGCCCTTCGATCAGCCCTCGATGATGTGTATGACAACGCCCGATTGCGTTCACCCGAGACCCAGGCGGAATGAGCCGGGACTGATCAGGCAGATTCCGGACTCAACCCCTTGCCAAACTGCTTTACATCCGGGTACTTTTTGTCAAAGACCGACAAGGGGTACCCGATGCAGTCCACCTGGCACGATCGCAAGCGCTATCTGTGGCTGTTCGCCCTGGCGATGCCGCTACTGCCTTTCGCCGCCGTCGGGCTGCATGCGGCGACCGGTCTGGCGGTGTGGCTGTGGCTGGGCCCCATCGTCATCCTCGGCCTCGTTCCACTCATCGACTGGACCGTCGGACGTGATCCGTCGAGTGCGCCCGACGATGCGATCGAGGCTCTGGAGGCCGACCGTTACTACCGCTGGTTGACCTATCTGTTCCTGCCGGTCCAGTACGCCGGATTCGTACTCGCGCTGTGGTACATCGCACGCGGTGGGCTGAGCATCGCCGAGAGTGTCGGTCTGTCGGTCACGGTCGGGTTCATCGGTGGTCTCGGCATCAACACCGCACATGAACTCGGACATAAGCGCGAGTCACACGAACGGTGGCTCAGCAAGATCGCCCTCGCCCAATGCGCCTACGGGCACTTCTACATCGAACACAACCGGGGGCACCATGTGCGAGTAGCCACACCTGAGGACCCTGCGTCCTCGCGGGTGGGGGAGAGTTTCTATTCCTTCTGGCCGCGCACGGTGTTCGGATCATTGCGCAGTGCCTGGAACCTGGAGAAGCGGCGCTATGCCCGCCGTAAGCAACATCCTTGGCGAGTGGGCAACGATGTGTTGAACGCCTTCGCGATGACATTGGTCATCTGGGTCGCGCTCGTGATCTGGCTCGGACCGGTGATCTTGCCGTACATCGTGCTGCAGGCCGTCGTTGGTTTCACCCTGCTGGAGGCCGTCAACTACCTGGAGCATTACGGCCTGCTGCGCCAGAAGGTCCACCACGGGGATCGGGAGCGCTACGAACGCGTCGAGCCGCGCCACAGTTGGAACTCCAATAACGTCGCGACCAATGTTCTGCTCTATCACCTGCAGCGGCACAGTGATCATCACGCCAACCCCACCCGGCGCTACCAGGCACTCCAGGATGACGAGGAAGCGCCCGTGCTGCCCACCGGATACGCCGGAATGATCCTGCTGTCGCTCGTCCCACCACTGTGGCGACGCGTGATGGACGCCCGAGTGCTCAAGCACTACGCCGGGGACATATCACTGGCGAACATCGCCCCGCGTAAACGTGAGCGCATGCTTGCCCGCTACTCGACAGCGACCGGAAATGATGCAGGGATAGTCGTCGAGTCGACCGTTGCGGCAGTGGCCGCAGACCGGGTCCGCATCGCTCGCTGTCCCGGATGCGGCTATACCTATGACGAGGCGATCGGCGATGCCCGCGAGGGTTTCCCGGCCGGCACTGCCTGGGCATCGGTCCCCGACTCGTGGTGCTGCCCGGACTGCGGGGTTCGCGACAAGGTCGACTTCATCCCCGTCGAGGTCGTCGACGCGTGACCTATCGCAGCGTCGAGACTGCGGGTGCGACCACTCGCGAACGGATTATCACTGCTGCGGCTCAGTTGACCGCGGAGTCGGGATGGTCCAACGTCACGATGTCCTCGGTGGCGCAGCGGGTCGGAGTGAGTCGCCAGACGGTGTACAACGAGTTCGGAACCCGTGCCGTTCTCGCCGAATCCATGGTGCTCGCGGAGTTATCGGCCTTCTTGGAAGAGGTCGATGCGGGGTTCCTCGCGCATCCGGACGACCTGGTGGCGGGCCTGACGGCTGCGGCTCGCGGAGTGCTGGACCTGGCGGCAACGAATCCGCTGCTCGCAGTGATCGTCACGGCCACCCATGGAGCAGAGACCGAACTTCTCCCGCTGCTCACCACCCGCGCCGATGCGGTGATAGCTGCCGCTCACAGCACGGTGGCCGCCCACGTGCGCACCTACGCCCTGGCGCCCGATGCTCCGGTCGATGCTGTTGTCGATGTCATCGTTCGCTCTGTGCTCAGCCACGTGATGCAGCCAGGAGAAGCACCCATCGAGGAGGCTGTCGCCTGGGTGGCGTCATCTCTTTCGGCGCACTGACCACACCACCGCGATGAATGACGCCAGCACGATGGCGGCCGCGATGGTGAGTGCCAGCAGCCAGGGGAACCCGTGGGAATTCGCGGAAGCATCGAACGCATCGGGGATGGTCACCGTGGAACCGTCGATGACCAAGGCGATGGACATCGATGCTCCGGGTGCGAGGTCGAGGGACCGGAACGTCGTCTCGACATCGCCGATCCGATCGGTGCAGACCGGAATCGATCGGCCATCGACGAAGCAGGCGGCAGCCAGTGCCGCACCGGGGGTTCCCACCTCGACCCGGGCCTGGGCGATGGGCAGATCAGGCAGCGGGCCGATCACCTCGGCGAAGATCTCCGCGTCACCGGCAGTGAGACCGAGCGGGTTGTCATCTGCGAGTTCCTCCTCGGCGAAAGCCCGGAATGCTCCGGTGATCGTGTAGGTCGCGGTGATCCGTGGTGGATCGGAATCGAATTGGTCGATCCGTACGTCGCGCGACGGGAGCCGGTCAGGCTGGTTGGGGATATTCCAGATCGCCATCCGGGTCGTGAAGTCATCGGGCACGACCGATCCTGGAGCGAAGGTGACCGACTCGGTGACCGTCATCGACCCGTCGGTTTCGATATCCGCCTCGATCACATAGTTGTCGATCCGCCCAGCAGCGGGTGAGTCCTCGGCTCGCACGAGGGAGGATCCGGAGGCGCCGAGGATCGCGGCGGCAAGCCCGACCACCGAAGCTTTCGCGTATGCATGCACAACCACAGTGTGACGGTCGGCATAGTCGCATTCGCGTGAGGTGGTTGCCGCACCCGTGGCACTGTGGAAGGTTGGAGTTCATGTCGGCGGGAACGATCACGGCCGCTGAGCGCCGACGTAGCCGCAATTCGGTGATCTACGGCTCCGCCGGCACGGTCGTGGAGTGGTTCGACTACGGGCTGTACCTCTATCTGGTGCCTGTCGTCGCGCCGCTGATCTTTCCCACCGATGATCAACTCACTGCGATCATTGCAAGCCTCGGTGTCTTCGCGGCAGGGTCGCTGCTGCGTATCGCCGGTGGCGCGTTCTTCGGCAGTATCGGTGACCGACTCGGTCGCAAGAAGGCGCTCGTGCTGAGCATCCTGATGATGACGGTGCCGATGGGTCTCACGGCATTCCTGCCCACCTATGCCCAGATCGGGATCGCCGCCACGATCTTGTTCACGGTGATGCGGATGCTGCAGGGATTCTCCGCCGGTGGTGAGTATTCGGGAACGGTCGTCCAATTGGTCGAGCAGGCGCCGGCTGCACGCCGTGGCTTCATCGCCTCCACAGCGGTGTTCACCTCAGGGATCGGTGTGCTTCTCGCTTCGGGACTCGTGGCACTGATGACCACGGTGCTGAGCGAGCAGGACATGGCCAGTTGGGGATGGCGAATCTGCTACCTCGTCGGTGGAGCGCTCGGCCTCTTCGCTCTCGTCATGCGCAGCCGCATGGAGGAGACGCAAGCCTTCGAGTCCGAAGAGGAAGCCGGCACGGTGCCAGCCAAGCCTTTGCGATACGCGCTGCGCCACCTGCCCGGCCCTGTTCTCATGGCGGCGTTCCTCGCAGGCTTCGGTGGGATCCTCTACTACGTCGTGCTCGGTTTCGTGCCCACGATTTTGGACACCTACTCCGAGATCCAAAGCGACACCGCGCTATGGGTGACGACGGGAATGACGATCGTGTACGCGTTCGCAACCCCGTTCTTCGGCCTGCTATCCGACCGCCTAGGACGAAAACCTGTGATGATCGGCGCGACGATCGGATTCGTACTGCTGAGTTTTCCGCTGCTGTGGTTGATGACCTATGAGCCACTGTGGATCGTGATCCTGGCGGGGCTCGGGCTGCTCACCCTTCTCATGCTCTACGGCGGTCCCGTCGTGGCTGCGATCGGTGAGCAATTCCCCTCGCGCGCCCGCTACTCAGCGCTGGCCACGGGCTACAACCTCGGCACCGCTGTCCTGGGGGGCTTCGCGCCGATGGTCGCCGCATGGTTGATCAGTGTTTTCGATTCACCGGTCGCGCCTGCAGGACTGCTCGTGGTGGCATCGCTGGTGGCGCTGCCCCTGCTGTGGCGACTGCACGAGACCCGGGGAATCACGCTGGCGGAGATGGACCAGATCGCGAGGCAAGGTGAGCCGGTACCGTAATCCTCTTCCCGGTGGGGTTCCACCGACCTAGGAGAGGATGTGTGACCATATGGCCGGGCCGTTGACGGGTCGCGATTTCGTCAAGGAGATCGACTTCTCCGCAGATGAACTCCGATACCTGCTCGACCTATCGGCTGAACTCAAGGCCGAGCGTGCAGCCGGGAGAGAGCGGCAGCGCATGATCGGCAAGGTCATCGCGTTGATCTTCGAGAAGGCATCCACCCGAACGCGGTGTGCATTCGAGGTCGCCGCGTATCACCAGGGCGCTCAGGTGACCTACCTCGATCCCTCGGGATCCCATATCGGTGCGAAGGAATCTGCGGCGGATACCGCGGCGGTGTTGAGTCGGATGTATGACGCGATCGAATACCGCGGATACGGCCAGGAGATCGTTGAGGAACTTGCACGTCACAGTGATGTTCCCGTCTACAACGGATTGACAGACGAATGGCACCCCACGCAGATGCTGGCCGATTTCCTGACGATGACAGAGCACTCGGAAAAGCCGGTCGATCAGACTGCGTACGCGTATCTCGGTGATGCTCGCAGCAACATGGGCAACTCACTACTCGTGATGGGTGCGCTCATGGGATCCGATGTGCGAATCTGTGCGCCCCGTGCACTCTGGCCGACCGATGATGTTCGCCAGATCGCGCAGGAGCGCGCCGAGGAATCCGGTGCGCGTCTTCTCCTGACCGAGGATCCGGCCGAAGCGCTGCCCGGTGCAGACTTCGTCGAGACGGATGTGTGGGTGTCGATGGGAGAGCCAGCTGAGGTCTGGGCGCAGCGTATCGAGTTGCTCCGGCCCTACCGCGTCGATGCGGCGATGATGGAACTCACCGGCAATCCGAATGCGAAGTTCCTGCACTGCCTGCCGGCTTTCCACGACATGGGCACCGAGGTCGGGCAGCGCATCGCGGCTGAAACCGGGCTCGTCGATGGCCTCGAGGTCACCCACGAGGTGTTCGCATCGCCGGCGAGCGTGGTGTTCGACGAGGCGGAGAATCGCCTGCACACCATCAAGGCCGTCATGGTCGCCACCATCGGGGACGAGTGATCTCGGCGGCGCTGTTCGAGCGGGCCGCTAGGACAGGTGGTGCACCGGCTGGAGTCGGTACACCGGGGTGGGGATGCCCTCGTACCGCGCCTTGAGCTGCAGCGCGAGGTACTGGGAGTAGTGGCGCGACTGGTGCAGGTTGCCGCCGTGGAACCACAGGTTGTCCACCTGGGTCGGCTTCCACATATTGCGCTGCTCGCCCTCCCAGGGACCGGGGTCCTTGGTGGTATCCGAGCCCAACCCCCACACCTTGCCCACGCGATCGGCCATCTCCTGGCCGCAGATGTCGGCCACCCAGCCGTTCATCGAGTTGTAGCCGGTGGCATAGACGACCAGGTCGGCCGGCAGGGTGGTGCCGTCCTCGAGCACCACGGCATCCTCGGTGAGGTGGTCGACCTGGCCGTGGGCGAGCTTGATGTCACCGTTGGCGACGAGTTCACTCGCACCGACGTCGATGTAATAGCCCGAGCCGCGCCGCAGGTACTTCATGAACAGCCCCGACCCGTCGTCACCCCAGTCGAGTCGAAAGCCCGCGGCCTCGAGGCGCGCGTAGTAGTCCGCGTCCCGTTCGCGCATCTGGTCGTACAGCGGGATCTGGAACTCGTGCAGGATCCGGTAGGGCAGTGACGCGAAGATCAAGTCGGCCTTCTCCGTGGTCACCCCATTGGCAACGGCCTCCTCGGAGTACAGCGCACCCAGGCCGATGTCCATGAGGGTGTCGGACTTCACGATGTGCGTGCTGGTGCGCTGCACCATCGTCACATCGGCACCGTGCTCCCACAGCGCAGCGCATATGTCGTGCGCGGAGTTGTTCGACCCGATGACGACGGCCTTCTTGCCGGTGTAGGCCTCTGGCCCTGGGTGCTGCGATGAATGATGCTGATCGCCGGAGAAGACGTCCATGCCGGGGAACTCCGGCATGCGCGCTTTGCCCGACATCCCGGTCGCGAAGACGACATGCTTGGGCGTGAGCGTCACCTGTTCGCCGTCGCGATCAGCAATTACCGTCCACTCCTGGGCGGCTTCGTCCCAGGTGGCGGAGGTCACCGTCGTCTTCGACCAGTACGGGATCTCCATCACTCGCGTGTACATCTCCAACCAGTCGCCGATCTTGTCCTTCGGTGCGAACACCGGCCAGTTGGCGGGGAAGGGCAGATACGGGAGGTGGTCGTACCAGACCGGATCGTGCAGGCACAGGCTCTTGTAGCGCTTGCGCCACTGGTCGCCGGGGCGATCATGCTTGTCGAGCACCAGTGCCGGGATATCGAGCTGTCGCAGACGCGCTCCGAGGGCGATGCCGCCCTGGCCGCCACCGATAACGACGACATAGGGCTGCACGGCATAACCTAGTTCCGCCTCCTCGCGCTCGCGTTCCTCGGCCCAGGTCGACCGATCGGCGATCGCCCCGTGCGCCACCCCCAGCCGGCGGCTCGCCCCCTGGTGCTCCTCGTGACCCTTCAACTCGTCGAGCGAGGTCAGCAGGGTCCAGGCTCCCTCGTCCTTCAGACGCAGCAGGCCCTTGCCCCGGCCGACAGCGGTCTCGAAGGTGATCCATGCCTCCACGACCCCATCGGCCTCCGTCGCCGGCTCGGTGGCATGGAATCCCGATGGAGCAGTGGTGGCCAGGCAGGCCCCCAGCAGCTCAGCAACCCCCTCGCGCCCTTCGACGGTGGTGATGTTCCAGGTGAATGCGATCAGGTCGCGCCAGTAGCAGTCGGTGGCGAACATATCGGCCGCCGCGGCGATGTCGCGGGCGTCTAGGGCGTCCTGGAAGTCGCGGAGCCATCGCTCCGCCCGGGCCTGGGGCGAGTCGAGGTCGATTCCGGGATCGGCGAGCTGGGTCATGGATCCTCCTAGGCCGGCTGCGAATGGTCTGGCCACCTCACCTCAACGCGTGCTGCTCGAAGGGTCAAGGGTTGCAAGGGGTTGCAACGGCGAGGAAATCCGCGAATCGCACCCGTGACCGCCCCGGCGGTCCTATGCTTCGGTCAAGGCTCGGGCCTGATGCGATGCCGCACACCGGCGGCTCATGCGGATGAGGGGGTGCCCCGTGCCCATCGTCGGTTCGATAACCCCCGATACCCACCTGCCCGAACTGGCCCGCGCCCTGACCGATATCCACTCGGCGGTACTCGAAGGCCGACGTGTCCCCCTGCAGCCCCGGCCCGTCGTCGCGCGGTCGTGGCAGCGGGTGATGGGGCTCGGTCTCCAGCCGGAGAGCTACCGGCGACGTGATCCGCTGCCAGCCGAGGAGATCGCGTTGCGCCGCGAGTGCTCCGGGCTGTCCGGCGTCGTCGAGGAACTCGCCCAGATGATCGGGGAGGGCACCGACCGCAATCACATGCTCCTCGTCGTCGCCGACGCCGACGGGGTCATCCTGTGGCGCGAAGGATCTTCCCGGGTCCGTCGCCATGCCGACTCCTTCGGCTTCATGGAAGGGGCGGTCTGGACCGAGGCGCAGGTGGGCACGAATGCGATCGGCACGGCCCTGGCCGAGGGGTCGCCGGTGCAGTTGTTCTCCGCCGAGCACTACGAGCGCATCCAGCATGCGTGGTACTGCACCGCGAGCCCGATTCACAACCCGGTCACCGGTGACCTCATGGGCGTGATAGACGTCAGCGGACCGGCGTTCACGCTGCACCCGGCGATCGAACTGCTCGTCGAGGC
>AACY020527837.1_pt1 | contig 11929 bp, 11 predicted proteins | sample 267378 | NCBI WGS metagenome assembly AACY02 (sample SAMN02954345, study PRJNA13694) | marine metagenome | biome: aquatic; feature: ocean; material: water; isolation source: isolated as part of a large dataset composed predominantly from surface... | reverse complement strand
ACGAGCTCCATGGGCGACTGGGTGGTGCGTATCGCCCCTGTCGCTCAGCTTTGTTGTGCCGACGAAGATGCAGGTTCGATATCTCGTTTCGCCCATGAGATGTGCTGTCTGTGCGTCCGGGAACCGCTGTCCACTTAGCTCTAGTCCCCCGACGCAGGTAACGGTTTGAAGATAGAAATCTAGCCTTGCGCGCATGCATGGTGACGCGTAGCCTCCGATGCAGTTGCGGTTTTTGGCAACTGCAAGTTGATCTGGGGCAGATCTAGGGCGAGAGCGTCGGATGAGCGAAACGGGGGAAATGTCTTGAGTCACTCGACTTCGGAAGCCAGGAACGAGGTTCCTGCGCTGACCTTGCCTACGACTAGGTCATTCAAGGTAATTGCGGCTCCGCACGTGAAGATGTGGGTGATTGAACCTCACCGAAAGCCCAACCCGGACATCGATGGTGTGAATGAAGTGAAACTCACCTTCGTCGAGCATGGAGAAAAGGAATTTGCGGACCAGCTAGCCGAAGGCTCACGTGATCCCGACGGAGAAACAATCGAGTTGGACGAGTACGTGGCAGACCGCGTTGGCTGGGTCTTGCCCCTAGCTGATGGTTTCAGCCGGATGGAACACGTGCGCCTGAAGGGCATGCGACGAGATGTTGCAGTCAGTGTTCCGGCAAATGATGAGAATCATCTTGCAGGTGCTGGTTCAACTTCGAAAACTAAGCCATCCTCCGCCATTCCACGCGGCACTAGCGGCTATCGGATCAGCGCTGAGTTTTGCGAAGTCGCTGGGGTTTCACTGTGTGTGGAAGTGGTTCGTCTCCGTTGGCCGAAGTCCGCGATTAGGAACAACTGGGAGGCAAAGGACAACAAGGAGGACGATTTTTCAGGCGGCGAAACGGAATCAAACGAAGACTCCGATAGGGATTCGACCTCGGATCAAGATAAGCATGACCGCGGTGAAGATTTTGATCTAAAGAGACTTGGTAAGAGTATTCGCGATCAGGTGCGGCACCTTAGTGGTGTGTATCCCGGGCTGCATGTGGTTGTGTACTTCGAGCCCTCCTTTCTCATGCCCAAGGAAGATGCGTCCGATTGGTTTGATCAGTGCGAGAAGGTGATAAAGGGGTTCGGCGGTCAGCGTGAACAAGAGGAGGGACTCCAACTCGAAGAGATCAGTCCATGGCTTGCGATGGCGTGCACTCCATGGGCAACGTTCGTCACGCGGCGACCATCTGGATTCAAATTGAATGTGGTTGAAGCGCGTATTCGACATCTGGTGGTGGATCCGGTAATCCTCGCAACTGCCCAGCAAACACGAGTGCAGGAGTTCGTGGAGGTCGTATCCGAGTTGAGCTTCGATTCCGCGAATCCCGACAGCACTGCAAGCCGGCAGGCCCGCGACAGCTTCTATCAATGGCGTTCTTCGTTCTGGTGGGCGCAGCCCGCGAAGGCAAAGATTCCGAACCGTGTTTGGAAAGCTGCGGCTGAAGCGAATAACACGATCAGTCAAGTCGATGCCTTGTCGCAAGAGATGCACGATTACGCGTCGGTAGAGGAGGATCGACAGAAGCAAAAATCCCAGCAACTGAATGTCCGACTCGCTTGGGGAGCTCTCGTTTTTGCCGTCCTTGCTATCGCTGTCCCATTGGTTTACGAAGAAGCTGGACTCTTGGTGACCCTCGCTTTCGCCCTCCTGGTTGTCGTGTTAGGAGGGGCAGCCATTGGTTGTCTACAGTGGATCCGCAGAAGCCGCAGATAGAAGCCACTGCCACGATCGCTTCAGAGTGTGAATCGGCAGAATGATTGATACTCCGACTCTCGCACTGGGACGCTATCTGCGCTGGAGTGTCAAAGATGGTGGCTCAGCGCTAGCAACTGGCGTCAGCAATCTGAGCGCTTTCGACGCGCATTGCATTTCGTCGCATCTGTACGAAAAACTGTTGCGTAGTCCTTCAATGGATTAATGTTCGAACTACCACAATTTAAGGTCATCTTCACAACAGCTATTTGCAGCTTGTGCTGCTTCCCCGGTGACGACCATGTAGGCGTGAATGATGTCGCGTTTAGAAAGACTCTTGTGTGCCGTATTCATGTCGTCGAGAAAGCTAAAGTCCAGTTGCTCAAACCTCTCCTTCACTCCTGTGGTGTTTGAGCGAACAAACCAGTAGCTGCCCTTACGTAGGTCGCCTACATCGCGCGGAGTGAATTGACTGCCAACCTGAGCGATGGCGAATTCAAAGTGAGTCCGGAGACGATCAAGCTCCGCCGGCTTAACGCGCGAAAGGTGGGCGTGACGCATCTCGAAATCCGGGTGCGAATCAGGAGGCAATACCGGAGTCCGTGGTGTTCCTCGTTTCTCCCAGATCTGGAAAACTGCATTGACTCTTATGGGGCAACCGTCCGCATCCAGGAAATGATCTACGGAACTGAAGTCGACAAGGTGAAAGTTCAAGGGAACACGATTTTGAAACGTGTACTTTTTGAAACTACGCGGCAATATGAAGGCAAAGACATCGGCAAACGCGCAGCTGTGCTCTATGAAGTCGATTGCTAGAGCGGCGCGCTGCCCAAAGGGTGGATTGCCGACAACGAGAATCTTGTCTGTGTGTAGCGCCTGCGGGCGCCAAGTGAGGTAATCAGTCTGGATGAGACCGTCAATCTGTGGATCAATATCGATCCCGAGGCGAGTGAATTTTGGTAAGAGAGAGTAGAAGGCGCCACCTCCAGCACTTGGCTCGATGATGAGATCGAAGTCAGCCAACTTGAAGTGTCGATCCACAAGCTGCAGACACTGCGCAGCCATCTCCTTTGGCGTGAAGTACTGCTCTTTGTCAACTGTACGTTTCATGAAGTCCTTGAATTCAACTTGAACTGGATAGTCGCATCCTTCCAAACCGCAAGGGATAGGTTTTTCACGGTGAGATGCCCGCGACTCAACAGAACACGCACGATAGAGGATTGAGGTGCGCTACTTAGCTGCACTTCGCAACCTGGAGTCAGTACTTTGCGCAGTTTTCCGTAGACCTCGGACTGGTAGCTGTTCTCAACCCGCAAGACGTTGCCTTGCTCATCTGCTACCGCGTTCAACGTGAGGATGTCATTGTCCATTCCGAGAACAAAACGCAGACCGACGAGGTAGCTGGCCCAATAGTCCTTGTCGTCTTGTGACTTGGCAAGCCCAAGATTGAACATTTGTACGTAGAGCTCGGCGAACTTGTGCTCAGACATGTACCCGCGGGTGGCCCTGAAGTACTCGCCCACCTCCTTACGTCGAAGTGGGTTGTTGACACTTGCGTTCGGATCCCCTTTGCGCTGTTGGTACTCCCTGACAAATGCTCTGCCTTCTGGGCTCGCGTAGAACTCGTCAGCGGAGGCTTTGAAGTCTGCCAACTGAGTGAGAAAATCAGCGCCTGGTTCCTCAAAAAATGAGCGGAATTGATCGTCGGATACTTTTTCCGAAGCGAGGAAAATTCTGCAGAGGCTCGCTCTTGCACTCTTACTCCCGAGACTGCTTGGCCGCTCTCCGTAGGCCTTGAGGCTGATGGGCACCTCAACACTTGATCCCGGATTGCTGAAGATCAGAACCAAGTCGGCACTAGATCCGCTATTCGTGTTTCGTCCAACGGGTCGAATACCAATGACCTGATCCTTGAGGTAGGCACTGTCGTAGGTGAAGATTCCAAGGTTCTCAGGGTCACCGATAAGGGCTTCGAAAATATGTGTAGCGAGGGCTTGCCCTTGGTTTATCGCCCTTTGGAGGTTGGCTTCTGTCAGTTCATTGGCGACACGACTGATGGCGGCCTCCCGCTCGCCCTCAAGCTCGGGCAACGAACCCCCGACGAGATACCCAGCATTGTACAGGAGTTTGTGAAGGGCTACGACGCATTCATATTCGGCGACGAGTCCGTTTGCTCCTTTTTGGTGAACAGCTGGAGGCACCGCATAAGGATACAAGATTCGGTGATCAGAAAGGGGATTGCCGGAGGCGCAATCGTGGGTTGGGCAGCCGCTGTTCCTAAAGACATCTTCCTGGGCGCGCTGTCACATCACCATGCCATCATTCATGTGGCTCCAGACGGTGATCCCAAGCCCCCTGGCTGATTACCTGCCAACCGCCCGCTCGCGCGTTCGGTGGTCCCAGGGGAAGAGCCGCCCGCTTGGCCAGCCGGCCACGGCGGGAAGAGGCGAGCACTTGGGGGGTGCCGTGAGCAAGAAGCTGTTCTTCTCCCTGCAGGGAGTGGATATCGAAGACGACGAGGCCCTCGAGGCTTTCGTCCACTACGTCTGGCGTGAGGCCACGGGTGAATTCACCGACCACGAGGCCGTCGCTGCCGATGACCACGAAACGCAATCGTCGACAGAAGGGAAAGATGAATGACGACACCACATGTTGTCCTCACCCCTCGCTATGCCGAGGCGGTGCAATACGCCAGCGAGTTACACGCGGGTCAAACCCGCAAATCAACCAACATCGCCTACATCTCCCACCTCCTAGGAGTCTCCTCCCTGGTCCTGGAAGCCGGGGGAGACGAAGACATGGCCATCGCCGCCCTCTTGCACGACGGCCCCGAAGACCAAGGCGGCCAGGCCACCCTCGATGAGATCCGTGCCCGCTTCGGTGATCGCGTTGCCCACATAGTCGAAGGCTGCTCGGATTCACTGTCCGAAGATCCCGAGGCCAAGGACCCATGGAAAGACCGCAAAGTCGCCTACCTGAATCACTTGAAAGACGCCGACGACGACACCTTGACAGTCTCACTGGCCGACAAACTCCACAACGCCCGCGCCATCGCGACCGACCTCATGATCACGGGCCCAAGCACCTGGGATCGCTTCAACGCGTCAGCCGACGACATCCGCTGGTACTACGAAAGCATCGTGGAGATCGCGCGCAGGCGTCAGGCGAATCCCTTTCTCGTCACAAACCTCCAAGAGGCTGTGAACAACATGGTCACCGTTCCAAGCCCCGATGCTGACGAGCGCGAGATGACTCGCTACGCCATGACTTACAACGCGTATGAGCGCTGGTTCGGGAACCTGGGCATGGTTTCCGAAATGCTGGAACCGCTGGAGCAGGAGTTCCGCCAAACCGGTCGCGTCTCTGAACATGTCGGCGTGGACGCCCTTCGCGCCTGGCTATTCGTGTTGATCCGCTCAGACAGATTCAGCGGAAGTCTCGCCCCCGCAGGAGACGGCAATCTCACGGTCACCGACCCACCCGAGAATCCGCAGGTCCGGCAGATCGTTGAGGCCCTCAACGAACGGGAACTCGCCGCAAATCCCTCTGAGCCTCGGAAGTGATCACGCGATTCACGCAATAATCGAGTGGTGACCTAACTCAGTCCACGACAAGCCGAAACATGGGGGAATCATGGCTCGTCACATCGCCCGAGGCGGTACCGAGGAAACCGCCACCGAACGGCAGGTTCGCGAGGCCATCACCCGCCACCTAGGAGAAGACGACGTTGTCATCTCCGGCCTCCGGCTCCACGACAACACTTACGGCGATGTCGAAATCGACCTGATCGTCCTCATGCCCAACGCCGGGGTCGGGGTTGTTGAAGTTAAGGGCGGCACCATTACCTACGCCGATGGCACCTGGCACCAAACCGGCAAAGAAGGCACGAAAGAGATCGACCCACCCGGCCAAGCCCGCCGCGGCTGGCACGCCTTCCGCCGCTTCATCGAGCGCCAACCCTCCTGGTCGCGTGGACGCTTGCGTGGCGACTGGTTCCTCGCCTTCCCGCAAACCCCAGTCCCCGAAGGCGAAGACATGGGCCCAGAAGGCCGCCGGGAAACGATCATTGCCGAAGGAGAGGAGCTGGAAGCCGCCTACCGCATCTGGGAGATCCTCAGCCGCCCCCAGGATCGTCCCCTGCCCTCCGATGGCTGGGTGGAGCAGATTCTTGAATTGCTGCAGGGGCAAGGGGAGGGCCCCCTTACCGTCGAGCAGCGCGTCGCCCGGCGGCTGCGCGACATCGAGGAGATGTCCGCCAGCCAAAGCGGACTGGTGAAGAGTTGGCGGCGCAATCGGATGATCGACGTGGCCGGGGGAGCCGGCACCGGCAAGACCTGGCTGGCGATGGAGCAGGCCCGGCACTGGAGGAAGCAGGGTCTTTCGGTGGCATTCCTGTCCTACACAAAGGGCGTGGCCGAGATGGTCAAACGCACCTTGGCCGACCTGCCCGAAAAGGAACGTCCCGCCTACATCGGCACCCTGCACGCCCTCGGTTACCAGTGGGGAGTCAGACCCGTCAGCTCCAGCGCGAGCGATCAGCACTACTGGGACCACGAACTACCAGCCCAATACGTGCAAGCAGCAGAGAAACTCAACGACGACGACAAGTTCGACGCCGTCGTCATCGACGAAGCCCAAGACTTCGCCGATTCCTGGTGGGATGTCATCTGGGCGATCGCCAAGAACCCCGACGATCTTCGCCTCGCGGTCTTCCGTGATGACAGTCAGTCAGTGTTCCAAGGGCGCCTCGGCCGCCCGGATGTCTCGATGGCTGCCTTTGACTTAGACACCAACTACCGCAACGGCCGCCAGATCGTCGAAGCCTTCACGCCCCTATGTGATCGCAAGATGGTTGTCGAAGGGGGAGAGGGGCTCCCCATCCGCGCGGTTTTCACCGACCAAGACCACGTGATCGAAGCCGCCGACGATGCGGTCCAGATCCTGACCGAAAAGGAAGGCTGGCTACCGGAACACGTAGCCCTGCTCACCACCAAAGGGCGCCACCCGGTGCATGCCGAGAGAAGCGACTCCGACAAGGACGCCTACTGGCAGGACCTGTGGTCCACTGACGATGTGTTCTACAGCACCGTCTCCGGCTTCAAAGGTCTCGAGCGTCCAGCCGTGGTGATTGCCGTCAACGGATTCCACGAGGAAATCGACCCCAAAGACGTCCTTTACACGGCACTCTCCCGGGCCATGGACCTAGCTGTCATCGTGGGAGGGCGAGACCAACTTGAGCAGGTCCTAGGAGAGAAACACCTGCGACGGATGGAAAGGCGGCAAACATGAGTTTCGCGCCAGGTTTCCAGGGAATTGCGTGACGGGGCGAGTGGTCGAGGACACCAAAAAACATGTGGCGGATAGTGGCCCATTTTCAGCTGCTTGGTCAGCCTGCCTTTCGTGATGACGACTATACCTCTCCACTCACTAGACTTCTGCCGCCTGTACCTTCCTGCGCGTGGGACGCGCCCGTGAGTGGTTCCATTTGCCAAATCCACCGGCCCTCTATTGAACTGGGAGACTGCAACCCTGACGCCCGTCGGGGCAGTCGTAGATTGCTCGAACCCATAGACTACGAGCGGGTGACGAGATGGGGGAATAAGTGGCGCCACCGAAAATGAACGCACAAAAGAGTCCTGCTGAGTGGGCTCTTGATCGGGATATTGCCGCACAGGAGATCATCAAATGGTTGGCTGCGTACCGACACAGCGGAGAAAGTCGGGCGGAACTGGAAGGCAGGGTCTTCGAGCGATTGAGTTCCGCTCAAACTCGGGAAGACGTATTGGCGCTACTGACTCGTGAGCCAGAGATTCTGCAGGATCTTAGGAGTTTGACCCGGCGTGACTTGGGGGTCGCACAGGCAGCGAACTTTCTGGGCGTCGGTAAGACGACGTACGAGAATCTCGAATCGGGAAAGAGGCAGGACGCCCGTCTGGCAAAGTCAGCCGTAGATCTGATCTGGCAGGAAATGGATGTCGAAATCGTGCCTTGGTTGGTCGAGGGGAATCAACCACAGAGTGACGAACTAAGCAGAGCAGCTGTAATCGCGGCTGATCGTCGAATCCGGAGAAAGTCGTCTACGGAACTCAGATATCTTCATGAGCCGCGGCAGTTGGACAAGTTGGAGGGCTATCTGGCCGCACATGGGCTCCGAAAAGTTCGGGGGGGACCGATCTCGAATCCAAGAGTCGAAATTGAGCCTGGCACGTACTCTCTTCGACGGTCTGTGACGGGTCACCTTTCGAATGGTGATGCGCTCGCACAATCCGTGGATGCGATCTTTAAGCCGGTGAACTGGGCGTCCAATGATTTGCCAATTTTTCTTGAAGCAAAGTCCATGACTGATGTTGTAAACCCCAATAAGCGCCAGAAGGAAGAAGCTCAAAAGTCTGGCGCCCTCAAGAAGGCATTTGGAACAGCGACATCAGAAGTGGTCTTCCTGATACTACTCGGTGGAACGGTACCGGAGCGTTACCTAGAAGTCGAAGCAGCCTCGGGCATCGATTGGGTGTGGGAACACCGTTTGTCAGACCTTGATGCTTTAATGAAATGGAGGCCATAGCGAGTGGGAGGTTCACATTCCAACAGTCAGTGATGTCCGAACAAAAGGGCAGGTGTGGACCCCACGCTGGGTGGCAGACGCCATGGCGGTGTACCTCCATCCCAAACTGGCGGGCAAGATTCTGGATCCTGCCGTCGGTCCTGGCAGTCTGTTGGCCGCATGCCGTGAGTTGTCCGAAGTTGCCCTGCAGGTGACAGCCTTCGAAATCGATGAAGGGGTCCTCGCGCTCGAGTCTTCCGAGAGCACTTATGCGAGAGATGGCATCGTTGATCTGCGGTTAGAGGACTTTGTTCACGCCATCCTGCCGACCAAATACGACGCGGTCATCTGCAATCCTCCATATGTTAGGCATCATCGAATTCCCCGTGAAACCAAGGATCATTGCCAACAACTTGCCAGGTCTACTATCGGAATCAGTCTCGACAGGAGGGCTGGTATCCATGTCTACTTCCTGATCAAGGCCCTATCTGGACTCGAACGTGAGGGGCGTCTTGCTTTCATCGTTCCGGCCGATACTTTCGAGGGGGTTTTCTCTGGAGATCTCTGGAGAGCAGTCACGAGTCGGTTCAGCTTGGATGGAGTTCTGACGTTTGCTCAGGCAGCCGCAGCATTCCCAGGCGTCGACACTAATGCCGTGATTGTGTACCTGCGGCATTCACAACCGAAATCGGGCCACTTCCTTTGGATGCAGTGGAGTGGCTCTGACCTCACCGCGCTTCCGAGTCTGGTCGAGCAACGTTTGGAAGCCGCGACAGAGCACGACGACGAGTTGAAGACCCGGTTGGTAGATCTCGAGGAGGGCCTGAATGCGGGTTTGTCCCGTGAGCCGCGGGGCGAGACCGGCCCGACCATTCCATTTACGTCCTTGGCAAAGGTTGTCCGCGGAGTTGCCACGGGCTCGAATAGTTTTTTCCTCATGACGCGCCAGCAAATTGTTGACCGTGGTCTGGACGAGAAGTACTTCTGTCGAGCTATCGCCCGAGTTAGGGATCTCGATGGTGACGACATCAATGACGAAATGCTCGCAGATCTCGAGAGTCGTGGCCGACCCACGTGGCTTCTGTCGCTGTCTGAGTCAGATCTGACCGATCAATTGACGCTTGATGGGGAAGGTGGGGACGATGCCCTAAGGGCATACCTCAGGTGGGGTGTTGAGACAGGAGTCAGCTCCGGAGCTCTCGTCAAGGCGCGACGTGTTTGGTTTGAAATGGAGCGGAGAAAGCCACCTGCGCTGGTCTTTGCGTATCTGGGCAGGAGGCAACAGCGATTTGCGCGGAATTCCGCAGGAGTCGTGCCCCTCACGGGCTTCCTGTGCATTTATCCCCTTGAGGGACTAAGTGTCGATGATGCGTTCAACTTTCTCAACCGCCAAGAGGCTGTTCGAAGCCTGAGCGCGGTGGGCAAGTCCTATGGTGATGGCGCCATCAAAGTAGAACCGGGAGGATTGCGGCGATGGCAAGTGCCTCTTGGCGAGGGGGCACTCTCCCTGCGTGTACAGAGGGCGCCCCTTGAATCCCCTGCTGTCTCTCAAATGGAGTTTTCCTGATCTTGCAAGTAGCTCATGCGTGGTCGGCAGTGGTGCGCCAGTTCTCCTAATCGGCGGCGATGTGCGGAAGGTATTTCCAGTCCCGCTTATTTGTTCGCTGAGCTTGCCAGACGAGGAGCAGGTTGCTTCGCACGTAAATGGCGCCGTGCAGCAGGGTGCGATGTTTGCCATGCGGGTAGCGGCCAGCAAAGCCTGCCGCCTGCCCAATCACAACCACTAGCGCGTGCACGATTCGTCCCAGGAACTGTATGGCCACTCACGTGTCCAGGTCGCGAACAGCAAATGCTCGCGCGTGGACGAGGTTCGTTTAGGTCGTCACTCTCGGGGGTTGGCTCTATTCCGGGGAAAGTGCAAGTATTCATCAGATCGATGAGACGCACAGTGGTGCCCAGGGATTCAGCGGTCCGAGCATCATACTGGAAATTCACTTGGTTCGATAGTTGCCTGTGAAGAATAGCTCGGGTTGATGCGAGGAGCGTTTATGCCGCGGACGCTGGGTCTAGTTCTTGGATTCGCGGGATTGGCATCAGTAGCGGTGACGGCTCCGCCGCTGGCGGTGCAGAACCCGGATCCGGGTACGAAGTACATCGCGAATTGCCAGCGGGGAGTTGGAGTACAAGCCCAAGGAGATCGTGTTTGCTTGCGGTGATGGTGGCGTCTATATCGACGAGATCACGTGGTCGAAGTGGAACATGAACCGGGCGATCGGTCGAGGCACGTTGAACTACAACACCTGCGAGACGAACTGCGGTGCGGGCAATGTGCTGACCTAGAAGGTGCGGTTGCGATTGAACCAGCCGGCCACGGGTCCGGGGAAAGGCACGTTCGTGAACACGTTTACCTCTTTGACCGGGACCTTCGGTGCCGATGCTGGACCGGCGATGGCGGCCTCCTCGAAGTGGGTGCTGGATAACCCAATCGTCGACTAGGAGCGGTTCGTGATTTGACCGCATGACTGCCCAGGTGGATGCGGGCCGTGTGTTTCCATGGGCGGTCTATGCATATTGCTCGGGTTGTCGTCGCGGTAATTGGTGCTTTGTTGCTCCTGGCCTCGTGCGGGGGTGGTGAGGAATCCAGCGAGCCGTCGCCCACAGCCTCGCCGAGCGTTTCGCCCACTGCCGAGCCTTCGATCGAGCCGTCGCCGCATACTGAGACCGCTGAGCCGGAGCATGCGCGTGAGGTGACGTTCTCCCCGGTGGATCCGGGGATGCTGGGGATGCATGTGGCCGGGGCGCAGGAGGGGGACTGGCCTTCGGACCGGGTGCCGGTGGAGTCGTTCCGGTTGTGGGATACCGGGACCTCGTGGTTGCAGATCGAGGCTAACCGCGGGCGGTATGACTGGCGGTTGTTGGATCGAGCGCTGGAGACGTCGTCGTCGGCGGGTGTCGAGGATGTCCTGATGGTGCTGGGACCCACGCCGGTATGGAATGCCAGCACCACGCGGGGTGTGCAGTATCCGGTGCCGGGGGCGGCGTCGGTGCCGCGGTCCTTTGCTGCGTGGGATGAGTTCGTTGAGGCGGTGGTGGATCGGTATGCCGGGCAGATCACGGCGTACCAGATCTGGAACGAGGCGTCTTTGAAGATGTTCTGGCGGGGGAGCCCGGAGCAGATGGCCGAGTTGACCGAGCGGGCGTATCGGATCATCAAGGAGCGGGATCCCTCGGCTTTGGTGGTGGGGGCGAGCACCACGGTGCGGTTGCTGGGGGCGTTCGAGCGGTTCTTCCCGGCGTATGTCGAGGAACTGGCGGCGCGGGATTGGCCGGTGGATGCGCTGGCGGTGCACTCCTATCCAAGTGGGGTGGAGGGGCCGTTGGAGCGTGCGCGGCACCTGCGGGTTGTGGATCAGGTGCTGACGCGGTTGGACGCACCCGCGTTGCCGGTGTGGGACACGGAGTTGAATTACGGGTTGGCCGGGCCGGGGGATATCCCCAAGACCGAGATCACGGGTGATCAAGCGTTGGTGTGGACGGTGCGGACCATGCTGGATTCGCTGCGGTTCGGTGTGGATCGCACGTATTGGTACATCTGGACACCGGAGCCGTACGACCTGCTGGGGATGCAGTTGACCAATCGCTCGGGGGCGGCTGCCG
>AACY020303568.1_pt1 | contig 11940 bp, 12 predicted proteins | sample 267378 | NCBI WGS metagenome assembly AACY02 (sample SAMN02954345, study PRJNA13694) | marine metagenome | biome: aquatic; feature: ocean; material: water; isolation source: isolated as part of a large dataset composed predominantly from surface... | reverse complement strand
GCGGCGGGGCGCGTTGCGGCGGTTGCGGGCGGATTTTTTCGCTTTCGCGGGGTCCACTTTCCCGTTTTTGGTGGGGTCTTCGCCGGGCATCGGGTCGAGCCCGCACGCCACGCACACGGTTTGCTGGTTGTGGCTGGGTTTGGGGTTGGTGGCTTTGCACCACACGCACGCGACGGTGCCGGGTGGGGTGCGGGGTGTGGTCACGTGTGGGGGTATCGGCGTTGCGGCGCGCCGCAACGCCGTGGAGCGCCGGAGCCCCTGGTGGGCAGGGGTGGGGGCTCCGGCGGGGGTTAGACGAGGGTGGGTTGCTGGTTGAGGACTTCGGCGGCGACGACGGCGGGTCCGGCGGTTTCGTACTTGTCGCAGAACGCCGCGAGGTCGGGGGCGTTGATTTCGCTGACGATGCGTGCCCCGAGTTTGCGTTCGAGCCAGTCGCTGATGAGGCGGGGCTGGTCGGTGACGTTGGCGTTCGCGCACAGTGTTTTGACGCGTTCCACGAGCGCGGTGTCAGGTTTGGTGAACTCGGGCGCGGTGCTGGCGGGTGTGCCTGTTTCTGCGGTTTCCACGGCTGCCTCGGGAGCCTCAGCGGGTGTAGCCTCGGGGACCTCGGGAACCTCGGGCGCGGCTGCGGGGCTGGTGGAGGGCAGGGTGTTTCGCACGATGTCACCCAACGCGACCATCCGGTCGCGGGACTCTTCGGTGATGTTGGCGCGCCATGCTGCCTTGTCGTTGTCGCTGCCGCCGATGGGGGCGGGGTGGCGGCGGTCAACGGAGTCACGCACGATGCTGAAGGCGCGTTGGAACGCCGCGGTTTGCCGGGACACCGGGGCGCTGCCGGTGACGTCTGCGAGCACGTCGTCGGTGATGGTGAGCAGTTCGATTGCTACGGCGGCGGCTTGCGCGATTACTTCGTCGGTGACGGTGATGGGGGTGGTGGCGCGGGCGGGGGTGTATAGCCGGATGAGGTGGTCGAGGGCGAACTGTTCGGCTTGGCAGGCGACGTCGATGGCGGGGCTGGAGTAGTTGATGCCGCCGTCGGCGGTGAACAGTGCGGTGTTGGCGTCAGCGATGGGGTGGTGGCGGAGTTGTTCGCTGATCGTTTCGGGTGACGCGCCGGCGGTGAGTGCGGTGGCGGCTGCGGCAGCGATGACGGGGGTGGGGAGTGCGTGCGCGATGGCTGCGCCGAGGGTCGCAGTCGCGGCTTCCGCACTGATCGCGTTGACTACGTTGCCGGCGTTGACTGCAGCGCCCGCGGCACCAACAGCATTAGCGGCGGGTGTGTGCGCGGCGGCAGCCGAACCGGCGAGCGCTTCCGGGGTTTGCGTCAACGCGGACGGGTTCTCGTTGCTGGGGTCTTCGATGGGGTTGGTTTTCGCCTCGTGGGAGAACACTCCATCCACTCCGGCGAGGATGCGGCGGATCTGTTCGGTGGCGTTCAACTCACCGATCGGGGTTTCCCGATCGACACCGTTGCGGCGCTGCGACTCGATCCGGTAGGACACGGTCGTGTTGTTCTTGTGTGCTTCTTGGATCAGGTTCCACAACTCGGTGGATGTGGTGTCCAGCAGTCCGTATACCTTCCGCTTCAGCATCGGGTTGTCCGGGTCGAACACGACCTCCACGTTGCGGTAGGAGCCGTCTTCTTTCTGCTTCCCGCGTCCGGTGATCTCGGAGATAACCCCGGTGCCGGTTTGAACTGTCACCTCCGCGCGGATGCCGTTCTTGTCGGTGCCGTCGTGGGAAATGAACTTCGCCATGGGGTTCTCCTGGTTCTCCGTAGGGGTGTTGCTCCGGTATCTAGTGTCCCGCAGGGGTGTGACAGTGGAACTTGATTGACGTCCACCCGCACGGGTACGCCGGGAATATCGGCTCCCTCAACACCTGGGCTCCCAGCACAACCCCGCTGGTTTTCTGACCGATACCACCCCCGCAACCAGTTTTGGTGAGAAAGGACTGTTATGGAGACGTTGAATTTGCCGCCGATTCCGTGGGCGCACTCCACCACCGATTTCGGGTCCGTGTGGGTGTGGGAAGCCGAAGCGTTCACCGTCACCGTCAACGGGGACGGGAAATCGTTCTATTGGGTGCTGGCGGATAAGTCAGCCCCGAACCCGGACGGGTCACCAAACACCGGCAACAACCCGAAACCATTCGCGGACGGGCGCGGCGCCACCTTCGAACAAACAGAACGGTCAGTGCGCGAAATGATCGGTAAGGCATACCCAGAAGAAATGGGGTACCGCACCTATGCTGGACCGCTGGCAACCACGTTCATGCTAGGCACCGGCAAGGAACACGACTTGGACGAGTTCACGGGGCGGCGCACCAGCGTCACCGTGGCACTCGGGGACGGGAAAACCGAAACTTACCGCGGTATAGCGAAAGTCAGCCACTACGACCTCGTGTTGGCGTGCCCGCGGGAATCCGTGCGGATAACCCCCTCCCGGATCGTCGACATCACCGCGGACGCCGCCGGCAGTGTGCAAGGGGAATCAGCGAACACGCAGCCGGTCGCGAACCCCGCGATAGGGCGGTAAGCGGCAAGCCTGGTAGGCGGGGTCGCTGCTAACACTTGCGCGATCCCTGGACTACTCACCGGGCGGCAGGAAGCCCACAACCCAACTCGTGGCCCACAGAAACCGGAAAGCGTTCCGAGCCGAGAACTACACAAGGGACACATCCGTGCCCACGCAGTCAAGAAATGGGGAAAAGTCATGGTTCAGTCGGACAACACCGCTGAACCTAATGCTGTGAACGCTGAGCAGGTGCTGCTGGGTTCCGCGTTGGTGTCGGAGGACGCTGCGGTGCATGTGGCTCGGCAAATGCAGGTGGACGACTTCTATGATCCCGCCCATCAGGTTGTTGCCGCTGCCATCACTTCCCTCGTTGATGACCGTAAACCGGTGGACCCTGTGTCGGTGTGGGCGCAATTGCAAAGCGCTGGATCCGATCGGGCGTTCCGCGACGGCGTGGCAGGACTGTTCACTCTCAGTCAACAGTTCATGCCGTTGTCGTCGCTGGACCATTACACATCCCTGGTGGTCGAAGCCAGCCGCCGCCGGCGATTAGCCGCCGCCGCCACCACACTGCAGTCCCGCGCCGTGAACCCCTCCAGCGGATCCGCACTAGAGATAGCCGCTGACCTGCAAAAAGAACTCGACGCGCTGCACCAAGACTCCAGTAACCAGGACACCCCCGCCACCTCGGTCGCGTTGGATGAGGTGCTCGCGGAAATCGAATACATACAGCAGCACGGCGCCGTCACCGGCACACCGACAGGTTTCCCCGACATTGACGCGAAGTTGAACGGTTTACGCCCCGGGCAGATGATAATCATCGCGGGGCGCCCCGCGATGGGTAAGAGCACACTGCTGAGTGACTGGCTGCGTGCCGCGGCGTTCCAACACCACAAGTCGGTGCTGATGTTCTCCTTGGAGATGTCCCGCCCGGAAGTGATGTTGCGGCTGGTTGCGGCGGAGGCACGGATCGAGACGACGAAACTGCAAACAGGTGACCTCACCGACAGTGAGTGGGAACGCATCTCCGCGTTCTACACCCGCGCCGCGGAAGCCCGCTTCGGTGTGGACGACAGCCCCGGGGTGACGATGGCGGACATTCGCGCGAAATCCCGCACCTGGAAAACCAAACACGGACTCGACATGATCGCCATCGACTACCTGCAACTCGTGACACCGTCGCGGCGCAGCGAAAGCCAGCAAGTAGAAATCTCAGAAATGAGCCGCCAAGCGAAACTCTTGGCGAAAGAGTTCGAAGTTCCCGTGATCGTGCTGTCCCAGTTGAACCGCGGCAGCGAGCAGCGCACCGACCGCACCCCACAGATGGCGGACCTGCGTGGCTCCGGCAGCCTCGAACAAGACAGCGACGTGGTGGTGCTGTTGCACCGTGAAGAGGTCTATAACCCGGAGCAGCGGGTGGGGGAAGCCGATGTGATTATCGCGAAACAGCGATCCGGGCCCACCGGGATCGTGCCCGTCGTCGCGCAACTGCATTATTCCCGGTTCGTGCCCGCCGCGTTCTCCAACATGCAAGAAACAGGCTTCTAGGTTCCCTATACATTCTGATGGTATCCGATGTCTACTATTGCTGTTTCCCGCGAGACTACGGCACGAGACGTCCACGAAACTGTCGCCGCTGTCAGATCCTCATGGTTTCCTAGTGCCACCGCGGGCGCCTCGAAAAACACCACCAACAACCCGTTCCATGTAGGCGCCACGCGCCGCAGCACAACCCAGACGCGAATATCGCACCAACCAGTTAGGGGCACGCCATGAGCGCACCAATCCGACTATCCAACCCCAGCGAGATCGTCAGCAGCATCCCGCACCTGTTGGGTTTCACCCCGAGCGAGTCGGTTGTGGTGTTGTGGATGCGCGACCGGCAGGTGCTCGTAACGCAACGGTTCGATCTGCCTGGACCGTTGAGTGACAGCGACCTGGAGGACTTCCAGCAGCAGGCGTTCGGACATCAGGCGGCACGCATGTCCGACGACGCGTTCATCATCGTCATCACAGACAACATGAGCGACCAGGGGACACGAGCGATCCCGCGGCTCCTGACCGGGCGTTTCACCGAACGGCAGATCGACCGCGTTCTTGTTACGGACATGGCACGCGTGCGGGTGCTCGGCGGAGGGGATGTTCGCGACGTGCAGCCGGCGCGGGATGTGTTCGGGGACCGCTACCCGGCGGCGGACCGCTCTATGCTGGAGCAGGAATACGCCGAAAGTGACGTGTTGGACAAGGCGCTGTTCGCCCAGGTGGTCACGGAAATCCGCGCCGTACCCGATGAAGCGTTAGGGGACTGGATGCGCGAAGTCGTCGATACGGTCGGCGCGGACGTGTTGGATGGCGGAGAGATCAGCGACAGTCAGGCAGTCCGCCTACTGATCGCCTGGTCGCACCCTCATGGACGGGACCGGTTCGTTGTTGCGTTAGCGAACCATGACCGGTCCGCAGCAGCCCCGTTGGCGTCGCTCACGCGGCGGACACCACAGGAGTTCAAGGCTCCGTGCGCGACACTCGCCGCGATCGCCGCGTATTTGGCGGGTGATGGTGCCCGCGCGAATGTGGCGTTGGACATCGCCACGGCAGCGGACCCTGACTACGGCTTGGCGGATTCGATTTCTGCTGCTGTCAGCAGTGGCATCCCTCCGCAGGAAGTCCGCGCGGTGCTGCAGCGCGATCTCACCGACGCCGCCTAAAACACAGCGATCCACAACACAGCGATCCACAACACAGCGTCTCTCGCTCGACTGCTTCGCCTGCCGATAGCCCCATCCAACTAAGGGGCTACCCAGCGAAGGAGAACGCACCAATGACCGCTACACCCGTGTGGCTGCTTGATGTGGACGGTGTGGTGAACGCGAACCGTCCCGGCTGGAGCGAGGCTCCTTATTCGGGGCAAATGTTCGCGCGCGGGCAGTGGTGGCCGTTCCGTTGGTCACCGTCACTGGTGGGTTTCATCCGCCGGATTGTGGAAAGCGAACGGGCGGAGGTTCGGTGGGCGACAACGTGGAACGAGCATGCACGAGAGTTGGAGGCGTTGTTTCGTTTGCCGCGGCTGCCCGTGGCGTTCCCCGAACCCCAGGGAGATGATTTCCCTGCGGGGAAACTCCAAGCGGCACTGCGGGTAGTCGAAGAGGAGCAGCGATCGTTGGTGTGGACGGATGATGACGCGATCCCTGCGGTTGGTCCGTTCCGAGCGCGGCTGGATGCCGCAGAGCACGGGTTTTTGCCGATCTCCCCGAGGCCGAACCGCGGTTTGCGTCCGGAGCACGCGTCCGCGATTGAAGAGTTCCTACACAGATAGCAGCGCCACGAGGAAACGCCGTAGGGGAGGCGCACTATTCGACGGGGTGCGTGAAGTCGATGGTTGTTGCCGGTGACCATCCGTTGCTGCCGAGGGCGCGCACGGTTGCGGTGTAGTTCCCTGGGTTGAGGGTGCCGGTCGCTTCACCGTCACATGTGTCGGCGGGAAACGAACACGTGCTCGTGCCGGCGACGCTTCCTGTTGTGTACGTTTGCACCGGCATCCCGGTGAGAGAGACCTGATAGGTGGTGTTCGGTTGCACGTCCCAGGACACTTCAACCGTGTCGGGGGTGGGACTGGAGGCGGTGACGGAGGTGGGGGCGGCGGGCAGGCTACTGCTGGCGGTGTTGGCTTCTTGCCCGAGGATGCCGGTGGGTGCGGACCAGCCGCGGGCGCTGCAGGTTTGGTTCACCGGGTCGGGGTCAGTGTCGGTGACGCTGTACACGGAAGCACCATCTTCTTCGGCGATGGCTTGCACACAGTAGGTGCCGTTCGCGGCGACCACCCCTTGCACATAGATATTGTCGGCGACTTCACCGGAGAGAGCGGGGGAGAGGGGCACGCCGGTGGACGCGAGTGTGGTTTGCCAGTCCCCGGCGAGGCACGTGTTCAACGGGCTGGGGTTGGTGGGGTAGGTGGAGGAACTGTGGCAGATGTTCCATTGCCCACCGGTGGGGGTATCGCCCTCCGCGGCGAGACGTTCATCAATGTCCGAGAGGATGGCTTGTAGCGCGGATCGGGTGGTGGATTCGGCGATGTTGCCGCGTTGTTGGATGAGGGTGGGGATGGCTACGGCGGCGAGGATCCCCAAGATCGCGACGACTACGAGCACTTCGGCGAGGGTGAAACCTGCTTGCCAGACACGCCTCTGCGGCGTGTTGGTTATGCGTGTGTGAGTGTCGGTTGCGATGGGAGTGGATGCCGGCATGGGGTCTCACCAACCGTTAGTTCGGGTTGGGGCTAGGAGACAGTGACGGGGAGGGGGACGGGTTGGGGGTGGGTTCCGGATCGTCGTTGCTGACGCTCGCGCCCCCGGCCGGGTCAGCGGGTTCTTCGGTGACAGTGACTGTGACCGTCGGTGTCGCGGTCACGGATACGGGGATACCGAACTCGATGCGGGACGCCGGACCCCACGCGGCGTCACCTTTACGCCGCACCTGCGCGACATAGGTTCCCGCGGATAACGCGCTAGTGGTGGAAGCCGACCCGCACGTTAATGCGGGGAACAGGCAGGAGGCTGTCCCGGTCGCCCCGGCGGTCACGGTGCGGGTGGGTTGCCCGGAAATCGTGACCGAGTAAGTTTCCCCCGCGATCGCGTCCCAATACACGGTGGCGCTGTCACTGGTGGTGGTGACATACACGTTCGCTGGTGCGGCGGGAACCGTCACAGGAGTGTCCAGTTCCGGCGCTTCGGGTGGGGATGCCTGCACCCAGCCACCGCTAACACACGTGCCGGAACGAATCGTCTCGTCGTCGGCGGTGGTGAAGAAAGTAGCGTCACTGTCGGGGCTAGTTCCCTCAAGACAGTAGTTCCCTTCCTCATCAATGAACCCTTGAATTCGCACATTCGTGCCGATCGACCCGCTCAACGCCGGCACCACGGACCCACCCGTCGCGGCGATCACCGACTCCCACCTACCCTGCGGGCACGTGTTCACCGGAACCGGATCCGTGGGATACAAGGCGTTCAGGTGACAAATCGCGACCGCGCCGCTCGGCGGGGTGCCACCCCACGCCAGCAGGCGAGTGTTCACCGCAGCCGCCACCACACCCAGATCGGTGCGGATGGCAGTGTTCGTCGCCGAAGAGCGTTGACTGAGCAGGATCGGGATCGTGATCGCCGCGAGCAACGCAACGATCACCAACACAACCAGCAACTCAGCCAGGCTGTACCCGGACGAACGATGTGTGGCGCGCACGCGAACCCCTTGCAGTCAGTGATGTCATTCCCGTGGTGTTATCGGCTCACCCCCCACCCAAAACACCACCAACCCAGCGGCACGGGCACTAGTCGAGGTTGTCGCCGCAATCGTCGATCTCGTCCGCGAGAGCCCGCAGCCGGGTGGACAGGGCACGCAACGCTTCCCCGGGTTGCCCATCCCGCAACAAAGCACGCACATCGTCGCTGCGTCCGCTCAACTCAGGGATGTCCAACTCCACGCGGGCGGTGTCCCGCCCGGGAACCAGCGGGTTGGGTTGCCATTCGATGGTGAGCCCTTCGGCGACCTGCCAGTGATTGATGGGTTCGCTGGTGGGCACGTAGGTGCCGTATTTGCGGGTGTCGACAACACCATCTGGGTAGGGGGCGCTTACATCCGCCGGGGTGGTGTCCATGGGCGCCGGCGGCGCGCCCTCCACGAGCGACAAGGTTTTCGCTCGATACGTGGAGTACACGTCGTCCACTCCCCGCGAAGGTGTGGACTCCGCCGCGGGCGCGGGCACGGACTTGAGGTGCGCGGGCTGACTGGTGGGCACCTTGTCGCGCCCATCAGTCACCGGCTGGAAACCCTGTTTGCTTTTCTCGGCGTTGAACCCTTGCTTCCCTCGCTTAGCCATCATTGGGCCACTCCTGTCCATGTCGACTGCTGTCCTGTGGTTTCTCTAACGAACATTGGACGGGTTGCAGTGTCTACATCTGTGGACACTGAGCGTGCCGATGGCGGCACGAGTAAGAACACGCCACGAACTGGGGTGTCCGTTAGAAAATTATAAGACAAAGTCGAGTTGTTTATTGATGCGGAAACAGACAGAGAGAGGTTCGTAATGGCAAGATATAACCCGAAACGCGGCCAACCAGACAACGCGGGACAATTCGCGAAAGATACGCGCGGAAAGAACTCTCCTACATCCTCACCCGTGTCCACTCAGCCCACTGAAGCGACAGACAATACTGTGACAAACGCGGGCTACACCCTCGCGCACGAGAAGTGGCTCGAAATAAGGCGGGCACTCCCGTTGACGGAATCCAAAAGCGAGAAGGAAGCACTACTCGCCGACGCGCATGAAGTCGACGAGGAACTCCTGCACGAATATCGCAGTTACAGCGTCATCACAATCCGATGGAGCAACGGCAAATACACAGTCGGCATAAGCCACAAGCACAACAGCAAGTACGACATCTCCAACGATGACGTATGGGATACATACCCCGACGAAGAGCATTACGAAACAATTATTGAAGAACAGGGCTGGTACTAACCCCCCGCACTAACACTCGCCCTTGGTTCTACTCGCGGGCAAGGAACCGCTGCAAGTGTTTCGGTGGCTGCGCGCCGAACACCTGGAACGCTTTCACGTACTTCCGCCCAAGCCGGCTGTAAGCATCGTCGCGAGTCTTCTCGACCGGGCTGCTGGGGGATCCGGGGAGTTCCGCTCGCCGCGCCGGAAACGTGTTGTGGGTGAGATCCGCGAGTTTCCACCGCCCCCACGGTTGACTCGCCCGCCACAACATCCGTAACCACCCTCGCCACATTTCGCGCCCGCCCGCCCTCACGTCCCCCGGTATAGGCGCCGCCCGCCGCCGCCCGGGATCTGCAGCATTTACCTCCGGGGAGCACCCCAGGTGAAACCCGGCCGATACCGGAAACTGAACCTGCCCACGGAAGGATCACCCCGGTCACATGGACACGTACACCGCGCAATACTTACCGCCCGGCGGGGTTCGCACCCTGCTGCGTGACCTCGGCGGCGTCGGCGAACACCTCGCCCCACTTCCGGAAACCTGGACCGGCGTCATCCACGTGTGGAAAACAGACGATGAAGACACCCAGGCGCGACTGTGGCTACGGAACGGGCAGGTGTACTCCGCCGACCTGACCGGTTTCACACCGCCGTTGACGACCCGGCTGGTGTCCGCGGGATGCCTGTCTCCGGAAGAAGCCAGCGAACTGGAAGCCACCGTTGATGTGGAGAACATCGGATCAGTGGCGGTGTCCCGGCACGCCATCGACCGCGCCATCGTCGACGAACTACACCGCGAAGTGACCCTCGCGGTCGTGTCCCACCTGTATGAGTGGGAGACAGCACTGTGGGCGGTAGAGGAAACCGAAACCTACCCCGGGTATGTGACCTCCCCGATGCCGTTGTTGCTTGTCGTGTCGGCGGTAGATGAACGCATCGGGCAGTGGCGTGCGGTCAGCCGCGCGCACCCCCGCGCTGTCGACCCGAGAGAGAAACCGCAACCCGGACCGGCGTGGATGGAGAAAGCCGGGCAGGAAGTCACCCCCGAAATGGCGGCGCTGCTGTCCCGGGTTGATGGACGCATTTCGGTGGCGCGGCTCGCGAACGCGTGCGGGTTCACCCGGTTCGAAATGGCTCGCCTGCTGCAACAAGCGCTCGCCGAGGGGCTCCTTGTCTTCCCTTCCCCGCACGACACGCCAGCCAACACATCAAGCGACACAGACACCACCAGCCCGGACAGCAGCGAAACAAGCGATGAGGACACGCATCCAGATGGCAGCGGCAGCAGCGAAGACCATGAGGGACGCGAAGATGGCGAGCCGTCACCAGACGGGGAACTCACCACCGACCACATGACACCCTCAGAAACGCAACCCGCTCACCTCGACTACGTCCCCCTCGCATCCCTGCAAGACGCTCACCGTCTCACCGCGCAAGCACTCGAACAAGCACAAGAAGCCGTCCGTCTCGCGGAAGAAGCGCACGCCGCGGTCACACGCATGCTAGAACAAACCAGCGCTCACGCGGACTCATCCAACGGCTCGGAATAAGTCGGCGTCTCCGACGGATCAATCGGACCCGGCACAAACGGGTCACTAACCGGCGCGCAACCACCCACAGCAACGACCACCACCACCGCCGCCGCCACGCACCTAACCGACGCCCTGAACCGCATACCAGCGGTATCGGAACCATCTCACTCTCCACCCCACAGTGGCAACCGGACTGCGATCGGCAACCAGCAGAGAAACGCCCGCCTCCCGCCCCACCGCACACAGTGGGGCATCCGAGACCCCGTATTAGGTGTTCGAAAGTTTGCTGGCGCGGAATCTCCGAACCCCCGAACCCAGAAACGGTTGCAGCGAAAAGAAACCGATACACCCCCGCGAACAACCCAACACCCAACGCCACACAAGACGACTCACGCCCAGCGAACAAACAGAGGAAACCGATGACACACAACCCGACAGGTGCACGACAGTTCTACAAAACCATCCGCGAGTTAAAACCCGTGGAAATACTCGACATTACGCTGCTCATCCTGGTTATTGCGGCGATCAGCATCTCCGTAATCCTCACACTGCCGGACGAAACCAACGAAACACCGTCTACGAGTGACACCACGCAAGCCGCCACACTTTAGCAGTCCACAGCGGCGAGCATCAACACCCCCATCGCGGCAGCACCCACCATCGGCTCCGCAACACCAATCGCCTAACTCACGCCAAGAACCAGGCACACGCCCTAAACCCGCAGAGTTCCAGTCAGGGTGCCGATACAAGAAGAGGCTCACCCATTTCGCGCCTGCAAGGAGCACCAACGCATGTTCATGCACCTGGATGCAGCCGACCCGAACTCCTACCCTGGTAGTGGCACCACCTGGACCGACCTGAGCGGCAACGGTAACGACGGCACACTCATCAACGGTGTGGGGTACAGCACCAGCGGTAACGGCAGCCTCACCTTCGACGGAACAAACGATTATGTTGACATTCCCGAGACCACACTGTCAAAAGACAGTTCTTCCTACTCTGTCTGGTTCACGACCGGGGTTGACTTCACTGGCAACTATGGCGACAGGGGGATTGTTCTGGGCTCATCTAGAACAATGCCTGGGCTGGCGGTTGTATCACAGAATGGTATGGACGGAGAAACATCGAACAACCATGAGTTCTACATAAACCAAAGAGACACCAACGTCCTCCCAGCGGGTTGGGTCAACGTCCAAACAGTATTCGATAACGGTGTTTCCCGCACCTACGTCAACGGAAGCCTGATAGAAACATCGCCCACATCTTGGTCGACGGGTGGTTCGCTTAGCGCGAATCTGCTCCCAATTTCGAAGGTTGTTGCCACACGCAACGACTCGAACTACGAGGGCGAGATCGGTCACGTGTCGTTCTATGACCGTCCGTTGAGTGCGGCTGAGGT
>AACY020562523.1_pt1 | contig 11942 bp, 10 predicted proteins | sample 267378 | NCBI WGS metagenome assembly AACY02 (sample SAMN02954345, study PRJNA13694) | marine metagenome | biome: aquatic; feature: ocean; material: water; isolation source: isolated as part of a large dataset composed predominantly from surface... | reverse complement strand
AACGCAATAAGGTCCACCGCTTTGTGTGTTCCGCTGTGCATGCCTCCGAATGTTTCAAGCCAAGCTTGTTCGTCCTTCCGGGCAAACTGCGGAGGTGTCTGACCTCTGCGTGCAAAAAGCCGGGCAAGGACGCCGCGCATTTCCAAGACACCTGCACGCAAAACACGTGAGGCCAAGGCCCCGAGCGGACTGCCGGTCGCTGAGCGAGTCTCCCTTCCGAGAAGAAGTATTTTCGCATCGCCGGCCTTACAGTACCTTTCCCAATGGGTGTACAACGACATTGCGAGCTGCTCATTCAAGTGCAGGTTATCGATGACGAAGACAACCCCATACCCTGAAAGCTCGACGAGTTCATTTTTGATAGCGCCCGCGGATACCGCCCCCTCCTCTGATGCAATATCGAGATAGAAAAAAGGGCTACGCGACAATCGCTCATCCACACTCACCACCTGCGCAAGTGTCGTTTTCCCACATGCACCATGTCCACGGACAAGGGCTATCTGTCGTGTGAGGAGGTCTTTGATGACGGACTCCGCGATCTGCGGAACGAACACTCGATGATTGAGAAAGTCGTCAACCGATGGTCGTATTTCATCGAGTTCTTCGAAACCTAACTGTCCCGCGATAAGCTCTTCAAAATACACCGGAGACGATGTTATCCCGAGGTGTTGTTGTCTGGCACGCGCGTACTTTGGGTCTGCGAGTTCCAGCGCTAGATGTCGACCAACGAGGATCTGGATGTTCTTTTCATTTATGCCCAAGGCCGCGAATTTTTTAACCCATGCGGTCAGTTCATCCTTGCTTGGCTCCGCGTCTGGGTACCCCGCAACAAAAAAGTAACCGGAAAGCTTGAAGTGATCGGGATTTTGCGCCTTACTGAGATCAGCGGCAAGATGCTTCGCCCACGATTGCTGGTCGCGAGTTGCCTCAATTCCATCTACCGTATCTGGACCGGTGAAAACATATGCATCTGGCCACCCTTTCGTTGTTTGCGCCTGCGTGTTTCGGCCGCCTCGATTAAGAGGAGACGAGCCGAACCTATGAGGGCAACTTATGATTGCCATATCCTCTGCAAGGACCTGTAGCTCATTCGCTGAAATGAGACGCAGACTTTTCTCAATTCTTTGTACAAGCACATCTCTGTTTCTAGTCATAAAGACGCTAAGCCGGTCGATGGGCGAATTTAAATATGCTCTGTGGGTCTTGCGTGTTTGGTATCGGCAAAATAGTAATGTTGTGCATTTGCGAACCTTGTACTTCGGGAATGCTGCTTCTCGGCGCGCCAGCGCGAAACCAAAAAGCTAAATGTCTTCTTAGCCTCGCTCCTCGGCCTCTGGGTTGCAAGCTTAGTTGGCCGCAGTCAAGTTCCCGGTCACACCGAGCAGCTGAGCGGTCGACCTCAGACATCCAACGGCTCGACACGTTATATTTCGCACAGCCAGCCGCCGCGGTACCGCGGTCCGCGAGGCGGTGGTTAACCTCAGAAAGGAGACGCTACGCGGATCCGCCGGTGCTTCCTAGCAATGCGTCTGCGTCATTCACCATCTTGGTGATGAAACCCCAGATGTTGAAAGCAATGCACTCGTGCAGCCGGAATTCAGATGTATCGCCATTGACGAATCGGACCCGATACGTGACGAACGACCCTTTCCCGGTGAACGTGCTTTCTTCGACATCGGTGGAGTGCCTGAGATCTCCTGCCTCCTCCGGACCAAGCTCCGGAGACATGCTGAGAAGTGTGTTGTACGGGTGCTGGTAGGCTAGGCTGGCCGTCAGATGCGGAGAGTGGTGGAACTGCATCATCAGTCCTTGGTGCTGGCCTTCTTCCATGTACTGCTCGATCGCGCGCACCAGTCGGCTGCTTTGGACCGGCCGCAGATGCAGCACTTGGTCCTTGGCATCAAGGCGCCGCAGCTTCAGGCAGATCCCCACGGGTTGACCGTCCTTAGTCACAATCGTTGCATTGAATCCCGCGACGTCTTCGCGGCTCAACGGACTTGGGTCTATGTCCAACATGCTGCTCCTCTAGCTGAAAGTTCTTCCCCGCAAGCGCACATGCTCAAGGAGTTTCCCGCAATCGTACCTTGGCATATCCGGGCGCCGGCGGCGCCGGACAACATTGTGCCTCGTATACCGTCCAAACTGACGACTAGCGCACGGGCGATGTTTGACAAACACGAGGGACGACTTCTCGCGGAGCCAGAGAGACGATGCGTCGTGGATACACGTTTCGCCTCTAAACGGCACCGTTTACGACGAGCGAATGGCCGGTTTGTAGAAATTTGACTGACCGGCTCGGGTCCGGACTGAGCCGATAGCTTCAGGCAGCGACAGGGTCATTTTGAGACATGCAACAGCTAACCGAGACTCGCTAATATGTGCCGCATAGCGGCCGTTCAGGTTGCCGCCGATGCCAGGCGAGTCGCGTGGGAGACATTCCTGAATGTCCAGTCGGCGACCTCGAATGGCTTTATCAGCCCGCTACAAGTAGGGGTTCCTCGCCGCGCGAGCGCGATGTACGCTGTGCATCTCATGACAAAAAAGGATCCGATTCATGATCGATGATTTGCAACGCATGACCGAAACGCTAAAGCTGGCCCTGTTCAATGAATTGTGCCAACGATATGAGAAAACCACGGTCAGTGACCAGGATATCTACGAAGAAGTTCTTCTCTCAACAAGAGAGACTTTGCTAGAGGTGATTTCGGACCAGGCCATCAAAAATCTATCGCGCGAAAAGCAGCATGCCCTCATAAATCGGCTGGCTTTCAACCTCCTGCCTGATGACAACCTGGCGGTGGATCCGTCGGACGGTGCACCTGTCTGGCTGAGAGTAGTACCCATGGAGAAGGGTTCCTTGCCGTCTCCGTCGCGCGGAGTCACATCGCAATGGATTCGGCTGGACACGATAATGGAGGTAAGCTCATCGGCTGGCATTGACATGGGCGGCGATCCCGAGGACACCATTAATGTCGTGTTTGTAGTCGCGGCGGGCCAAGCCTATCATCCGACCACCAACCGATACCGGGGATCGACAGTGGATCGTCCCGTGAAACGCTTGCTGGAGCTTACGAGACGAAGCCTGCGGGGCCACGCCTGATTCGGTAGCCCGCGCTGAAATGCGAGCCAGTTAGACCCGGATGCGTCCTTTCTCCACCACGACAACCAGGCGCTCTTCGCCCTGATGCAGCAGCGTGAGGATGCCTCGAACGTACGACTGGCTGAGGCCCGTTTTTCAGCGATGACCTTGGGCGCATATCCCTACTCCTGCAACTGACGGATGCCGGCAAGTAGCTCGAGCGGCCGGCACCTCCACTGCGCGATGTTTTCCGTCAGGCTCATAATGAACGCGTCGACGTCGCTCGCGCTGACATGCCGTGGCGGAGCAGTAGCGTTGATTGGGGACCTGCGACCGGGGTGGAACAGATTGCCGCAGGCACGACAAGGACGGGTCGATTTCATGGGCGTACTCCAAGCGCTTTCTCACTATGGAGCAAGTGCCTGAGGAGGTGAACTGGGCGCCTGGCGCGGCGGAAGATCACGCAGTATGATCCAATCATGGCTGGCGTCAGACGCGATCGGACGATTGCTTCGCGCCGCTGAAACGGAGCCGATCCGATGAGCAAAACGCGAGGTGTGTCCCTTTCCGCCAGTCAGCGAAAATTTGTCACGGAGCTCACTGCGCGAGTTGAGCGGATGGTCCTCGAGAGTGGCGACCCCGACGGATTTGACGCTGCCGCCTGGGTCGGGCAATGGATTGTTCAGCAGAATCCCGCACTCGATTCTCGCTGCCCTGTCGAGTTGTTCGATAACGCCGACGGGCGTGCGAGGGTCGCCCGACTTCTCGCAATGATGCAGAGTGGCGCGTTCGCCTGAGCGGCGCCAACGACAACCGCACAGTAGTTCGGCGGTTTCGGTCGTCTGAGATCGAGAGTCCGCAATCTGCAAGTCTGGCAGATTGCATCATGACCGGCTTTGTCGACCAGTCGCCCGATAGGTCGGAATCCGAGGAGCAGATATCAGCTGCATTCGCGGGCACCGCCACGTATGTTCTGCCACTGGCACGCCCACCGCCATTTCCGGGCGATTGACTGGTCCGATCTGTTTACATCGATCCCGTGGTCAGCCGTGATTCCAAGTTGTTTCAACATGCATTTTGCATTAATCCGTTACCCCTGCACTCGCTCATCGTTATCCGACCACTTGCGGAGTATGGTCTCGTCCAATATCACGCATTGCGTGCCATTCGGCGAGGCTCCGATATAAACAATGTTAAATTTAATCGAGTCGAACGGTTTACCCAAATCAAAATATCTGGATGTCACTGGATGATTCGAAAATTATCTATAATCGCACGACGTCAAATTTTGTGACCTGAGACGACTTATACCGGGGATGGGCAGTATGAGTACAAAGACGCTATACAACACGCTGCGCAGCGGGAGCCCGCAATTCAACCGCCTGATCAAGCTGGATACGCCGCTCGGCGTAGACTGGCTGTTACCGTTGCAGGCAAAGGGCCACGGCGAGCTGGGCCGGGATACCGGGTTTGTCGTCGATGTGGTTTCTGCGCGGGGTAGTTCAATCAAGCTTAATGCGCTGATTGGAAAGCCGGTCACACTGTGGATACAGCAGCACGATGGTAATTATTTACCGATTCACGGCTACGTGCATAAATTTGACCGATTGGGAGCGGACGGGCCACTGACCTATTATCAGTTGCGATTTTCGTCCTGGATGGTCTTTTTGCGCCTGCGTCGCGATATGCGGGACTGGCAGGAAAAGCGCGGTGACGAAATCCTGTCCGATGTCTTCAATCAACACCCACAGGCGCAAGGCGCTTACCGCTTCGAATTGCGTCAGCCGATGCGCTCCTACTCGAATCGCGTGCAATGGGAGTATGACTGGAACTTCGTTCAGCGGAGCATGGAGGAGGCCGGTGTTTTTGGTCGGCTCGAATATGCGAAAGACGGCAAATCGCACACGCTGGTCGTGATGGACGATCTTTACTTCGCGCCTCCCCTCGATCAGCAGAATGTGTCGTTCAGCCGTGCGGGAACGAATGACGAGATGGACGGGTTGACTCATCTCCGTGAGGAGCAGCAGATCCAGAGTGCAAGTCTCACGACGAGCACGGCCGATTACAAACGGATGGACCTGCAAAAACGTGTCACCGGTTCGGCCAGCAATCTTGATGACCTGCCGGGGCAGGGTGAGGTCTACCACTTCACGGGCGCATATTCCTGGTCAGACAGGGATCAGGGCGACGATGCCGCGATGGCCTGGACAGAAGGATGGGCATCGCGGGCGCGGCGTCTGCACGGCCTGGGTGGCTTGCGATGCGCCATGCCGGGGCGCTGGTGCACAATCGTCGGCCACCCGGATCTCGACGCGGGTCCGCAGGAGGACAGGGAACTCGCGATCTTGGCGACGACATGGACGATCCGGAATAACCTGCTGGGCGTAGCATCTGCCACCGCGTTTCCGAAAAGCCTGCACGCTGAAGTTAACCAGGCGGTCGAAGGCAAGGCCGGGGCGACGGTACCGCACCCCGACGGCGGCGACGGCTTCTTTCAGGTAGAACTGGAGTTTCAGCGTCGACGCACACCGTTTCGTCTCCCGTTCGAGCATAAGAAGCCGGTCATGCATATGCATCCGGCAGTCGTCGCCGGCAACGAGGAGATATTCACCGATGAACTGAATCGAGTGAAGGTGCTGTTTCCGTGGAATCGCCGCAATGACGGCGACGAGGCGGCGTCATGCTGGGTGAGACCGGCGTTTCCGGACGCCGGATCGCAGCGTGGAGGTACGTATCCGCTGCGCAAGGGCGATGAGGTGATCGTGGGCTTTATGTCGGGCGACTGTGATCGCCCGGTCATCATATCGAGAATGTACGGCGGCACGACAAAGCCAATCTGGAACTCCAATGGATTGTTGTCGGGGCATCGATCCAAGGAATATGGCGGCACCGGCTATAACCAGTTCGTCATGGACGATTCCACAGGACAGAATCGCATTCAACTTTACACAACCAGTTCCCTGTCGCATCTGCATCTGGGTTATCTGATCCAGCACACGGACAACACGCGGGGCGCTTACCTCGGTAGTGGCTTCGATCTGAAATCGTCAGCTTATGGCGCCATCCGGGCAGGGCAGGGTTTGTATGTGTCGACGCACGCCACGTCGGCCGATCAACCACTGGATGTTAGACAGGCGCGCGAACAGCTGGTGAGCGCGGAAATGCTGGTGGAGAGGATGTCCGAGGCCAGCGTCGCGAATAACGCGGAAAGTCTGGAGGACAGTCAGGATGCACTGAAGAAATTCGCCGACGCTACGCAGTACAGCCAGTCCGGCGGAAGCGGCTCTGGCTCAGGTGGACGCACAGCGGGCGGCGGAACGGGCAATGCAAACGGGTTCTCGACGCCGATCATGCTCGCGGCGAGCCCGGCGGGTCTTGGGCTGTCGTCGCAGGACTCGGCCCAGATGACGGCAAACCAGCACATCAGTGTGGTGAGCGGCCAAAGCACACATTTCACGACAGGTAAGTCATTCATCGCGAGCGTGACAGAGAAAATCAGCCTGTTCGTTCAGAACGCAGGGATGAAACTGTTCGCCGCAAAGGGCGCTGTCGAGATTCAGGCACAGAGCGATGAGATGAAATTGACGGCGCTGAAGGACCTGACGATCGCCAGCTCGAACGGCAAGCTTGTCCTGACGGCTGAGAAGGAGGTCTGGATCGGCGCTGGCGGTTCGTACATCAAGATTGGCCCGGGCCTCATCGAGAACGGCACCGACGGTCAGATCCTCGAGAAGTGCGCGTCCTGGGATAAGCCTGGTGCAGCGTCCATGCGTGTCCCCGCACCGCTATCTAGTGTGGATAAGGGTTGTGCGTGGAAAAACAAGGCAGCGTCTGCAGACAGCGCGTCCAGCGTTGTCCTGGATTGAAAAAACATGACTTCCCTTCAATACGAGAATGGCTTGTGTGAAGACGTCGCGACGCTGACGGACCGTTTGGTCGCAGTGTTGCGCGCGTATTTCGACCAGCATCCTGAGGCGCATTGCCTCTTGGCCGTCGACCCGAGTCAACGGGGCCTGCGCGATCGCCCGGCAGCGGGGGGGGTGTTCAGCGAACAGCCGCTGTCGCCGGTCCAGATCGATCACGACGCGTTCCCTCCGGCACATCAGCCTTATCTGATGGAACTCGACCTGTCGACGAAACTTGGCGTCACTCTGCTAGCTGAAAGTGTACGTATGGCGTACGAAGACAGGGTTCCAGAGAGCGTCGCGCGTGGTCACGGCCAGCGCATCGGCGCCTGGCTGGCCAGCACCGTTTCCGCACAGGCACTGGCCGGCTATTGGGCACGACACGTGTTGCAAAGGGACGATCGCGGCCGGCAGTGCGTCCTGCGCTTCTACGACGCACGTGCACTCAGTCTGATATGGCCGATCCTGTCACCGGGACAGCAGCAGGTTCTGTTAGGGCCTGTGATCGCATGGCACACGCTCGACGCGTCTGCGAAGCCGTGTGTCTATACCGCTCACAAGGCACTGCAGAACGAACTGGCGCTCTCGCACGAGCAATGGCAGTCGATCCATTTGCATGGCTTGATAAACAGGGCTCTTGCACTTCACATGGACGCGGTCGACCGTCAACCATCGCTGCAGGAGGTGGGCACAGCTATCGCAAGCGCCGCTCGCGCTGGGCAATGGCTCACGGATCAAGACGACGTGGTTGCCTTTGTTGGTCACGCATTGTCGTGGCACCCCCAGTTCGACCGATATCCTCGCGTGCATCAGTTGTTGCGGGACCTCGCGGAGGACGATTTTTATACAGGAGCGATTGGTGCCCTGTCTGCCGATGAGATAGCCGAGATCAAGAGCGGAATGTGGTTCGACGACAAACCCGTTACTTCCGCGCGCCAGTGATTCGGCTGATCTAGTAAAACACCTACGTACAAAGAGACCGTATGGCGATCCCTGACAAAAAGTGTGCGAACTGTGAGAAGACCGGTTTGCCTATCCTCCCCGTCCGGTATGCCGCGTTGCCGTTCACTGTTCCGGCAACACTGCCCAAGGATATTCATGGCGCGAAGGTAACGGACATCAGCATCAAGGAGCACCATTACGGACTTCGAACGCTCCGCGAAGGATGGGTCTACCTCTTTTACGACATTGGCCCGCGTGGCAGCAACTATTGGGAGGTCTATTTTGTTAGCGAGGATGGCCGCCTCTGGCAGCAAAAGCTACCACTGCCGATCGTACCGCTGACTGATCCGGCGTGCGCACAGAAGAGCATCGCGGTACCCATGGATATCATTGCGATCGAGAAGCCAGAAGAATGCACGAAACGCGTCTATATCGCGTTCTCCGAGCATGCGTGGCACAAGGACACCTTCAAGCACTACGCCGAAAGTCAGGAAAGGCGCGAGCGGCGCATGCAATGGATCGAACCGTCAGAATGGATTGGCAGCGGCAAGAGCAAAGACGGGCATGCGGTCGTTGCGACAAAGGATAGCATCGACCACGTAGTCGAGTACATGCCAGGTTTCGATCCCAAGCGTCTGCAGCCAGGCAACGACCCGATGACTCAAGCCTCCGGCGAATACGATGTGGCGCATCTGAAGCGAGAAGCAACCCGCTATCCGTTGCATATCCGGCAGGCGACACCTAGTTCCGCGAGTGATGCGCTGGTGACGCTGATGAACTCGGTCGGCAAAACGGGGAAAGGCAAACATCATCCGCCGATGCTGCTTGCTCTCTGGGATGGCGTTGGCACCGTGCATGAGCTGAACGGCTTTCGCAATGATGCAGCAACAATGATCGCGATCTACATCCGGGAGCGGCCTACGCAAATGGATGCACTGTTCTCGATCGAGTCAGCCGACGTGGCAGTGCGCAACGGAGCGGTCGAATCCACGAGCCGCAACCGGTCTGCCCTGCGGGCAGCGTGGGAGAGTTTCAAAAACAATCCGTATGCCGGGGACGGTGTGCCTGATTCTGCGGTTGTTACTCCGGAGCAACAGGCTGCGTCCGACAGGCGCATCGCAGCGGCGGGCGAGATCAGTCCGGAGGAAGCAAAGAAGATTGGGGAGGAAGCGTGGCCAAAGTATCTGAAGAAGCTGGATCAGTACAAGTACGGCGACTTCAAACAATGGTTCGGAATCCTACAGAATGCAGTGAGTGAACTCCAGGCGAAGCGCGCGGCAGATGTCGAGGTCTGGTTGAAGGCACCGCTGTGGCTTGCGACGCTCCACGACTATCGTGACAACAACACTATCGATGGCATCGCCTTTGAAGCGGTGATCGCCGAAGCCATCTCCGGACTGCCCTCGGAGGACCAGGGAAAGAAGATCATCAATGATCTCATCAACAATATGGATACTGCCGATGAGAAGAGCTTGGTATGGCGTGCGTATGCCTATAACCAGAGTCAACCCAAGGTTGAAATAAAGGAGCTTCTGGCTGCTGCGACCGCATACAAGACGACGTTCTGGGATGAAGCTAGGGAGTGGCCGGAGAAAGTTGCCAAACAGTTAGAGAAGTTGAAAACCTTTGTGGAATTTCGCGAAAAGATGACGGAGGTGAAGGAGCACGCGCACCCGATCTCCGCCACCGAGCGTTATCTGAAGGATAGTCACGCGGACCGGCTCATTGTCGCGATCGCGGGCGGGTTGTTCAAATGGACTGGTCTGGGCAAATTTTCTGACTGTGTCGGCGCGCGTATGATTCAGGGTACTCTGATGATGCGCATTGGGATCTCGCAGGCGGACACGATTGGGTTGATCAAGGAGACGGCGAAAGCGGAACCGGAAATGCAGGCCAAGCTTCTAAGCGGGTATAAGGCGTTGCGGAGTAAAGGAGTGAGACCCGCACAGGCGTACGCGCAAACGTTGGAGTCCCTCGCGGCAGACGACAAGGGGAAGCTTGTGCGGGCGAAGTGGAACGCCGTCAAGCTCACGAGTGAAGGGGCCGAGGCGTCGACTGGCATTCGCATCGGTGGCACGCTCATGCTCATCGAGCTGTTCTGCTTTGGAGCAGCTTTGGCAAAAGCGGACAAGACCGGTGAAGATTACGCTATGCTGGTTGCCAGTGGCCTGTCGGCCACATCAGCGTGCCTGCAGCCAGCGACGAAGGCACTGGCCGCGATGGCAAAGGATGCTGCACGGACGCTTGCCAATCTGAAGGCGATCACAGGCTATTTTAGCGGCGTGTCGTCAGCTATCGGTGCGCTTGTAGATCTGTCGAAGGTCAATCAGAATAAAAAAGAAGGAAACTATATAACGGCGTTTGCCTACGGTATCAAAGGCCTGCTGGGCCTCGCAGGGGCGACGGCGAACCTTCTCTCAGCATTGAGTAGCTCCGCACCGATGATCGCTCGCATATCGGGAGGGCGTGGCGTTGCGTGGCTCGGCAGGGTCGGTGCTGGCATCACGGGCGCGACGGAGCGGTCCGCGGCGCTGGCAACCGGGCGTGCCATGGGCGAAGCAGCGGCCGGCGCGGCAGCTGAAGAGGTAGTCGTAGTGGTTGGTGAGCGCGGCGCATTGTTGTTACTCGGTCGAGCGGTACTTTTTCTGGCTGGATGGGAAGTGGCCGTCGTTATCACCATTATTCAGGTGTTGATCTGGTATTTCTCCGATAACGATCTGCAGACCTGGTTCGAGAAGTGTGCATTTGGAAAATCGCCCAACAGTCCGCCTTGGGGAGCTGGCAAGCAGCACGAAGAGTTTGAAAAGGCATTAGCGTCGGTCGGTTTGCAAGCGAGCGAGGGCACAGAATGATCACTGAAGCAGCAAAGACACCGTCGACACAGCTTTTGCGCGGAAGCATCAACAATTTGCGCAAGTCACGTCGAAGTCAAGATTTTTTCTTCACCAACGCAGATCGCGCAAAGATGGGTGCGACAGCGATGCCGCCAGGGCTCGCTGACTAGGGCGGCATTGCTACGGGCCTCGCCGGTATGGCAACGGACACCCGAGAGGGAAGCCGATCTGCTGGAATTCGAACTCGATGGCAAGCCCATCAAGGCGTGGGTGTGGTCCTCGGTATTCAAGGAAGGGGATGAAGTGGAAGTGGTTGTCGAGCGACTCGGCGACACTTGGCAGGCGTTTGGCTTACGCCGGCTCAACGACAAGATCGTGGCCCTTCACCCTCATTGCAGCAGGGGGCGCTACGCGCATTACAAGAATACGATCAGGTGGTGGATCATCATCAGTGCAATTCTGATTTTAACCGGTGGGATCATCACGTCCGGCTTCTCCCTTTTTGACGACGGCATCAAGGCGGCCCTATCGATGTTAATGTTCTTCGTACTCGTCGTGGGAAGCGGCTTTCTGGTGATTTCCGGCTTTATCGCGTACCGTATGGCAAGCAAGATGATGGGATTTGTGCAATTGGCCGAGGGGATTTTTCAAGCCTTCGGCTGGAATGACGTCAAGAACATTGATCTACCAGCGATCACGAAGAAGAGCAAACAGCCAGGCGATCCCGGCGCGCTGGGCGTGCTGTATTTCCGCTATTGACGACATTACCGCTGACAGTCGGTGTTCGGAGGTGACTCGTGATGAATTTGATACGCGTCGGTGATGATACCGACCACGAAGGAAAAGTTATCACGGGCTCCTCTGTGATGCGTTTTGATGGCCGTTTCGTGGCTAGGAAAGGTGATGAGGTCTCGTGTCCGAAGCATCCAGATGTCAAGCCGAACGTCATCATTGAGGGCGATGAATCGATGACCGACAACGGCGTTCCGATCGCGCGTCATGGACATCGTGCCACTTGCGGCTGTCACCTGATCTCGAGCCTGTCGTAGCGCGACCGGAAGTCAGAGCAATGGGATAGTCCCCTCCCGAACCGGGCACCGCAGAATCTCTTTGCCGGTGCCTTTCGATGCCACGACGAGTTGCACGAAACTGGTGGTGGGCGCATAACGTGCGAAAAACCGG
>AACY020309517.1_pt1 | contig 11953 bp, 9 predicted proteins | sample 267378 | NCBI WGS metagenome assembly AACY02 (sample SAMN02954345, study PRJNA13694) | marine metagenome | biome: aquatic; feature: ocean; material: water; isolation source: isolated as part of a large dataset composed predominantly from surface... | reverse complement strand
GCAGCGCCCCGGCAAGCGCCGCTCCTCACCGCTCGCCCGCCGCCTCGCCAGGTCGAGCGGGCTGGACCTCTCGGGGATCACCGGCTCCGGCCCCGGCGGTAGCGTCGTAAAGCGCGACGTCGACGCCGCGCTCGCGACCCGCAAGGTGTTCGAAAGCCGGCCCGCCGCCCCGGCGACGCCGCAGCCGGCGCAGCCCGCTTCGGCCCCTTCCGCGACCGCGCCTTTCGGCTTCCAATCGGACCAGGGCCCGCTTGCGCTGACGGAAATGCGGAAAGGCGTCGGCGCGCCGCTCGTCCTGATACACGGTTTCGGCGGCGACATGAGCGCCTGGCGGGCATTCCTGAACCAGTTGCCCCCAGAGCGCGCGGTCCTCGCCCTCGACCTTCCCGCGCATGGCGGGTCTCGAGACGTCGCCGCGAACGGCTTCAATGCGGTGGTCGAGGCGGTCTGCGACACGCTGCTCGGCGCCGGCGTCCACTCGGCCCATCTCTGCGGGCATTCCCTCGGCGGCGCGGTCGCCGCTTCGGTCGCCACCGCTGGACTGATGGACGTGCGCTCACTCACGCTGCTCGCGCCCGCAGGTCTCGGCACGGCGATCAACGCCGACTTTCTCCGCGGTTTCTGCGCGGCGACGGACGAACATGCGCTCGCGCCGTGGATGGGCCTGCTCGCCCACGACCCGAAGGTGATCGGCGGCGCGCTCATCCGCGCCACCGCGGCGGCTCGCGCCGATTCGACCCTGGTCTCGGCGCAGTCCGCCCTGGCCGCCGCGCTCTTCCCGGGCGGTGCCCAGCGCTTCTCGATCGTGGAGGCGCTGGAACGCTTCGCCGGCCCTGTCCGCATGATCTACGGACGCGAGGACGCCATCCTGCGCCCGGGCGACATGGAGGCGCGCGCTCCGGCGCACGTCGCCGCGCACCGCTTGCCCGGCGTCGGCCATCTGCCGCAACTGGAAGCCCCGGCGCTTGTCGGCCGCCTCATCACCGAGACGATCCGCAGCGCCGGCTGAGGGCTGTCCCGTCGCGCTCAACCCTGGAGCGTGGAGGAACGGACAGGGGGCGCAGAGCAGGCTCAACGCCTCGAGCGTGGTGTCCGCGACCAATGAAGCGTCGAATCCGCCCCGTTCGGCGAATGGGGCGGACCGCTGATCAAGAGTGCGGACCGTGAGAAGCGAACGCTAGAGCGTTTTCCGATCTGACGGAAACACGATCGCTGAGTGAAGAGGGTCGCGCCCAAGCCCGGGTGGGCGCTGCCGGGGGGGGCCCGCTGTTTGCTTTAAGGTGGCCATAACTTCTGACCTAGCCGCGGCTTGCGCCGTCGCAATCGCGCCCTCCCGAGGCGTGAGGCGCGCGTGGAAAACCCTCCGGTGGAGGGTTTTCAGCACCAACGGGCGGAGCCCCGGACAGCTCGGGCGCGACGCGGCGTGAACGCCGGACGGAACGGGGAGGCTGAGCGATTCCACCAGATCGGAAAACCCTCTAGCGAGGCCTAGGCGGGTCGGAGAAGACGCGGTCCTGTCATGCCCTGATGGGGCGGCGCGGCCCCTCTCATGCGGCGAAGCGTCTATCGAAACCGCGCAACCAACATGGCGAAGTCAGCGATTTCTTCGCTCCAACTAGAGCGATAGCGCCAGATCAAGCTATGCGAGGCTTCGCGCAGCCTGACGGCGAACCGAAACTCTCCTAGCCTGTCAGATCCGCCAAACGTCGCCGCTCCTCCTCGGTAAGCGGCGCAGGACCCGCGCGACCCACGGCGGCCTTTTCGCGGGCCTTCACGTAGCGCCAGGCCAGCATTCCGCCGAGAACGAAAAGGATCGGCCCGGAGAGCCAGATCAGCGCATTCGCGAGCGTGAAACGCGGCTGTAGCAGAACGTATTCGCCGTAACGCGCGACGACGTAGTCGAGCGTCTCGTCATTCGTGTCGCCTGCGGCCACCCGCTCGCGCACCAGCAACCGCATGGTCTTGGCGAAGCCCGCGTTGGAGTCGTCGATCGACTCGTTACGGCACACGAGGCAACGCAGACCCTTGGTGATCTCGCGAGCCCGCGCCTCGAGCGCGGGATCGTCGAGCATCTCGTCGGGCTGCACCGCAAGCGCCGGCGGCCCCGCGAGCGGCGCCGCCAGCAGAAGGATGAGGACGAGAAGGATCGCGCGCATTGGCCTCACTCCGCCGGAACCGCGGCGGCGTCACCACCGCCCGAGCGATGCGCCGTGGCCGAACGCTTAGGCGCGCCGACGCGGTAGCGCCGGTCGGTCAGCGACAGCACGCCTCCGAGCGCCATGACGATCGTCCCGCCCCAGATCCAGTTGGCGTAGGGCTTGATGTAGGTGCGCACCGCCCAGCCGCCCGAGCCGTCCTGCTGAGGATCGCCGAGGACGATATAGATGTCTCGGAAGAAACCGTAGTCGATACCCGCCTCCGTCGTCGGCGTCGGTTCGCGCGTCTCGGTGTAGAGGCGCTTCTCCGGCCGCTTCTCGGCGACTTTCACTCCGTTCTCATAGGCCGAGAACACGCCCTGATTGGCGACGAAATTGGGGCCCTGGTACTGCCGCACGTCGTCGAAGGTGATGGTGTAGTCGCCCATCACGATCTCGTCGCCGACCTGCGCGACGCGGATGTCCTCCTGCTCCCAGGCGGTGATCGCGGCGATGCCCCAGATCGTGACGGCGACGCCCAGATGCCCGACCCACTTCCCCCAGTCGGAGCGCGGGGCGCGGACGAGCCGGCGGAGGCTCTCCGAGGCCGGTCCCTTGCCGATCTTCGCCCGTTCGATCATCTCGACCACGGCGCCGCCGGTGATCCAGAGCGCGAGCAGCATGCCGACCGGGGCCATGAAGGAGCGTCCGGTCTGGAAGGTCCAGACCAACGCGCCGGCGAGGAACGCCGCCAGGGCGACCCACCACAGCTTGACCAGCACCTTGGTTACGTCGCCACGCTTCCAAGGGAGCAGCGCGCCGAGCGGGAGGGCGAGCGCCATGATGATCATGAACGGCGTGAAGGCCATGTTGAAGAAGGGCGCGCCCACCGTGATCTTGTCGCCCGTCAGAGCCTCGCGCACCAGCGGCGCGAGGGTGCCGGCGAAGACCACGCCGCAACCGACCATCATCAGCAGGTTGTTCAGGATCAGGCCGCCCTCTCGGCTGACCGGCGCGAACACCCCCTCCGACTTCAGCGACGGCGCGCGCCACGCGTAGAGGCCGAGCGAGCCGCCGATGGCGACGAAGAGCAGAAGGAGGATGAAGACGCCGCGCTCGGGGTCCACCGCGAAGGCGTGCACCGAGTCGAGAACGCCCGAGCGCACGATGAAGGTCCCCAGCAGCGAGAGCGAGAAGCCGAGGATCGCCATCAGGATCGTCCAGTTCTTCAGCGAGGACCGCTTCTCCACCACGATGGCCGAGTGCAGCAGCGCCACCGAGGCGAGCCAGGGCATGAAGGAGGCGTTCTCGACCGGGTCCCAGAACCACCAGCCGCCCCAGCCGAGCTCGTAATAGGCCCACCAGGAGCCGAGCCCGATCCCGACCGAGAGCGTCGCCCAGGCCACCAGCGCCCAGGGCCGCACCCAGCGCGCCCAGGCGGCGTCCACGCGCCCCTCGATCAGCGCCGCGGCGGCGAAGGAGAAGGCCATCGAGAGGCCGACATAGCCGAGGTAGAGGAAGGGCGGATGGAATGCGAGACCCGGGTCCTGCAGCAGCGGGTTCAGGTCCGCGCCGTCATCCGGCGCGGGGAAGATCCGCGTGAAGGGGTTCGAGGTGAACAGCATGAAGGCGAGGAAGCCCGCCGAGATCATCGACTGCACCGCGAGCGCCCGCGCCTTCAGCCCGGCGGGTATGTTCTTGCCGAACCAAGCCACCATCGCGCCGTAGAGCACGAGGATCAGCACCCAGAGCAGGAGCGATCCCTCGTGATTTCCCCAGACGCCGGTGACCTTGTAAAGCATCGGCTTGTTGGAGTTCGAGTTGGTCGCGACCAGCTGCACCGAGAAGTCCGACACCACGAACAGATAGGTCAGCGCGGCGAACGAGCCGCCGATCAGCACCACCATCGCGGTCGCGGCGGGGACAGCGGTCTCCATCCAGTCGGCCCAGCCCTTGTGCGCGCCGACGAGCGGCGCCACCGAGGCGAAAAGCGAGACGGCGAAGGCGAGGATCAGAAGGAAATGTCCAAGCTCGGCGACCATGAAGGCGCGCTCCCTGATTTGCGTGGCGCTAAACTACGCCTCTTGGCGGCCGCGTCCAACGTCCGGACGGCGATATGTCGCCGCGGCGCGCGCCGATGAGCGCAGTCACCCTGACGGCGCGCGGCGTCCTGCGCGGCGCCCTCCGGCTCGCGCCGCTCGCGCCCTTCGTGATCCCCTTCGGCCTCGCCTTCGGGGCGGCGGCCGTCGCCGCCGGCTTCACGCCGGCGCAGGCCGTTGGGATGAGCGCCGTCGTCTTCGCCGGCGCCTCGCAATTCGCGGCCCTCGAGGTCTGGGCGCATCCGATGCCCTGGGCGACGCTCGTCGCCGTCGGCCTCGCGGTCAACGCGCGCTTCCTGGTGATGAGCGCGGCGCTCGCCCCCTGGGCGAACGCCCTGCCCCGCTGGCGGCGGAGCCTCGCGCTGGCCGTGCTGGCTGACGCGAGCTTCGCGCAGGAGCGCCCCCGCCTCGCCGCGGGCGAGCGCGATTTCGGCGTGATCCTGGGCGGAGGCCTCTCGCAATGGGCGCCGTGGGTGGTCGGAACGGCGCTCGGCGCCACGCTTGGCGCCGCGGCGTCCGACCTGGCGCGCTTCGGGGTGGACGTCGTGATGGTCTGCTTCTTCGGCGCTCTGGCCGCGTCGGGCCTCAAGCGGCGCGCGAACTGGGCGCCCTCGGCCGCCGGCGCGAGCGCCGCGCTCGGCGTCATGGGCTGGGTCGGCGCCGGCTGGGCCGTGGTGATCGGCGCGCTGGCGGGCGGCGTCGTCGCCGCTGTCACGCCGGATCGCGCCGCATGAGCGCCGATCTGGAGACATGGCTCGGCGTCGCGGCGCTGGCCGCGGTGACCGTCGCGACCCGTCTCGGCGGCGCGGCGCTGCTGGAGCGCGCGGCGCTCGGGCCGCGGCTTCAGCGCTTCGTCGACGGCATGGCCGGCGCGGTGCTCGCGGCGCTCGTGGCGACCGTGCTCGCGCAGGGCGGCCCGCGCGAGGCCGCCGCCGTCGCCGCGGCGGTCGCGGCGATGCTGGCGTCAGGCAACGTATCGGTCGCGGTGCTGGCCGGAATGGCCGCCGCCGCGGCGTGGACAGGTTTCGCCTGACGCCGCGGCGTGTCGTGATATCGCGGGCCGATGAAGGCGGCCCGTGACGGTCGGGGGACGCGGGACGCGCTCGCGCCCGTGATCCCTCCCGGCTGAGACAGCCGGCGGCCGCGACGACCGGCAGGCGCGTTTCGCCCTGTCCGTCGATCAGGGCGTCCGGCGGTCGCCTGCGACGCTGCGCGTCACTGCTTCAGGCGAGTCCAGATCTGGTCGTAGATCACCTGAACGTCCTCTGGGCAGGCCTGCACGAACACGGCCTCGACGCCCTCGGGCGGGTTCTGCTCCTTCGCCTCGGCGAGCGCCTCGTCGAGGAAGGGCGCCACGCCTTCCACCCCGGCGGCGTAGCGGGCGAAGTTGGTGACGGCGGCGGCGTTCTCGGGCTCCAACAGGAAGTCCATGAACCGGATGGCGTTCTCGCGGTTCGGCGCATCCTCCAGAAGGACGACATTGTCCATCCAGACGATGTAGCCCTGCTTCGGATAGGCGTATTCGACGGGGGCGCCTTCCTCGCGCGCCTTCATGCCGAAGCCGTTCCAGATCATGCCCACGGCGACGTCCTCGCCGACCAGCACGTCCTTCGCGCCGTCGGAGTTGAACGAGGCCCAATGGGTCTTGGCGCCCTGCACCAGCTCGTCGAGCGCGCGGAGCTGCTCGCGGTCGGTGGTGCACTGGGGGATGCCGAGATGCAGCGAGGCCAGCGTCAGCGTCTCGCCGGAGGTGTCGAGCACGTTGATCCGGCCCGAGAGCTCGGCAGGCGGATCGAACAGCAGCGCGGTGTCGTCGATGTCGCCGCTCCAGACCTCGCGGTTCACGCTGAAGCTGGTGGAGCCCCACTGGTAGGGGATCGAGTGCATGCGGCCGTCGTCGAAGGGCACGTTCAGCCACTGGGGCTGGATGTTGCCCTTGTTGGCCAGCTCGCCCTCCTCGATGGTGTCGAGCATGCCCTCGTTCTTCATGATCTCGACCATGTAGTCGCCGGGCACGGCGAGGTCGTAGCTGCCCATGGCGCCGGCCTTGAGCGAGGCGAGCAGCGCCTCGTTCGAATCGTAGGTGTCCATCACCACCTCGATCCCGGTCTCGGCCTCGAACTTGTCGAGCAGCTCCTGCGGGATGTACTCGAACCAGTGATAGAGCCGCACCTCGCCCTCGGCCTGCGCGGCGCCGGCCAGCAGCGCGGCGGCCGCGGTCATGGCTGCGAAACGGGTCATTCGTCGTTCTCCCTGTCGTTTTGAGTCAGTCGCGCCGCCCGGTCCGGCCGATCAGCCAGGACAGGGTGACGAAGAGGATCGAGACGCCGAGCAATAGCGTCGAGATCGCCATGATGTTCGGCTTGATGCCCGCCTTCACGGCGCCGAAGATCGCGGTCGGCAACGTCTCGACGCCCGCGCCCTTGACGAAGTTCGTGATGATGAAGTCGTCGAGCGAGATGATGAAGGCGAGCAGGAAGCCCGACATCACCCCCGGCGCCATCAGCGGCAGCAGCACCAGCCGGAACGCCTCCCAGCGCGAGGCGTAGAGGTCCATCGCCGCCTCCTCGTAGGCCGCGGGCACGCCCTGGAGCCGCGCGGTGATGGGCAGGTAGGCGAAGGGGATGCAGAACACGGTGTGCGCGACCATGATCGTCAGCACCCCGCGCTCGAAGCCGATGATCGAGAAGAAGATCAGCGTGGCGACGGCGGTGACGATCTCGGGCACCATGAGCGGCAGGTTGATCAGGCCGAACACCCCGCCGCGCAGGCGGAACCGGCCGCCGCGGACCATGGCGATGGCGGCGGCGGTCGCGAAGGCCGTGGCCGTCACAGACGCGCCAACGGCGATCACGAGCGAGTTCCAGGCGGCCTCCTTGAAGGTGTCCGACTCCGGTCCCGTGAAGACGTCGGCGTACCATTTCAGCGAGAAGCCGCCCCAGCGGGTGATCGAGGCGGTCTCGTTGAAGGAGTAGATCGCGACGATCACCAGCGGCGCGTAGAGCACGATCAAGCAGAAGGCGGCGATCGCCGCGAAGCCCGGATAGCGGCGGAGGTCGATCCGCGCCCTCCGCTTAGTGGCGGCGCGGGTCGCGGTCGGGGCCTGCGAGACGGGGACCGCGACGTCAGCCATGCGGCTTCTCCCGCACGGCGCGGGCGTAGATCATCAGGGCGATCAGGACCATGGTCAGCAGCACCATCGCCGCCGCCGCGCCGAAGGGCCAGTTGCCGGCGGCGCCCTTGAACTGCTCCTCGACGAGCGAGCCGATCATGAAGGTCTTGGCCCCGCCGAGCAGATCGGGTGCGAGGAAGGCGCCGAGCGAGGGGACGAAGACGAGGATGCACCCCGCCACCACGCCCGGCGCGACCGCGGGCAGCACGACGAGGCGGAGCGCCGTCCAGCGGTCCGCGTAGAGATCGGCCGCGGCCTCCGACAGGCTGAAGTCGTAGCGCTCGACGGCGGCGTAGATCGGCAGCACCATGAACGGCAGGTAGCTGTAGAAGAGGCCCACCTGCACCGCGAAGTTGGTGTTGATCATCGGGATCGGCTCGGCGATCGCGCCCGCCGCCATCAGGAACTCGTTCAGGGGGCCGGTGTCGCGCAGCAGGAAGCGCATCGAGACGGTGCGGATCAGCAGGTTCACCCAGTAGGGAATCGTCACGAGGAACAGCCAGATCGCCTTGTGCCGGTCGGGCCGCGTCGCAACGAAGAACGCGGTCGGGAAGCCGATCAGCAGGCAGGAGACCGTCGCGAGCCCCGCCTGCCAGATCGAGCGCCAGAAGATCTCGAGATAGGCCCAGTTCAGCGTCGGCGGGTCGTCGCCGAACAGGCCGCGGTCGAGAAAGAACTGGTCGTAGGCGGCGAGCGAGAACTCCCAGATCACGCCGCCGCGGAAGTCCTTCGTCAGGAAGGAGTAGACCGCCATCAGCCCGACGGGGATCACGAGAAAGATCGCGATGGTGACGAGCGCGGGCGCGAGCAGCGGGACCCGCAGCCCCGCGAAGGCGCGGCCCCCGTCGCCGCCCGCCATCGGCGCGCCGGCCATCAGTCCACCAGCAGACGGACGGCGCCGGCGTCGACGGCGAGGGCCACGCGGTCGCCCGGGCCGAAGGCGGCCGCGGCGTCATGGGCGTTCTGGGTGCGCGTCGTCACCTCCGCGCCGTCGCCGAGGCGGACGACGTGCTGGGTGTCGGTGCCGAGATAGACGGTGCGCTCCACGACGCCTTCGAGCCCGTCTCCGCCGGGAGCGGCGAGCGCGATGCGCTCCGGGCGGATCGAGACATGGCCCGCCGCGCCCACGCGCGGGTCGCCGGCCGGCGTCGCGCGGAACAGCGCGCCGGTGGCGTGGCGGCAGAGCGAGAGGCCGGCCTCGACGCCCTCCACCTTGACGTCGAGCAGGTTGGTCTCGCCGATGAAGTCGGCCACGAACCGGTTGCGCGGCGCCTCGTAGATCGCCTGCGCGGGGCCCACCTGCTGGACCTGCCCCGCGGACATCACCGCGATCCGGTCCGACATCGTCAGCGCCTCCTCCTGGTCGTGGGTGACGAAGACGAAGGTGATGCCGGTCTCCTGCTGGATGCGCTTCAGCTCGACCCGCATCGCCTGGCGCAGCTTGAGGTCGAGCGCCGAGAGCGGCTCGTCGAGCAGCAGAACGCGCGGCGCAGGCGCGAGCGCGCGGGCGAGCGCGACGCGCTGCTGCTGGCCGCCGGAGAGCTGCGAGGGCTTGCGGGCCGCGAACTGGTCGAGGCGGACGAGGGACAGCACCTCGGCGACGCGGGCCGCGACCTCCGCCTTCGGCTTGCGCAGGCGCTTCAGACCGAAGGCGACGTTCTCGGCCACCGTCATGTGCGGGAACAGGGCGTAGTTCTGGAAGACGGTGTTGATCGGGCGTCGGTTCGGGGGCAGCGCCTCGATCTCCTCGCCGAACAGGCGCAGGGTTCCCGAGGTGATCGTCTCGAAGCCCGCGATGCAGCGCAGCAGCGTGGTCTTTCCGCAGCCGGAGGGGCCGAGCAGGGTGAAGAACTCGTTGTCGGCGATGTCGAGCGACACGCGATCGAGCGCGCGCGGACCGGTCTCGAACGGCCCGTACACCTTCACGATGTCGCGCGCGTCGACCGCGGGTTCTGCGAAACGCGCGCCATCCATGGCGGCCTCCTCGTCTGCTGCGACATTAGCGCCGCCGCCGGCCGCCTTTGCAAGAGGGGGATCATCTTTTGGGCCGTGAGCGCCGAACAGCCTTCGCTGCGGGCGCGAGAGCACGGCGTTTGCCGCAAAGGCGTGCACAGGTCCCGTGGCGGAGACGGCGCCGAAAAGGCGTGCGGCGGTCATCCATTTGCGCGTAGTTCGCGTGCATTCGCGGAGAAACGACGGGAAAACGCTCGACGGGCGGCGCGGCGGCTGGCTAGCCTTTCGGTCGACAGCACAGAGACCGACGGGGACCGCGATGAACAAGCCCGAAACGCTGACCGCCGAGGCCGCGACCGGCCCGATCCATCCGCTGGAGCCGCTGACGCGCGACGAGATCGCCGCCGCCTCGGCTCTCGTGCGCGCGGCCGCCACGGACGCGGCGGGGCTGCGCTTCGAGATGATCGAGCTGAAGGAGCCGCCGAAGGAGGCCGTGCGCGCCTTCACGCCGGGCGCGCCCTTCGCGCGGGAAGCGCGGGTCAACGTCTATCGGATGGGGTCGATCGGCGTCTGGCGCTACGTGGTGTCGCTGACCGAGCGGCGCGTGGTCTCGGAGGAGCACCTCCCGGAGGCGCGGCCGATGATCCAGCTCGAGGAGTTCCTCGGCGTCGAGGAGGCCGTGAAGGCCGATCCGCGGTTCCAGGAAGCATGCCGCAAGCGCGGGATCGAGGACGTGTCGCTCGTCTGCGTCGACCCCTGGTCGGCCGGCAATTTCGACGTGCCGGGCGAGGAGGGCCGCCATCTCTGCCATACCTTCTGCTGGCTGAAGTCCTCGGAGAACGACAACCTCTATGCGCACCCCATCGAGGGGCTGAACGCGGTGATGGACATCAAGACCGGCGAGGTGATCCGCGTCGACGACTACGGCGTGGTCCCGGTGCCCCGGACGGACGTGAACTACGACAGCGAGTTCCAGACCGAGACGCGGAGCGACCTGAAGCCGATCGACGTGGTGCAGCCGGACGGCGTGTCGTTCGAGATGGAGGGGCGGACCATCCGCTGGCACGACTGGTCGTGCCTCATCGGCTTCAACGCCCGCGAGGGGCTGACGCTACACGACGTCCGCATGAAGGACCGACCTGTCCTCTATCGCGCGTCGATGGCGGAGATGGTGGTGCCCTACGGCTCGCCGAAGCCGCAGCACGCGCGCAAGAACGTGTTCGACATCGGCGAATACGGGCTCGGGAAACTCGCCAACAGCCTGAAGCTCGGCTGCGACTGCCTCGGCGCGATCCACTATCTCGACTGCTGGATCTCGGACATCGAGGGGAACCCGTCGCTGATCGAGAACGCGATCTGCATCCACGAAGAAGACTACGGAATCCTCTGGAAACATTGGGATTTCCGGACCGACCGAACCGAGGTGCGGCGCGCGCGGCGGCTCGTGATCTCGTCGATCTCGACGGTGGGCAACTACGAATACGGGAGCTACTGGTACTTCTATCTCGACGGAACCATCGAGTTCGAGATGAAGGCGACCGGGATCATCAACACGGTCGGCTGCGTCCCCGGCGAGGGCTCCGAATACGGGACCGAGGTCGCGCCGGGCGTGGTGGGGCAGATCCACCAGCACATCTTCTGCGCGCGGCTCGACCTCGCCGTGGACGGGGACCGCAACACGGTCGTGGAGTGCGACACGGTCGCGGAGGCGCCGGGGCCGCGGAACCCCTACGGCAACGCCTTCCGGCTGCGCGAGACGCGGCTGGCGACCGAGGGCGGGCGGCCGCGGGCGCCGGAGCATGAGCGCTACTGGAAGTTCGAGAGCGCCGAGCGGACCAACGCCATGGGCAAGCCGACCGCCTACAAGCTGGAGCCGGTCCACAGCCTGACGCCCTTCAACCATCCCGAAGGCGCCTCCGGGCGGAGAATGCCGTTCATTTACAACCACTTGTGGGTGACGGCTCACGATCCGGAGGAACGCTTCCCGGCGGGCGAGTTCATGAACCACTCGGACGGTTCGGACGGTCTGCCGCGCTGGACGGCGCAGGGCCGCTCCGTAGAGGGGGCCGACGTCGTGGCCTGGCACGTCTTCGGCCTGCACCACATGCCGCGGCTCGAGGACTTCCCCGTGCAGCCGGTGGTGACGACCGGGTTCAAGCTGATGCCGAACGGGTTCTTCGACCGCAATCCCTGCCTCGACCTGCCGAAATCGGCGAACAAGGCGAGCTGCAACGCGATGGCGGCGGAGTGACGATCCCGGGTTAACGGCGCGGCGCCTACGAGATAGGCGCCGGTCGGGCATGTGTCGGCCATGCGTATGCGATGCGTCGGCCGCGCGTCGGGCGCGACCTGCGATTTCGCAGGGCGCGCGGCCATCAACCTCGGAGCTGCGAGAGGCGGCGCGAACGCGTGAAGCGACCAAGGTCGCCGATCCCAATGGGTCGCCCAGTCGCGAGATCCGGCGCGTCCGTCAGTTGCGCGGCCATGCTCGGGCCGGCGCCGCAGTCCGTCCGGCCTGCGGGACGGAGCGGTCTTTCGCTTGCCGATCAGCAGCGATGGCGATCCGGGCGACCAGCCCGGATCGCGCGAACGCC
>AACY020521360.1_pt1 | contig 11958 bp, 8 predicted proteins | sample 267378 | NCBI WGS metagenome assembly AACY02 (sample SAMN02954345, study PRJNA13694) | marine metagenome | biome: aquatic; feature: ocean; material: water; isolation source: isolated as part of a large dataset composed predominantly from surface... | reverse complement strand
TATACTCCGACTTTTTCTCGTGTTGAGTAAAGTTGGCTCCTCGAGCTGGACTCGAACCAGCGACCAATAGATTAACAGTCTACTGCTCTACCAACTGAGCTATCGAGGAACTGTTTGCTCAACTGAGGGCGCATATACTAATTACGGGGCGGTACTTCGTCAAGCGCTCATTTGAACTTTTTCCTACTATTTCTTCAGGTATAATCTTTCGAATAAATAATAAGTTAGCTGACGCCCCGGTTAGCCCAAAAAGAGTACAAAAAATGACCAGAATTCCAGGAAAAGATGCCCCGCTTGAAGAGTCTATCGAGCGCATGAGTCAGGGGCTGAAAGATCTTGGTTTTGATATAGAAGAGGTGAGCTGGCTCAATCCGGTGCCTCACGTCTGGTCATTGCATATTCGCGATCGCAACTGCCCACTGTTATTTACGAATGGTAAAGGTTCAACCCCGGAGGCCTGCCTAGCTAGTGCTCTAGGGGAGTTCTATGAGCGATTGAGTACTAATTACTTCTTTGCTGATTACTTTCTTGGTCAAGAGGTTGCGCAAGGGGAGTTTGTTCACTATCCAAATGAACGCTGGTTCCCAGCCTCTGCCGGGCAGTGGCCGGAAGGGCTCTTGGATCAAAATAGTCGTAATCACTATGATCCTGATGAAGAGCTCAGTGCTGATATGTTGATTGATCTGAACTCGGGTCGCGCTGATCGTGGTGTCTGTGCTCTGCCATTTGTTCGCCAATCGGACCAAGAGACGGTTTGGTTTCCAGTCAATATTCTGGGTAATCTCTATGTTTCTAATGGTATGGCGGCTGGTAACAATCTGTATGAAGCACGTGTTCAAGCACTGTCTGAAGTTTTTGAGCGTCATATAAAAAACACCATTATTTCAAGTGGCATTACACTGCCGCGTATTCCGCCGAAAGTGATCGCTCAATATCCTCGTATTGAAACCTCAATTAAAGCCTTACGTGTGCAAGGGTTTGTGGTCGACGTGCGTGATGCCTCCCTTGGAGGTAAATACCCACTGGTCAATGTCACACTCTTTAATCGTAACGATGGTGGTTGTTTTGCTTCATTTGGTGCCCACCCTAAATTTGAGGTCGCACTGGAACGAACTGTGACGGAGTTATTACAGGGTAGGGCTTTGGACTCTCTAAATGACTTCCCTCATCCTACTTTTGATATCGATGAAGCGGCGGAACCTCAAAACCTAGAGACACACTTTATTGATTCTAGTGGTGTTGTCGCCTGGGATATGTTCGCTGAAGAACCTGACTACCCCTTTACAGAGTGGAATATAGAGGGTAACTCTGAAGCTGAATTTAATGAGCTCTGTCGAATTATTCACGGTGTAGATTTACAGATCTATATTGCTGACTACCAATATCTAGGACTCGATTGTTGCAGGATTTTGGTTCCTGGAATGTCAGAGATCTATCCTGTCGATGAGTTAATGTGGCGAAACAATAACCTTGCAGTTCCGCTTAGACCGCAACTGCTATCACCTGGGCAACTCGATCAAGAGATGGCATTGGATCTTTTGGAAGAGCTAGAGCAGGGCGGTTTTGATGATCAACAGCGTCTCACTGAGTTGTTGGGGATCGCTGCCGATTCTGATTCGGCTTGGGACCGAGTTCGTGTTGGTGATATTAAGTTCAAGCTTGCGCTTAAAAGTGGCGAGCTAGAGGTGGCAATAGACCATGCTGAATGGGTTTTAAACTTCGGACACCTAACACGAGAAGAGGTTAAGTTGCACCGCTGTCTCTCTGAATTGATACGCTTAGAAATAGATGCCAACCGCTCACGTGAACAGTATGAACGCCCAATGGTTGCACTCTATGGCGAGGAAATTTATCAAGAAGCTGTTGCTAACCTTGCTGGAGAGCGGCTGTTTGATGCTATGCCGGGGCTTGATGAGACACTGTCGAACGTAGACGCTCAACAATCTTTATTAGAGGTTTATAAGCGTTTGCACGCAGTTAAGTTAGCTTATTATGAAAAACTGTATTAAGACATTCAGGACAGTCAGCACACTTGCGGTCGCCGGTGCTCGTTTTAGGTGCTAAGTTTAAAGGGTGATTGTCCTTAGCTGTCTAGTTCGATTCCTTTGAGTAGCAGCATTATTCAGCATCCCTAGAGGGTGCTTTTTTTTACCCACAAAAAAGGCCAGCTTAAGCTGACCTTCTATCGTCTGGGTTCTTAACCCGCATTTTCCATTAACCTGCGATCAATGAACCTACAAAAATGAGGGCGGGTGATATTGCGATCAGTAGAAAGACTAAATCCAGTGCCCATACAGTTGTCGGTGTGTGATCTTTTGAAATAGCAGCCATTTGCTTGCTCCTTCTGTTTGTTTGGTTAACTGTAGATTACCTCTTTCTAATATAGCTGCATTGATATGGGTCAAAAGATCTAAATGTCTTCAATTTGTAACAAAACGCTGAAATAATTCTGTCATCTATTTTTGGAGAATTTTATGCGCGTTGGGATTAATGGATTTGGACGCATGGGTCGTCTAACGGCTCGTGTCTTGTTTGAAAACGCTGATGTTGAAATCATTCAGATTAATGACCCTGCCGGAGATGCAGCTACACTAGCGCACCTGATGAATTTCGATTCAGTTCACGGTCGTTGGAATCATGAAGCCCTTCCTGTTACCGGTGGTATGCAGGTTGCGGATCAATTCATCTCGGTGAGCTCCAACAAAACCATTGAAGAGACAGACTGGCTTGGGTGTGATCTGGTTGTAGAGGCGTCTGGAAAGTTCAAATCCAAAGAGGCGCTTCAACCCTATCTTGATCAAGGTGTTAAGCGCGTTGTTGTCACAGCACCTGTCAAGCAAGAGGGTGTGTTGGATTGCGTTATGGGGGTCAATGAGCAGCTGTTTGATCCTGAACTGCATCAAATTATTACCGCGGCTTCCTGCACCACCAACTGTTTGGCACCAGCGGTGAAAGTGATTCATGAAAATCTTGGTATTAAACATGGCTCTATGACGACCATACATGACATCACGAATACCCAGACCATTATTGATGCGCCTCACAAAGACCTTCGTCGTGCTCGCTCTTGCGGGACCAGCTTGATCCCTACCACAACCGGTTCGGCGACAGCGATTACGCATATATTCCCGGATTTGAAAGGTAAGTTGAACGGCCACGCGATTCGTGTACCGCTGACGAATGCTTCGATCACTGATTGTGTCTTTGAGGTCAACAGAGCAACCAGTGTTGAAGAGGTTAATCAGTTGCTAAAAATGGCTTCAGAGACCTACTTAGCTGGAATCCTTGGCTATGAAGAGCGTCCACTGGTATCCATTGATTACAAGACGGATCCTCGTTCGAGCATCGTTGATGCACTCTCGACGATGGTGGTGAACGATACTCAGGTGAAGCTCTACCTCTGGTATGACAATGAGTGGGGTTATGCAAACCGCACCGCTGAACTGGTCCTTAAAGTCGGTTTAGTCTAGCGTTGGAGCGGTCTTGAAAAGGCCGCGATTCCAATTCAGCGTCCAGTGACTGACTTTAGTCTGTCCCTGGTTGGATCAGTTACTCCCAAACTTCGCGGATAGGTTCTCCGAAATCATCGTAGATAACTTTGCGTTTAGGTTTGCTCAGTTTTCGGGCTAATTTGGGGCGCTCTTTGATTAAGCGTCTAGCATCGATCGTTTGTAAAACGCCATCACAGGGTGTTCTAGTCTCGCGGGGTTTGCCATCGTTAAAGACCGGGCGTATCAGTCCGCCTTGTGGAACACCACTCTGACCCTGTGGAATCTCCTTAACCTCGCCACCAGAGCGCAGAAAATCCTGAACTTGCTGTTCAAGCTCGGCACGGATCTGGGCTTTGGTCTTTTTCTCGAACATGATTCAATCCAAACGGGTCAGCCGTGTATTGTAAGGCTTTGCGAAGATGTTGGCGATGCTTTGTCTTAAGGCGTTGAGTCAGACAGCTCAGAGTTACTGTGCTGTTTTAAGAACTCGTTAGAGAGTTCAAACGTCACTTTGCGTCGTTGAATGGGGCAGTTAAATGCCAGCTTCACAGCAAACAGCTGCATGCCAGCCAGGTTTTTATTGTCACTACCATAGCGAGGATCTCCCATTACAGGATGGTTGATCTGATTAAGGTGACGTCGTATCTGGTGTGTTCGACCGGTTAAGATCTCTACGTAAAGATCTGAGTAGTCGCGATCGACGTTGTAGTGCAATCGGGTAAATATGGTATGGGCAGGTTTGCCATCCAACTTGTTGACGATCTCGCCTGATTCGGGAGCTTTGCCTGAAACAAGACAGCGGTAAAACTTCTCAACTTTACGGTTTTGGAACTCACGTGAGATGGCGCCAGCGACGCCCTGTTTGTGAGCAATGACGATTAGCCCAGCCGTTTCACGGTCCAGGCGGTGTATTAAAAACGAAGTTCGTTTAGGTTCTAGTGTCTGTTCTGCTAAACGTGTGATCGCAAGATGGTCACACCAGTCGTTGCCTTGGGCGACCATTCCAGCTGGTTTGAACCAGACAGAGTAACCCTGTGCATCCACGAGGCACTGCGCGCCCTCCGGCTTTCGGCTAAGGAGTTCAGAGTCGTAATAAAGGAAGATCTGATCATTTTTTTGCAGAATCTCTTTGGCCTTGCGAAGGCGTTTTCGACCCTTTTGGCCACGCTTTAGCCAGCAGGCACCTTTGCTTAGAGCGTCCTTAATCTTCTGTTTAGAAATTGCGGTCTCTTGCGCCAGAAAATCAGTGACATTGCTGCCTGCTTGTTCAGTGGTGATGGTTTTTTCGAACTCTATTTTCATAAAAATTCGGCACCCGAAGGTGCCGTTATCTCGTCTTTTTGAATCAGTCTTTTACAACATCGATATAGTAATGGTCGACGCCGTTTATGTTTTCTCGTACTAGACCGTGACAGTCCGTTTCGAAGCCAGGGAACTTAGCATTAAACTCTCGTACAAACTTCAGATAGTCGACGATGGTTGAGTTAAAACGCTCACCCGGTATGAGTAGTGGTATGCCTGGAGGGTAAGGTGTCACCAGCATTGCAGTGGTTCGACCCTCTAGCTCATCAATCGAGACGCGCTCTACCTCACGGTGTGCCATCTTTGACCAAGCGTCAGCCGGTGTCATGGCGGGCTCAATCTTAGATAGGTACATCTCAGTCGTGATCTTAGCGACATTGTATTTGCGGTAAATGTCGTGCAATGAGTGACAAAGATCACGCAGCCCAATACGCTGGTATTCAGGATGCTGTGCGACAAACTCAGGCATGACACGCCACATCGGCAGGTTGTTATCAAAGTCATCTTTGAACTGCTGAAGCTCAGTCACCATTGAGTTCCAGCGGCCTTTTGTGATGCCGATGGTAAACATAATGAAGAAGGAGTAGAGGCCTGTCTTCTCAATAATGATGCCATGCTCAGCCAAATACTTGCTGACGATCGCCGCTGGAATGCCATGCTCATCAAACTCACCATGGATGTTCAATCCCGGTGTAATGATGGTTGCCTTGATCGGGTCGAGCATGTTGAAGCCAGACTCAATCTTGCCAAAGCCGTGCCAGGTGTCATCCTCGTGAATGATCCAAGCATCACGATCGCCCAAACCTTCATCATCCCACTTCTGAGGTCCCCAAACTTTGAACCACCAGTCGTTCTCGCCAAACTCTTTTTCGACCTTAACCATGGCGCGACGGAAATCGATCGCTTCGTAGAGGGACTCCTCGACTAGGGCAGTACCACCAGGAGGCTCCATCATGGCGGCAGCAACATCGCAAGAGGCGATGATTGCATACTGAGGGCTGGTCGATGAGTGCATTAGATACGATTCGTTGAATCGGAAGGTATCCAGTTTGCGATTTTTTGCATCCTGCACGAGGATCTGGGAAGCCTGTGAAAGGCCGGCCAACAACTTGTGTGTTGATTGTGTGGCAAACACCAGTGTGTCGTCAGATCGTTCACGAGTCTCTGTACCACCAATTGCATGCATATGATTATAGAACTTGTGGAATGCCGCATGTGGCAACCAGGCTTCATCAAAATGCAGCGTATCAATGGTATCGCCCAACATCGATTTAATGGTCTCTACATTGTAGAGAATGCCATCGTAGGTCGATTGCGTCAGTGTCAGCACGCGTGGTTTCTTATTCAGCGCTTCGCGTGCAAAAGGGTTCTCTTCAATCTTGCGACGAATGGTCTCTGGATCGAATTCACTCTTCGGAATTGGCCCGATGATGCCGTAATGGTTTCGAGTCGGCATTAGGAAGACCGGTATCGCCCCACACATGATGATTGAGTGCAGAATCGATTTGTGACAGTTACGGTCGACCACAACAATATCGCCAGGTGCGACGGTTGAGTGCCAAACGACCTTGTTCGAAGTTGAGGTGCCGTTAGTAACAAAGAAGAGATGATCTGCACCGAATATGCGCGCAGCACTCTGCTCAGAGTCTGACACTGGGCCAGTGTGGTCCAATAGCTGTCCAAGTTCTTCGACGGCATTACAGACATCAGCACGCAGCATGTTTTCACCAAAGAACTGGTGGAACATCTGTCCAACCGGGCTCTTCAGGAAGGCGACTCCGCCAGAGTGGCCAGGGCAGTGCCAAGAGTAAGATGAATCGCTGGCGTAGTTCATTAACGCATTGAAGAACGGCGGTGCGAGTGACTCTAGGTACTTTTTCGCTTCACGAATAATGTGGCGTGCAACGAACTCTGCCGTATCTTCAAACATGTGAATGAAGCCATGCAATTCGCGCAAGATATCATTGGTGACGTGGCGAGAGGTGCGAGTTTCACCGTACAGGAAAATGGGAATCTCGTTATTACGCTTACGTACTTCCGTAATAAAGTCTCGAATATTGTTCAGTACTTCGTCAGACAGATCATCCGATTCACCGGAATCAAACTCCTCATCATCCACTGAGATGATGAAGCAGCTGGCACGACTTGCCTGCTGGGCAAACGCAGTAAGATCGCCGTAGCTGGTTAAGCCGACAACCTCCATACCCTCTTTTTCAATAGCGGCTGCAAGGTCTCGTATGCCGGAGCCAGAGATATTTTCAGAACGGAAATCTTCGTCAATGATGACGACAGGGAAACGAAATTTCATCCACAACGCCTTTATGGTGGTGAAACGAATCCGCTTCGGTGAAAAGGGTCACTCTGCGGTACTGATGGGCTATTAGAGCCCGCTTTGAATCAAATAATAACAAGCTTTCATGTTAGGTAAAACAGTTCATATACAAGGGTGTTTATGCGCTAATTTTTGACTAAAAGGTTAAAGATTTTTTATTTACGCCAAAGTCTCACTTAAGAGGCCTATACAGCACTCCTTTTTTTGTTAGAATCGATGGTTATTCGATTTGCTGCCTTAGGATTAGGTGGCCCTCAAATGGTGGATTTTTAGTGCTTTTTAATAAGCTACCAGACGATATATTTGCGCCACTCTCAGGACAGAACAGACAGGTTTACCAGTCTGTACTTCTTGAGCTGGCCGACCTCTTCTTTGATGAAGATCTGATAGACCCCTTTATTGCCAAAGATTTGGTTCGTTCAACCATCGAAAATGCCGTCGTAAAGTTGGGTGTTCGCCGATGGGTGGCTGAGTCGGAAGAGGAGGCTGAGTTACCTACCTCCAGTGCCGATTACACCAACCGCATTTACAGACGTTTGGTGCAAACCGGCTGGTTAGAGGAAGAGCAGAAGATCTATCGCACTTATGTGTTGCTCTCACCATCGGTCAGCTACCTATTGCGTAATCTGGTTTCGATCGCGCGTTTGGAAAAGCGCAGCTACGGCGGTACCGTTCTGAATGTGCTTTCGTCACTGGAGTCGGCGATCAACGATCCAGTAGGGCGTGGTATTACTCTCTCTGAAGCGGCAGATACGGCAGCTGAATTTAGTGCTCACCTGACCGATATGATGCTAGGGCTGCGTGAACTTAAAATATCGCTAGCAGAGTCGCATAACCCGCAAGAGATTGTCCGTGGTTTCTTTGATCGATTTGTTGAGCATATTCTAGTTTCTGACTATAAGACGCTGAAAACTAAGAACAACCCTTTTCGATTTAGACGGCAAATACTCTCACTATTGCGTGATCTGCAGTTCGATACACTTAAAGTCGAGATGCTGACTGAACACTATCAGATGCAGTATGAAATTGAATCTGAGACCGCAGAAGCGATGGTGCATCAGCATATTAATCGTATTATTCGCATCTTTGAGTCGGTCGATCAGCGTCTCGCGATCATCGATGATTTCCGATACCAGTTGGAGAAACGTGTCGCCGATACGGTTCGCTACATGGATAAGACAACGCCGGGTATGGCGGCTCGTCTGTCACGTGTCATTGCTAAGTTGGCAGAGAAAGATGGTCGTGAGATACCACCTGTTCAGTCAATCGATCAGTATGGCTTTATCTCGCCATCCTCTATTCGCTCGCCAGTGCGTCGTCGTGTTGAGACAGCACCGAGAGTCATTACCCAACAGCAGATCGATCCTAAGGTGCTCTACATGCGTCAGCTCTTTAAAGAGTGGAAGGCGCGCCGTGAAGTGAAAGTGGATCGAATTGAAGCCTATCTAGATCGTCACTTCTTAAATGGTGAATCTCTAGTGGCGGCGTCTGATTTTACAATTGATTCAATCGAAGATTACATCTGCTTCAGCTATGTGCGCCACCTAAACTCTTTAGGTAAGAAAGCGCGCAAGACAGCTGAACGCTACCAAATAGAATTTGATGAAGAGTACGTGCGCGTCGCTGATATGGTGGAGTGTCGTGGTTTCAAAATACACAGGAATAACGCCTGATGCTTGGTGATTTACAAAAAGCGCTGACGCGCAATGAGAAGAGTACAGAAGCCGATTTCGTTCGCGCTGCAAACTCACTTCTGACAAACCAGTTCCTCTATGCTGATCGCCCGGCACAGCGTGATACTTACTTCCTTATTTCGCAGAACATGGAGTACTTCCGTAACCTGTTCGCAGCGCTAGGTTGGTCTCTGGTCTATCAACCGGATGAAGCCTACCTCGGTGTCTTACCGCAGGGCGAAGAGCGTGTTATGCGTCTGAAACTCGATGAATCCCTATTGATGCTCTGTATGCGTCAAATGTATGAACAGAAACTGGAAAATTTCGAAGTAGAGAGCGGCAAGGCTTACACCACGTCGGATGATCTGTTGAGCACATACGAGAGTTTAACGGGCAAAGAGATCCCTAATGAGACGCGTCTTAAAGAGATCCTATCGCTCTTCTCACGTCACGGATTGATTGAGCGTGGCAAAGCGAATGAGACCGACCCTAAAAATATCCCAATTGGAATCTACCCAACCATACGCCAAGTCGTAGTCGAAGATTACATTCGTCAACTTGAAGCGCTGTGTGACATTGAGAGCGCCGATGCGGCTTTGATGGATGATATTGCTGATATGCCTGAAGTAGAGGCAGAAGAGAAGGGTGCAGTAGAGGAGTCTAACGATGAAACAGCTTAATCGCATCGTTCTAGTCAACTGGTACGTATTGGGTGCCCAAGAGATCCCGATTAAGGGTAATGTCGCGATCGTAGGTCCTAACGGTTCTGGTAAATCGTCACTTCTGGATGCGATGCAGACCATTTTGATGGGTGGCCATAAGCGCCATCTAAGTTTCAACGCCTCGGCGGGTGAAAAATCGGAACGTTCACTGCGTACCTACTGTCTTGGTTTTATGGATGATGGTGGCAAAAGTAACAGTGCCCGTGAAGACTCAATCAGCTATCTGGCGATGAGCTTCTTTGATACCGAAACAGCACAAGAGAGCTGTATTGGTGTTGCGATCAGCGCATCAACGGCGAGTCCTGATGAAGAGGTGCTTGGTCGTTTTATTCTGCCTAACTTCTCAGTTTCGCTGGATGATTTTAGTCGTAAAGAGGGGGGTGGTCGTATGCCGCGTCCTTGGGCTGAAGTTCGTGAAAGCCTGCTTAAACAGTGTCCAGACATGACACTCGAGAAACGTGCAAGTCGCTATATTCGTGAGGTCGTGACGCACCTGAGTCACGATCCTGCGATGCCAAATGATGATGATAAATTCATCAAGAACTTTAAAAACGCACTTAAATTTGTACCGATTGATAGCCCAACACGATTCGTCCGTGAGTTTGTCTTGGATGAGAACGTCGTGCACGTCGGAGCGTTCCGTAAATCGCTGGATGAATATCGCGCGATGGAAGAGAAAACCCGTGACGTGGCCAACCGTATTGATGAACTGGTTAAGGTACAAGAGTTATGCCAAGGCATCAGCCGCAACATTAAAAATGCGGTTGAGTATGAGTGGGTGGTTCATGAGTCACGTTTTGAGAGTGCCGACCTCCGTAAAGAGGAGGCCGAAGAGCGCTTAGAGAAGTGGCAAGAGCAAGAGGCTGAGGTTGAGCGTGAGCTAACGAACATTGGTGCTGACCTTAACCAGGTGATGCAGGACCTTGCCAATGCTCGTGCGGCCCTAAATAACACCGATGCAGCGCACCAGATCAACGCGATGGAATCCTCTATCCGCGTTGGGCAACACGAACTTAATGTCATTGAAGAGCGCATTCAGAAAGCCTACTCATTGATGCGAACAGCGGTCAGCTTCAATCAAAATCGTGAATTCTTACCCGATGAGTTTGCAGCACTTGTGGATCAGGCGTCAGAGATCTGGCGTTCAGGCGAAAACCTCATGGCAGAGGCTTGGCCATCCGATCCAGTCAGTGTCGATAACACACTGAACGCGATGCGTAAGTCGATTGAGAACGTTCGTCGTAAAGTGTCGCGTCGTTATGAAGAGTCGGTCATTCGCATTTCGGAACTGCGTGCTCAGATACAGAATCAGAAGAGTGCAGTAGAACAGCTGCAACAAGGGCGTGCGCCGGTTCGCCGAAATACGGCCGAGTTGATGGAGCTGTTGAGTGAGTATGGTATCGATTCAACGCCTATTTGTGAGCTGGTTGATATTACCGATGATAAGTGGCGCATTGCGATTGAATCATTCCTTGGCGCTCGCCGAGAGGCGCTGGTCGTCGATCCAGATCGTGTCAAAGAGGCGATTACTCTTTATCGTCGTAAAGGTCGTCACCTGAAAGGGTGTCGAATCATCAACACCACTAAATCGAGTGACTGGTTGCACCGCACTAAGCCGGGTTCGTTGGCTCAGTTTATCGAATCTGATTCTGATGATGCTCGCGCATTTATGAACCGTGCACTGGGTGGTGTCATGGCGGTTGAGACGGAAGCGGAGCTTCTTAAACAGGAGCGCGCGTTGACCTACGACTGTATGTTGCAGACGGAGGGTTCAACCACGTCGATTAACGAACTGACACCTATCATGGGTATCCGTCGTCGCGGTGATCAGTTAGAGCTGCAGGGTAAGCAGGTTGATCAGCTGGTGAATGAGTTCACACTGCTCGGTCGCCAGCACGAATCCCTCGAGAAACTCCGCGACGCCTTGATCAGTCTTGATGGCGGGTTGTCTCAAGTTAATGAACCGCTTTTCGATCTGACCGAGCAGCGTAAGAAGCTGACGCATCAGATAGAGGGTTACCAGCAGACCATCGTCGATCTGCGTAACCATGACGATACCGGTATTCAGCAGCGCATTGCGGATCTGGCGGCTAAGCAAAAAGAGACGGAATCCAACCAAGCAGCCTTGATGGATAAGCTTCAAAAAGCGCGTACTGGCCTAATCCGAGATACCGCACAGCTAGAGGTGTTAGAGACAGATCTGACAGAACATGCTGAAGCACGTGCAGCCTGTGAAGCGAAAAATGAGTTTGATGCACAGTCCGCTCAAGAGAAACGAGACTACCTCGACGAAAGCTGTGACGGCGAACTAGAGCGCATCATCTTTGAAGCGGCTAAGAAGGCACAGTCTGAATTGGCACTGCATGAGAAGAAAAAGAACGGTGTCCGTGATGCCGTCGCACAGTACAAAGCGCGTCACCACGGTGGCGGCCCTGACT
>AACY020294913.1_pt1 | contig 11958 bp, 6 predicted proteins | sample 267378 | NCBI WGS metagenome assembly AACY02 (sample SAMN02954345, study PRJNA13694) | marine metagenome | biome: aquatic; feature: ocean; material: water; isolation source: isolated as part of a large dataset composed predominantly from surface... | reverse complement strand
CCGGAGCCCTGGATGCGTTATGTCAGATTCGTGCGGTCTCTGCGGGGCCCCCGGCCGGATGGCGCCTCCTCGCAGCGGTACTAGCATCAGGGGTAGCCATCGAGGGGCGGGAGCCACTCGGATCCACGATGCGTCGTATCAGCATCAGCCGTACGTGACCGACGGGAGCACATATATGTTCGAGAGGTTTACCGACCGGGCGCGTCGTGTGGTCGTGCTGGCCCAGGAAGAGGCCCGTATGCTCAACCACAACTACATCGGCACCGAGCACATCCTGCTCGGGCTCATCCACGAGGGTGAAGGCGTCGCCGCCAAGGCTCTGGAGAGCCTGGGTATCTCCTTGGAGGCGGTGCGCCAGCAGGTCGAGGAGATCATCGGCCAGGGCCAGCAGGCACCGAGCGGGCACATCCCCTTCACGCCCCGGGCGAAGAAGGTGCTGGAGCTGTCCCTGCGCGAGGCGCTGCAACTCGGCCACAACTACATCGGCACCGAGCACATCCTGCTCGGCCTCATCCGCGAGGGCGAAGGCGTCGCCGCACAGGTGCTCGTCAAGCTCGGCGCGGATCTCAACCGGGTGCGCCAGCAGGTCATCCAGTTGCTCAGCGGCTACCAGGGCAAGGAGCCCGCGACCGCCGGCGGTCCCGCCGAGGGCACCCCGTCGACCTCACTGGTGCTCGACCAGTTCGGCCGCAATCTCACCCAGGCCGCGCGCGAGGGCAAGCTCGACCCGGTCATCGGTCGCGAGAAGGAGATCGAGCGCGTCATGCAGGTGCTGTCGCGGCGCACCAAGAACAACCCGGTCCTCATCGGCGAGCCCGGTGTGGGCAAGACCGCCGTCGTTGAGGGCCTCGCGCAGGACATCGTGCGCGGTGAGGTGCCTGAGACGCTGAAGGACAAGCAGCTGTACACCCTCGATCTCGGTGCACTCGTCGCCGGTAGCCGCTACCGCGGTGATTTCGAGGAGCGGTTGAAGAAGGTCCTCAAGGAGATCCGCACCCGCGGCGACATCATCTTGTTCATCGACGAGATGCACACCCTCGTCGGGGCGGGTGCCGCCGAGGGCGCGATCGACGCGGCGAGCATCCTCAAGCCGATGCTGGCCCGCGGCGAACTGCAGACCATCGGTGCGACCACCCTCGACGAATACCGCAAGCACATCGAGAAGGACGCCGCTCTCGAGCGCCGGTTCGCCCCGATCCAGGTCAATGCCCCCGATGTCTCCGACACCGTGGAGATCCTCAAGGGCCTGCGTGATCGGTATGAGTCCCACCACCGGGTGTCCATCACCGACGGCGCGCTCGCGGCAGCGGCTCGCCTGTCCGACCGCTACATCTCCGATCGGCAGTTGCCCGACAAGGCGATCGACCTGATCGACGAGGCCGGTTCGCGCTTGCGCATCCGCCGGATGACCGCACCGCCGGATCTGCGCGAGTTCGATGAGCGCATCGCCGACGTGCGGCGCAATAAGGAATCGGCGATCGACGAGCAGGACTTCGAGAAGGCAGCCGCCCTGCGCGACACCGAGAAGAACCTGCTGGCCGAGAAGGCTCAGCGCGAACGCGAGTGGAAGGCCGGCGACATGGACGTCGTGGCCGAGGTCGACGAGAAGTTGATCGCCGAGGTGCTCGCGCTGATGACCGGCATCCCGGTCACCGATGTGAGCGAGGACGATCTGCAGCGGCTGCTGCGCATGGAGGACGAACTCCACAAGCGCGTCATCGGCCAGGAGCAGGCGATCCACGCGCTGTCGAAGTCGATCCGTCGTACGCGCGCGGGACTGAAGGATCCCAAGCGCCCGTCGGGTTCGTTCATCTTCGCCGGGCCGTCGGGTGTCGGCAAGACCGAGCTGAGCAAGACGCTCGCGGAGTTCTTGTTCGGTGACGAGGACGCACTCATCTCTCTCGACATGAGCGAGTACTCCGAGAAGCACACCGCGTCGCGGCTGTTCGGTTCACCGCCGGGATACGTCGGTTACGAAGAAGGCGGGCAGCTCACCGAGAAAGTGCGTCGCAAGCCGTTCTCCGTGGTGCTGTTCGACGAGGTCGAGAAGGCCCACCCGGACATCTTCAACTCGCTGTTGCAGGTGCTCGAGGAAGGCCGCCTCACCGATGCGCAGGGTCGCGCGGTGGACTTCAAGAACACCGTCATCATCATGACGACCAACCTCGGCAGCCGAGATGTGTCCAAGGGCGTCATGATGGGTTTCGCTCCCGATGACGACTCGGCGAACGCCTACGAGGCGATGAAGGCGAAGGTGCAGCAGGAACTCAAGCAACACTTCCGCCCGGAGTTCCTCAACCGCATCGACGACGTGATCGTGTTCCACCAGCTGAGCCGTTCGGAGATCACCCAGATCGTGGATCTGATGGCGGCCCAGGTCGACGAGCGGTTGAAGGATCGCGACATGGCGCTGGAGTTGACCCAGGCGGCCAAGGACCTGCTCGCCGATCACGGCTACGACCCGGTGATGGGTGCCCGCCCGCTGCGCCGCACCTTGCAGCGCGACATCGAGGATCCGCTGAGCGAGAAGTTGCTGTTCGGCGAACTCGAACCCGGCTCGATCGTCGTGGTCGACGTGGCAGAGGGGCCCGATGGCAAGGAGTTCACCTTCACCGCGACACCGAAGGCCGAACTTCCCGATCTGCCGCCGGTCGAGACCGCTGGCACCGAGTAATCCCAGGGCCACACCGATGGGAACGCGGGGGCCGCTGATCCCGGGGCTGCGCGAATACGACGCACCTCGGCGCAAGCGCGCCCCCGCGATCTGGGTCTGGACGGTGGCCGGTGCCATCGCGGTGGCCGTGCTCGTCCTCGTCGGTGGCATCGCGGCGGGGATCGGCCCGCTGCGTGCCTTCGGTTTGGTGGAGACCCCCCTCACCCCGGTGTCGTGGCGATCGGGTGAGCAGCCCGCCACGCTGCAGGTGGCAGTCTCCCTGCCCGAAGCCGGTCTGTGCACCGGCGACGACGTGCTCGTGCGCACGATCGAACGACCCACGGTGATCGAGGTCACCGCTATCCGGGCAGCCCCCCGGGGCAGTGCCGACTGCGCCGGGATCGGGATCGCCGGGGATCGCACCTGGGTAGATGTGCGCCTCGGCGCACCACTGGACGGACGATCGGTGATCCGGATGCCCGATCGCACCCCGCTGCTCGAGGAATCGGCCGCACCCGCCGGAGGATGAGCACAATTCGCCCGTTCACGCCACGTACACTCAACGGGTGATCCTGTTCGACCACGTGACGAAGGTCTACCCGACCCAGACGCGCCCCGCCCTCGAGGACATCTCTCTCGAGATCGTCAAGGGCGAGTTCGTCTTCCTCGTGGGGTCCTCGGGCTCGGGCAAGTCGACCTTCCTGCGGTTGATCCTCAAGGAGGAACGACCGACCGCGGGCAAGGTGTGGGTTGCCGGTAAGGATCTCAATCGCCTATCGAGCTGGAAGGTGCCCAAGCTGCGTCGCCAGATCGGCACGGTGTTCCAGGACTTCCGGCTGCTGCCCAACAAGAGCGTGTTCACCAATGTCGCCTTCGCCCTCGAGGTGATCGGTCGCCCCGCCAGCCAGATCCGGCGGATCGTTCCCGATGTGCTCGAACTCGTCGGCCTCGAGGGCAAGGAAGACCGCTTGCCCGATGAGCTGTCCGGTGGCGAGCAGCAGCGCGTGGCGATCGCGCGCGCGTTCGTCAACAAGCCGGCCATCTTGATCGCTGACGAGCCGACCGGAAACCTCGACCCGACCACCTCGGTCGGGATCATGAAACTCCTCGACCGCATCAACCGCACCGGCACCACCGTGGTGATGGCGACCCACGATGCCGCGATCGTCGACCAGATGCGTCGCCGGGTGATCGAACTCGAGCGCGGCCACCTGGTGCGCGACCAGTCCCGCGGTGTCTACGGATACGCGAGGTGAACTGATGCGGAGCGCATTCGTCGCGAGCGAGGTCGGCAACGGCCTGCGCCGCAACCTCACGATGACGATCGCGGTGATCATCACCGTCGGCGTCTCCCTCGCGCTGTTCGGGGTCTCGCTGCTGGTGCGTGCGCAGGTCGACACGATGAAGGACTTCTGGTACGACCGCGTCGAGGTATCGATCTTCCTGTGCAATGACAACTCCGAGACCCCATCGTGTTCGGCGGGCGCGGTCACCGACGCGCAGCGCACCCAGATCCGCGCCGACCTCGAGTCGCTGCGACCGCTCGTCGAAGAGGTCTACTTCGAATCGCAGGAAGAGGCGTATCAGCGGTTCGTGGAGCAATACCGCAATTCGCCGATCGTGGACAACGTCACCCCGGATGCCCTGCCCGAATCGTTCCGGGTGAAACTCAGCGACCCGACGCAGTACGAGGTGGTCGCCTCGGCGTTCATCGGCCGCCCGGGTGTGGAGCAGGTCAATGATCAACGGGCGTTCCTCGACAGGTTCTTCCAGCTCCTCGGCGGTTTGCAGGCGATCGCCTTGATCGTCGCGATCGCGATGCTCGTGGTCACGGTGCTGCTCATCGTCAACACGATGCGTGTCGCGGCATTCTCGCGCCGAAGAGAGACCGGCATCATGAGACTGGTCGGCGCGTCGAATTTCTATATCCAGCTTCCGTTCCTGCTCGAGGCGGCGATCGCTGCCGCGGTGGGTGCGCTACTCGCCACCGGCGGCATCATCCTCGTGAAGTCGCTGGTGGTCGACAACGTCCTCGCCCCGGCGTTCCAGTTCACCGCGTTCATCGGCTGGGATGCGGTAGTGGGGATCATCCCGCTGCTGTTCCTCGTCGGGATGGGCCTGGCGGTGCTCGCGGCGTTCTTCACCCTGCGCAAATACATGCGCGTCTGAGGCGCGCACCATGCCTCGAGAGACCGGCCGCAAGGTCATCGCGCAGAACAAGCGCGCCCGCCACGATTACTCCATCGATTCGACGGTCGAGGCGGGCCTGGTGCTGACCGGAACGGAGGTGAAGTCCCTTCGTGCCGGCCGGGCGACGCTCACCGATGGCTACGCCACGATCGACGACGGCGAAGTGTGGCTGCGCGGGGTGCACATTCCCGAATACGACCTCGGCACGTGGACCAATCACGAGCCGCGCCGGGCCCGCAAGTGCTTGTTGAAGCGCGATGAGATCCGCAAGCTCGCCCATCGCACCCAGGTGAAGGGCTTCACGCTGATCCCACTCGCCCTGTATTTCAAGGACGGCTACGCGAAGGTCGAACTCGCGTTGGCCACCGGTCGCAAGGCCCACGACAAGCGTCACGCCATCGCCGAGCGCGAGAGCAAGCGCGAGGCCGCCAAAGCGATCGGCCGCCGCGCAAAGGGTGTGGATTAGGTCACAGCCGCGAATGAGGGTTCGAATCGGAGCCTCACCCGGTAATCCGGACGACTTCGGTATTCGGCTTGCATCGACCGCGGTGAATTGGTTGTCTCGGGTCATGCGACTGAGAGGGCTGGTTGTCTGCGCCTCCTCACTCGCACTCACGACCGGAGTCTTGGCTGGCATACCGGGCGCAGCGTCGGCGCAGGAAGCCATCGACGTGGCCGCCGAGGCCGAACTCGTCGTGTCGATCGACCGTCCGGTGGCTGATGCGCAAGACGAGCAGGCACCGATAGCCGTGGCCCCGGGTTCGAGCGTCGCGATCGTGGTCGACTCCTTCGTTTCCGAACTCGCCTCCGGTGAACTGTCCGGGGATGCGACGGTCTCCCTGCGCCTGCCCAGGGGTCTGAGCTGGAGGGCTTCGAGCAGCCTCGGACCGATCGGCTCGCCGGAATGGTCCTGTGCGGCGCGGGGCGATCAGGTGGACTGCCTCACCGAGGGGAATTCCAACGCCAGCCTCATCGCGGTCTTCGAGACCGGCTCGCGCCGGGCGATCGACGCGGGCGGAAGCGTCGACGTGACCGTCGAACGTGCGGGTCTGCGCTATGAGGAATCCATTGGGATCGATGTGGTCGCGCAGCCGGTGCCGCGCATCTATGCGCGCAACCTCGACGGCCTGCCGAATGGTCAACGAGCCACTGCCGCAATCGGCGCCGTTGCCCTGTCCGAACTCGCCGATGCCGATCCGACCATCCGAGTCAGCCGGTTGGCCCCACCGAACGCCACGCGAGTGCGTCTGAGTGGTGAGGCGATGTCCTGCCAGGACAGCGATCTGCAGTGTCGTACGACGCGAGTTCTCGATGTCGGTGAGCCGGTGATCGCCGGTGCGTCATTCCTCCTGCCCGAGTCCTTGCCGGTCGCATCATGGGCGGCTCGCGCGAGCATTGCCGATCCGGGAGCCGGAGACTTCTCGGTCGATGTGCCGCTGACGGTATTGCGTCCCGAGCGTGACTCCGATCCCTTCGTGGTGACCTGGCGCACGACGCAGGGTCAGGCGGTCACCCAGGGTGGGCAGTTAGCCGCCGATCTGCGCGTCACCAACATCAGTGAGCAGGCCCAGCGGGCTATCCTCATTCTTCGCTCACCGCGCGGTATCGGGATCGATGAGTCCGAGCCACAGTGGCGGTGTCGGACGAAAGCACGTGCGGGTTCCTCGCGGACGGTGTGCCGAGGACCGACCCTTCAGTCGGGTGAGTCCGCGGATCTGCCGGCGAGCATCGGGGCGCGGTCATCGCACCCGACCGGGTTCGTGGAACTCACCGCGCGCGGTCGAGGATCCTCGACCGAGGCCGCTGTGGCCCTGAACGTCGTCGATCCCGGTGACCCGGTCGCTTCGGCGGGCGTCTGGGTCAAGCCGAAGTTGCGCTGGCAGCCCTGGAACGACGGATCGATCCGCAGCATCGCGGTCGACCAGGCCGATCAGTGGCGCATCGTCGTGTCCAATATCGGGGGAGACGATCTGCTGGCGGGTCGGTCGGCGACGATCCGCCAGCGCTTCGCCCCCGGCGTCGAGGTGGTGCCGCGAACCAACTCCGCGTCGAGTTGCGATTTCACTGACGAGGTCTTGACCTGCACGATTACGGCGCGCCGCGATGTTTCGCCGCAGGAGCGCATAGGCGCAGTAACCCTCGACATCACACCGACTCTTGCGGAGTCCTCGATTGTCGAGGGTGCTCTCACCGCACGGATCACAACGGCGCGTCGGGGAACGACGCGCACCACCGTCATGGCTCGATCGATCGTTCCGGTGATCCCGGTGGCGATCCGGGCATCCCTGCCGGATGGAGCAACCCAGGGTGGTCGGTCCATACTCGAACTCACTACCCAGCGGGATGGGCCGGGCGATGTTCGCGGAATGCGCGTGATCGCAACGCTGCCACCGGGTGTGACCCTCAGCGAGCCGGTGTCGACGCGAACGTGGCGGTGCTCTGCGAACGGCGAAGCCCTGCGTTGCCGGCTGCTTCGCGATCTGCCCGACGGCGGGCAGGGCCGATCCATCCGTATCCCCGTCGCTGTCGCCACGGATGCTCCTGTCGGATCGACGGTCATCGAGTGGGAGGCCGATCATGCTCGTCAGGTCATCGCGGGGGTCGCCCGAACGGCGATGACGATCCGCCCCGCGGCGAGCCTGTCTGCGACAGCGAGTCCCGCGTTCGTGGTGTCGGGCAGCACGGCTGCGTCGACGCGCACCGTCATGTTGAACGCGGGTCTGATCAACCCCGGACCGACCTCCTGGGACATCACCTGGACCCAGGACTGCCTCGAGGGTCATGGTGCGAGACAGTGCCGCGGCATCAGCAGTGCGGCCGTCGAACTGCGTCATGCCAACCACCACCGTGCCGAAGCACGGATCGACACCGAGAACCCCGGAACGTATCGCTTCACGGTGACCGCACGCGATGGGTCGCTGACGGTGACCGACTCCGTCGAGGTGCAGGTCGTCAGTCGTTCCACCGGGTCCGCCGGGACGCAGACCTATGACCCGCCGCGGCGAACGGTCCTCCCCGCACCGGCCACCCCACGACCACCGGCATTGATCACGGCAACCGCCGCGCCGACCGTCACCATCGACGGGGCTCCCCTCATCATCGACGACACCGGTGCGACCGTGATTCTGAGCGCATCGTCGAGCGACTCCGGTGTGAGCTACGCCTGGCGCCAGATCATCGGCCCGAGTGTCGACCTGGATTCGCAAGGGTCGACAGCGAGCTTCACCGCCCCCGATTCCTCGGCTTCTCTCGCGTTCGCCGTCGATGTCACGGGTGCGAACGGAGCAACGGCGACCGGAGTGGTGAGCGTGGCCATCGCGCCGGAGGCCAGTGCCGGATTCTGCAAGGCGGTCGCGGCGATCCAGGCCGCGCAATCGGGTTCGCCGGTCGACCTCGGTGGTGTCAGCGCGCGGTTCGGTTCGGTGACGGTCAGCCCCGGGCCCTGTTCCACCTCGACGACGATCACGTATTCCAACACCGCTTTCGATCTTGGGTCGGCGACGGTGACCGGGGCATCGGGCACGCTGAGCACCGGCGGCATCTCGATCGATGCCGGATCGCTCACCCCACCGAGTTCCTGGTCGGTTCCGGCGTTCTCCCTCGACAATTCCGGTGCGACGCTGCTGTGGAGCGGCGATGGTTCATCGGTGAGCGCGGTCGGCACGTTCACCCTGTCTCAGATGGTGTTCCTGCCGTTGCCCAGCGGGTGGACGGGCACGACGCAGATCGTGCTCGGCACCTCGAGTGCGCTGAGCAGCTTGGGTATCGATGCAGTGGCGACGGGTCCTGGCCCTGCCAGCGCCACCTTCACCGGCAGCGCGGCGACAGACGGCACCTTCAGCCTTTCCGGTGAAGCGAAGGATCTCGTGCAGATCGCCGGGGCGGGTATCGATGCCAAGGGCACGCTCACCCGCGCTACGGCCGGCGGGTCGATCACCGGTTCGCTCAGCGGATCCCTCACCTCCCCGGCGACGCTGGCGACCGGTGTCACGATTCCCTCATTGGCCGTGACCTGGTCGATGGATGACACTCCGGTGCTGTCGGCATCGGGTGAGCTCGCCTTGTCCGCCGGTGGTTCGACGGCCACCTTGGCGATCGATCTCGACTACACCGACCCGCAGAATTGGTCGGCCACGGTGCAGCAGGGCGGTTCCGGGGATTGGAAGCCGATCGACGGCATCGCCATTCCCGTCGGGGACGTCTCCGGTTCGGTGGCCAACTCTTCGGGCACCCTGTCGTGGGATCTCACCGCCAGCCTCGATTCGCCCTGGTCGCCGACCTCCGTGCTCACCGTCACCGATATCGAGTTGAGCATCGCCAACACCTGCCCGGCGAGCATCACCGCACTCGTCGATTGCGGCAGCGGCGATGCGTTCCTCGCCCTCACCGGCAGCGCCAGTGTCGATGGCGGTTCGGTCGGCACCTTCACCGTGGATGCCGATGCGGTCGTGGAGTTGGGCTCATCGGCGGGCTTCGCCCTCGCGGGATCGCTTGCCGGGAACGTGACGATCACCGATGGTCTGGATCTGACCGGGGGTGCGATCCTGGCCTACCGGGGGTTGAAGCCGACCTTCGCATCACCCACCGAGCAGGGCGGCTCGGCCAGTGATTTCATCGTCGCCGCGGTGGGTGCGATGACGATCCCGAAGGTCGGGAACATCTCCCAGATCCAGGCGACGGTCAACGATGACGGTTGGGTGGTGGCCGCCTATCTCGACAACGTCGTCATCGGCGGTGACGCGTCGCTGGGCACCGTGAAACAGGGTGTCGTGGCCTATTCCTCCTATGCCACCACGATCACCAACGGCCAGGACCCGAAGGCCGCACCGATCGACCTCGAGGCCGGCGAGATGCTGATCGCGGCCACCTATAACGCGCCGCAGTGGTTCCTCACGACCGTCGATGCCGAGGAATTCGTGCTGCAGGGCAGCCTGGCGATCGATCCCGCGCAGGGAACGCTCACCGCGACACTGACCCTGGACACCCCGGGGCTCACGCTCGGGGCGAAAGGCAGCGCGGTGTCGTTCGGGATCGCCTCGATTGGTTTCGTCTTCTCGACGAATGACGCCGGCGATGTCCTGCTCGCGATCGACGGCACGATCGACATGGACCTGCCCACCGCCTACGGCTCCGCGCCACCCACGTTGACCCTGTCGATGTCGTTCGCCGAATCCGACGGTACCGAGACGGTCTCGGCGAGCTTCGAACTGTCGGATAAGACCGGGTGGAAGGACGCGTTCGGGTTCACGGGGCTCACGCTGGACGACCTGGTCATCTCCTTCGGCCTGGAAGTCTCGGCGGTGCCGCTGCCGCTGCCGACGATCGCACTGTCTGCCAGCGCGAGCCTGCCGTCGACGCTGCGGGAACCGCTATCGATGCCCTCGGATGCCGTGGTGAGCGTTTTCGCGGAGTTGGCCGAGGAGACCCCGTGCCTCGGCCTGGGCATCCACGCACCGCAGGGGTCGACGGAGAACGTGTTGAGCATCGCCGGTGGGGTCATCACCGCGCAGAGCGTCGATGTGTATGTCGCTCCGGCCGGCTGCACGATCGGCACCACGATCTATACCCCGGGCCTAGCGATGGAATTCGACGGCGCTGTGCTCGGCGACAAGGTCGATGTGGGTTCCAAGCTCGTGCTGTCGCCGTTCTCTTTCGATGCCACGGTCGATATCGGTGGCTTCCAGGTCGGCCCGCTGCAGATGGAGGAGTCGATTCTCGATGTCCACATGGCTGCTGGCACCGATGACTCCGTCGCCTTCGCCGGCGGGTTCGACCTGTTCGGCACCAGCGTCTCCGCATCCGGCGGCCTGTCCTTCGATGCAGGCACCACGACGGGCAATCTCGATATTGCGACCAATGGATTCTCGGTGTCGGGTTTCGACATCACGAACACGTCGTTCTCGATGAAGGTGACCTCCGATGTCGCGAAGACCTCGGTCGAGATCGCCGGCAGCGGATCGGTTTCCGTTCTGGGCGACTCACTCGACGTGAAGGAGTTCGACATCACGATCGCGAACAACGTGGTGGAGAAGATCGACGCGCAAATCGACACCACCATCGACATCGCGCCGAGTGGGGATGCGGAGAAGATCACGATCGACGGCACCTTCGATCTGGACTACACCGCGCAGCCGGAGGCCTTCGACGTCACCGCGTCGGCGACCGTGGACGTGGGCGACTATTCGCTGGCGAACGGCACGCTGAACATCAACGACTCGTGTGCGTCGTTGACCGCGAAGCTCGATCTGCCCGATGTGGTCACCGCATCGCTAGCCGGCTACATCGTCTATACCGCCGGCTGCTCGATCCCGGATCCGGCCGGTTCGGGGACGATCTCGGTCGCCGGTGGCCCGGGATCGTTCTGCGGATACGCCTCGGTCAGTGGGATCTCGATCGGCACGTTCAGCGCGGCCGGGTCGGTGTCGTTGGCGAATAACGGTGATGTGAAGTGCGCCGGCTCCGGAACCACGCCGGATACGCTCACCGGTTCCCTCACGGCAGACCTGCGACTCGGTGCCCAGCAGACGCAGAGCTTCGATCGATGTGTCGGGGACGTTCTCCGGCGATGGCACGTTCTCGCTCACCGGCTCGGGCACCCTGGACATCGGTGGTTTCGACCTGCAGGCGACCGTTTCGGCAGCGAAGACAGACTCCGGTTCGACGGTGAGCGGCAAGGGCAGCGTCGATCTGCTCGGCACGACGATCGACGTGAGCGGTTCGTTCTCGAACGTCGGCGGCTATCCGACCACCTCTTTGACCGCATCGGGTCAGACCCTCGACCTCGGCGGCTACAAGCCCTCGGGGGCGTCGATCTCGCTCGATCAGTCGAAGGACGCGTTCGGGTTGTCGGCCTCGCTCACACTCAAGCTCGGGGTGATCGACTTCTCATCTAAGACCACCTTCCATGACACCAATGGCGATATCCGGTTCTACGCCTCGGATTCCCTCGACCTCGACATCCCGCGCATCGCGGGGGCGAACTTCGGTGCCGTGCTCACCAACTGCACCGACTCGAGTTGCTCTGCGTCGGCCTCGGACGTCAGTTTCACCGGTTCGGGCCACTTCTCATTCCTGCAGTGGAACTTCGCCGCAGCCGACTTCGATATCGCCACCAA
>AACY020297806.1_pt1 | contig 11985 bp, 12 predicted proteins | sample 267378 | NCBI WGS metagenome assembly AACY02 (sample SAMN02954345, study PRJNA13694) | marine metagenome | biome: aquatic; feature: ocean; material: water; isolation source: isolated as part of a large dataset composed predominantly from surface... | reverse complement strand
GCACTGCATGGGGTGGCGACTGATGTCTTTGCCGCCGCGATGCGACACGCCGGTTTCGCCGCCCCGATCGAAGTGGTCGAGCAACGAGAGCCAGACCCGAACTTCCCCACGGTCACGTTTCCCAATCCCGAGGAACCCAGGGCCCTCGATCTGCTCATCGAATACGCAGGAACGCACAATGCCCATATCGCCATCGCTCATGACCCCGATGCAGATCGATGCGCTGCGGTAGTCGCTACGACACAGGGTTGGCGCATGCTCACCGGGGATGAGGTCGGCGCGCTCCTCGGCTGGTGGTTGCTCAACCGTCCCGACGCATCCGCACACCCGGGGTCATTCGCCGCATCCTTGGTCTCGGGCACGCAACTTGCTCGCATCGCCGAAGCATCCGGAATCCCCTACGCCACAACACTGACCGGATTCAAGTGGATCTCACGCGTGCCTGGGTTGGCCTATGGATACGAGGAGGCGCTCGGCTACTGCGTCGATCCGGCCCATGTCGCAGACAAGGATGGCATCACCGCCGGGTTGCTCCTGTGCGAACTCGCAGCGCAGGCACGAGCGTGGGCCACCGATCTGCTCGGAGTCCTCGATGACCTCGCCCTGCGGTTCGGCGTCGAATCCACCCGCCAGGTATCGATCAGATTCGCTCGCGCCGACCAGGCTCACGACATCATCGATCAGCTCCTCACCTCACCTCCGGCTCACATCGGAGGTCTGAGCATCACACGGATCGCGGATCTGGCAGCGGGGATGGACGATCTACCCCCGACCCCGGGCCTGCTCGCCGAACTCGACGGGGCCATGAACGTCGATGTTCGAGCCCGCGTGATCATCCGCCCAAGCGGCACCGAGCCCAAGGTGAAGGCCTATCTGTTGGTTCACTGCGCCCCCCACGAGGACCTGGTGGCCGCTCGCGCCGTTGTCGAGCAGACGATGCACACGCTGCTGGCCGCCGTACCAGCCCTGATCGCCCCGCCGACAGTGGATTCGTCCCGTGTGTGATCGGTCGGTTCATACCGGGACCCGGTGCCCGACTGTCGCAGTGACTACCCTGAGGGGGTGAGTCCTTGGGAGCGCGAGTTGACGCATGAGTTGGTGCATCAGTTCGTGCCTGACACCTCTGATACCGGATTGCGCAGCGTCCTGCACGCGCTGCCCGGCGTCGATCAGGTCGGTGCGGAGGCGCGAGCAGCCATGCTCGCATCCCGTTCGATCAAGAACGATGCCAAACGCACCGCGATCGACCTGGCTATCTCGATGGTCGATCTAACCACCCTCGAGGGTGCTGACACAGCGGGCAAGGTCGCGAGCCTGTGCGCGAAGGCGCTGCATCCTGACCCAACAGATGCCCTCGTTCCCTCCGTCGCCGCCGTGTGCGTCTACGGCGATATGGCGGGCATCGCTCGAACAGTCGTCGGTGACCGACTGCACGTTGCGGCCGTCGCGACAGCGTTTCCCTCGGGCCGAGCATCGATCGACGTCAAGCTCGCCGACACCGCAGCCGCTGTCAATCTCGGCGCCGACGAGATCGACATGGTGATCGATCGCGGCGCCTTCCTCGCCGGCAACTACGGCCTGGTATTCGAGCAGATCGCCAAGGTCAAGCAGGCCTGCGGTGACGCTCACCTGAAAGTGATCCTTGAAACGGGTGAACTGCGCACCCTCGACAACGTTCGCCGTGCGTCATGGTTGGCCATGTCAGCAGGAGCTGATTTCATCAAGACATCGACGGGCAAGGTCTCGCCGGCGGCGACGATGCCGGTCACCCTCGTCATGCTCGAAGCGGTGCGCGACTGGCATGTTCGCACCGGGCGACGGATCGGGGTCAAGCCCGCGGGTGGGATCCGCACGGCGAAGGACGCCATCCGCTATCTCGTCATGGTTCAGGAGGTCGCAGGCGCGGAATGGTTGACCCCGGACCTTTTTCGTTTCGGCGCATCCAGCCTGCTCAACGACCTGCTTCTGCAGCGCCAACGCATGACGACCGGACACTACTCCGGTCCCGACTACGTCTCCCATGATTGACACCCGAACCACCCGACGAACGCATACGACATCAGAATCCGACACTGAAATCCGATCGACGAAGGCAGGCTGATCCACCCATGAGCCTCGAGTACGCACCGGCACCTGAATCCACCGACGTGGTGCATATCAAGGCGCACTACGGGCTGTTCATCGACGGTGAGTTCGTCGAACCAGTCGATGGAACCACCTTCACCACCGTCAATCCGGCGACTGAAGAGGTCCTTGCCGAGGTCAGTGAGGCGGGTGCCCAGGACGTCTCACGCGCCGTCAGTGCTGCCAGCACCGCGCATTCCCGTGTCTGGTCGCGGATGCCCGGCCGCGAGCGAGGCAAGTATCTGTTCCGCATCGCTCGGATCATCCAGGAACGCTCCCGGGAATTGGCGGTGTTGGAGACGCTCGATAACGGAAAGCCGATCCGTGAATCTCGCGATGTGGATATCCCGCTCGTGGCAGCGCACTTCTTCTATTACGCCGGGTGGGCCGACAAGATCGAGCATGCCGGGATGGGCACATCGATACGGCCCTATGGTGTCGCGGCTCAGATCATCCCCTGGAACTTCCCTCTGCTGATGCTCGCGTGGAAGATCGCTCCCGCACTCGCCACCGGCAACACGGTCGTTCTCAAGCCGGCCGAGACCACTCCGCTGACGGCCCTGGCCTTCGCCGATATCTGCCAGCAGGCTGATCTGCCACCGGGGGTCGTGAACATCATCACCGGGGATGGCGTGACCGGACGCCACCTGGTGGAACATCCCGACGTCGACAAAGTCGCGTTTACCGGATCGACCGAGGTCGGTAAAGCGATTCAGCGAGCAGTGGCCGGCACTCGCAAGGGGTTGACCCTCGAGCTCGGCGGCAAGGCAGCGAACATCGTGTTCGATGATGCACCGATCGACGAGGCGATAGAGGGAATCGTCAACGGGATCTTCTTCAACCAGGGACAGGTGTGTTGCGCGGGATCACGCCTATTGGTGCAGGAATCGATCATCGATCAGGTCACCGAATCCCTGACGCGGCGATTGCAGACCCTGCAGCTCGGTGATCCCCTGGATAAGAACACCGATATCGGAGCGGTGAACTCCGCAGTGCATCATGCTCGTATCAACGAGTACATCAAATTCGGCGAAGACGAAGGTGCGCAGCGCTGGACCGCACCGTGCTCGATTCCCGAACGAGGCTGGTGGGTCGCACCAACGGTTTTCACGGGGGTCAGCACTGCCCACCGCATCGCCCGAGAAGAGATCTTCGGCCCGGTTCTCGCGGTGCTGTCCTTTCGCACCCCGGATGAGGCCGTGGCGAAAGCGAATAACTCGCCCTACGGGCTGTCGGCCGGGATCTGGAGCGAGAAAGGATCTCGGACGCTATGGATGGCCCAGCGATTGCGAGCCGGCGTCGTATGGGCGAACACTTTCAATCGGTTCGATCCAACATCACCTTTCGGCGGGTTCAAGGAGTCCGGATTCGGTCGTGAGGGTGGTCGACACGGTTTGGGTGCCTATCTTCGTTCGGAGGTCGTGTGATGGACGCGCGGGTCGATGTGCGAAAGACGTACAAGTTGTTCATCAACGGTGCTTTCCCCCGTAGTGAAAGCGGACGCACCTATGCGGTCTCCGATTCGAAAGGCCGCTTCTGGGCGAATGCCTCCCAAGCCTCGCGCAAGGATGCGCGAGATGCTGTGGTCGCTGCCCGCGCTGCGCAATCGGGCTGGTCAGCCGCAACGGCCTACAACCGTGGGCAGGTGCTGTATCGAATTGCGGAAATGCTCGAGGGGCGCCGCGCGCAGTTTCATGAGGAGATCTCACGCAGCGAGGGGGTCTCATCCCGCAAGGCCGCCAGCATCGTCGATGCGGCGATCGATCGGTGGGTGTGGTACGCAGGGTGGTCGGACAAGTTCGCACAGGTGGCCGGTGCATCGAATCCGGTTGCCGGACCGTACTTCAACTTCTCCGTGCCGGTACCGACCGGTGTGGTGGCGACATTCGCCCCGCAGGACTCAGCGCTGCTGGGTCTCGTCAGCGTCGTGGCACCCATCATCGTCACGGGCAACACCTGCGTCGCGGTCGCCAGCCAGCACCGACCGCTGCCGGCAATCACCCTCGCCGAGGTCCTCGCCACCTCAGACCTGCCTGCCGGAGTTGTCAACCTGCTCACCGGCGACCCCGCAGAAGTCGGTCCCTGGCTGGCCGGGCATGACGATGTCAACGCCCTCGATCTCACCGGCGTCGATGACGACGGGGTCTCCACTCAGATGCAGGTCGCTGCCGCGGATTCGGTGAAACGAGTGCTCGCCTCACCGAGTGGTGACTGGACCGCCGATCCAGGGCTAGGCCGCATCCGTTCCTTCACCGAGATCACGACGGTGTGGCACACCCAGGGCGTGTGAGCCCCCCGCTCCACTCACCTGAATCGTCAGTTCTCGCCACAGGCGGTCCCCGGTCGGTGTAATGATGAGATCACCTGACTTTGGAGGCCACCATGCGGAGTTTCACATCCCCCCTCATCGCCCTCGCTGCCGCCGCAGCACTCACGCTCACCGCCTGTGGTGGAGGCGGGGTGAACCGCGAGCAGTTGACCGATGAACTCGTCTCCGAGTTGGAGGCGAGCGGCGACTACACCAATGAGCAGATCACCTGCATCACCGACGGTCTCGGCTCCTTCAGCGATGCCGAACTCGAGAACCTCGACAGCGGGGAGCCTTCCGAGGCAGCGTCGGAGAAATTGTTCGACATGCTGTCCGATTGCCTGCTTGCCGAGTAGCCATCGGTCGGGACGGCACCGGATTCACATGCGCCCGGTGTAGTCCCAGCTCGTCACCGTCAAATCCGTGATGCGAACCGCGACCTCGCTGTCCAGACGCGACAGCAACCATGTCCCGAGTTCCGTGGGCTGCGAGCCCAGATAGCGTTCGATGAGTCGAGGGAGCACCGTGGCAGCACTTTCCAGCTCAATGCTGGCCCGGCCTCGACCCCGCACGCCGCGATAGGGCGGAGCATCAGCGGCAATCTCGAACCCGCAGCGTGGATCTGCGCGGAGCCGACGAACGAGCACCGCATCGGACTGCGTGGCACACCACAGTGCAGAATCGTCATAGATGAACCACAGGGATTGAACCAGCGGACCGGTCGAGCCGATCGTCGCGATGCGGACGGGGATGACGGCATCGTGGAGGTAGTCCTCGATCTCGGCGACCGCCCAAGGCCCCGACCGAGGGATCATTCCTCGTCCCGGTGCCCTCGTCGACGCCAGACCACCACCGCCACGACGATGCCTGCGGTCGCCGCTGCCCCAACCATCACGATGGGCAGCCAGGTTCGCGAGGTGCGGGTGACATCAGCTGCCTTGGCCAGGACGTCATCGGTGAATTCGAGGACGTCCTCCACACCGTCCACAATGACCTCTGCCTGGTCCAATGCCTGTCGCACACGCGCTACCTGGTCGATGGCCTCGGACACCTGCTCGTGACTGGACTCGATCCGTTCGCTCACACTCATTCGTTCGTCCTCTCCTCTTCATCGCGTTCTACCGTCGTTGCATCCTGCCGTCTGCTGTTTTGCGATTGTTCACCGCACCCTGCGTGATAGTCGAAATCGTGTCCGCTTAGCCGCTCATCAACGATCGGTCATCAGTCGGGTATAGCCGGGTTTGATGACCTCGTCGATGAGCGCTAGTCGCTCATCGAAGGGAATGAACGCGCTCTTCATCGCATTGACCGTCAGCCACCGCAGGTCCTCCCAGCCCCATCCGAACGCTCGACAGACCTGGTCCATCTCTTGGCTCATGGTGGTGTCCGACATCAGGCGATTATCGGTATTCAAGGTCACCCGGAACCGCAAGGCCGCCAGCAACCCGATCGGATGCTCGGCGATGCTCGGCGCCGCCCCCGTCATCACATTGGATGTCGGACACAATTCCAGCGGGATGCGTCGATCACGCACGTAGGCGGCGAGCGGTCCGAGGTGCGCGACTCCTTCGGAATCGATCCGTATATCGTCCACGATGCGCACGCCATGACCGAGGCGGTCCGCACCACACCACTGGATCGCCTCCCAGATGCTGGGCAACCCGAATGCTTCACCAGCGTGGATTGTGAAGTGCGCGTTCTCACGACGCAGGTATTCGAAGGCGTCCAAATGACGAGTGGGTGGATAGCCCGCCTCGCGTCCGGCGATGTCGAATCCGACAACGCCGCGGTCGCGATAGTGCACGACGAGTTCGGCAATCCGACGACTGCGTGCAGCAGTGCGCATTGCCGTGAGCAAGGTGCCGATACGGATGGAGTATCCCGATTCAGCAGCGCGACGCTGGCCCTCGACGAAACCCGCGAGCACGGCTTCGACCACCTCGTGCAGATCGAGTCCCCGTTCGACATGCAACTCCGGGGCGAAGCGCACCTCGGCGTATACCACTCCGTCGGCTGCCAGGTCCTCCGCGCATTCTCGAGCGACCCGATGCAGCGCTCCTGCGGTCTGCGTGACGCCCACCGTGTGGGCGAACGTCTCCAAATACCGATCTAATGACCCCGAATCGGCCGCGGCGCGAAACCATCGACCCAACCCATCCGCATCCGCGACCGGTAAACCCGTGTAGCCGGTCTCATCGGCGAGTTCAGCGACTGTCTGGGAGCGCACACCACCATCCAGGTGGTCATGCAGGAGCACCTTGGGAGCTCGCCGGATGTCCTCGATACTCAACTCGGCCATGGGGCGAAGATATCCCGGGACGTCTAACGTGGGATCGATGGAGGTCCTCGAGCACACACCGAAGCCCACCCGGCGTAGTCCGATGGTGGTGCTCGCGGTGGCCGCCGCGCTGATCCTGCTGGTTCTCGGTGCTGTGGCGGTGGACGACTGGCAGCGCGAGCGGGAATCGCTCGCCGTTCAGACCGCGTACGCCGAAGCAGTGGCCACCATCGAGACCGCACAGAATCGAGTCCGCGGCACGGTCGCCTACGCTTCTCCGCTCCTGCAGGTAGGTCCTGCCGACGTCCGCGCCGACCTCGAGGAACTCGTGCTGGAAGAGGTCGATGCTGGCCGCGCCGAATTCGCGCGCGCTCGCCAGACCCTGAGTGACACCTCGGTGTGGCCATGGCACGACGAGGTTCTCGAGCAACGAGCAGCCCTGGTCGCCGATCTCGATGACCGAGCACGTTCGCTCACCGACGCCACCGGTCAGGGCCTATTCGTTCCGTGATGCCCTCACACCCCAGCAATCTCGCTGGTGAGCAGCACACGAACCCCGGTAACTAACCCTGCTCGCGATGCACCGTGTCCGGACTGAAAGCGGGTCGGCAGATCGCGATGTAGGTCGCGCCATCGGTCGTCGCGTATCTAACACGCTCGCCCGATCGAGTGATCACCGCTTGTCCAGCGCGAACCTCGAGCACACCGGAGTCCGATTCCACGACGAGGCAGCCGTCGAGGACGATCGTGTACTCATCGAAGTCCGGTCGCTGCGCCGGTTCCTCCCACCCGGGTGGAGCGACCATCCGCGCGATGGATACCTGCTGCTCGCCTTGGGCGACACGGCCGATGAACTCCTCGATGGTCTTTCCACCGGGGACGGGGATCGAGGTCGGTTGTGCGATCAACTCGGGCAATGCCATCTCCTGTTTCGTCAGTGTCTGTCCTCAACGGTCTTCGCGTCGAGCGATCAGGTCATCGGGTCCGAACGGCTGCGGCAGGATCTCGAGCAGGGTGCGAATGCCCTCGGGGGTCATGATGACCGCGGCGGCACCGCCGTGCTCATAGAGCAGTTGTCGACAGCGACCACACGGCATGAGCGCCTCACCGTGCTGATCGACGCAGGAGATAGCTACGAGTCGACCACCTCCGGTGGCATGCAGACTCGAGACCAACCCGCATTCCGCGCACAACCCCACGCCATAGGCCGCGTTCTCCACGTTGCAGCCCGTGACGATGCGGCCATCGTCAACGAGTGCGGCGACTCCCACCTTGAACCGTGAATAGGGCGCATAGGCGCGCTGCATCACCTCGACCGCTGCTCGATGAAGCTCATCCCAATCAATGGGGTCGTCCGGGGTTATCGGGTCGATCGCGTCAGCTGACGACATGCAGCTCCTCGCTTCCGGTGGATTCTCACTCGTGGCTGGGATGCCGTTCCAGAACGTCAGGATTTGCGGAAGGGAATGCCGTCTGCACCGGGTGCGCGCACTCGACCCACCAGACCGACCACCGCGAAGATGGTCACGACATAGGGCAGCATCAGCAGGAACTGGCTGGGAATCGGCGATCCGATGATGGACAGGACGTTCTGGAGGTTATCCGCGAACCCGAACAGCAGCGCGGCCGCCAGGGCACCCAGGGGATTCCAGCGACCGAAGATCAACGCAGCCAGCGCGATGAACCCGTTGCCTGCTGTCATCTCCCGACCGAAGGCACCGACACTGCCGAGGGTGAAGAACGCCCCGCCCAGTCCCGCGACCGCGGCACCGAGCACCACGGCCCGGAACCGAGTGCGATTCACCCGGATCCCGACCGAGTCGGCGGCTTCGGGATGTTCACCGACAGAACGCAGGCGCAATCCCCAGCGGGTCTTGAACAGGGCGATCTGGATGACGATGACGACGATGTACATCAGGTAGACGATGACGTTCTGGTCGAACAGGATCGGGCCGAGGATGGGAATCTCCGACAGCACGGGGATCGAGATCGTGGGCAGCAGGGGCGGGTTGTTCCACAGGTCCGGCTCCTCGGTCAGGAATCGGGTGTACAGGAAACCCGTGAGTCCGACTGCCAGCACATTGAGCACGACACCGACGACGACCTGGTCGACGAAGTACTTGGTCGCAAACACCGCGAGTAGCAGCCCGAGAAGCGCACCGGCGACGGGTGCGGCGAGCAGGCCGAGATAGGCATTCGACAGCAGTGATCCGACGACGGCACCGAGGAACGCACCGACGAGGAGCTGGCCCTCGATATTGATGTTGATGACCCCTGAGCGCTCACACAGGACACCCGACATCGCACCGAAGACGAGGGGAACCGCGAGCAACAGCGAACCCTGGAGCAAACCGGTGATGGGGATGCGGCTATCGGCACCGACCCAGGACAGGAAGGCGAGGACGAGACTGACTCCCACACCCAACGCCGGCAGCATGAGAGACCCGCGCCGGGCATTGATCGGCCAGGCCGCAGCAGCGAACAGCACCGCGAGGATCGCGAAGACCGTTGCTCCGATCCGGGAATTGAATTCCCAGTCGGGAATGCTGATGACCGGGTCACCGAGGTTGAACAAGAACGTCGTCACCTGATCCGACGGCGCCATCCAGATGAAGACGGCACCGAGCGCCACCGCGAGAGACGTCATGATGATCGGCTTGCGCGGTGACGGCGGTGCGATGGTCAGCAGGGGCACGTCGGAGGACTTCTGCGGCATCGCGATGGTCATGTACCCCAGCCCTTCGCCAATGACAACGCCTCCGTGCCACCCGCCCGTATTCGGAACACCGAGCGCACCAGGGCCGGCGCTGCGATGAACAGCACGATCAGCGCTTGCAGGACCAGCACGATGTCAATCGGAGTTCCGGTGGAGGCTTGCATGGCCAAACCACCTGCACGCAGACCGCCGAACAACAATCCGGCCCACAGCACTCCGAACGGGGAACCACGACCCAGAAGCGCCACGGTAATCGCATCGAATCCGATGTTTCCGACGATGCCGGCTGTAACGACCTTGTCAGTGCCATTGACGTTCATGCTCACGGCGAGCCCGGCCATCGCACCCGCGATGAGCATTGCTGCGATCCAGATCCGACCGACGTCGATGCCAGCAGTGCGCGCTGCGGAGGCGTTCGCCCCGACGGTTTGGATCTTGAAACCCAGTGTGGTCTTCGTCAGCGTCCACCACAGCACGACCACGGCGAGCACGGCCACGACGATCCCCGCGTGAACTCGCAGTCCGTCACCGAAGAATCTTGGAAACAGCGCTGTGTCCGACAGGATCGGGCTGATCGGGTCGTTTCGACCCTCGCGCTGGAACCAATCCTGGTTGAGCACCCAACCGAGAAAATAGATGGCGATGTAGTTGAGCATGATCGTGGTGATGACCTCATGTGCACCGGTGCGAGCTTTCAAGAAACCCACGATCCCGGCATAGAACGCACCGAAGAGCATCGCCGCGATGAGCGACACGATCAGGTGCACACCGGCAGGGAGGCTGATCGCGAATCCCACGAACCCACCACCGATCGCTGCAAAAGCCATCTGCCCCTGCGCACCGATATTGAAAAGGCCAGCGCGGAACGGAATCGCTACGGCAAGGCCGGCGAGGATCAGCGGAGCCGACACGGTGAGCGTCTCAGACAGCGGATAGAAGGCCCGGGAGATATCCCCCTCGCGCAATGCATCGATATTGATCAGGGCGCCTTGGATTAGCGCTGAATACGCCGAGGTGACCGACTGCCAGATCGCAGCAAGCGTGTCGAGTGGGCGGGCGAAGAAATACCCGGCCGACTCGATCACATTGGGAGACGACAACGCGATGAGCACGGCACCGATCGCAAGTGCCAACACGACCGCGAGCGCCGACACCAGCAGGTTCATTCCCAGAACCGCCCGGCGCAATTCCCCGGTGACACTCGAGGTGAGTTCCGTAGGAGGATGCAGTGTGTCGGAAGTCGTGCTGCCCGACAGTCCGGTTGACGCTTCACGATCATCCATCAGCGGATCGCTATTCGTGGGATCGCTCATCAGCCGGTCGCTCCCGCCATCAACAGGCCCAGATCATCCCGGGAGATGTCAGGCTCGACGATCCCCGCGACACGACCGGCGTACATGACCATGATCCGGTCGGCGAGCGCGTACACCTCATCGAGTTCGCTCGACACGACAAGGCAGGCGACACCCGCGTCACGTGCTTCGATGATCCTGCGGTGCACGAACTCGATTGATCCCACATCGAGGCCGCGTGTCGGCTGGGCTGCGATGAGCACCCGCAATTCACGGGACATCTCCCGGGCGAGAACCACCTTCTGCTTGTTGCCTCCCGACAGGGTCGACGCGAATACCGTGGCGCTTTGGGCACGAACGTCGAACTGCTCCACCATCTGGACGCCGTGATCGCGGATGCGTCCGTAATCGATCACACCCGTACGACTCCACGGCGAAGTGTCGATCGAGTCGAGAACGAGATTCTGGGCGATCGTGAAACTCCCGACCAGACCATCGTGTTCGCGATCCTCCGGGACATACCCGACCCCGAGGCCCAGAATGCGCTTCGTCGATCGACCAATGATGGAGGTGCCGCTGACTCGGGCATCCCCCGAGACTCGATCCCGCAATCCCATGATTGCTTCGACGAGTTCACTTTGCCCATTGCCCTGCACTCCCGCGACACAGAGCACCTCACCGGCTCGAACATCGAAGGACACCGAGTCGACGATGGCGCGATCGGCGGAGTCGAACACGCTCAGGTTCGACACGCCTATCACGGGTTCGCCCGGGTCTGCCGGCTCCTTGTCAACCCGCAGTGAGACATCGCGGCCCACCATCATCCCGGCGAGTTCCGATTCCGGTGTCTGTGGCGACACTGCCTCGGCTACCACCCGTCCACGGCGGATGACCGTGATGACATCAGCAGCTTCGCGGACTTCACGCAGCTTGTGAGTGATGAGCACGATCGCCTTACCGGCATCTCGTAACTGCCGCACGATGGCTAGGAGCTCATCCGTCTCCTGTGGGGTGAGGACCGCGGTGGGCTCGTCGAGGATCAGGCACTGTGCGTCCCGGGTGAGCGCCTTGATGATTTCGACGCGCTGCTGGATACCGACCGGCAGATCCTCGGTCACCGCATCCGGATCGACCTCGAGGCCGTATTTCCGGGAAACCTCACGCACCGCATCGGCGGCCTCGCCCGTGCGAAGCATGCCGAGGGGTCCCACGCTCTCAGCACCGAGTTCGACGTTCTCCGCAACGGTGAACACCGGCACGAGCATGA
>AACY020524311.1_pt1 | contig 11990 bp, 7 predicted proteins | sample 267378 | NCBI WGS metagenome assembly AACY02 (sample SAMN02954345, study PRJNA13694) | marine metagenome | biome: aquatic; feature: ocean; material: water; isolation source: isolated as part of a large dataset composed predominantly from surface... | reverse complement strand
TCCGGATGCGATCGCCGCGCTGCGATGGGGAGAGCCGCACCTCGGCGATGGGGCTGGGTGGTGGCGGCAGATCGACCATCGCGCAGACGCTATCCCCGTGGCGCAGACGCTAGCCCGGTCTTTGGGGCTGCACCGTGCCTCCTTAAGATCTGAGATCGCGTCGATGGGTTATGACACACCTCACAGGCTCTTCCTGGCCCCATTGCGACAGCCGCGCTCCGGCTGCCGTGGCTGGTGAGAAGGATGCCTGTGGTGTGGGCTTCCTCGCCAATCTTGAGGGTGTCGCCAGCCACTGGCTTCTGGAGCAGGCGCTGCGCGGGCTGGGTTGCATGGAGCACCGTGGCGGCTGCGGCGGCGATGGCGACTCCGGTGATGGCGCCGGTGTGCTCTGCGGCATCCCATGGCCTTATCTGGAGGCGGTGTGGCCTGAGGCGGCAGCCGTGAAGACGCCACGCGGCCTGGGCATGCTCTTCATGCCCACCGAGCCGGGGCGGCGCGCTGAGGCGCAGCGTTTTGCGGACGAGGAAGCTGCGGCCCTCGGTCTGCGTTCCTGTGGCTGGCGGCAGGTGCCTGTCGATTCCCTTGTGTTAGGGCCCCTGGCGCGGGAGACCGCCCCCAGCATTGTGCAGTGGTTGTTGTGTGGTGGCAGTGATGGCGACGCCCTGGAGGCGCTGTTGTTCCGCCTCCGCCGTCGCATCGGTGAGCGCGCACGTCAGGCCTGGGGTGCGGAGGCCGCTCGGGACCTCTACATCGCCTCCCTGAGCTCCCGCACCGTTGTTTACAAGGGGATGGTGCGCTCGGAGGTGCTGGCAGCCTTTTACGCCGACCTTCGGGATCCCCGTTTTGCGGTGAGCTTTGCGGTGTATCACCGCCGCTTCAGCACCAACACCTTGCCGCGTTGGCCCCTGGCGCAACCGATGCGCTTGTTGGGACATAACGGTGAAATCAACACGCTGCTGGGCAATCTGAACTGGGCCCGCGCGTCAGAAGCCCATCTTGAGGATGTGTGGGGAGATGCGGCGGCCGATCTCAATCCGGTGGTGAATCCCGCGTTCAGTGATTCCGCCAATCTCGATGCCACCCTCGAGCTGCTGGTTCGCAGCGGTCGTTCGATCACCGACAGCCTGATCACTCTGGTGCCGGAAGCGTTCCGCCATCAACCCGAGCTGGAGCATCGCCCGGCGGTGCGAGCGATGTATGAGTTCAATGCCGGTCTGCAGGAGCCCTGGGATGGCCCAGCGCTGCTGGTGTTCGCCGATGGCAAGCGGGTCGGCGCCACGCTGGATCGCAATGGCCTGCGGCCCGCGCGTTACTGCATCACCGACGATGGCTTTGTGGTGATGGGTTCCGAAACCGGCGTCGTTGATCTCAGTGGGAAAACTGTGATCAGTCGTGGTCGACTCGGGCCTGGCCAGATGCTGGCGGTGGATCTCGAGCGCGGCGAGCTGCTGGAGAACTGGGCGGTGAAAGAGGATGCCGCCGCTCGCCATCCCTACGCCCAGTGGCTGGAGCAACACCGCCGCAATCTGGCGCCCCAGCCCTGGCGCAACGACCAGCAGCTGGCTGATCTGGATCTGCTGCGGTTGCAGACGGCCACCGGATTCACGGCCGAGGATCTGGAACTGGTGATCGAAGACATGGCGGGCGCTGCGAAGGAGCCCACCTACTGCATGGGGGATGACATCCCACTGGCGGTGCTCTCCGACAAGCCCCATCTCCTCTACGACTACTTCAAACAGCGGTTCGCCCAGGTCACCAACCCGCCGATCGACCCCCTGCGGGAACAACTGGTGATGAGCCTGGAGATGCATCTGGGGGAACGTCGCCCGGCGCTCCGGCCCCAGCCCGAGGCCGCCGCCCTTGTGCATCTCGATTCGCCGGTGCTGAATGAAGCGGAGCTCGAGGCGATTGGCCATCAGGGATTGCCCTGCACCACGCTGTCCACCCAGTTCGACCCCGCCGCCTCACTCGATGGGCTCGAGAAGGCGCTGGATCGGCTCTGCGCTGCGGCATCCGCCGCGGTGGAGGCGGGATCTCAGATTCTGGTGCTGAGTGATCGCCATGGCCTGGCCGGTGCTCCCGCCCATCCAGCGGCCACCGCCGCCTCCCTGCCACCGCTGCTTGCGGTTGGGGCGGTGCACCATCACCTCCTCCGCGCCGGACAGCGCCTGCGCTGTTCCCTCGTGGTGGACACCGCCCAGTGCTGGAGCACCCACCATCTCGCCTGCCTGATCGGCTATGGCGCCAGTGCCGTCTGCCCTTGGCTCACCTGGGAGACAACGCGCCACTGGTTGGCCCATCCCAAGACCCAGAAACGGATCGAGCAGGGCAAGCTGCCATCCCTGACTGCCGCCAAGGCCCAGGCGAATGTGCGGCTGGCTCTGGAGAACGGTCTGCGCAAGATCCTCTCCAAGATCGGGATTTCTCTGCTCGCCAGCTATCACGGCGCTCAGATCTTTGAAGCCATCGGTCTCGGTGCCGATGTGATTGATCGCGCTTTCTCCGGCACCACCAGCAGGGTGGCCGGGCTTTCCCTCCAGGAGTTGGCTCGCGAGACCCTGCTGTTGCACGCCAAGGCGTTTCCCGAGCTCAATCGCAGCAAGCTCGAATTCATGGGCTTCGTGCAATACCGCACCGGCGGGGAATACCACCTCAACAGTCCGGAGATGGCCAAGGCCCTGCACAAGGCGGTGCATGAAGGCCCGGGTTATGACCATTTCTCCACCTATCGCACCCTGTTGGAGAACCGGCCGGTGACGGCGTTGCGGGATCTGCTCGAGTTCAAGCCGGCCACCACGCCGCTGCCCCTCGATCAGGTGGAGAGCGTGGACAGCATCTGTGCCCGCTTCTGCACCGGTGGCATGAGTCTCGGAGCGCTGTCGAGGGAAGCCCATGAGGTGCTGGCGGTGGCGATGAATCGCATCGGCGGCAAGAGCAACAGTGGTGAGGGCGGCGAAGATCCAGCGCGCTTCAAGCTGTTGAACGACGTTGACGCGGCCGGCCACTCCGCCACCCTGCCCGCGATCCAGGGACTCCGGAACGGTGACACCGCCTGTTCGGCGATCAAGCAGATCGCCTCGGGGCGTTTCGGCGTGACGGCGGAGTATCTGCGCAGCGGCAGGCAACTGGAGATCAAGGTGGCGCAGGGTGCCAAACCCGGCGAAGGTGGCCAGCTGCCTGGACCCAAGGTCGATGCGTACATCGCCTGGCTTCGCAACAGCAAACCGGGCGTGGCCCTGATCTCACCGCCACCCCATCACGACATCTATTCCATCGAGGATCTGGCCCAGCTCATTCATGACCTGCATCAGGTGCATCCCAGCGCCAGGGTGTCGGTGAAGCTGGTGGCGGAAATCGGCATCGGCACCATCGCCGCCGGTGTGGCGAAGGCCAATGCCGATGTGATCCAGATTTCCGGCCATGACGGTGGCACCGGCGCGTCTCCCTTGAGCTCGATCAAACATGCGGGCAGCCCCTGGGAGCTCGGTCTCACCGAGGTGCATCGCAGCCTCATGGAGAACGGCCTGCGGGATCGGGTGCTGCTGCGCGCCGACGGTGGCCTGAAGACCGGCTGGGATGTGGTGATGGCCGCCCTGCTTGGCGCTGAGGAATACGGCTTCGGTTCGGTGGCGATGATCGCGGAGGGCTGCATCATGGCCCGGGTCTGTCACACCAACAATTGCCCCGTGGGTGTGGCCACCCAGAAGGAGGCCCTGCGCAAGCGCTTCACCGGTCTGCCGGAGCACGTGGTGAATTTCTTCCTCTACGTGGCCGAGGAGGTGCGTCAGTTGCTGAGTGTGCTCGGCGTGGCCCGCCTGGAGGATCTGATCGGTCGCAATGACCTGCTCCAACCGCGGCAGGTGGCCTTGGAGAAAACCGCCGCGCTCGATCTCACCACGCTGTTGGCACCGGTGCCCGGCCATGGTGAGCGCAGCTGGTTGCAGCATGCCGCTGAAGCCCATGGCAATGGGCCGGTTCTGGAGGATCAACTTCTGGCCGATGCCGAGCTGATGGCTGCGATCGAGAGTCATGGTTCGATTCGCCGCAGCCTGGAGATCGTCAACACCGACCGCAGCGTCTGTGCGCGCCTGGCCGGTGAGATCGCTGCTCGCCATGGCAATCGGGGCTTCCAAGGCCAGCTGCAGCTCCATTTCCACGGTGCTGCCGGTCAGAGCTTCGGCGCTTTTCTGGTGCAGGGCATGGATGTGCGTCTGCAGGGCGAGGCCAATGACTACATCGGCAAAGGCATGAACAGTGGCCGCATCGTGCTGGTGCCGACGGCCGAGGTGCTCTCCCCCGGTGAGCAGGTGATCATCGGCAACACCTGCCTGTATGGCGCCACTGGAGGCGAGGTGTTCGTGCATGGTCGCGCTGGGGAGCGCTTCGCTGTGCGCAACAGCGGCGCCCGCACTGTGGTGGAGGGCGCTGGAGATCACTGCTGCGAATACATGACCGGTGGCGTTGTGGTGGTGCTCGGCAGCACCGGTCGGAACGTCGCCGCGGGCATGACCGGTGGGGTGGCTTTCCTGCTGGATGAGAACGGTGGAGTCGCTGACCGGGTGAATCCCGAGATCGTCGAGATCTGCAGCCTCGAGACCGCAGAGCAGGAGGCCATGCTCCAACCTCTGCTCGAAGCCCATCAAGCCGCAACCGGCAGCGAGAAGGCCGCGGCGATCCTGTCGGATTGGCCCCGCTGGCGGTCACGCTTCAAGGTGCTGGTGCCCCCCAGCGAGAGAGCGGCCATGGGGCTGGTGGATCGCGCGGCCGTCACGGCCTGATCGGCCAGGCCCCACGCGTGCCCCTCTTCATCAAACACGAGACGTTCACGCCTGCCACGGCCGCCCTGTCCGTGGCTCAGCGGCGGCGTCATCTGGATGCCCATCGCGATTGGGTGGAGCAGCAGCGAACCTCAGGATCGATTCTTTCCAGTGGCTTTCTTGTCGATGGCGAGGGCCGACCCGGCGGCGGCGGGCTGCTGGTGCTGGAGGCCGAGAGTTATGCCCAGGCCCTGGCGCTGGTGCAACAGGATCCGATGGTGGCTCGCGGTCTGGTGAACTGGACGTTGCAGCAGTGGCGGCCGGTGGCGGGGCTGGCGCTCATAGACGCCCCGTCTCCAGCTCCAGACCGGCCCGACTGAGATTCCATTGCTGGATCGCCGTGGCTTCAGCGCTGCGGGCCGCTTGCAGATCGCGTTGGGCCAGCAGCAGTTCGGTGACCGGCGCGATGCCGGCGCGATAGCGCAGCTGGGCGTCCCGCACCGCTTCTTCGGTGGCGATCACAGCCTCCCGGCTGGAGACCATGGCGGCCTTGGCGCTGCGGTGGGTGTGCCAGAAGGTCTCGACCGCCTGGATGATCGTTTGTTTGCGTTGCTCCAACAGCAGGCGTTGTTGGTCGACCTGACTGCGCGCCAGGGCTGCACTCTGGGCTGACAGTCCCCCATCGAACAGGGGTTGGCGCAGGGTGAGCAGCACGCCGTAGTCGTAGAAGCTGCCGCTGGCACTGCCGCTGCTGGTCAGCGTTGGTAACTCCAGGTCACCGGCGACGGGCACGTTGCTGACGCGACCACTGCTGTTGAGCACCGGCACATTCAGGTTGTCGCCACTGATGCCGCCGCCGAGCAGGAGCCCCACCCGCGGCAGCATCGTGCCCCTGGCGGCCCTCACTTTCGCTTCCGCAGCGGCCTGAGCCTGGGCGATCACCTCCAGAGCCGGGCGATTGCGGGTGGCGGCCTCGATCGAAGCCTGCAGCTCCAGTGGCCATGGCGACTCGGCCAACAGGGGATCGGTGGCTTCCACCCTCTGATCGGCCGGAAGGTTGAGCAACCGGGCCAGGGCGCTGGCGGCGATCGCCCGGGCCGAGCGGGCGGCGCTGAGTCCGCGCTGGTCGGTGGCGAGCAGGGCGCGAGCGCGGAACACATCGATGCGTGCGCCCAGACCGCCATCCCGCAGCGCTTCCGCATCCTTGAGCAGCTCGCTGGAGAGGGCGATCGATCGCTGCCACACGGGGATGAGCGAGTCGCTGAGCTGCAGGTTCAGATAGGCATTGGTGATGGCGAACCGGCTTTGCCGCCGCTGTTCGGCGATCCGTGCCGCGGCGGCCTGATCCAGGGCCTTGGCCGCCGACAGCAGCGGTCCACGTTCGAAGTCGATCAGGGGATAGGTGAGTGCGAGCCCGATGTTGCCGAAGGTGTTCTGGATCACGGCGTAGCCATCACCGCCGAGATCGAGATCGAGGTCGCCGATGGTGGGCAGATTGGAGATGAATCCGATCGAGCTGCCCACCTGGGCCCAGCTGCCGAGGCCCACCACATCCAGCTTCGGCAGAAACAGGCTGCGGCTGACGCCGACACCCGCTGCCGTGGTGGCCTTTTCGGCCTCGCTCTGTTGGAGCATGAGCGAGGCTTCCATGCCCTGCGCCAGGGCCTGGTCCAGGCTCAGGCCGAGAGGGTCGCTCAGCCTTTCGGGTGCGGCGTTGGCCGGCAGCCAGGATGCGGCGGCCATCAGCAGGGAAACCAGGAGCCGTCGTCGGAGCATGCCGGTGGAGCCTTCAGCGGTGGCGGAGAGCCATCCAAAAACGGCGCTACCCTACGCGCGTTTTCAAAGCGCATGGGTGAAGCGCGGATGGGTGCTCTGTTGCAACGGTGCTGGCCGATTGCCCTCGTCACCGGTGCGACAGCGGTGTGGGCGGTGGTTCCGGCGATCAATGTGCAGGTGTTCGGATCCGCCGTGTTGCTCGCCCCTGGCGACCGCCGGGGGCTGTACAGCCGCTCACCCGGCCAGGTGCTCAACCTGAGCGTTCCAGTGGGAACGCGTGTGGCCAAGGATCAGGTGCTCGCCCGGCTCGATCGCATCGATCAGGCCGCCCCTGGTGGTGCCGCACCCACCGGTCAGCCCCAGGCCCTCGATCGTCAGCTCGAGGCCAACGCTGATCAACAGCAGGGACTGGTGGAGCAGTTGCGCGCCAACACCTCTGAGGTGGAGGCCCTGCGTCAGCAGATCACCACGCTGCAGGTGAGCAATCAACCGGTGGGGAAGCAGCTCACGGCGCTGGAAAGTTTGCGTCAGAAGCAGGTGATCCCCACCTACAGCCCCCTCTGGGTGGCCGCCCAGGATCTTTATCTCGGCAATAAGGCGGCCATCCGTTCGCTCGAGGCGAAGATCGCTCAGCTGGAAGCCAATCGCGGGCTTCTTCAGGCCCAGCAGGCCGAGTTGCGGGCGGTGCGGGCCGAGCTGGAGGCCGTGAGTCAGTCGCTGGAGCTGCGCGCTCCCGAGCCCGGCCGGTTGGTGAGCTGGGCTGTGGAGGAGGGCCAGCCTGTGCTGCCTGGCGAGCGCCTGGGCACGTTGGCTCTGGAGCGGCCCAGTGCGGCATCCAGGCAGGCGATGGCGCTGTTCACCGAGGCGGATGCCACACGGCTTCGCGTCGGCGCACCGATCGAAATCGAGCCGATCCTGCAGAGCCGCAATCAATACGGCGGCACGGCGCAGCGCTACGGCGGCGTCGAAGGAACGATCAAGGCGATTTCGCCCACACCGCTGGATGCAGCCGCCCTCGCCAGTGTGGTGGGCGAAGCGGATCTGGCACTGTCGCTGGTGGCGCGGGCCCGGCAGGAAGCCTTTGGGGAAGGTGGTGATCCGCTGGCGATTCTTCCTGGCAAGGCCACAGCGCCACTGATGCTCGTGCGGGTGGCGTTGGAGTCGGCGCCAACCCCCTCCGGATTGCGCTGGAGTGGGGGCCGCGGGCCTGATCTGCGGTTTGACGATGGTCAGCCCGCTGAAGCCAAGGCCTCCGTCGAACGACGGTCTCTGGTGAGCTACGCCCTGCCGTTTCTGCGCTGGATTGCCGGCTTCAATCGCTGAACCTTCGCTCTTCCCGCCTCCCCATGTCGCGTCACCCCCACACCCCATCCCGTTGGTTGAACGCCCTGCGTCAGCCGGCCCCTTGGATCGCCCTCGTGTTGCTCACGATCACGGTGTTCAGCACGGCACCCAGGCTTTGGTTCTGGTTGGCGCTGCTGCTGATTGTGCTGCTGGTGGGCTGGGTGCAGGCGCTCAAGCATGACCCGGCCGATCCCCATGGCGACTGAGGCCCAGTGGCTCGGCTTGCGGGCAGCTCTGGCGATCGGCCTGGCTGCGAGCATCACGCGGCTGATCTGCCTCACGCTCGGTCTGGGCGACATCCCCGCCGCCTACGGCGTGGTCGTGGGCGTGTTGGTGGTGCGTCCCGATTTCTGTCGCTGGCCTCCGCTCATCTACCCGGTGTTGATGGTGATCGCCGCTGTGGCGATGGGCGTGGGGCTCAGTGTGCGCATGATGTTTCCCGATGCACCCCAGGTGTGGTGGTTCGGCATTGTTGGTGTGGTGATGCAGCTCCTGGCGGTGGCATTGCCGGCCAAGCTGGCGTTGCTCACCAACGTGGTGGCCGCCGCCGGGGTGTTGCCCCTGCTGGATCCGTCGGCGGCCTGGGCTGACTGGGGACATCAGCTGGAGGCCATCGCCATCGGCTTGGCCGTTGGCACCGCCCTGCAGTGGGGGTTGACGCCATCGGGCTATGGCGCCCCGGCCCCGCCCAGCGGGCCGGAGGGGGAGGATTTGCCTTTGCCGGAGCGGTATCGCTTGGCCTTCGCCAGCTGGAGCTTCTGGCGCAAAGTCGTGCTGGCGGCGTTCGCCCTGGCGATCGGCGTTGGCCTGGGAACGCTGACCCCCAAATACCTCTATTTCGGTGTGGTGCTGCTGCTCAACGACAGCATCGGCGCCACCATGGCCCGGGTGCGTGACCGGATGGTGGGGGTGAGCCTGGGGGTGTTGATGCCCCTGCTGGTGTTCAACACCATCGGTCTCAACAGCGTGGGCGTGGGGTTGGCCATGGGTGGCACGGCGGCCCTGGTGGCTGCCCTGAATCTCGGCCCCTACCTGCGCACGGCCCTGATCTCCAGCGGTGTGGCGTTTGCCGGCTATGGGCCGCTCGTGGCGTGGTACATCCCGAATCGCTGGATCGACTACCTGCTGGGAAGCGGCCTGGCGCTGTTGTCCGGGGTGCTCCTCTTCCCCCAGTCATCGCTGCGTCGCTACCGCCGTCTGCTCGATCGGGGTGATCCGGACAGTCTGGAGCAGCTGCGCCGGCTCTACCCGGCGGCCCGTGAAGAAGCCGCTTGGTTGGGGCAGGGGCTGGTCAGCCCAGACGCTCAGCGGGGGTGAGTGGCCATCAGCCGTTGAACCTCCGCGGCGTGATAGCTGCTGCGCGTCAGCGGGCTGCTCACCACCTGCAGAAAGCCGAGCTGGTCTTCACCATGCCGGCGGAAGCTCTCGAATTGCTCCGGCGTGACGAACCGCTGCACCGGCAGATGCTTGGGCCCAGGCGAGAGGTATTGGCCGATGGTGACGATGTCGACGGCATGGCGTCGCAGGTCGGCCAGCGTTTCGCGCACCTCGGCATCGGTTTCCCCCAGCCCCACCATCAGGCCTGATTTGCTGTAGGCCTTCGGCCAGCCCTCCCGAACCCGTTGCAGCAGCTCCAGTGAGCGGCTGTAGACCCCCTGCGGTCGCGCCCGTTTGTAGAGGCTGGGAACGGTTTCGATGTTGTGGTTCAGCACATCGGGCCCGGCATCCATCACGGTGGCCAGGGCCTTCCAGTCGCCACAGAAATCAGGAATCAGCAGTTCGATCGTGGTCAGGGGAGAGCGCTGCCGCACCTGTCGGATGCAGGCGACGAACTGGGAAGCGCCGCCATCGCCGAGATCGTCGCGGTTCACCGAGGTGATCACCACATGGCGCAAGCCCAGACGGGCCACCGCCTCTCCGAGCCGCTCCGGTTCGGTGGGGTCGAGCTCCCGCACGCTCTTGTCGAAATCGATGTCGCAGTAGGGGCAGGCGCGGGTGCAGCCGGGCCCCATGATCAGAAATGTGGCGGTGCCGCCGGCGAAGCATTCGCCGATGTTGGGGCAGCTCGCTTCCTGGCAGACCGTGTTGAGCCTGAGATCGAGCAGCAGATCGGCCACGGCGCCGATCCGTTCCCGCTGCGGCGCTTTGACGCGCAGCCACTCAGGTTTCAAGGCGGAGGTCATCTTCTACAGTCGGGCCATCGGGATGTAGCGCAGCTTGGTAGCGCACTTCGTTCGGGACGAAGGGGCCGCAGGTTCGAATCCTGTCATCCCGACTGCATGACGATCAGCTCAGGGCAGCGCCGGGGTACCCCCTCGGCGTCACCATCCGACCTGAGGCGATGTAGGTGCTGCTGTTGCCCACCAGCAACACCGTCAGCATGTCGACCTCGTCTGGATTGAGTGCGCCCAGGGTGGTGTGGTGCAGGCTCTCCTCCGGGCGGCCGAGCTGGCGGGCCAGCAGCACGGGCGTGGTGGCGCTTCGTTCCGCCAGCAGCAGGTCCCGGGCCCGGGCCAGTTGCCAGTCCCGATCCCGGGAGCGGGGGTTGTAAAGCGCCACGACGAAATCGCCCCTGGCGGCTGCCTCCAGCCGTCGTTCGATCACGGGCCAGGGGGTGAGGCGATCACTGAGGCTGATCGTGCAGAAGTCGTGCATCAGGGGGGCTCCTGCCCGGGCTGCCGCCAGCTGCAGGGCGGAGATGCCGGGGTGCACGGCAAAGGCGGGGCGCTCGCCTTCCGGCAAAGCGAGCCAGAGCTCCAGGGCCAGTCCCGCCATGCCGTAGATGCCGCTGTCTCCCGACGACACCAACGCCACCCGCACACCCTGCCGGGCCAGGTCCAGTGCCTGGGCGCAGCGTTCCCGTTCCCGGGTCAGCTGGCCGTCCAGGCGCACCTGATCGCAGCGCCGCAAGGGTTCCAGCAGGTCGAGGTAGAGGCTGTAGCCCACCCAGACGCTGCACTGGGCCAGGGCGCGCCGGGCCTCGGGAGTGAGGAGGTTCAGATCTCCAGGACCGCTGCCGATCAGATGGAGCTGCCCCCGCTGGGGAGCGTGGGGCTGGCTCGCCTGGGCGATCGCCACTGTGGCGGCACCCCGTTCCTGGCTGCTCTGTGGTTTTTCGATCGTTTTGGCCTGCCGGAGTCGGCCCTGTTCACCTGCAGCGAGAAGGGCCGCGGCTTCCGCCACCGATGCCGTGCCCATCTCCGCTTCCACCACATCGGACGGGTTGGGCACCGCCACGGCCGCCAGTGCCTCAGCGCTGTGCAGGCGCAGGGGCCAGCCGCGTTGCTGCGCCAGGGCGATCAGGGCTGGTTCATCGCCTTTGCGGTCGATGCTGCTCAGGCCCGCCACCGCTTCGATCGCCAGGCCGGCGGCTTCGAGCGATCGTTCGATCGCCCGGGTGATGAGGCTCAGGCTGGTGTCCCTTTCGCAGCCCACCCCCAGCCAGAGGCAGGCGGGATGCCAGGCACAGCCGTCGTCGCGGCGCTGCTCCGGGCCGATGGTCAGATCCGCCACGAGCGCATCATCCGTCGCGTTGCAGTTGTGTTGCGCCCCCGGTGCCAGACGCCAGAGCGGGCTGCCGGCGGTCTGCAGCACACGGCTGCAGCGGTTCTGCGCTCGCGCAATCATCAGCGCGCTCCAGCGGCTGCCCTGGCCGCTGCGCTGCCAGCCCCAGACCTCGCCGAAACCATCCAGGGCCAGGCGGTCGTGGCTGGCGCTGTCGCCCGTGATCACCGCCTTCCCGTTGAGCGCAGCTGCCAGACCATGGGCCCACGGTTCAGCGCCGGCGCGATGGCTGCCGAGAAGGGGAATCACCTGGCCACCTTCCGCATCCAGAACGAGCACCGCCGGATCGGTGTCCTTGTCGGATAACAGGGGCGCCACGAGGCGGGTGGCTGCTCCCACGGCCCCAATCAGGATCAGGCCGCCGCACCGATCCCAGTGGCTCGCCAGCAGATCAGCGGCAGCACCGACCAGCAGGTCGGCCGGTGGGCTGGGCAGAGAGGCTGACGCCTGTGGCGTCAGGGCGATCCAATGGGCTTCGCCGGCTTGTTGAAGGCGCTGCAGCAGAGGAAGGGCCCGGCTGGAGAGTCCCAGAGCCAGGCAGAGCTTGGG